>Ga0209726_10002905_pt1 | contig 24362 bp, 21 predicted proteins | sample Subgrocontami54m_FD_187453 | JGI IMG/M metagenome (GOLD analysis project Ga0209726, IMG submission 187453) | Subsurface groundwater microbial communities from S. Glens Falls, New York, USA - GMW46 contaminated, 5.4 m (SPAdes) (version 3) | ecosystem: Environmental > Aquatic > Deep subsurface >... | reverse complement strand
GGTTTGTTCGACTCGTGGATCGCTGTACTTCTTTTGAGGGAAGTCTTGGCGATCAGGCTGTGGGCCTTTTTTCACGAGAGTAGAGTGACCTGTCATCTCTACCTTGTTGTCTACACGTTACCCAGAGACACTCTTATCAAATCTCTTACGAGAAATGACAGTGGGTGTTCTCTTTACGACCTTTTGGGTCGTTATCCCAAGCTCTGCGACCAAACCTTGCGGTCTGGGAGGTGTGCCTTGCGACGCACCAATGAAGCAGAGGTTCCCAAGTATCCACAAGGCCTAGAAGGCCAAGGGATGCAGGGGAAAACTGGGAGGGTCGGGACTAACAGCCACACCAGTCGCATCGATGCCCTTGCGGACAGCAACGAAACGGGGGGTGACCCATTCAAGTTCCCTCTTTTGGAGAAAACGAGGATGTTCCTAGGTGAATCGTGTCTGACATCTTCAAACCCTTTTGGGAAGTGAAGATCCATTGGATGAGACGCTTCTGGATACCATGAGCGAGTCATCTTTTGGGAAACCAATCTGGCAAGGCTTTGCAGGCCTTGGTTGGATCCAGAAAGGTCGAGTCAGAGAGCCTAGAAGTCCTTTGTTATCAACGTCCTTACTCTTGCGAGAGGAAGAAGATGAGAAGGTGTTTCTAGGAGATCCCATATACTACGAGGCTTGGCCTTGGAAGGCTTTACCAGGAGTATATGTCTAGTGAGCGAAGCTCGCTAGAACGAAGGATATTAGTCTGTTATTCGACTACTTTAGTTACCAACCGCACCAATCTCATATTTCGATACTCAAGAGGACGAATCCTCAGGAGGTCTCTAAATAGAGCGTGGAGACCACATTCTCCCTATTGATTCCTGTCAGCTCCCGGAGGGGAGGAGACGGTTACGGAACCAAGGAAGGAAGCTTCCTAAAGGAACGACCTTGTTAAAGGGTCGAACCACTCCGACTTTAGGGCCGGATGGAAGGAGTGCGTGGCGCCTCACAACATTCTTGCGAATGAGGGGCTGCGACATCGCACTGCACGTGGGGTTTACCCAGAACTCCTTCAAGGTTGCCCTTGAGGGGGAGTGCTGACCTATCAACATGTTCTTTACAAACATGTTGTACGTCCTTAACCTTAGCGGTATGGAGAACGTACTGATGGAAAGCTTCAGGACTCCAAGGTTTTAAGACCTTTGAGATGAAACGATCCAGGGGATAGGAACCGGTACAACGCCAGTCGATCTTTCGAATCGAGGACGAGGCGGGGAACGAGCTCCTGCGAGACCAGGCCGTTGCCGGCTTTGCTCGGCAAAGTGTCGTAATCCCCTAGTTCCGGTGGTGTCAACATCTGTATCTCGCCACGACCTTGCGGTAGAGGCAAGAGCGCTTCAAGGGATAAACTCCTTGGAAGGAGTCTGAACGAGTTCTTACGAACCAGTTCACCCCTTGGTGCGAGACGTTGATCTTGGTGAGCAGCTGTTCGAATCCTTTCGAACTCGTAGGCTACTCGTTGGTTGGTTTGTTAGGTTGTCAATTAACTCGTGATAGTGCACAGTATACCGGAGGGTTTGGAGGTGTCAATACCCACACACTAAATTAAAAATGAATAATTAAAAATTATTAATAAATCAAAAAATCATTGTAAATACAATGATTTTTTGATTATTGCCGGTTACTGGTTACGGGTTGCTGGTTACTAAGTATTAGGAGTTATCCACAGGTACGAATCATAAAACCTAAAAAATGAAGCATAAAACAGTAAAACCCGATCGATAAGGATCGGGTTTTAGACTGGATCCCGCATCACGTGCGGGATGACAGAGGGGAGTTGTGCGGGATGACCAGGGGAATTAAGTACCTGGTACTTAATTCTGATATTTAATTCTCAGTTCTAGGCGCCAACTGCGTGAGTCGTCACTGGATGTTTCCTGATATTTGGTATATCGGCAATAGTATCCCTGAAACAATAACTGCAACACCTAAACCAAGTAACAACATAATAATTGGCTCGATTAATGAGAGGATATTTTCAATAATGGCATTTATTTCTCTAGTATAAAACTCTGAAATCTTACCTAGCACATCATCAATACGCCCAGTTTGCTCCCCCACGGCAAGCATTTGCGTTACCATGGAAGGAATTTCTTTTGGATGCTTGGCAAACACAGAGGAAATTGAGTTGCCATCTTCCACATGTTTAATCGTTTCGGTAATAATTTCTTCATATACCTTATTACCCACCACATCCCGCACGATTTTCAAACCCATAGGGACCGTTACTCCCCCTATTAAAATGGTACTAAAACTCCTTGAAAACCTTACTAAATAGATATATTGGAAAAACATGCCAAAAACAGGAACCTTTAATTTCATGCGATGAAAAAATAACTTGCCATCCGGTGTACTACCCCACCAGATGATAAACCCAAGACCGCCAAATACAATAATTAAAATAAGCCACCAGTACGTCCCCGTAACATTAGTAATAGCAATTAAAATTTTTGTGGTGAAGGGCAATTTACCGCCGGGAATTTCTTTAAACATTTCGAGGAGCTTGGGTAATACAAAAAGCATCATCACTAAACCGGCCGCAAACATCATAATCATGATGAATGTCGGGTACATTAACGCTCCCTTCACTTTATTTTGCAACTCGTAATCCTTTTCTTGCTCATCAGCCAAATAATTAAGTGTTTCATCTAAGCGCCCAGATGTTTCAGCGGAACGGATCATGCTGATAAAATATTCACTGAAAATATCGCGGTATTTCTCAAGCGCTAAGGAAAGCTTGGTGCCACCCTCAACCTCATCAACAATTGCCGCCAATGCTTTTTTAAGCCCGGGCTGTACCACTTGTTGTGAAAGAATTCGAAGACTTTGCACTAGTGGAATAGCGGCTGAAATAAGAATAGCAAGCTGGCGCAAAAAAACGGCTAAGTCTTTTTTAGTGACTTTATTAAAATACTGATCAAAAAGTTGTTCAAAATTAAAACCTTGCTTTGCGGCCTGGAGCCCAATAATAAATAGATCTCGAGAAATAAGCTCATCTCCAACTGCGCTTTCAGATACGCCTTCAATTTCACCCTCAACTAATTCCTGATTTTTATTTCTTGCTCGGTAATGGTAGATGGGCACACTAAAACAATTAACAATTAAAAATGAATAATGAACAATTATAGTATAGCATAAGAAAAAATCTCCTCATAGAGAAGATTTAAAGATGGATCCCGCATCAAGTGCGGGATGACAGAGGGTCGTGCGGGATGACAGAGGGTCGTGCGGGATAACAAGTTTTTCTAAAACTGTTTCAGAAACCGGATATCGTTACTATACAATAAACGCAGATCGCCTATATTCAAATTATTTTTCATCAAGTAGCAACGCTCAACGCCAAACCCAAATGCAAAGCCACTATATATTTTCGGGTCATACCCGCCTGCTTTTAATACATTAGTATGCACCATGCCTGCCCCGCCAAGCTCAGTCCAACCATCTTTACAGTATGAACACCCCTTTCCCAAACAAAGCGCACAGGTAATATCAACCTCAAAACTTGGCTCTGTGAAGCGAAAATGATAGGGACGCAATCGAACCTTTCGCTCGCTTCCAAAAAATTCTTTGGCAAAATAATCAAGTGTTCCAAGTAGCTGCGTCATTGTCACATCCTTATCGACAACAAGTCCTTCAAATTGATGAAACATCGGGGTGTGGGAAATATCAATTTGGCGACGGTAACATTTTGAAATATTCATCATGCGTATCGGGTCCCCTGTTTTACTGTATTTCTCCATTTCGCGTACTTGCCCCGATGACGTGTGGGGCGTAAGTACTATTTTACCCAAAGGCCCAACCTCGTGATCGGTCAAAAAAAATGTTTCCCATTCATCACGAGCCGGGTGGTCTTTTGGCATATTAAGTGCCTCAAACGCATAATAATCCCATTCTACTTCATTATAGCGAACACGCACGAAGCCTAGCCGCGTAAAAATTCGCTCTAATTCTTCGATTGCCCACGTAACCGGGTGCAAACTCCCCTTTGCATGCCGTATCCCGGGTAGGGTAATATCGATATCACTTTCTGTTGAACTTGATACAGTAAATTCTTTCTTTTTTTCTTCAAAACACTTTAGTAATTCTTGTTTGATTTCATTACTGAGAGCACCCATTTCTGGCCGCTCTTTTACTGGCACGTTTGGGAGCTGCTTTACTAATTCTGCCAACTCCCCTTTTCTTCCCAATATGTGTATCTCAAGTAGTAAAAATGAATTACTATCCTTCACTTGCGCCAAATCCTTAACCGCTTTTTCTTTTAATTTCTCTAATTTTTCCCTAAGCATAATTTTTTTATTCCCTGGTGCTTTTAAGTGAAATAACGAAAAATTCAACGACCGTAATACCCACTATTAATAGTACCATGTTATACCACGTAAGCACGCGCAAGGCCTGTAAAAGAAGTATTCCATCAATAAGAAGTGCTAAAAAAATGCCTTGCCGAAACGAAATGATAATTTTTTCCAGGAATATTTCCTGCTTTAAAAAAACCATTCGAATCCCGAGTCCCGCTAACGCGCACGTACCTGCCGTGCTAAGCGTAAGCGTACCATAAAAAAGCGCCAATCCAATCAGCCCGCCTTCCGATGGGGTAATGGTAGATATGACAAAATACCATGCTCCCCATGAAAGAAGTGTGCCGCCCGCCATCATGACTAAATAAAATATCATTGTATTTTTCGGGTTACTTTAGTGTTGTTGGTGTTTGTGTATGTACCCCTCTTTTTAGTAACGAGCTTGTTTGCAATGTAAACTCTAGTTTGTACCAAGGGCATGATATATCAGATTGACACACTGAGCCATCTTTTTCAAGAGGATAATAGGTAAGCTCTGGCACTTTTGGGCCTTGGGAGCGCGGTGGGTAAGCTGCACGAGTCTGATAGTGCTGTTCAAGTTCGGTATGGGTTCTTCGTACACTATTCATTAATTCAATATCTGAAATGCGAACCGAGTCATACCACGTAAGCAAAGCAAATAAAAGACCTACTATCACAATGATGCTACTTAATAGTAATTTTCGTTTAGATGAATTCATATCTTAGAGAAATGATTAATTTGTAGTCCTACTCACTACAAACTATAAACTACAAACTTATGTAATCAGTGAAATTCGTTCGACTACTCTTTTTTCAAAAGCCTGGTTGATATATTCTATAATTTCTTCTTCGCAGTAGCCAATTTGCGATGCGGCAGACGAATCCGTACATGCCAACACGAGCGTTTTATATTGGATATACGCCGGGTGAACTCCTAACAAAAATTCTTTGCCATACACGCGCGCGAGTATTATTTTGGCACGCTCAAGCGCAAGCGCAATATCAACTGATTGCTTAATGCCTGCTTTTTTAACCGCTTTTGGCAATAAATCTTTTATTAACAACATACTTACAATTGTCTAAATTCACAAATATCTTTAAAGTCGCAAAAACGGCAGTGCCACCCCGGCGTGGCTGAAAAATTACTTTCCTTCATCTCACTATCGGTTTTTTTGATCATGCTTTTTATTTTTTCCTTTTCTTTTTCACCTCCTAGAAATGAAACGCGCGAACCATCTTCAAGATAATAATAGATTAATTGGCTCACTTTTTTTCCAAGAACTTCTTCTGTCGCCAACTGATACACTAATAACTGTTCTTTGTCATCCGATGTTAAACCTTCATTTGTTTTGGGGGTACCGGTCTTATAATCAATAATTTCAACTCCCCCCTCGGGCAACTCATCAATACGGTCGATTCGCCCCTTTACTGCGATCATATACTCGCCCGTGCCCTGCAATTTAAGGGTGAAATCCTGCTCAAGATACAGCGGCACACGAGGATTCTTGACGATATCATCATAAAAACTTGTGAGCATGGTTTTTCCCTTTTGATAATACTCGTCCTTTTGTTGTTTTGAAATGTACCACTCATCAATCCAATCCTTTTGATAAATAGCTAAAAGCTCATCGTAGGACACGCATATACTATTTTCACACTCAGTATATCCTGAATTTTGTTTTAAGAAAAGCAGTGATTGTGGTGAATCGATGCGCTCTTTGAGGGTCTCAAAAAAATGCTGCAAGGTAGCATGCATAGTTTTTCCAAAACTAAACAGCGGTTTGCCAAATGTGGGAATTTTAATAAGAAATGCGAATTTATATTGTAGTGGGCATGTTTGAAACGCTTTGAGTTGTGAATAACTAAGAATTTTTGGCAAAATATATTGATGAGTGGTGTTGTCATTTCTAACTGGTAAGTCTTCTTTTATTTGAATGTCCGCATGTTTTTCAGTCGACTCAGCAGGAAGCATACCAAGCTCATGTAAAAATCGTGAGGGCTTTCTGACACTCGAAACACCCGTTTGCTTGCACCATGAAAAGGTTAAAAACCGTTTTGCCCGCGTCATACCAACATATAACAACCGCCGTTCTTCCTCGAGATGAAAATCTCCCTCAAACAGCGTTTCTTTTACTAAATCTAAAGGAAGCTCCAGTGCATCGGCACGATGAATAGTCGGAAAACGCCTGTCAATAAGATTTAAAAGAAATACCGCCTCAAATTCCAGACCCTTTGACCCATGGACCGTCATCACTTTTACGGTATCGGGCCCGATTTCACTATCTGTTGCGAGCGTTCCCTCATCCCCCGCTTCTTGAAAAAGCGCAATGGTTTCAAAAAAATCAATAAGCTTTGCCCCGGGATTATCCTCTTGGAATTTTTTTACTTTTCCAAAAAACTGAAAGATATAGCGCGTATGTTCCCGGTTATGCGCCAAATCATCCTCCTTTATTAACGAAAGAATTCCCGTACCTTTCAGTATCGCGAGAATTATTTCAACCAGTTTTGCTGTCTTTGCCAACTCTCCATGTTCTTGAATACATGAAATAAGGTGAGCAAACTCTTTTTGATCATTTTTTAACGCTACCTCCCACAAACTCAATGCGCCTTTATGTGCAGCATGAGAGCAATCTATTATTGCCTGCATACTCACATTCCACTGTGACATACACAATACGCGATACAACGAAGGGCTGTGATACGGATTAATACATACCTGAATATATGCCAAAAGATCAAGGATAATCGGTTTGAGATATAACCCTTTTTGTGCCAAAAAAACAAAAGGAATACTATGGTGTTCAAGGCTTTCGAGAAAAGGAAGTGCCGTATCGTTTGATCGAACGAGTAGCGCGATATCGCCCCACGAAATTTCCGGGTGCGCTTCACGGAGTTGTAGTATTGATTGACATACGTCATACGCTTCATCTCGTTGGGTTTGTGAATATATTGAAAAAATATCACTTACACCAACCGCGCGCATGCTTTGTAATTTTTTTGGTAATTGTTCTTGGTATTCAAGCCGATTCGGGTTATTTGCCTGAATAAACTGATAGGCTTTATCAAGAATTTTTTGCGATGAGCGATAATTATGCACAAGCACGATATTGGTGCTTTCTGGAAAATCTTTTCTGAATTCCAATACGTTCGCAATTGATGCGCCCCGAAATTTATAAATACTTTGATCGTCATCTCCAACGACGGTGAGATTATTTTTTGGCGCGGAAAGCATTTTGATAAGTTCGTATTGCGCCCAGTTGGTATCTTGAAATTCATCAACCAATACATACTTGAATTGCGTGCGATATTTTTCTAGGAGCGCCGGGCGATCGCGAAAAAGTTTGAGCGTATACATAATAAGACTCCCAAAATCAAGCGCATTATGTTCAAATAAAAGCTGTTCGTACGTTTGATACGCATGTGCCAGTTCTGAAATTCTTTGTGTTTCCGTTTCGCACTCACTCATTTTTTTCGCATACTCAATATAGGCACCCGGAGTTATTTCCTCGTCTTTGGCTCGTGAAAAATGCTTTATCAGCGCATGGATGAATTTTGTAGGGTTGCCGAGTGGACGATAATAATCAAGTTCGAATCGATTAAAATTTTTCCGCATTAAAAGCCACAGGGCGGTTTTATCAAGAAGCGTATATTCATTGGAAATGCCGATATCAAGCGCATGCTGTTTTAATATCCGATCACAAAATGCATGAAAGGTAGATATCCACAGGTGCACGTACCCGTACGGCAAGAGCCTATCAACACGTTCCTCCATTTCCGTGGCTGCCTTTTCAGTAAACGTAAGCGCTAATAGTTCATCTGGCTTACAGATACCCGAAAGTATCAACCATGCGATCCGCTTAGTAATAACCGTAGTTTTGCCAGTACCTGCGCCCGCAACAATCAATAAGGGCCCTTCACCATGCGTGACGGCTTGTTTTTGCTCATCATTTAAATCGTTTAATAAAAAATCTAAAGGTTTCATATTATCAAGATTTTACCCCGCTTTCCCTAAAACGCAAAACCGGGAAGCGTTTGAAACGTCTTCCCGGACTAATCTAAGGAACAAAATTTGAATGGTCACATCCGATACGATTAAAGGAAACGATACCAAGCACGCGACGGTCAGCATCCGCAATGACAGGTAATGGTACCGTATCTTGGGCCCAGAGACGTTTAACCGCCCTGGTTCCCGGAGCATAGAGGGTACTCATTCGCTTATGGAGATCCATAATAGCATTACTTGTCACTCGGGTAATGCCGCCGAATTTATTCATGAGATATCCTTCAAAATCAAATGATTTACTACCCCATGGCACCCCTAAAAGATCGGACCAATTTGCCCGCTGAATATCTTGCATATCGGGGTGTACCTGCTTTACACGTTCAAAGAGAACAAGTGGAACACACGCCTTTACAAATTCTTCACGGCTAAATCCAAGTGCATTCGCAACCTCTCTGGTGTCAGGAGTCATGCGATCATGTGCTCTGTTTTGACGAACAAGATAATCGGTGAAGAAAATATCATCGCCAAGTTCAGGGCTTGAAGGGTCATTTGAAAATGGAATCATAATGCCAAAAGGCCCCCGATCACCATTATACGTAACTGCAATAATTTCTTCTTTGTGCTCCCGGTATGGATATCCACCTTCACACAAATTCAAAAGATACGCAGTAAATGAGTTTGCAAGAAGAAGTACTGCTCGTTGACGAAGCTCGTTAGGATATGCGCCGGTATTCGTTGATGGATACACATGAGAAATCGCGCGCTCAAAGATAGGCACTAAATCGTCTGCCATATCTCGCAGCGCTTCCCAAAGTTGAACGGTACTTGTTACGTAATCATTCGCAAAATCAATGGCAAATCGATACTGGTGAAATTTTGCTTTGATCGCCGGGGCATGATCCCCATTAACCAATTCTTGCGTTGAAATAATTTTGCCTTCTCGCACGAAATTTTCGAGCACCTGACGAGTAAAACCATACTGAATAGCAAGCGGGTCACGCAAACACTGTTCAAGTCCAAGATAACAATAGCCATTTTCAGGATCAAGCGACGTATGGGTAACAAAAAGACGTTTCTTGCCAGCAAATAACTCAAACAATAATTTGTTAAGTGCTTGTACCTTTGCGCGCTTACGCACAATATCATAATACAATCCAAAATCTTCAAAACTTCTCACATGAAGCTGTCCTTCAATCTCGGCTCGTTTTGCACACTCAAGATGGCTTTCAATAACTTCTGCCAGAACTTGCGTGTTAGGATCTTCAAGTTCTTTTAGAATAATTTGAGCAATTCGAGAATTTTGATGTATTGATAAACTACCCGTAAGACTGTCGCTATAAAATTCATTTGTTTCACCTGCCGGAAACCGAAGTGCGCGGCGATGAAAGCCATAGGCTTTTGCGCCCACACGCGAATCAACACAGAGCCAGAAATAAAAACCCCTATACGGAAGTAATGAATCTTTGATCTCGTTTACGTGCCGTATGTCATCAGACCGAAGCTCTTGGATACGGGAATTCCGAGATGCAATAAATGAAGCAAATGCCCATCGCAAAAATTCTAACTCTCGTGTAAAGTTTGGACGTGGCTCATGTGATCGGCGATTGAGTTCACCTAGTATATTGCAGTGATAATCAAGTTGTATATCAAGTTCATCTGGAAGTTTAGGCATATACCGTGATGCGATAGATCGCAAATCACGACTAGCTACTTGAATCATTTCGAGGTTCTCCTCTTTTTTGATGTGAAATGTTAAAGAACAAAAAAATAAAACGCCTCCCAAAAAAATGAAGAAGCGTTTGTGAGTATACGCCTGCCATAAATCACGTCAATGGCAATTATGCACAGGGCAATTAAAGATCATTTCCTGAATAGGACAGATTAAAACTCTTATTGATAAGCGGGAAATCCGGAACCATATTCCCACGCCCTGCATGCCCTAATACCGTCCAATTTAAAAATGATGGATCCCGAACATCAACACGGCTTATCATTCCTTTTGAATCTGTCATGACAACATAGATAATTTCACCACGCCACCCTTCAACAACCCCAATTGCGAATGCATTCTTTTTTAATAATGGGACTTTCCCATTATCTTCTTCGAGTGGTAGAGGCGTGATATGTGCCAAGCAATTTTTTATAAGTTCAAGCGATGAATATACTTCTTTGAGACGAACATAAAACCTTGCATGTACATCTCCTGTTTTTTCAAGAGCTACGACAAAATCCAAGCGGTCGTATGCGGCATAGGGAAAATCACGACGGGTATCCACTTGAAACCCTAACGAACGAGCAGTAACCCCTACCACTCCATGGTCGTGCGCCAGGCCCGCTGAAAGTTTTCCGGTGCCGACGAGCCGTTCGATAAGCGAGCTATTATTATCTGCCACTTTCATCGCTTCAGAAAAATCTTTTTTGATTCCCTCAACCCATTCACCCAACCGATTAAGTGCCTCATAATTGATTCGTGCTTGAATCTTTCCATAGCCATTTACCCCTCTCAAAAATCTGCTTCCTGAAAGCTCATATGCCATTTGCATGCATAGCTCCCGTAATCGCGCTCCTTGCGCACCACCAAAGTTAAACCCCGTATCAAGCATAATCGCACCCATGTCGCCAAAATGATTTGCAAGGCGCTCGAGCTCACAAAATAGTACTCGATAGTATTTTACGTTCTCACTTATTTCTGCTTGTCCGAGCGATTCGAGTGCCTGACAAAATGCTAATGAGTGACTAAAAGAACTATCGCCCGAAATCCGTTCCGCAAGGCGTATCTTATCTTCCCACCCAAGAACTTCAAATAATTTTTCGGTTCCTTTATGTGAATAACCAAGCCGTGGCTCGAGATGGAGTATTTCTTCACCGGCGACACTAAATCTAAAATGCCCAGGCTCAATAATTCCTGCATGCACCGGCCCAACCGGTATCTCATACACTCCCTCTCCTCCTACTTCGTGAAATTGAAATTTTTTTCCATCAACAATTCCTGGTCTTTTATTCCATGCAAAATCTTTTCTTAAAGGAAATACTGATTCTGGCCAGTTTTCATGCAAGATAAGAGACCGACAATTCGGATGGCCCTGTGGGATTAATCCAAACAGTGAATAAATTTTTCGCTCATACAGTGACGCGTGATGCAGTGTTGACGTAAGCGATGTAAAACTGTTTTTTACCAGTATAAAGGGTGCTAAAAAAATATGTTCTTTCGGGTCGCCAAATATATAGGATAGTTTGAACGCATCCAGTTCCTTTCGTTCATCTGTTGCTGTGATTATTTTGAGATGCAACCCTTGAGAAATAAGTTCTTCACATGTTTGCAAAAGATCTTTTTCAGAAATTTCAAACGTTGCAACCGTATCATGGATGGTGACTTGAGTTCCTTTGGAAAGATATTTTTGAAATAGTTCTTTTTTCATACTAATTAATATATAAAACTGCGCGTTGAGCAAGTATCTGTAATTCAGGGAAAAGATACAAGCTCAACACAATTAATATGCAACTGACGCCTGCAAGTGGCATAAGTGTTAACCAATTAAATTCACCTAATTGAACTGATTCATCCTGTTTTCCAAATACCATTCCAACCGTATGGCGCAAGAACCCAACAAACGTAAGCACTAAAAGTATTAATACAACTAATGAAATAACAAGATGATTGGAAATTCCTGACATCAAAATCATAAATTCTGTCATAAAGATACCAAAAGGTGGAACGCCAACAAGCGTTAGAAATCCAATAAAAAAGAATATGGTTGTGATGGGCATCACATGAATCATGCCTTTAATACTTGTAGTCTTACTCTTGCCAAATTTCAAAAATATATTTCCTGAAGCAAAAAACATCAAAGATTTTGCGCACGAATGATAGATCATATGCAAAAGTGCTGCAAAAGAACCCAATCCCCCAAACCCAAACCCAAGAGCAATAATACCCATGTGTTCAATACTTGAATAGGCCAACAGCCGCTTATATTTTTGTTGGACAAAAATAATAAATACGGCTATTACAATGGATAGGAGTCCAAAAAATATCAAAAGGTTTTGCGTATACCAGTTGTCCAAAACCGTATCGGTAATAACTTTGAATCTCAAAATTGCAAGGAATGCAATATTTAAAAGAGTTCCTGAAAGCAGCGCGCTCACAGGGGCTGGCGCTTTACCATGAGCATCCGGAAGCCACGTATGCATCGGGGCAAGCCCTACCTTTGTTCCAAACCCAATGAGTACAAAAATGAATGCAATTTTTGCAATAACAGGGTTGAGTAACGGCGCGTGCAAAATCAAGACATTCCAATCAACAAACCCACTTATACTTTCTTGGGGGAGCGATGTAAAATACAAAATCATGCCAAAAAAACCAAGGAGTAACCCAATGGAATTAATAACGAGATATTTCCATGCAGCTTCAATGGCAGATGACTTATTATAAAAGCTCACGAGAAATGTTGTTGAAAGTGTTGTCGCTTCTATTGCTATCCACATACCAATCGGGTTTGCAGAAACAATTGCCGTAATCATTGCCCCCAAAAACGTATGGACCAGTAAAAAATATAATTTTACCTTCTTAAAATCGACGATACCCTTTTCCATTTCAACCCGTAAATAGCCAACCGAATATATAAGTGCAAAAAAACCAACCACACTCGTAATACCTAGGACAAGTGCACCAAGCGCATCAACCGAAAATAAGTGCGTGAACGAAAAGTGATTGTTGTGAATTACCTGCCAAATAATAACGATTGTGGCAGCAAGTTCAAAAAAACCTGCGCAAACAGCAATGCATTCAAGATACAATGTCTTTCGCGATACCAATAACGAAAGAAGAATTGAAATGATAGGTATACTAAGCAGGAGTGCTAATGCCATATTATTCGATTAAGCGCTTCATGGCGCTTACGTCTAGTGATCCGTGATGTTTAAAAATCAATGAGGCAAGCACGCTTACCATCATAATCCAAATAAAAATATTTATGGTGATACCAAGTTGAAACCCAGGATTTTGTTCAAGCCCGGCAAACAGTGCAAATGAAACGATGCCATTTTCAAGTGAAAGAATTCCCAACATTTGTGAAAGAGCGCCTCTACCATTGATAATCAAAAAAAGCGATACAAGAATAGTTGCAAAAGGAATAAGAAGAAAATCGGCATGCAATACTCCCAAAAGCGCAAGATCTTTAAAAATATGTGCCCGTGTTAATGCGGCTAATGCAGTAATAATCAAAAGTGTTACGGGAACATTAAAATAATTTCCAACCAAAAACTTCAAATTATGTTTTTTTAATAAACTAGAGAAAAAATAGGGTGCGGCAATCATCTTTACGGCAATCGTTGCAACAATGGCACACCCCAATAAAAACGTTGGATGATCAAACGAAGAAAGGATAAGAAGCAGCGCAATAAGTGCTGACTGAAATACATACAACACAATAGCAGTTGAACCCCGCTTGATAAGATGCAGGAGTACCACTGAAATAAACATGAAGCTCTCAAGAAAAAAAAGATGTTCTAGTGATAAATGAAACATATATCTATAAACTCAGGCCGATAGCGACAATACTAATGATAAATGCGGTGAATAATAAATCCGGCAAGCGAAAAATTCGTAACTTTGCAATACTTGATTCAATAACTGCAATGCATGCACAAAAAGCAAAAATTTTAATTACTAAAATCCCAAAAGAAAAAATAATATCCCCAAAATTCAACGTATGTGCCATACCGAATGGAAAAAATAATTGTGCGCCAAGTACGATAAAAAAAAGATATTTATTTGCAGCCGCCCATTCCATAAGCGCAAGCCGTTTGCCTGAATACTCCAAAATCATTGCTTCATGAATCATAGTAAGTTCAAGATGAGTCGAAGGGTTATCAAAGGGATACCGACTTGTTTCAGCGAGCAAACAAATAAAAAAACTGATGAACGCAAAAAGAATCGGAGCAGGATGAGAAACTAGAAGTTCACCTACTTTTGCAGAAATTTCAAAAAGGTTTGTGGTGTGACTTAAAAAAGCTAACGCAAAAAGCGAAACCACCAGCCCCCCTTCTGTTAATGCGGCAACCATCATTTCCCTGCTTGACCCAAACCCTCCAAAGGGACTTCCCACATCAAGCCCTGCTAATGCTAAGAAAAAGGTCCCAAGCATAAGCATATAAATAACCACCAAAAAATCTCCAGTAAAACTGTTTGCAAGCGCTGTTGTGACAAGTGGAACATAAGCGCTTACCATAAGTGTTGTTGCAAACACAATATACGGCGCACATCTAAAAATCCAGGATGCATCACGACTTATCACTTCGTCTTTTTGAAAAAGCTTCCAAATATCTTTATATGGCTGAATAACGGAAGCTCCCTTCCTATTTTGCAGCCGCGCCTTCACACTACGTGTCAACCCAATGCACAACGGAGAAAGAAGCGGGATACACAACCATTGTAAGGCAAGAATAAAAAAAGAGTTCATACCGGTGTTATAATGCGAGACTTAATAACAATATGATAAGCGCTAAAAATATATATGCAATATACCCATTAATATTACCTGTTTGTATTTTTTTTACCTGATCTGAAATGTTTCGCGTTATTTTTTCAAACGCGTTATAAATATACGTTCGGTATACATCATGCAGTTCAAACGTTAACTCGCTTTTGGCAGGAAAATATTTAGATTTTTTATCATAATATTCAACATCAGCTGTTCTGTGCGGGCGCAACAAGCTCCTAAAAATAACTATAAGGGAGCGGGAAAACCCGGTAGCTGTTATTTCCATGCGAGAATTAAGATCAGATCCGCAATCCCACGTCCTACCAGTGTGCACCCGTCGGTTTTTACAAAGAATAGTCACGAGCGTTCCTAAAAAAATAAGAAAAAACACCATGGTGAAAAATAATGCCGGCATGGAAACTGAGGCAAAATTATTTCCGATATTCAATAAATCAAACATGATAGGTTCAAGAGGTGTTTTTACAAAACCCGGAATACTCATAGTAATTTTTCTCAAAAAATCCCCTATTGGCGCAGCGCAAATTCCAAACAGCAGCGTACAAACGGCTAAAAGCCCCATGCCCATTTGCATTCCCGCACCACTTTCTTTTGCAAGAGTACTTTGCGTACTACGTGGCCTTGCAAGAAAGGTAATGCCAAATGCCTTTACAAAGCATGCTGCTGCCAAACCACCGGTGAACGCGAGCGCGCCTATTGAGAGCAAAAAAATCATGGTTGTTACCATATTAAAATTTCCGACACCTTGAAATAATGACTGAAAGGTAAGCCACTCGGAAACAAACCCATTTAAAGGTGGCAGTGCAGAAATGGCAAGCGAGCCCACTAGAAAAAAGAATGCGGTTACCGGCATCACTTTTATAAGACCGCCATAGTGTTCAATATTTCGCGTATGCATTTGAGAAATAACAGATCCTGCTCCTAAAAATAACAACCCTTTAAAAATTGCATGGTTCACGGTGTGATACAATGCTGCAATAAATCCAATGGCTGCAAGTGTGGGAAACCCTGCTGATAAAAATATAAGTGAACTGCCAAACCCAAGCAAGATAATGCCAATATTTTCAATACTATGGTATGCGAGAAGTTTTTTAAGATCATGCTCAGCCAGCGCATATAATACGCCCAAAAGCGAGGAGAGTGAACCTAATACCAAAAATACCAATCCCCACCATGCTTGGCCGGGTGAAAAAATATCAAAACATATTCGAACCAACATATATAATCCCATTTTAATCATGACGCCAGACATAAGCGCTGAAATGTGGGATGGTGCCGCTGGGTGGGCGCTTGGCAACCAAATATGAAGCGGTATGATGCCTGCTTTCACGCCAAAACCAACAAGCGCGCAAAGAAATATGGCGCTTTGCATGAATGGAGAAAAAAGACTCGCATGTTGCCGTATCACATCAAAATCAAATGATCCACTTACCCAATACATCATAAGAAATGCGCAGACAATAAATGCGGTGCCAATATGAGTCATAATAAAGTAAAGGGAGCCCGCCTTCACATTTTCACCATGGTCATGTTCAAAAATAACTAAAAAGTACGAGGCAAGGGACATTAATTCCCAAACAATGAGAAAAAAAAGCGCATGCTGCGCGGTAACCACCAAAATCAAACTTGCGATAAAAAGGTTGTAAAAAAATCCTAATGATCCAATGTTATATTTTTTGTAAAACTGTTTTACATAGCCAAACGCATACAGGGAACATGCGCATGAAATCAGTGAGATAAGAAAAATAAAAAAAGCCGATAAGTAATCGACGTGAAACGCGAGTGAAAGAAACGGAAATGTTGTTGGAATTTGAAATGCCGGCAACGCACCGTGCGTAAGAATTTCAGTGGAAAATACCAATCCAAACAAGGAACCACTGAGTGCAAAAATGCTACTCCACCAATTTGCAAGGGAGTCATTTTTCCAAAACACCAAGGAACCACACGCCCCGATTGCGAATAGCGCTAGCAACAAAAAAAGACCATTTGGTGAAATGATATATTCGAACATAGCTATGGTTTTATTCGTTTTGTGCGAATTGGTGCGTCAAGATCACAAAGAATTTGCAGAAGTGAGTTCATAATTTCTAACGGCGAAGGCGGATCCCCGGGGATTTGATAATGAACTGGTATAACTTGAGCCGCCCCATCTTCAGTTGCGTATGATCCCTTAAATAATCCTCCGTCAATCGCATCATCCCCAAGCGCAACAACAATCTTTGGTTCAGGCATTGCTTCATAGGTACGAATAAGCGCTTCTTTCATATTTCGACTTACGGGACCGGTGACAATAAGCATATCGGCATGGCGGGGTGATGCAACAAAATGAACCCCAAATCGTTCAACATCATAAAAAGCATTTCCTAAGGCAACCAGTTCTTGCTCACATGCATTCGTTGAACCTGCCGTAACCACGCGAATAGCTAAGGAGCCTGAAAAAAGTTTCTTGGTAAGTGCATGGATTTTTTTTCCAAGCGACAATATCCCCCCTACTCCTTGGTGAGGATTTGGAGAAATAAGATTATTCTTTATTGAAAAAATCTTTGCGTACATATTTCTTTAAATTACTTTGAATTCAAAAACCCAGAATCTCTAGACATTCATATTGCAGGACGGATAATTTTTTGCTAAAAATTTCCTCCCAGTTCCCGCCGTCGCGGTCCACAGGGCCTGCGACATAAATGTCCTCGAGGAGTTTTTGAATTCAAAGTAATTACTGTTCGAGATGCATCGTGTGATGGGTACGGTGTTTCCATTTTTTTGCAATTCGCAAACGATTCAAATCGCGATCAAGCTTGGCTGCTACAAATGCATATTCTTCCGCATCCAATTGTTTTTCCGTCAACAATTTTTCTGCACGCTTCATTGCCTCTTCGGCCTGTTCCACAATAATTTCTTCTACCCGTTCCGCCGTATCTGAAAGCACTAGTATTTCTTGCTCGCGAACATGAATAATACCACCGGCAAGCGCAAGCGGCTGAATCGTTGAACCATATTTCACTATTGCTTCCCCGGGCACCAATAAACTTACTAATTGCTCATGGTTTGGCAATATCGTAATTTGTCCATCTTTTGTCTCAAGTGTTACTTGATCAATTTCTTCTTCAAGTGCCACTTTTTCCGGCGTTATGATTTTTAATATCATACATTATATAATTTCCGAAATACTTCCTTTCATATAAAATGCTTGTTCGCCTTTTTCATCATGTTTTCCCTCCAAGATTTCTTTAAATCCACGGATTGTTTCAGATAACGGAACGTATTTTCCTTCAATGCCGGTGAACACTTCTCCTACGAAAAATGGCTGCGAAAGAAATTTCTGAATTTTTCGCGCGCGGCTTACCGCCATTTTATCATCCGGTGAAAGTTCATCTATTCCTAAAATTGCGATAATATCTTGCAAATCTTTATATCGCTGTAATACACGCTGCACTTCGCGCGCGACCGTATAATGTTCCTCTCCCACAATATGGGGGTCAAGAATAGTTGAAGTGGAATCAAGCGGGTCTACCGCTGGATAAATACCAAGTTCAGCTAAGCCACGAGTAAGCACAACGGTTGAATCAAGATGTCCAAACGTGGTTGCAGGCGCAGGATCAGTTAAATCATCTGCAGGAACATACACCGCTTGCACCGACGTGACTGAACCTTTGGTAGTTGAGGTAATGCGCTCTTGAAGCTGTCCCATTTCAGATGCCAGTGTTGGCTGATACCCAACCGCGGAAGGAATTCTGCCAAGGAGTGCGGAAACTTCCGAACCGGCTTGCGTGAATCGAAAAATATTATCGATAAAAACCAATACGTCTTGTTCTTCTTCATCTCTGAAATATTCCGCCATAGAAAGTGCAGATAATGCAACGCGGAGCCGTGAACCCGGTGGCTCATTCATCTGCCCGAACACGAGGGTGGTTTTATCAAGTACGCCTGAGTGTTTCATTTCATGATATAAATCATTTCCTTCACGCGTACGTTCACCGACTCCCGCAAATACTGAAACGCCGCCATGCTGCGCCGCAATATTTCTGATAAGTTCCATGATCACAACGGTCTTTCCCACTCCCGCTCCGCCGAATAAGCCTACTTTTCCTCCTTTAAGAAAGGGACAAAGCAAATCAATAACTTTAATACCTGTTTCAAAAATTTCAGTTTTTGTCGACTGATCTTTAAATGCCGGCGCGCTGCGGTGAATAGGATATTTTTTTGTTTTTGGGTCAAGAAGCTCTTTTCCGTCAATTGGGTCTCCAAATACATTAAACATTCTTCCAAGAGTCGCCTTTCCAACCGGCACTTGAATGGGAGCACCGGTATCAACAACTTCGTTTGACCGTTGCAGACCATCAGTTGAACCAAGCGCAACCGCGCGCACTAAATTGCCGCCCATGTGCTGCTGAACTTCAAGAATTAATTTCTGCCCATGATTATCAACCTGGAGTGCATGATAAATTCCCGGAAGATCGCCTTCAAACAATACGTCAACAACTGGCCCAATCACTTGGTGCACTTTTCCACTATTTTTTGTTTCTTTTTTGTTCATATTTTGTAATTATTACCAGTTACGGGTTACATGATTGTGGTCATTGCGGATGAAATTTCCGCCATTTCTTGCGTAATTGCCGTTTGGCGAACTTGATTATAAGTTAAACGTAAGTCATCAAGCATTTCGTTTGCTGCCTTTGATGCATTATGCATCGCCATCATACGCGCGCTATGCTCCGATGCTTCTGATTCAAGAAGCGCTTGATATAACTGAATCTCAAGGCATCGGGGAAGCAAAAAATGAAATAGTTCTTCCCTGCTTGGCTCATACGAAGAAACGCCATGCTTATCATGCCCGTTTCCGTTTGTGCTACTTCCATTTATACTGAATGGCAGTAATTGCTTATGTACAATCTGTTGTTTTACACTTGATACAAAATGAGTATAAACCAATACCACTTTATCAACTTTTTTTTGCTCATACCAATCACTTAATATTTTTGCAAGCCCAAGGGTTTCTCGAGCACTGCGCGTAATATCACTTTTTGCAAAATCAGCAACCGGTTTTATGCCAGAACGTAAAAAATAATCCCGAACTTTTTTACCAACCGTAATCACATCAACCTGTTTGGACCCTTGCTCTTTTTCTGCTATATAAGCTTTGGAAGTTGAGGTACCGAGTGCCGTATTAAACCCCCCACACAAACCTCGATTACTACTTATCACTACAAACACCGCCCGTTTTATTTCCCGATCTTGTAGCAATGAAAAAAGGGATGTTCCTTCGGTATGCAAATGATACACCAAGTCAAGAATTTCCTGCGAATAAGGCCGCGCAGCTAAAACAGCTGATACGCTTTTGCGCATTTTTGACCCCGACACAAGCTCCATTGCTTTTGTCACTTTCTTCGTGCCCGTTATGGATTTTATTTGTCTTCTTAAAACAAGGGTACTTGCCATAGCTTAAATTGTTTTTTTATATTCTTCGATAGTTTTTTTAAGTAGTTCCTCATGCTCAGCCGTTAATTCGCCTGTCGTATCAATGTGTGCAAGCACTTCCTTGACATGTTCATTGCAATACTCAATCAATCCTTTTTCAAACTGCTTTATCATTTCAAGTGCAACTTCATCACAATACCCATTAATTACCGCATAGAGCCCAATAACTTGTTCATTGACTGCTTGTGGCTCATATATATTTTGCTTCAATAATTCTGTTAATCGTTTGCCTCGCTGAATTTGTTTTTGCGTTGTTTCATCCAAATCAGATGCAAATTCTGCAAATGCCGCTAATTCCCTGAATTGTGCAAGTTCAAGGCGAAGTTTTCCTGCAACCTTTTTCATTGCTTTTGTTTGCGCCGCTGAACCAACACGAGAAACAGATAACCCTACATTTACTGCCGGTCGAATTCCTTGATAAAATAAATCCCCTTCAAGATAAATTTGTCCGTCAGTAATGGAAATAACATTGGTAGGAATATACGCAGACACATCCCCTGCTTGTGTTTCAATAATCGGTAAAGCCGTTAAGGATCCGCCGCCAAAATCACTATTCAATTTAGCTGATCGTTCCAATAAACGTGAGTGAAGATAAAAAATATCCCCCGGGTATGCTTCCCGTCCTGGCGGGCGACGCAACAACAATGAAAGCTGGCGATAAGAAACGGCATGCTTTGACAAATCATCATACACAATCAATACATCCTTGCCTTGATCCATAAAATATTCAGCCATCGTACATCCAGCAAATGGAGCAAGAAACGAAAGAGATGCCGCATCCGCTGCGCCTGCCAACACTATAATAGTGTATTCAAGCGCGCCTTCACTTTTTAACTTTGTGAGAATTTTTGCAATTTTTGATTCTTTTTGCCCAATACCAACATAAATACAAATCACTTCTTTGTCAGTTCCCACGTAACGCTTCTGATTCAAAATAGTATCAAGTGCAATAGCCGTTTTTCCTGTTTGGCGATCTCCAATAATAAGCTCGCGCTGGCCACGGCCAATAGGAATCATCGCATCGATCGCCTTAATACCGGTCTGAAGCGGTTGCGTTACCGACTGGCGCGTAATCACCCCGGGTGCAATTTTTTCAAGAGGCATTGTTTTTTTTGTTTTCACATCTCCCTTGCCGTCAACGGGTATGCCAAGTGGGTTTACCACGCGGCCAATAAGTTCTTCCCCCACGGGCACTTGAAGAATATTTCCTGTTCCCCGTACCACATCCCCCTCTTTAATATGTTCATACTCTCCAAGTACCATGACTCCGAGCGTATCTTCTTCCAAATTAAGAACAACGCCAAAAATATCACCCTGTGCTGATTCAATCACAACCATTTCTGCAGCTTGCGCTTTTGAAAGCCCTAAGACCCGTGCAATGCCATCTCCAGCTTCAATAACGCTGCCCGTTTCACTTACTTCGACATCTGCCTTAAATTCACCTATTTGTTTTTTTAGTGTTTCTAATAAATCCATATGTTACATAGTTGGTAGTTGGTAGTTGGTAGTTGGTAGAAATACTACACACTACAAACTAATCACTACTTACTTTTTGAATTTCTCGCTTTTAACTTAATTATTCAATTTTAATTTTAGTTGACGCAACCTATTTTTTAGACTTGCATCCAGAACGGTATCCCCTATTTTTATCCTCACGCCTCCGATTAGTTCTTTATTCTCAACTACGCTGTATTGAATCTCACCATATACTGCTTTTAATTCTTTTTCTATCATGTCAAGACTTTTTTTATCAAGTTGATGCGCAGTTTCAATAATAGTTTGTAGTTTGTAGTTTGTAGTTTGTAGTTTTTGTACTTCTTGGACAAGTTTACTAAAATATTTACTCAAACCACGTGAGCCAAGAGAAAAAATAGTTGAACGAATAATTTTTTCCTGTTCCTTTTTTGAAAAATTCTTCGTTTTTTCAACCAATTCTTCCGCTATTTTTTTTATTGATATCATACTTAGTTAGCTAGCTTTTATCACCCGGCTCGACTCTTTGTCATCCCGCACACCCCTCTGTCATCCCGCACTTGATGCGGGATCCATTTTTACAATAATTCTGGATCCCGGGTCAAGCCCGGGATGACAACGTAAAGAGATATTTAATACTCTTTACCAACTTACTACTTACTACTTACTACTTACTACTTACTACTTACTACTTACTACTTACTACTTACTACTTACTACTTACTACTTACTACTTACTACTTACTACTTACTACTTACTACTTGTTTTAATGCCTTTTGAGCCATAATTTCAGTAATTTTTTTATCTGAAATATCCTCGATCACTTTGTGGCTTGCCTGCATTACCAAAAACGATAATTCTTGTTTTGCATGATCCAACGCCTCACGCCTCTCCTGTTCAATCTTTTCTTTCGCTTCACTAATAACAGCTGCAACATCCTGTTTTGTTTTGACAATTGCTTCTTGCCGCTTGGTTTCGGCAAGTTTTAACGTTTTTTCCATAATACTATCTGCTTCGCTTCTTGCCTGCGCCAAAACCTCTGCCTTCCTTTGTTCAAGCGTCTTCATTTCATCTTCAATACTCTTTGCTTGTTCCAAACTTTTTTCTATCGTTTCCCGCCTCGTATTTAGCATCGTAAGTAATGGCTTATACAAAAACTTTTTCAATAAAAAAAGGAGGATTGCAAAATTCACAATCTGTGCAAGTAATAGCTTCCAATCAATGCCAAGTTTTGAGAGAATTTCCATACTTAAAATCAGTAACTATACAAATTTAACGAGTAGCGCGATAACGAGTGCGTAAATGGCAATGGCTTCGGTAAAAGCAATGCCCAAAATCATAAGAGTTTGAATTTTACCGGCAGCTTCAGGGTTTCGCCCGATTGCCTCAAGTGCTTTTCCGACTAAAATACCAATACCAATACCAGGACCAATAGCGCCAAGCCCCATGGCAAGCGCAGGGCCTAAATACTGTGCCCATGCGGCAGATGCTTTAATAAGCTCAAGTTTTTCATCCATAGATTTTTAAATATTAATTATTAATTTTAAATTATTAATGTTCAGTCATCGCCATTTTCGTAAACACAACCGTAAGGAGTGCGAATACAAATGCCTGGATAAGTCCGACAAAAAGTTCCATAGCCAAAAACGGCAACGGCACGAAATAGGGCACCAACACATACATCACCGTTAAAAGCACTTCTCCGGCAAAAATATTTCCAAACAAACGAAAGGAAAATGAAATGAGTTTCGCAACTTCAGAAACAAGTTCCAAAAGCCCGACAAAAAAATTCAAGGGGCTTGAGAAATTTAAAAATTTTCCAATATATTTTACAAACCCTATACTGCCAACCCCAACAATCTGAACCATGAGCACACTAATGATAGCAAGTGCTAATGTAAAATTCAAGTCTGCTGATGTTGAACGCAACAAGGGCACTAATAATTGTTTGCCTTCATGCACTTCCCGGATACCTATAGAACCGACTCCAGGCAATACTTCCGCCCAATTTACAAATAACACAAAAAAGAAAATGGTTGCAACCAAAGGAAAAAATTGTTCGGCAGTTTTTCTGTTGCCAAATACATTTTCAAATACGCCCAGTAACCCATCAACAACCGACTCAAAAATATTTTGGACGCCAGTGGGAACCATCTGCATATTCCGTGTTGCCGCTAATGAAAAAACAACCAAAACAGCCATAGCGCACCACGCAACAATCAGACTATTGGTAATAGGAAAGCCAAAAATACTGCCGAGTTGTTCTGCGACTAAAGAGATGTTCATACTGAAAAGTTATAAAGTTTATAACGTTATAAAGTTCATCAAGTTAATACAATTAGTATCCCGCACGACCCGCTGTCATCCCGCACGACCCGCTGTCATCCCGCACTTGATGCGGGATCCATCCTATTTATCATTAATCAAAATGTTTATTTTCTTTACAACAATAATCGTTGAAACAATAATCGCTAAGAGAGTTCCGAGTAAAAAAAATAACGGCGAAGAGTGGAAAAATGTGTCTGCGAATTTTCCTGCCAAAGCAAAAAGAATTAATG
>Ga0209726_10002903_pt1 | contig 24388 bp, 25 predicted proteins | sample Subgrocontami54m_FD_187453 | JGI IMG/M metagenome (GOLD analysis project Ga0209726, IMG submission 187453) | Subsurface groundwater microbial communities from S. Glens Falls, New York, USA - GMW46 contaminated, 5.4 m (SPAdes) (version 3) | ecosystem: Environmental > Aquatic > Deep subsurface >... | reverse complement strand
ATCGCCTCGAACTTGCTTTCACCCGCCAGCAGCCGGTCGCGCGCCGCGAAAGTGAGCTGCATGCTGTCGGAAAAGCTGATGACCATGATGAGCGGCGTCATCACGTTGAGAAACATGTTGAGCCGGAAATCGAGCCAGCCTAAAGAGCCCAGCGCGAGCAGGATGGCGATCAGCGGCGGCGCGGCCGCCATGATCATGAAGGATACGCGGCGGAAAAACAGGATTGCGATCGCGCACCCGGCGACAAATCCGATGGCGTTATAGATCAGGTGGTCACGTTCCACCGCGTTGCGTATTTCGAGCTGCATCACCGGCACGCCGGACAGCCGGCCATTGAGGCCCGTGCCAGCAAGATCCTGATCGACAGTCTTGCGGATTTCGCTGATGACATCATTGAGCCCCTTGCCCTCGACGACGGCGGGATCAAGGGCGAGCACGATCAGCGCAAGCTCGCCGTCTTCCGACAGAAGCTTGCCGCGGATGATTTCGTTGGCCTTCACCTGCCCGATCAAAGCGTCATAGGCCGCACCTTCCGGCAGCGCCTCGGGAAAAAGCGGCGCGGGCAGCCGGTCGCCTTGCGGCGGCTGGCGGGCGGAGAATAGCGAGATCAGTCCCTTGGTGCCGTCGATCAACTGGATGTCGGTGACGAGATCGCGCAATTTCTCCAGCGAGGGCCGGGTCAGCAGTGACTTGCCTTCGACAACCACAAGAACGTCGAATTCGCTGGAAGGAAAGCGGCGCGTCACTTCCTCATACTGCTTGAACTCTGCCGTGTCGGATCGGAAGAGCTGGCTGAGCGAGTCGTCCACTTTCAGCCGGGTGACGCCAACCGCTGCTGCTGCCGAGAGCGCGATGACCGCCAAGGCGACAAGGAGCGGAAAGCGCAGAGAGACAAGGCCGATCCGCTCCAGGCCGAAGCCAAGCCGGTGCGGCGCGCCTTTACGCGACATATTTGGGGTCGCGGCATCGCTGCGCTGATCGGTCGATCCGAATGCCACACGCCTTCTCCCGCGTTCCGGCAGAAAATCCGCCGCGCTACCGGTGTATCAGCGTGCCAGCGCCGTGGTCGGTGAATAGCTCAAGCAGCACCGCATGCGGCACTTGTCCGTCAAGAATGACGACGCCCTCGACGCCCTGATCCAGCGCCTCGATGCAGGTCTCGACCTTGGGAATCATTCCACCGGAGATGGTGCCATCGGCAATAAGGCGCCGGGCATCGTTCACCGACAACTCGCTGATGAGCTTTTTGGATTTGTCGAGCACACCGGGAACGTCGGTCAGCAGCAGCAAGCGCTTGGCCTTGAGCGCGCCAGCGATACAGCCGGCGAAGGTATCGGCATTGACGTTATAAGTCTGGCCGTTCGCCGACGTCGCTACCGGGGCGAGCACGGGAATAAGCTCGCGTCCGAGAATCTGATCCAGCACAGTGATGTCGACTTTTTCGGGCTCGCCGACAAAACCGAGATCGACCGGCTGCTCGCGTTTCGATTTTGGATCGATGATGTGGCGCGTGACCTTGCGCGCGATCACCATGTTGCCGTCCTTGCCGGACAGTCCCACGGCTTTGCCGCCAGCCGCGTTGATGAAGCCGACGATCTGCTTGTTGATGGAGCCGGCAAGCACCATCTCGACGATTTCCATGGTTGCGGCATCGGTCACGCGCAGCCCGCCGGCGAATTCCGACTTGATGCCGAGCCGTTTGAGCATGGTCTCGATCTGCGGGCCGCCGCCGTGCACCACGACCGGATTGACGGCTGTCTGTTCCAGCAGCACCACGTCGCGGGCGAAGTCGCGCGCCGTCTGCTCCTGGCCCATGGCGTGTCCGCCGTATTTGATGACCACGACCTGCTCGTCGTAGCGCTGCATATGCGGCAGCGCTTCCGACAAAACGCGAGCTTGATCGTGCGGGCTCAAAGGCATCGGGGCGATCCTGCGAATTGGAGCCTTCTTAGCGGGCGCAGCGCCGGGGCGAAAGGGGCGGAAGCGCTTTCTTCAGGCTCTTTCTGCCAAAAGCCGCGCGATGGCGGCGCGCAGTTCGGGAATGCCTGAGCCGCTATGCGCTGAGGTTGCCAGCACGTCCGGGAAGGCGGCGGCGCGCTTGGCCAGCGCCTTCTTGGCCTCCGCGATACGGGTTTCCAGCTCCTTGGGTTTTATCTCGTCGGCTTTGGTCAGCACGATCTGGTAGCTTACGGCGGCTTCGCCAAGGCCGTTCAAGACCTCGTCATCGGCCGGCTTCAAGCCGTGGCGGGCGTCGACAAGCACGTATACGCGCGCGAGCCTGGCGCGCCCGCGCAGGTAGGCGCGGATCAGCTCGGTCCAGGCCTCGACCTTGTCCTTTGGTGCCTCCGCATAACCATAGCCCGGCATGTCGACGAGCGTGAGCTCGCCGCCGGCGCTGAAGAAGATGAGCTCCTGGGTGCGGCCGGGAGTGTGCGACGTGCGGGCCAGCGCCTTGCGGTTAGTGAGAGCGTTGATGAGGCTCGACTTGCCCACGTTGGATCGGCCCGCGAAGGCGATCTCGATGCCTTTGATGACCGGGAGGGACTCTAGTGATCCCGCGGCGGTCGCAAATTCCCACGCCCCCGCGAACAAGCGGCGGCCGGCATCCAATTCCTTGGAGGTGAAATCGCTGCTCATGGCAGTCGTCATGCCCCGCGGGATGACGCGTCAGCCGCCCTTTTTCCTGAGAAAGAGCGCCCGCAGGTCACTCTTGAGATTATCAAACAACTCGATCTTCACGCCATGCTTGCGCATGATCGCGGCCTGCTGAATCACCGACAACGTGTTGTTCCAGGCCCAGTAAATCACCAGGCCCGCCGGGAAGGTTGCCAACATGAAGGTGAAGATCAACGGCATCCAGTCGAAGATCATCTTCTGCGTCGGATCAGGCGGCGCGGGGTTGAGCTTCATCTGGAACCACATGGTGACGCCCATGATCAGCGGCCAGGCGCCGACATGCAGGAAGGAGCCGATCACCGGAATGACCGTCGGATCAACGGGAATGAGGCCGAAGAGGTTAAACAGGTTCGTGGGATCCGGCCCCGATAGATCGCGGACCCAGCCGAAGAACGGCGCGTGACGCATCTCGATGGTGACGAACAGCACCTTATAGAGCGAGAAAAATACCGGGATCTGAATGACGATGGGCAGGCAGCCGGCCAGAGGATTGATCTTTTCTTTCTTGTAGAGCTCCATCATCGCCTGTTGCTGCTTCATCTTGTCTTCGGGGTGGCGCTCGCGGATTTCCAGCATCTGCGGCTGCACCGCTTTCATCTTCGCCATCGAAGCGTAGGATTTGTTCGCAAGCGGGAAGAACAGGATTTTCACCAGCACCGTGATGACGAGAATGGCGACGCCGAAATTGCCCGTGAACTTGTATAGCCAGTCGAGTGTCCAGAACACCGGCTTGGTGATGAAATAGAACCAGCCCCAGTCGATCAGCAGCTCGAAGCGGTTCAGATGAAGCTGCTTGTCGTAGCCGTCGACCACCGCGACTTCCTTGGCGCCGGCAAAAAGCCGCGTGCTGGCCGAGCCCGTGCCGCCGGCTGCGACCGTCACAGCATCGAGTAGATAATCGGTCTGATAGGTCTTCACCTCTCCGAGCATGCCGGTGGAAAAGCGCGCGCGCAGATGCGCCGAGGGATCGGGCAACAGAGCGGTCGCCCAATATTTATCGGTGATGCCGAGCCAGCCGTTGGTGACATCGAACGCAATCGCCTTTTTCTTTTCGATGTCGGCGTAGGTGCTTTCCTGCAGGCCCTGGTCGCCCAGGACACCGATCAGGCCCTCATGCAAAATGTAGTAGCCCAGGGTGTGCGGCGTTCCGTGGCGCGAAATCAACGCGTAAGGATAGAGCGTGACCGGCGCCGATCCCTTGTTCGCGACCTCGTCGTTGATGGTGAAGAGATATTTTTCATCGACAGCGATGCTACGGCGGAATTGCAGCCCTTCGCCATTGTCGTAGACGAGCTTGACGGGGTGGCCGACATCGAGCGCGCCGGAGCCTTCCTGCCGCCATTCGCTGTCCGGGCCCGGCAATTTCACGGACGCGCCGCCGGGGACCCAGCCGAACTCCGCGTAAAATGGTTCAGGGCTTCCGGATGGCGAGAGCAGCACGATCGGCGGAGAATTCGAATCGACGGTCGTGTGATATTTCACCAGCGACAGGTCATCAATGCGGCCGCCCTTCAGCGCGATCGAGCCGCGCAAGGACGCGGTATTGATGGCGATGCGCGGGGCCGCGTTAATGACCGCCTCGCGCGGAATGGGCTGAGCCGGCGACGCGACGCTGGGAGCCGTCGTTGCAGGCGCGGTTGCGGGCTGTGCCGGGATTTGGGGCGCGCTGCCTTGCTGCGAAGGCTGTTGAGTGGGCGCAGTAGCGCCGGGCGCGGGTTTAGCCTGTTGCTGGGACTGCTGCTGCGCAATCTGCCGCTGCTTTTCGGCTTGCGGTATGCCGACGAAGTATTGCCATACGATCAGGACAAGCGCCGACAAGGCGATAGCGAGAAGCGTATTTTTCTGATTGTCCATCGCGGGTTCTTTCGATCACCCTTTGCGGTGACTCGACTCCGGTGCTTGTGGCTTGCTTTGCCGTTCGCTGAGAGAGCGCAAGGCCGACTTGAAATCCTCAACCATTCCTTCAAACGGCACGGTGAGGCCCGCGCGCCGTCCAATCAATACATAATCATGTCCGGGGCATGTCATCCCGGCGGTTGACCGTCGCACCACTTCCCGCAACCGGCGGCGCACTCGATTGCGCTCCACGGCATTGCCGACCTTTTTCGAGACGGTGAAACCGACGCGCGCCGGTCCGCGTTCGCGGCGGTCACGCATTTGCAGCACGAAAGCCTTGGTCGCTATCTTGGCCGCGGATGCCGCTGCCAGGAAATCCGCTCTTTGCGTCAATCGTTCCATGAGGCGCGCGCGCCGCCTGCGGCGCTGGCTCTATGCGCTCAGCCGCTTGCGTCCGCGCGACCGACGCGCCGCCACGACCCGGCGGCCGCCCTTGGTGGCCATTCTGGCGCGGAAACCATGACGGCGCTTACGCACGAGCTTGCTCGGTTGGTAGGTCCGCTTCACGAGTCCTCTCCGCTGATGGGATAGCCGGGCTAAGGCCCGGATAAAGCCGCCGAAACCCGCTGTAACGGAGCCGGAGCGGCAGTTATGCGGGCTTATAAGGGCGCTGCCCTTGCTCGTCAATGCGAGGCCGCTTGCCGGGCTGGTGCGTTATTGAGCATCCAGCTTGGCCCGCCCGGGGATCGGGCGCATCATGGACGAGCGATGGCCTATCCGGTTTCCATATCGGGATATGCAACGGCGGTGCCGCCGCATCCGCTCGACCAGGCGCAGGTGGCGGAGCGCATGCAGGGCGTCTTCGGCCGCGCCTTTGCGCGCTATCCGGGCCTTGCCGACGTGTTTATCAATGCCGGCATCAAGCGCCGCTATTCCGTCCGGCCGCTGGAATGGTTCGACGAGCCGCATGACTGGAGCGAACGGACGCAGGCCTATCTCGAAGGCGCCGATGCCCTGTTTGTGCAGGCCACCGAAAAGGCGCTGGCGCGCGCGAAGATTTCCGCGCGCGATGTGGACGTGATCGTCACCGTGTCATCGACCGGGATCGCCACGCCGAGCATCGAGGCGCGCGTCGGACGGCGGATGGGGTTCCGCCCGGATGTGAGCCGCATCCCGGTTTTTGGCCTTGGCTGCGCTGGAGGCGTTTCTGGACTGGCGATCGGCTCGCGCCTGGCTTTGGCCAAGCCCGGCGAAACCGTCCTCGTTGTCGTGATCGAACTCTGCACGCTCGCTTTCCGCCGCGACCGCGGGAGCAAGGCCGACGTGATCGCCTCCGCGCTGTTCGGCGACGGCGCCGCGGCGGTGGTGCTGCGCGCGGGCGACAAGCGCGGCAAAATCCGCATCGGGCCCGCGCGCGAGCATCTATGGCCCGGCACGCTCGACGTGATGGGATGGTCGGTGGATCCGATCGGCTTCGGCGTGGTGCTGTCGCGTTCGCTGCCGAAATTTGTCGAAACGCGATTGGCCGCGCCCGCGCGGCGCTTTCTGAAAAGCGAAGGGCTCAACGGCTCCACGCGATTCATCTGTCATCCCGGCGGCGCGAAAGTGCTGGCGGCGGTGGAAGCCGCGCTGGAGTTGCAGACCGGCACACTTGCCGATGAGCGCGCAGTGCTGCGCGACTTCGGCAACATGTCGGCACCGACTGTGTTCTTCGTGCTGGAGCGCGCGCTGGCGGGCGGCTTTTCCGGTTCCGCCGTCCTGTCCGCGCTTGGCCCGGGTTTCACCGCCACCTTTCTGGCCATCGAGGCGGCGCGTGGCTGAAGGCGTTTTCCTGCTTGCATTCATTACCGCGCAGCGGCTCGCCGAGCTGGTGCTGGCGCAAAGAAACGCGGCGCGCCTTTTCGCAGCGGGCGGCGTAGAATTCGGCCGCTCGCATTATCCTTGGATGATTGCGCTGCATGCCGCCTGGCTCGCGGGGCTTTGGATTTTCGGCCGCGATCGCTCCATCGATCCCTTTGTGCTGGCGGTCTTTATCCTGCTGCAAATCGGGCGCCTGTGGGTTTTGCTCACGCTCGGGCGCCGGTGGACGACGCGCGTGATCGTGGTGCCCGGCGAACGGCTGGTCGCGCGCGGCCCCTATCGCTGGCTTAAGCATCCGAATTACGTGGTCGTCGTGCTGGAGATCGCGGTCGTCCCGCTTGCCGTGGGACTGCCATGGTTTGCAGCGGTATTCACGGCGTTGAGCGCATTTATTCTCTATCGTCGCATCCGCGTCGAAAACGCCGCGCTCGCCTGGGCCGCGGCCACCGGCGGACAGCGCCAAACTCTTGCCAATGCAGGCCGAAGCCTATAGCTATCGCGCTTCCGCGAGGACGAAAATCCCGGTGGTTTAGCGCCCGTAGCTCAGCTGGATAGAGCACCAGACTACGAATCTGGGGGTCAGGAGTTCGAATCTCTTCGGGCGCGCCATTAAAACTTACGGATGCTTGCGGTGTGCGCTGCCACCTTCCTCGCGCATGGCCCGTGGTTCTGCTAGTTGAAATCGATGACTGATTCAGCCAAACGCGTTGCGGCGGACAAGGTGCCAAAGCCCGTGCGCACCTTGGCGCGATTCTTCCGGGAAAAGATCGGCTGGCATCGGATCGGTTTTGCGTTGAGCATCGCCATCATCACCATCGCCGTGGTGGTGCTTTATCATCTTCTCCAAGACATCGACACCGACCAGGTCATCGGCGCGATCCGCACGACGCTGCCGCATGACATAATCCTAGCAGCGGTTTTCGTTGCCGCCGGTTATTTCACGCTGACCTTCTACGATCTGTTCGCCTTGCGCACGATCGGGCGTGACGCCGTGCCCTATCGCGTCGCCGCGCTTGCCGCCTTCACCAGTTATTCGGTGGGTCACAATATCGGCGCCAGCGTTTTTTCCGCCGCCGCGGTGCGCTACCGCATCTATTCGGGCTGGGGGCTCAACGCTACCGATGTGGCAAAGCTCTGCTTTATCGCGGGCCTCACCTTCTGGCTCGGCAATGCCACGGTGCTTGGTCTTGGCATCACCTATGCGCCGGAAGCGGCGAGCGCCATCAATCAAGCGCCGCCTTGGATCAATCGCGGCATCGCGATTCTCACGCTGGCGATATTGTGCTCCTACGTCCTGTGGGTGTGGCGCGGCTCGCGCGTGATCGGACGGGGGCAGTGGCAAGTCAGGCTTCCCGGTGGACCTTTGACGCTGCTGCAAATCCTCATCGGTATTATCGATCTCTCCTGCTGCGCGCTCGCGATGTACACGCTGCTGCCGAGCGAGCCGCATCTGGGCTTTGTCACACTGGCGGTGATTTTCGTTTCCGCCACGCTGCTTGGCTTCGCCAGCCACTCACCCGGCGGCCTCGGGGTGTTCGACGCGGCCATGCTGGTCGCGCTGTGGCAGATGGATAAGGAGCAATTGCTCGCCGGTCTCTTGCTGTTCCGCTTGCTTTATTACATTGCGCCATTCACGCTTGCGTTGATCGTTCTCGGTTGCCGGGAACTGATATTGAATTTTTATCCGCCGCCCGCGCCGCCTGCCACAATTTCGGATATTATTGCCGCCGGGAAAAAAGAAGCAGAGCGTGAGCCGGGGACGAAGGGGTAGGGAATGAAGTTTGTCCGCTGCATTATGCTATGCGCCGCCATTGCGGCGGCTTCGCATGCAATCGCCGCGCCGCCGGAACCGGGCGGACCCGCCAAGGACGAATTGATTACGCTTTATCTCTTGCAACTGGCTGCCGATCGTTGCGGTTTTCCCATGACGGCCAAGCAAGCCGATGCTGTGGATCGGGCTGCGGGCGCACTGAGTGCAAAGCTGAAGCTCGGAGCCAATCAGACCGACGCTTTATATTCCGAGGCCGATGTCGTGTTTGAAAAACAAGGCCCCAATGCCTGCGACCGCAACGGCAGCTTTGCCAAGGGCTATAGAGAAACGCTGCAGAAAATGACCGGCCCTTAAGATGGCGGGATTCCTCCGGCGATGGGAATTCGCGCCGGGCGCGATCTTCCGCGTCGGCCTGATGATTGCCGTTGCCGGTGGGGTTTGCGCAACTTTCCTCGCCACGGGTGCCGCCGGTATCGGACAGGCGTTTGCGGGTTTTGCCGTTTTGTCGTTGGCGGCTTTGCTCGCGGGTGCCCGGCACAGACAACCCGGCGGTATCCTTCCCATGAGCGATCAGCCGTTGGCGGCTGCCGGCGATTCCATTCTTGAAACGGTTATCGGCGGCTTGCCGGATCCCGTGGTGGCGCTCGACCGCGATGGCCGGATCCTCGCTTTCAATGCGCAGGCCGCTCTTGTGGCTCCCGCATTGCGCCGCGGGGAACTTGCGCTGATAGCGTTGCGCATGCCCGGGGTGGTGGACGCCATCCGCCGCGCGCGCGAAACCGGCGCACAGCAACGAGTGGAATTCTCCGAGCGCGTTCCCATCGACCGCTGGTTTGAAATGGTGGTGACGCGGGTAATCTTGGGCAGAATTTCCACGCAGGCGCCGGCGGATATCTTTCTCCTGACCTTCCACGATCTCACGCCGCTGCGCCGCGTCGAGGAAATGCGCGCCGACTTCGTCGCCAATGCCAGCCATGAGTTGCGCACGCCGCTTGCCGCGTTGTCGGGTTTCATCGACACGTTGCAAGGCACCGCCCGCGGCGACGCGGCGGCGCGCGAGCGCTTCCTTCCCATCATGCAGGCGCAGGCGACGCGCATGGCGCGGCTGATCGACGACCTGCTGTCGCTGTCGCGCATCGAGTTGAGCGCGCATCTGCGCCCCGAAACTCCCACCGACCTCGTGCCCATCGTGCGGCAGGTGGCCGACGGCCTGGAGACGCTGGCGCGCGACCGCGACGTGAAAATCATCGTGAACGCGCCGCCGGAGGCTCTCATCGTGCTCGGCGACCGCGACGAACTGCTGCGGGTGTTCGAGAATCTGGTGGAGAATGCGCTGAAGTACGGCGCGTCAGGCAAGCGGGTCGAAATCAATTTCTCCCGCGACAAAAGCCCGGATGGCGTGCCGGAAGCGCGCGTGGCGGTGCGGGATCATGGGCCGGGCATCGCGCCCGAACATCTGCCGCGCCTCACCGAGCGCTTCTATCGCGTCGATGTCGCCGACAGCCGTGCTCAGGGAGGCACCGGCCTTGGCCTGGCGCTCGCCAAGCACATCCTCAACCGGCACCGCGGACGTCTTTCCATCGCCAGCGTGCTGGGACAGGGCGCGACCTTCACCGTGCACCTGCCTGTCCCCAGCCTCGATTCCGGGTTCCGAAATATAACTGAATAAAATCAAATACTTGATCTGTCACATAGCCGTCACCGAACTCTCATAGAACGGTGACATGCAACTTCTATGGGTCGCCCGTCTGCGGAACGGCTTGGTGAAGAAACGCTCTCCGCAGCGCACGTTACGTGCCGTCAAACAAAACGCGGTGGCCCAGTCCTCGGGTTTGGAAGCGCAAGTCGCGGATCAGGGATTCGCGATCCGTCTTCTCACCGCAAACATGGAGAGAGCCAGTGAACCTTCTCAAAACGCTCGTCGCCGCTAGTATTGTTACTGCGGCCACGACTTTCCCCGCGGCTGCCGTGGATATTTCCGGCGCTGGCGCGACATTTCCCTATCCGATCTATGCCAAGTGGGCGGATGCCTACAAAAAGGAAACCGGCAACGGCCTGAACTATCAGTCGATCGGTTCCGGCGGCGGCATCAAGCAGATCCAAGCCAAGACAGTCACTTTCGGTGCCAGCGACGCGCCGCTGAAGGGTGAAGAACTGGACAAATTCGGTCTCGCCCAGTTCCCGATGGTCATGGGCGGCATCGTGCCGGTCGTGAATCTCGAAGGCGTGAAACCCGGCGAACTCGTCATCGACGGTCCGACTCTCGCCAAGATTTTCCTGGGTGAGATCAAGACCTGGGACGATCCCGCTCTGAAGAAACTCAATCCCCAAGCCAAGCTCCCGAGCCAGCCGATTGCGCTCGTGCATCGTTCGGACGGCTCCGGCACCACCTTCAACTTCACCTATTACCTGTCCGACGTCAGCCCGGAATGGAAGACGAAGGTCGGCACCAACGCGTCGGTCGAATGGCCGGCCGGCATTGGCGCCAAGGGTAACGAAGGCGTCGCCAACAACGTCGCGCAGACCAAGGGTTCTATCGGTTATGTCGAATATGCGTATGCCGTGCAGAACAAGTTGACCCATACCAAGATGGTCAACAAGGACGGCAAGACGGTTGCTCCGACCATAGAAGCCTTCCAAGCCGCGGCTGCGGGCGCCGATTGGAATTCACAGCCCGGCTATGGCGTGATCCTTGCCAACCAGCCCGGCGCCGCCTCGTGGCCGATGACCGCTGCGACTTGGATCCTCGTCTACAAAAAGCCGGACGATCCGGCGGCGACGGCCGAGGCCCTCAAGTTCTTCAGTTGGGCTTATTCCAAAGGCGCCAAGATGGCGCAGGAACTAGATTACGTTCCGATGCCGGAAAAGGTCGCCAAGGATGTCCAGCAGATGTGGACCAAGGACATCAAGGACGCTAGCGGCAAGCCCGTCTATTCGATGACGAACTAAGCGTAATGCGTGGGGAAAAGGCGCCTTCGGGCGCCTTTTCCTTGTCCACTGTTTAGGCATGAAAACGGCTTGTGCAGTGAGCAATAGGCCGCTTGAGTGTGGCTCCTCCGGTCCCCATTTCCAGAGAGCCTCCATGCCGCCTGACGGGAGAAAGTCCGTGGCCGACATAACGTTGCAGGGCGGTTTGGCCGTGGACGCGCCAGCGTCGCGCGCCAAGTTGCTGGCCCGCATGCGGCTCGGCGATATGGCCTTCCGTCATGTCACGCGCGCGGCGGCGGTCGCGGTCCTGATCATTCTCGGCGGCGTTATCCTGTCCCTGATCTCGGGTTCCTTGCCGGCGCTGCGTGCTTTCGGCCTGAACTTTTTTGTCCAGCAGAGCTGGAATCCGGTCACCGAACGGTTCGGCGCCCTCGCGCCGATTTACGGTACCGTTGTCACCTCGTTCATTGCGATGCTGATCGCCGTGCCGATCGGGTTGCTGATCGCGGTCTTCCTCACCGAACTTTGCCCGCTATGGCTACGGCGGCCGATAGGCATTGCCATCGAGCTGCTCGCCGGCATTCCGAGCATCATCTACGGCATCTGGGGCCTGTTCATTTTCGCGCCCTTCCTGCAAACGACGCTGCAGCCGTTTCTCATCGCCGCCTTCGGAAACGTGCCCGTGCTGTCGTCACTGTTCGAAGGGCCGCCCTACGGCATCGGCGTGCTGACGGCGGGATTGATCCTCGCCATCATGGTGCTGCCCTTCATTACCTCCATCACGCGCGACGTGTTCGAGGCCGTACCGCCGGTACTGAAAGAAGCCGCTTATGGCGTTGGCTGCACGACATGGGAGGTCGTCCGGTATGTGGTGCTGCCCTATGCACGTGTTGGAGTAATCGGCGGCATCATGCTGGGGTTGGGCCGCGCGCTTGGCGAGACCATGGCGGTCACCTTCGTCATCGGCAACGCGCATCGGGTTTCGACGTCGCTGCTCGCCCCCGGCACCACGATATCCGCGACCATTGCCAACGAATTCACCGAAGCCATCGGCGATCTCTATACCTCGTCGTTGATAGCCTTGGGCCTCATCCTGTTCATCATTACATTTATTGTGCTCACGGCTGCGCGCATCATGCTGGCGCAGATCGAGCGCCGGGCCGGAAATTGACTATGGCTCTTTATAACAAGCGCCGCAGACGCAATGCTCTGGCGATGGGGCTATCATTGGCGGCGACAGCCTTCGGGCTCGGCTGGCTTGTATTGATCCTCGGTGTTCTGGTGTGGAAGGGCTTCAGCGGGTTGTCGCTCGAGGTATTCACGGAGATGACTCCGCCGCCAGGCTCGGCCGGCGGCCTGCTCAATCCGATTATCGGCAGTCTTGTTATGACCACGCTAGCCGTCGTCATCGGAACGCCCATCGGCATGCTCGCAGGTACCTACATGGCGGAATATGGCCGCCATGACCGGCTCGCGCATGTCGTGCGCTTCATCAACGATATTCTTCTTAGCGCGCCTTCGATCGTCATCGGCCTGTTCATTTATGAAATCATGGTGGCGCCCATGGGGCACTTTTCCGGGTGGGCAGGCGCCGTCGCCCTCGCCGTGATTGTCATACCAGTGGTGGTGCGCACGACCGAGGATATGTTGATCCTAGTTCCGAATTCATTGCGGGAGGCGGCCATCGCGCTCGGCATGCCCAGGGTAACCGTGATCGCCCACATTTCCTATCGCGCAGCCCGGGCAGGAATGGTGACAGGAGTGTTGTTGGCTATCGCCCGCATCAGCGGCGAGACCGCGCCTCTGCTATTCACCGCCCTCAACAATCAGTTTTGGTCCATGAACTTGAATGCTCCGATGCCGAGCCTGCCAGTGGTTATCTTCCAGTTCGCATTGAGCCCTTATAAGGATTGGCAGAGCCTCGCCTGGACCGGCGCTCTTATCATCACCTTCACCGTCCTGGCGCTGAGCATTATCGCGCGCGTCCTCGCCGCTCCGAGAAAATCGTCATGAACGTCGCCTCCATTCCTGCTCCTGTTGTTACCCACTCCGCCGTCTCGGCCGCCGATTTGGTGGAAAAAATCTCCATACGGCACCTCAACTTTTACTATGGCGACAGCCGCGCGTTGAAGGATCTCACCTTGCCGCTCTATGCGAACAAGGTCACCGCCTTCATCGGGCCATCGGGCTGCGGAAAATCGACGCTGCTGCGTGTGCTGAACAGGATGTATGACCTCTATCCAAACCAGCGGGCCGATGGTGAGGTGCGGATGGACGGTGAAAACATATTGTCACCTGCGCTGGATGTGAACCTGTTGCGCGCGCGCGTTGGCATGGTGTTCCAGAAACCAACCCCCTTCCCGATGACCATTTACGAAAATATCGCGTTTGGTATCAGGCTATACGAGCAGATGCCGCGAGCTGAGCTTGACGTAAGGGTCGAGCAGTCGCTACGGCGCGCGGCGCTCTGGGAAGAGGTCAAAGACAAGCTGGGAGCCAGCGGATTGAGCCTCTCGGGCGGTCAGCAGCAGCGCCTGTGCATCGCGCGCACGGTGGCGGTGAGGCCCGAGGTTATCCTGCTCGACGAACCGTGCTCGGCCCTCGATCCCATTTCGACCGCAAAGATTGAAGAACTGATCGACGAGCTTCGAGCCGATTACACGATCATTATCGTGACCCACAACATGCAACAGGCTGCGCGCGTATCCGATTTCACTGCGTTCATGTATCTCGGTGAATTGGTTGAATTCGGTTCGACCAGACAGATGTTCACGACACCGAGTGATCCGCGCACCCAGGATTACATCACCGGACGCTTCGGCTGATACGGCAGGGGAAAACCCGCGAGGAATTATTACAATGATGTCAGACCATACCACAAAAGCCTTCGACACCGACCTGCAGGAGCTCAACAGGTATGTGGCGGAGATGGGAGGCCTGGCCGAAAAGGCGCTCACTGATTCCGTCGACGCGCTTGTCCGGCTTGATATCACTCTCGCCAAGCATGTTGTTTCGGTTGACGATGCTATCGACACGCTACAGCGGGAGATCGAAGAAAAGGCCATCCTCACCATCGCGCGGCGCCAGCCCATGGCAATCGATTTGCGCGAGATTGTCAGCGCGCTGCGCGTCGCCAACGATCTCGAGCGGGTCGGCGACTTGGCGAAGAACATCGCCAAACGCGTGGCCGAACTCACCAGCGACTTTCATCCGCAAAAGCTGATCCGCGGCGTCGAGCACATGGCGGCCCTGGTGCTGGCTCAATTGAAGCAGGTACTGGACGCCTATGCAGGCCGCGACCTCAACCGTGCGCTTGCGGTCTGGAAGGGCGATCAGGAGGTGGACGCCATGTGCACCTCGCTGTTCCGCGAGCTACTCACCTACATGATGGAAGACCCCCGCAACATCACCTTCTGCATTCATCTCATGTTCTCCGCCAAGAACATCGAGCGGGCGGGCGACCACGCGACCAACATCGCCGAGACGGTCCACTATATGATCGCAGGACAGCCCATTGCCGATGCGCGGCCGAAAGGCGATACAACCAAACTCGCGGTTGGCCATTAACGAGGCGTTCCGCATGAGCGCACATATCCTGATCGTCGAGGATGAAGAGCCGCTGACCCTGCTGCTGCGCTACAACCTTGAAGCCGAAGGCTATGAGGTGGAAACCGCGGCGCGTGGCGACGAAGCCGACACCAAGGTCAAGGAGAAAACACCGGACCTCGTGGTGCTCGACTGGATGCTGCCCGGCCTTTCCGGCATCGAATTGTGCCGCCGCCTGCGCGCCCGGCCGGAGACCCGGCAATTGCCGATCATCATGCTGACTGCGCGCGGCGAGGAAAGCGAGCGCGTGCGCGGGTTGGCGACCGGCGCCGACGACTATATCGTCAAGCCTTTTTCCGTCCCCGAATTGATCGCTCGCGTGCGCGCGCTGCTGCGCCGCGCCAATCCCGAGCGCGTGGCGGCCATTCTCTCCTTCGGCGACATCGAGCTCGATCGCGAAAAGAAGCGCGTTTCGCGCGCTGCCCGCTCGATCGATCTCGGCCCGACGGAATACCGCCTGCTGGAATTCCTGATGGAACGCCCCGGCCGGGTGTTTTCTCGCGCCCAGCTTCTCGACGGGGTCTGGGGCAGCGACATCTATATCGACGAGCGCACGGTGGATGTGCATGTCGGCCGGCTGCGCAAGGCGCTCAACCGCGGCCATACCCTCGACCCGATCCGCACCGTACGCGGCACCGGGTATGCACTGGACGATCAGTTCGGCAAAGCCGGCGGCCTGAGCGCCGTCGCCAATCCCGGTCTATGATGGGGCCAAGCGGCTTCGGCTAGGCACGCGAGAAGCCCAAGTCCGAGAAGGCCCATCGGCACAGACCCCATAGGAATAGCGCGAACAGAAAGTGAGAAATGGCCGCTGCCACGATCAGTTTGGGACTGACGGAGAGGCCGAGAAAACCCCAGCCGACAACCGGGAAAAAGAACACAAGAACGAGAATCCAGAGCGCAAAGCCCAACCACAAGGCGCGCGTCAAGGTCAGCGCGTCGCGAAACAGCGTAACGTACAAGACCGAGAAAGCGGTTACCCAAACGGCGTGGAACAGCAGCCCGACGGGCAGCGGAAGGGCTCTTCCCAACACCGTCTCTGCGAACGCGAGCCCCGGCGGCTTTGGAAACGGTGAGACGCCCGCTCGCGAACCCAAGGCCATAAACACGGCGGTCAGAATCGATACGCCGATCCCAACTCCGACTGCCTTGAGCCGATCCTTGCCGCTAAGGGAATGCCATTGCATGATGAGCCTCCAACAATCTCGATTTGCACAAGCTAAATCCTCAAGTAACTTCATGTGCAAGGAGAAAAACATGCGATTTGGCAATGAGCTGAAAATCGGTCCCCTCGCGCAGCGGACCGGCTGTTCCGTGCCGACGATCCGATACTATGAGCAAATCGGCCTGCTGCCGGCAGCCGCCCGCCGCGCCGGCGGCCATCGCGTCTATGGCGACGCCGACCTGCGCCGGCTGACTTTCATCCGCCGCTGCCGCGATCTCGGTTTTACCATCGAGCAAATCAGAGAAATTGCCGCGCTCGCGGACGCGGTCGGACAGGACTGCATCGCCGCACGCGATCTTGCCCGGCGCCGCCTCGATGACCTACGGCGAACGCTCAAAGAGCTGCATGCGCTGGAGCGCAGCCTCAAGCGGCTGATCGAGGACTGCAATGTGCAATGTGCGGGAGGACCGGCGGAAAAGTGCGTCATCCTGGCGGATTGGACGCCGGCCAAGCAACCCGCCTGCTGTCGCCCTGGCGCGCAGGCACGATAGCTATCCGGGCGCGATTTAGCCCTTGAAAGCGCGGCGCTCCCTGCGCCGGTCGTTGACCGGCTGATAGGCGACGCGCGAGTGATAAGCGCAGTAGGGCAGGCTTTCCAGCGTATGGCCGCCGCAGAAGAAGAAATCCGGGCTGCCCGGATCGCCGATAGGCCAGCGGCAGGTCTCTTCCGTGAGTTCCAGGATCGTGCGGCGTTGGCCGAGAGGTATGATGTTCTCGATCAGCTCCGGTTCCGGCTCGATATCGTGCTCATAAGCATGAGCCAGCGCGGTATTGCCCCGCATCGAGGGACGCTGAACGCGCATCATTCCCGAGGAGCGAGCCTTGCGCGGGCGGGCGGCGCCCGACGATGAACTCTTGGCGCGTCCGGAAAGACCGAGGCGGTGGACCTTGCCGATCACGGCGTTGCGGGTTATGCCGCCAAGCTCCGCGGCGATCTGGCTGGCGGAAAGGCCGTCTGCCCAAAGCTTTTTCAGCAATTCTACCCGCTCGTCGGTCCAGCTCATGTCCATGTCTCCTCGACTGCCGCCGCGCAGAATCCAACCTCACGATCCGGCAAGGCGATGGCCGTCCGGACCTGAACGCAGTCAGAACTCTAGGAACTGTCCGCCGCACGAGATGTCGTATGCGACAAGGAAAAAACTACAATATGACGCGACTCCAGCGCAAGAGTCGTCAGGCCATGCGTCCACACATTCCTCAGAGCGTCCACACATTCCTCAGAGTACATCCTGAGAATTCCCACACAGCGCCTGAAATCTCCCGCGCTGCGGTGTGAGCGGTATCCTGCCGGGGCGCCGAGGGCGTGTTGACCAGTTCCAAGCGCCCTCATACTATGTTGAGATTGTGCCGCCGGAGGGCGGCACATTTCATTTCGGAACTATTGTTTTGAAAGAGCCTGGCCGTGACGTCGCATCTTTTGCCGACTTATGCGCGCATCGACCTCGCATTTGAGCGGGGCGAGGGCGCTTGGCTGATCGCGACCAACGGTGACCGTTATCTCGACTTTGCGTCGGGCGTGGCGGTCAATTCGCTCGGTCACGCGCATCCGCGGCTGGTCGAGGCGCTGACGGAACAGTCCAAGAAGGTCTGGCACGTCTCCAATCTCTACCGCATTCCCGAGGCCGAGCGGCTTGCCGAGCGATTGTGCAAGGTTACGTTCGCCGACACGGTCTTTTTCACAAATTCCGGCGCGGAAGCCATGGAATGCGCCATCAAGATGGCGCGGAAATATCAGACGGCGAACGGCAAGAGCGAGCGGTTCCGCATCGTCACCTTCGAAGGCGCCTTTCACGGGCGGACGCTCGCAACCATCGCCGCCGGGGGACAGAAGAAATATCTCGAAGGTTTCGGCCCGCCGGTGGAAGGCTTCGATCAGGTTCCCTTCGCCGATGTGGAAGCGGCCAAGCGCGCTATTGGACCGGAAACGGCGGCTATCCTCATCGAGCCGGTGCAGGGCGAAGGCGGCATTCGCGTAGCGCCTCCGGCAACATTGCGCGCCTTGCGGCAGCTTTGCGATGAACGCGGGCTGCTTTTGTTGTTCGATGAAGTGCAGACCGGCGTCGGGCGCACCGGCGACCTGTTCGCTTATGAGCGCACCGGCATAACGCCCGACATCATGGCGATCGCCAAAGGCATCGGCGGCGGATTTCCGCTCGGCGCATGCTTGGCCACCGCCGAGGCATCGCAGGGCATGACGGTGGGGACGCATGGTTCCACCTACGGCAGCAACCCGCTCGGGGCCGCTGTGGGCAATGCCGTCCTCGACGTGACGCTGGCGCCCGGCTTTCTCGATGCGGTACGCCGGAAGGCTCTGTTGATGATGCAGCGGCTTGCGGAACTGAAGGACCGGCACCCGGCCGTGATCGCGGAAATCCGCGGCGAAGGCATGCTCATCGGCTTGCGCGCGCATGTGCCGAATGGCGAACTGGTGGACGCTTTGCGGGCGGAGAAGTTGCTGACGGCCGCCGCCGGCGACAATGTCGTGCGCTTGCTGCCGCCCCTCATTGTCAGCGAAGCGGAGATCGGCGATGCGATGACGCGGATCGACCGCGCCTGTGCTCGCCTGACGCGCGAGTTGACCCCGCGCAAGCAAGGAGCAGCCCTGTGAGCGGCCAGAGCGTCCGGCATTTTCTTGACCTGATCGAGCTTCCCGCAAAGGAGCTGCGGTCCATGATCGAGGCTGCGCGGCAGATAAAGGGCCGCGGCAAGGGCGCGGCGGGTTCGCGCCCGCTGGCCGGCAAGACCCTTGTCATGATCTTCGATAAGCCTTCGACGCGGACGCGGGTGTCGTTCGACCTCGCCATGCGCCAGCTTGGCGGCGACACGATCATCCTGATCGGGCAGGAAATGCAACTCGGACGCGGCGAAAGCATCGCGGATACCGCGCGCGTGCTGTCACGCTATGTGGACGCCATCATGATCCGCACCCTTGATCATGGCACGCTGGCGGAATTCGCCCGCCACGCCACGGTGCCGGTCATCAATGGGCTGACCCGATTCTCGCATCCATGCCAGGTCATGGCCGATGTTATGACCTTCGAGGAGCATCGCGGCTCCATTCGCGGGCGCACCGTTGCCTGGACCGGCGATACCAACAACGTCCTGGCCTCGTGGATGCACGCCGCCCAGCGGTTCGAATTCAGCCTTCGCGTCGCCACGCCGCCGGAACTCGCGCCACCCAAGCCGCTACTCGATTGGGTGAAAAGCTCCGGCGCATCCATCCGCGTGGGTCACGATCCGGAAGAGGCCGTGAAGGGCGCCGACTGCGTCGTCACCGATACCTGGGTGTCGATGGGCGACGGCGACTCCGATGGCGGCAAGCACAATCTGCTCAGCCGCTATCAGGTGAATGCGGCGCTGATGGTGCGCGCCAAGCCCGACGCCTTATTCATGCATTGCCTGCCCGCCCATCGCGGCGAGGAGGTCACCGATGAGGTGATCGACGGGCCCCATTCGGTGGTCTTTGACGAGGCGGAGAACCGGCTGCATGCGCAAAAGGGCATCCTGGCTTGGTGCCTGAAAGCAAGCGCGTAGGACTCGCTTTCGCTCCTTCCGGACTTACATATTGTCACGATGAGCAATCCCGACACCGCCATTCCTGTGCGCGCGCCAGCCGCCACGTCCGAAGACGATACCGTCCTGCCGTTCGAGGTTCCGGCGCTGGATTTGCGCGGGCGCGTGGTGCGGCTCGGGCCTTCCATCGACGAGATCATCACGCGCCATGACTATCCCGCGCCGGTGGCCAAGCTGCTGGGCGAGGCGGTTGTGCTTACCGTATTGCTCGGCTCGACCTTGAAATTCGAGGGTCGCTTTATCCTGCAAACGCAGACCGACGGCCCGGTGCGGATGCTGGTGGTCGACTACACGACGCCGGGTCAGATCCGCGCGTGCGCGCGCTTCGATCGCGACCGGGTCGCAGCAGCAGAGGCGGGCGCCGACGCCGGCGCGCTTCTAGGCCAGGGCCATCTCGCCATGACCATCGACCGCGGCCAGGACATGAGCCGCTATCAGGGGCTCGTGGCGCTCGAGGGCTGCAATCTTGAAGACGCCGCGCATGAGTATTTCCTGCGTTCGGAGCAGATCCCGACGCGGGTGCGGCTCGCGGTGGCGGAAGAACTGCGTCCAGGCGCCGGGCATCGCTGGCGGGCCGGCGGCATCCTGTTGCAATTTCTGCCGAAGGCGGCCGAGCGCATGCGTGGCCCCGATCTCGATCCCGGCGATGCGCCGGAAGGCGTCGAGCCGCATGAATTGCCGGAGGATGACGCCTGGCTGGAGGGCCGCGCGCTGGTGGAGACGGTTGAGGACCTTGAGCTGATCGATCCCGCCGTCTCCAGCGAAGCCTTGCTTTACCGGCTGTTTCACGAGCGCGGCGTCAAGGTTTTCAAAGATGCTTCGCTACGGGCGCAGTGCTCGTGCTCGCGCGAAGGCGTCTCAACCATGTTGCGAAGTTTCTCCCAGGACGACCGTGATCATATGGTTATGAACGGCGTGATTTCGGTAACCTGCGAGTTCTGCAATTCCACCTATGACTTCAAGCCGGACGAGGTGGAGGCAAAAGAAGCGACGTAACGTCGGCGAGGGGGACTTGCCGGTCTGCCGTGCAAGCGAGGAACGATGAATTGCCGCAAAACGACGTTCACGAGCTTGATCGCGTTATCCGCGCTGGCGGCCGTTTCCGCCCTTGCGCAGACGTGCCCTGAGCCGCTGCAAAGCGCGCGGCGTCTCGTCCTCGTCACCGCTGACAACATGGATACATCCGCCGCGACGATGCAGCTTTTTGAGCGCGCATCGCCGGCCGATCCGTGGCGTCCGCTGGGGCCGGCGGAACCGGCGCTGGTCGGGCGCAAGGGAATGGGCTGGGGCTATGGCTTTTACCAGCTTGGGCAAGGCGGCGAGCCGGTGAAAGTGGAAGGCGATAAAAAAACACCGATGGGAATCTATCGTATCGGGGTCAGTTTCGGATTCGCCTCTTCATCCCGCCCGGGCTACATCCAGATCAAGGATGAAACGGTGTGCATCGATGACCCGGCGTCGCCGGACTATAATACGATTACGTCGCGCGCCACCGCCGGCGCCAAGGCGCGGGGCGAGAATATGCGCAGCAACAGCCCGTATCGCCGCGGACTCATCGTCGACTATCCGACCAGTGCGGCGACCCGGGCCGGATCGTGCATTTTCATCCACGTTCAACGCTCGGCGACAGAACCTACCGCCGGCTGTGTCTCACTGCCCGAGGCGCGGGTCGTGGCCTTGCAGGATTTTGCCGAGCAGAAAGCTGTTCTTGTTGTCCTGCCGCGCGCGGCATTTGGGCGGCTGCCCGGCTGCCTGCCGCAAATGACCGCGGCCCGGTAGACTGAGGCGTCAGTTGATCGTTCGTTCCGCGTGGGAAGAGTCGAGCGAGAAGGCGGGGATTTCGACGTCAAAGCCTTCACCGGCTTCGGTCACCATGCCGTAGGTTCCGGCCATGAAGCCGGAAGGCGTGTGCAACGGCACGCCGCTGGTGTATTCGAACGACTCGCCGGATTTTATGAACGGCTCCTCGCCGACGACTCCGGCTCCCTTCACCTCCTGCAAGCGTCCGGACGCGTCGGTGATGCGCCAATGCCGAGTGCGAAGCTGTACGGTTTCGGCGCCAACGTTGGCGATCTCGATCGTATAAGCCCAGAAAAAATATCCGTTGTCCGGCGACGAGCGATCCGGAAGGAAGCGCGGCGTTACCGTGACCTGGATGCTGCGGGTGGTTGCGCGATACATGCTGTGTTCTTATACCGCATCCAGCGCCGCGAGCAGATCTTCCACCACGTCGTCGGGATGCTCCAGACCGGCAGAAAAACGCACCAATCCGTCGGTGATCCCCAGTTCCGCCCGCGCTTCCGGGGTCAACCGCTGGTGCGTCGTCGTCGCGGGATGCGTGACCAGGCTCTTGGCGTCGCCGAGATTATTGGTGATGCGAATGAGTTTCAGCGCATTGAGGAAGCGGAACGCGGCCGCCTTGCCCCCCGCCACTTCGAAAGCCACGAGGGTCGAGCCGCCGCGCATCTGCTTATGCACGATGTCCGCCTGCGGATGGTCGGGCCGGCCGGGATAGATCAGACGCTTGATCTTCGGATGTTCGACCAGCGCAACCGATACCGTGGCCGCGGTATCGGTCTGCCGGCGCACGCGCACGGCAAGCGTCTCCAGCCCCTTCAGCAAGACCCACGCATTGAACGGCGACATGGAAGGCCCGGTCTGCCGCAGCAGCATGTGAATGTGATCCTGAATGAATTTCTCCGACGCGAGGATGACGCCGCCGAGACAGCGCCCCTGGCCGTCGATGTGCTTGGTGGCGGAATAGACCACGCAGTCGGCGCCGAGCGTGAGCGGGCTTTGCCACAGCGGCGTGGCGAAAACGTTGTCGACCACCAGCGTCGCGCCGGCCTTGTGCGCGATCTTGGCGACTTCGGCGATATCGATCACTTCAAGCGTGGGATTGGTCGGCGATTCCAGAAAGAAGGTCTTGGTATTCTTGCGTACCGCCTTGCGCCACTGATCGAGATCCGCGCCATCGACAAGCGTCGAGGCGACGCCGAAACGCGGCAGGAATTCTTCCACCACGTACCGGCAAGATCCAAACAAGGCCTTGGCCGCCACGACGTGATCGCCGGCTTTCAGTTGCCCCATCAATGACGCGGTAACGGCGGCCATGCCGCTGGCGGTAGCCCGCGCCGCTTCCGCGCCTTCCAACGCGGCCATGCGCGCCTCGAACATCGCGACGGTGGGATTGGAAAAGCGGGAGTAGAGATACCCCGGCTCCTCGCCCTTGAAGCGCTTCTCGCACTGCTCGGCGCTGTCATAGACAAAACCCTGGGTGAGGAACAAAGCCTCGGAGGTTTCGCCGAATTGCGAACGAAGCGTGCCCGCATGGATCAGGCGGGTCTCGGGGCGGTATTGGCGGTCTTTCTTCGACGCGGACATGCGGGCCTCCTATAGGCTTGGCGCATGATCTTTCCGAGATCGGTATCCACCCCGGATCAAGTCCGGGGCAGGCTTTTTCGGGACCAAGCGCGTAGCCAACAAAAAACCGGCCGGAAAAATATCCTGGCCGGGCACACGCGTCCCCGGCCTTTTAGCTACTTATTTTACGTGGCAGCAAGCCGGCCGGCTCAAAGGACCACGGGATAATAGGGGTGATACGCGCCCGACCGCTTCCCGTCAAGGCACCCATCAGATAGAGGGTCACAGACCGGGGAGATGTGAACGTGCCGCTCAGCTTTTCCGTTGAAGACAAGGGAATTCTACCGGACCGCATGGTCGCCGCGCTGGCGGATGCGGGCGGCATTCTCCCCGCCTATCCTTTCGTGCCCGACCAGATCCAGCCGGCGAGCCTAGACCTGCGGCTCGGTGAGATCGCCTATCGCGTGCGCGCGAGCTTTCTGCCCGGGCCGCGCACGACAGTAGCCAAGCGCATTGACGAGCTGAAGCTGCACGAGATCGCGCTCGCAGACGGCGCCGTATTGGAAACCGGCTGTGTCTATATTGTCCCGCTGATCGAGAGCCTGGCGCTGCCCGATGACATTGCCGCCGCCGCCAATCCGAAAAGCTCCACCGGGCGGCTCGATGTTTTCACCCGCGTGATCGCCGACGACACGCGCGGCTTTGACCGGATCACGGCCGGCTATCACGGCCCGCTCTATGCCGAGATCAGCCCGCGCACGTTTCCGGTTTTGGTGCGCGAAGGCTCTCGCCTGTCGCAAATCCGTTTCCGCCGCGGCCATGCGCTGCTCAATGCCGAGGCGTTGCGCGCCCTGCATGCGCGCGAGCGGCTGGTCGATGCTGACGATGCCGATGTGAGCGAAGGGATCGCCGTCGGCGTCGATCTGTCCGGTCTCGGGCCCGGCGGCCTCGTCGGCTATCGCGCCAAGCGGCACACCGGCTTGATCGACGTCGAGCGGCGCGGTGGATACACGGTCGCCGATTTCTGGGAGCCGATGCAGGCGCGCGCCGATCGCAGCCTGATCCTCGATCCGAACGAGTTCTACATCCTCGCATCCAAGGAAGCGGTGCAGGTGCCGCCGGATTACGCCGCCGAGATGGTGCCGTTCGATCCGCTGGTGGGCGAGTTCCGCGTGCACTATGCCGGCTTCTTCGATCCCGGTTTCGGCTATGAGGGCGCGGGTGGCCGCGGCGCGCGCGCGGTGCTCGAAGTGCGCTCGCGCGAAGTGCCGTTTATTTTGGAACACGGCCAGATCGTCGGGCGCCTGGTTTACGAGAAGATGATCGCGCGTCCCTCGAAGCTCTATGGCGAAGGCATCGGCTCCAATTACCAGGCGCAGAGCCTGAAGCTGAGCAAGCATTTCAAGGGGTAAACGGGGCAACTTGCCGCGCGCGTGCAGGCTTCGCTATCCTTGCCCCGCGCGGGCGTAGTTCAATGGTAGAACGGCAGCTTCCCAAGCTGCATACGAGGGTTCGATTCCCTTCGCCCGCTCCAGCCTTCGCTCGCGAAG
>Ga0209726_10002899_pt1 | contig 24408 bp, 24 predicted proteins | sample Subgrocontami54m_FD_187453 | JGI IMG/M metagenome (GOLD analysis project Ga0209726, IMG submission 187453) | Subsurface groundwater microbial communities from S. Glens Falls, New York, USA - GMW46 contaminated, 5.4 m (SPAdes) (version 3) | ecosystem: Environmental > Aquatic > Deep subsurface >... | reverse complement strand
TTTAATTTTCTCAGGCAGTGGGATAGAAGAATTATTATCGACAATAATTACTTCATACGATACACCGTCGGCAGCATTTTTAAGCGATCGCAGTGAATTCCCAATTTCCAACGGCGTATTATAATACACGTAGATAATTGATAGTTTAACCATACTATTTCTTTTGTAATATACAAAAATGACCAGCAGACTTGTGTGGAAAAAACAAATTATATTTATTTCTATAAGTAGTATAAAACTCGTCCACAGCTTTTTTTGCACCAAGGGAGAAAAAATTGTAATCGTCAATAATGACAACTCCTCTTTTCACCAAATGTACATCTATATACTTCAATGCAGTTTTTATCGGTGTATACAAATCGAAATCTACAAATGCAAAGCTAATTTTTGCAGGTAACTCTTTCTGTGTAATTGTCTGCTCTATAAATCCAGACACAATCTTTGTACGTCGTTCAGGAAATGCAATTGCACGTAGTCTGCTTTTTACTTCACCAACCGAGTACTTCATCGACCCTTCATATTTATTCATTGAGCCCAAATGAAAAATATCATTAATCAGTCTGTCTTCTTTTGCAGGTTTTGAAAGTCCTTGAAACGAATCGAAGAGCCAGAGATTTTTATTTGTTTTTTTTATTTCATGAGCAAGAAGGGCAGATGTAGCTCCGTTTGCGCAACCAAATTCACAGACGTCACCTTTTAGCTGTAATGTTTTATTGAGATAGTAGATGATATAGAAAGCCTCGCTTACTTGAGTACCATACAACTGAGCAAAAAGTTTCGTCCTTTTTTTGTCTATGGGAAAATCTTTAAAAATCTTCTCCTTGAAAAAACTTTGCAGTTCAGTAATAAGATCTAGATACTTCTCTCTTACATACTCACGCTCATAGTTTCGAATTATACTTAATCCAAATACGGATAAGACCGTATTTGCAGATAGTCTCAACACTTTTCTAATCATGTTTTATAAAACGCAGCAGCTCTTCTTCAAGCATGTCCGTTTTCTGCTGCCATCCCCAATGTGTTTGAACATGCTCTCTAGCATTCTTCCCTAGCCGACTTAGCAGTACGTCGTTGTCTACTAATGTATCTAGAACTGAAGCGATAGATAAAGGATTTCTCTTCACAAGAAGTCCGGTTTTGTTATGGATAATGGTTTCTTTATATCCCGACTCGTTTACTGCAAGAGCAGGAGTACCTGATGCTCCTGACTCGAGAGGAACGAGACCCAACGGTTCGAATCGTGCAGTACAAAGAACAAGTTTTGCTCTTCGATAAAATTTGAGAAGCTCTTTGTCTGAGACCCAGTTATCCCCTCCACCCAAGACTTTAACAGTAAGTTGACGTTTTACAAAATTAAGAGAGTTCTTAAAAAGAGTGTATTCATCCGTTTCATAGTCAAGAGATCCGATAAAAAGAATATCAATATCTTTTTTTACATTTCCCGGTTTAAAAAAGGTGTAATCTACTCCCGGGTAACAAACAGTTGCTGCTTTGTCATAGAACTTTTTAAATCCTATTTTTGTGTGTTTGGAATTGGTAAAAATAGCATCTGCAAAATTAGTATTGCTCTTATCGATTACTTTTTTTATGAACTTCGTTACAGTTTCATAGATGTATTTCATAGGATACTCTGATTTTCTGAATTTAAATACAGGCTCATACATTATTCTGTATATCTCATGAGCATAATACACCTTTCTCGTCTTAAGAAAACGGAGAATAAAAGGAGCCTGCGTTAGTTTTGATGGATGAATGATAACGAGATCATATTTGGCCTTGTTTATATCCCTACTTACTTTTTTATGAAAAGAGTAAAGTTTTAGTAATTCTAAAGTATCCTTATAAAGCTTTGTCTTCCAATCCCCTCCACTCCATACTTTAGGAATAAATCTATAAAAGCGAGCTGATGAATAGAATGAATGTTCTTCTTTTGAAACTTTTGTATCTATGTAGAAAAGATCTACCGTATGCTTTTTCTTTAATCGACTACTGAACTCATTTGCAACCCGCCGCGCGCCGCCGAAAGGTAGTTCATGAAATACTGCAAAACGCATTTGAATATGGAAATTATAACACGAGACTTGACTTGATAATAGAATGACTACCAATATGTTTGCTGGCCGAACTTTCTTAGATAGTAGTCCCTTATGCCAAGAAGCGTATATTTTTTAACTATTCTATTTTTGCTCTTTAGTAACTCATATATGGTTTTTGGTGTTCGCAAAAACTCTCTTACTTTTACTGAGAATGGTGCATGCTTTTCAATAAATCTTAAGTGATTTCTGGTAGTATAATAAACATGCAGAGCTGATCCGAATTTTGTTGTTGCACCACCTACGTGATACACGTTAGCTTTCGGTTCAAAAAAACATATATAACCGTTTTTCCTCGCTCTAAAACATAAATCGCCATCTTCATAATAGATAAATAGTTCTTCATCAAATAATCCGACTTTCTCAAACAATTCTCTTTTTATTAACATCGCTGCTCCTGTAATAAAATCAACAGCGATAGGGCTATCATACTGTCCGTTATCAACCTGATGCATTCCCCTATCATAACCAAAATATCTATGTTTCATTATAAATCCTCCTGCATTTGCCAACACATTTTTTTTACCGGCGAAGTAGATCTTGGGTCCAACTATTCCTATTTTTTTATCCATATTCAAACGCTTTTCCAAAATATCAAGTGCATCCTCAGTAACTACTGCATCATTAGCAAGTATAAAAATTGCTGATGCTCCTCTTCTTAATGCATAGCGAATTCCAACATTGTTACCTCCTGCCCAGCCAAGATTTTTCTTATTTTCAATGAGGACAAATTCTAGTTTTAGCCGTTTTAAAAAAGTTACTGAATTATCCGAAGAATTATTGTCGACAACAATAACTGAAACATCTTTTCTCCTTTTTACAACAGGTTGTAACGATTTCAGACAAGCAAGAGTTAAATCTTTCCTATTCCAATTTATGATAACAACAAAAAGTGATGTACTACGCATGGTCAGCGAATTGTCATTTTTAATAGCGAGATAATTTCGGGAACATCTTTTCGCATGTAAAAAAAATAGAATGTACAAAAGGAAATACTAAAAAGAAATAGCTTTAAAAAAAGATCGAGTGCTGAGTGACCAAAGACGTTATTAAGGCCTAAGGTCAAAAATAAAAGAAGAAGGAAAATATAAAATTTTGACACAAGCAGACTATATACATGTAGATATATTCCATATTTTTGACAAAGGATCAGATAAGAAAAAAACATAGCCGCTAGCCCAAAAAATGAACCCATTGCAATACCTACATAGCCATACTTCAGAAGGAGAAGATAAGATAAAAGCCACTCTCCTGGGATAATAAAGAGAGATAGTAAAAAGAGTGCTTTTGATTTTCCCATCGCCAAAATTCCATGACCTAATGATGCTGTTCCATTAAGAAAAAACGTTCCTCCGATATACCAGTATAGTGCAGGAACAGCAGGTAGCCATTTATCAGTTAAAATATATTTAACAATATCATGTCCAAAACCAAGAGTTACCAGTATGAAAAAAAATGATATCACAGTAAGATAATTGAACGATTTTTCGATTGTTTTCGCTATAAGGAATTTATCTTCTTGAATTCTCGAAAATGAAGAAAATGATACTCTGCCAACATTTTCAGAAAGGGATCGTGGAATTGAAGCTACATTAGCACTCCAATCCAGCAAACCGACATCCCGAGTACTTGTCTTTATCCCCGCGATAACAGGAATTGTCGATTGATGGATAAAACTAAAAATAGAACCCGTCTGGAAATAGACACCTATTTTTGTCATAGCCTTTATTGAGGAAAGAGAAAACGCAAAATCAGGAAACCAACGCACGTAATACAAGGCCACAAGTGCTTCAATAAGTTCCTTAATGATAAGTGCGATAATAAAACTCCACACGCCAAAGTGGAGATATGCAAAAAGAATTGCTGACAAGTAGTAAAACACCATACCGAATAGGTCTATTGATGAAACTTTTTTATATTGTAAGTCGCGTTCAAGAAGCGCAACATGTGTCGTTCTAAGAGGTTTTATTAAAAGAATAAGCAAACATACTTGTAGCATAACAATATGCTGAGCTGTTAATTGTTGATAAAATAAGGGTAAATATCGTGATAAGAAGATAAGGAGAAGAAAAACACTCAATGAGAGAAGTAGCTTAAAATAGTATACAGTTGCAATTTGTTTTTTCGTCGGAGTATCTTTTTTTTGAATCAGTGCCATTGTCAAGCCCAAATCAGTAATTATGTCGGCGACATTGATAATAAAGGAAATAATTGTAAACACACCAAAATATTCGGGTAAAAGTAACCGAACAAGAAGTAGTTGCCCTATAAAGGCGATTCCTTTCATGAGAACTTCACGCAGGGTGAGTATTGCCATTCCTTTCATGGCTCTCTGCTTAACCGATAAGATATCTACCTCGTTCTTCATTTTTTGTGGTGCTTTTGGCGCATTACTTGCCGAATACCTCTTGCAATGAGACGGAGCCGTTTTTTTATTGCAAAGTAAAATGGGAGAAAATAGTTATTATCCAAGTTGTCCTCTTGTAAAAGAAATTCTGAAAACCGATCTTTATTTTCTTGTACATAGTGAGGGAGCATTGAAAGAGAAACTATGTGAAACTTGTACTTATTGACCAGAAAGTCTTTTTTTTTGTAAATAGCTTGTAAGATATGTTCTTGTGTATTGTAACTATCATTATTGTACTCCTGATGTGTCATGTTCATAATCTTTTCACGGATTCTTCTTATTCCTCCCATATAGGAAAAATGCCATCCTCCATCTGGGATTGTTAGATCAACTTTTGAATACTTGGCAATCCATGTAGATTTGTATATTGTTAGATGCTTATACGTAGTCATACGAGTACCAAGCCAGGGACCAGTAGCATAGTCAAAAAGATTTAAATAATATTGACTAAGCTTTTGTTCAAATACCTTCAAGTTTCCTTTACGACTCTTCCATTCAGTTACCACCTCTGCTCTTGGTATCTCGTCGACGTCACCAAAAAGAACGACGTCTGATGGCTTGCACCTTATTAAACCTCGTTTCATTTGAGAAAACTGGTAATCATTGACGATCCAGGGCATGCTAACTTCTGGTGTGTCTTCAACAATTATATGAATAATTTTATCTTTGAACTTAGCAAAGAGCTGCTTATTCTCATTAAAATGCAATGGTTTTGGTTTACAAGAATGGGTCATGGTTGATTCAACAAGCACGAATTTGTCGACAACTCTGTCTAATTCATGAAGTCGTATATCAAGAATTTCGAGTTCATTGTTGAAAAGAAAACAATCATAAATCATAACAATTCCCGTATGATACTATCTTTTACTCTTAAATATAAGTGAGACATCTGTTTTACCAATGAGCATATACTGCTTACGGACAAGAAATGTGTATATCTTTGATCTATCCTTTTTCTCGAGAGAAAAATGCAAATCTTCTACGATTACTACTTTAGGTCTATATTTTTCCCAGTCATTTGATTGAAGTATCTCTAGATCCATCCCTTCTACATCAACTGTCATAAAATCTATTTCTTGATCGGAAGGGATGTTCTCATTAAGAATGTTTTTTAAAGAGCTAGTGGTGAGTTTCTTTTTTGCAATTAGGGTAAACTCACTGCTTTTTCCCCGACCTTCTGATAGGCTTTGAGAAAACCCATTTATCGCAGGCTGATCAAACATAAAGTATGTTAGCTTTTTCTTTGTTTTCGCTATTGGTGCTTCTATATTGATATCTCGTGGACGAAGTTTCCGAAACGACTGCATACTTCCCGGCATAGCGTCTATATTTATTCCCCGCCAACCCTTCAGATAAAACAGATACGTATTTGAGTACAGTTTTGGATGAAATGCGCCTACGTCAACATAAAAACCGGTTTTCTGATCCTGGAAAATAACATCGAGAACCCTATCTTCTCCCATTTGAGAAAAAGAAGTCCGGGCAAAATCATCAAGAGCGTAGCCTCGTTTTTTAAGCAGCATTCGAACGAGTTTAAATATGAACAATTTTATACGTTTTATCATGGATTAATTTTATACACCTTGCCATTGTGAGAGATGGATGCTTCCGCTTGCTGAAGAATTTTTACTACTCGTATACCTTCCTCTACTCCCGTTTCGGGCTCATTTTTCTGCTTTATTGCTCTAATAAACTCACTGAGCTCCTCCTGAAGCGGTTGTGGATCAGTATGTGTTGTTATAAGAATTTTGCCTTTTCCATTATCCCACGCTACTTTTTTCTCTACATCATCAAAGACAAGCTGACCTTTGGAGCCTGTTAAAGTAAAGACACGCTTTTTTCTAGGAAAGCACCATCCTAAATGCAAAAACGCCTTTATGTTATTTTGAAAATACATCGTTACAAATACTTGAAAATCGATTTTTTCTTTTATGTACCCTGCATGAGCTGACACCGCAACAGGCATCTCACCCACTACCTCAAGGCACATTGCTACGTCATGAGGTCCCCACTCCCATAAAGCAGAAGGGTGAGCGGAAAAACAGTCTGCCTTTCCAGCTGCAGTTTGTATGAAACGATAAGATCCTATCTTTTCCCGATGTTTTAGAAGAGTCTGAAATCCCGGATTGTAATGATAAAGATGGCCTACCATAAGAGTATTCTTTTTTTCGATAACTAGTTTTTTTAATTTTATTGCATCCTTATACTTTGTCGTCATCGGCTTCTCTACAAGCACATTGTGACCATTTTTGAGAAAATCAGACGCGATAGTAAAGTGTGTATCTAAAGATGATGCGATAATAACACCATCAATTTCCTTATTTGAAAGAATTTTTCTGTAATCAACTACATTTGTATATTTGTTGGGGATTCCATGATCTGAAGTAATATGTGGACTTGCTATGTAACGTAACTGACAATCATCCCTAGAAGCAATTGAACGTATGTATTGTTTTCCCCAGTTGCCGCTGCCTATCAAAGCTAAATGTACCATAACTCATAAGTATCTAGACTAGCTTTACTCTTACTGTGTCATCTTCATATGCTTTATGATTTCTCGTCTCGGCGGCGAACGCGAAGAAAACTGTATCTTCCAGAAATTCTGTAGCATGAGCGATCATCGGTTTGCTTAAAACCAGATCTCCAGGAGTTAAAATAACAAAGGAGAGCTTTCCTTTCTTTCTCATGTCCTTTTCGTAATACTTTATTTTTCCTTTTATACAGTATATGTAATGAGCATCTTTCTTATGAAAATGATTAGCACTAACAGTACCTGCCTTTCGTTCTATATACAAAACGCTTTTTATTGGGAATTTCGAGTTGTTAACAATTCTACTAATGAATCCACGCTCATCAACGAATTCTGGTTTTGTCTTAATTACTTTTATAGCCATATTATGCTGAGATTGAAAAAATATTTTCTTTTCTCACAGGTATTTCCTTAACTTCGGGAACATAGAGTATGCTCGTATCATTTTTCGATTTGGGACGTAAATGAACAATCTTTCGCAATATCTCATTAAAAAAGTTCCATGATAATATTACTATAGCCAGAGCTTCTTTCTCATCAGATAATGTGCTTGGCTGTCTTATAGGAATGTTCCTCCCGGGTGTTAGGTAACCCCACTTTAACTCATTATCATCAATAATGTAATCCAGATGAATCTTAAAAAAATTTAGCATTGTGTTCCCCTTTGCTGAGGCTCCATATCCAATAATCTTTTTTTCTTTTTTTAGTCTTTTTAGCAACGAGAGCATGTCTTTTTTATTTTTGCTCACTCTTTGAGAAAACGCACGATACGAATCTTCTGATAAAAGTCCTTTTTTTTGCTCATTCTGAATCAGATCAGAAACTTTTTTTGTATGCTTCCCCTTCCCCGACTTGACGAAAAAACGTATACTACCTCCGTGAATTTTTGTCTGAAGAACATCAACAACATGAAGTTCCATTCTATCCATAAGTGTTTTAAACGAGTTAACAAGGAAATATGACAAATGCTCGTGGTATACTGTGTCAAATTCATTGTGAGATATCATGTTATCGGCATAAGGAAATTCCAGAATGAGAAGCCCATCCTTTTTAAGAACCGCCTTCGCTGCGAGCAGAAATTCATCAAGATCATCTACATGAGCAAAAACGTTCGTACCGGTAATGACGTCAAATTTGATGTTTAGCTTTTTTGCGATTGAGTGAGTCCAGTATTCAACAAGAACATTTATCTTTTTCCCCTCAGTTATACTTCTCAGATTCTCTGCAGGATCGACTCCTATAACTGAGCAACCCAATTCTCTGAAATACTCTAGCTGCGTTCCATCGTTACATGCAATATCTAGTACCTGAAGTTTCCTCTTCGTAGTGAATCTTTTTACTGCATCTTCTGCAAGACTTTTACAATGCATACGAAATGTCTCAGTCGTACCACTGACATATAAGTAATTTTTAAACATAACATCAGGGTCGACAACAACGGAAAGTTGGCTATGAAAGCAGTTCTTACAAAGCTGAACTTCTAAAGGATACCGAGATAATTTCTCACCTTTATGATAGCTATTTGCTAACGGTTGTAGTCCAAGATCAAGATAAAGAAGTAAGTTATTCTTCTTGCAGCAGCGGCATATTTTTTTCTTCATACTATTCTCGTACTCCTATATGTGCGTCCAGATAATTCCTTTTTAATGAATTAACAATTGTTCGTACTGTTTCAGAGAAAGCAAAATCATACTCCGATTCGAACTTCTCTGTACTTACAGAAAAATTATACAAGCTTTTTGCATTCTTTAAGGTAACTTTTGCATTTCCCACCGCTTTTGCTACCTGATCACTTATCTCGGCAACCGTAGCATTGAAACTTGCAAGATTATAAATTCCTCGCTTGTCTTTTCCTTTGATTATTACGAGCATGGCTTTACAAAGATCGTTTAGGCCGAGAATCGGACGATTGATTTCCGGATTATAAATTGGGATCTCTTTCGTCTGGTATGCTGCATGATACATCATGTTAATCATCAAGTCGACCCTGAGCTGAGGAGAATATCCACATACTGTTCCAAACCGTAATCCGTAATACTCAACATTGCTAAGTGTTGCATAGTAATCAATCATTTTTTTATTTAGATCATAATAATTTGAAGGTGAGTATCGATCATAATCTTCTGTCACATGCATTTGTCTCGTGTTTCCATAGACTGTGGACGAGCTGGCATAAATAAATTTTTGGGTTGTTAATTTATGTAGGAGACTGATAAAATTCTGAACGTCGTTCCGAAAAGCCTGCTTTGGATGATTGATACAGAGTCGAACGCTTGAAAAGCCTGCAAGAAGAATGATAACATCATACTTGCTTAGAAATTTCTTGGAAAGCGTACCGTAGTTTTTTATGACGTTCTTCTTGTTGCTATAATTCCCATACCACTCGGTGTCAACGGTATCAACTTTTATATTGTGAAGTCGAAGATAAGCATATAAAGCGCTTCCGATATATCCACATCCACCGATAATAAGTACGCTTTTCATTATGTTACGAGAAGTAGTAGGTTGCATTATAACATCTTTTTTAAGCGTACCAGTAACCCAAGACTCATCCCTATAGACACCGCAAAGTCGGACACGACTTGGAGAATAGGTAACCAAAACAATGCTTTAACATGATGCACATACCGATAATTTTTTTTAATTGCCCAGAGTCCATAGAAACCCCCTAGCGCTGCAACACTGAACCACAGTATCTTCGACTGTTCATCTGTGGTACTCAGCGAGCAGAAAATTAAAAAGACTGCGCTAAGCACTCTTAAAAAAAGCAGTGGTGTTTGTGGTCTAAGATAAAATGCCTGGCCGTCACCTTTCGCATAGGAAAAAAACTGTCTCGCTGCCTGAAAAATATTCGTCCTTTGCGGCCAGTGAACTATGGCCTTTCTCTCGAAAAAAAATGATGAACCGGATCGCTTTAACATTCTTGCAAAAACGAGGTCTTCACAGGTATCTAGATACTCCGGATATCCTGCCACGCGTTTCCAAGCTGATTTCCGAAAGGCTATCGAGCGAGAAGATGGAAGAAAACCATCGCTGTCGATTTTATCCGACATAACGCAGGTATATGTAGCGAGACATTTCTCAAAAACAGAATGAGTAACGGGAAGGTAAAATCCAGATACAACATCAATCTCATCTTTAGTAAAAGGGTGGGTGATATTTTTTACCCAATTCCTATCTAACATACAACCTGCATCCGATACCGCGATAATCTCTCCACTGGCATATTTTATTCCTTCATTTCGTCCTACTGCTCGATTCCCCTTCTTAATTAAAACCTTCAGTTTTTTTTTAGAAAATGCTGACGGAAAAGTGGAGATAATTGATCGGGTACGATCGGATGACCCCGCGTCGATGATAATAATTTCATCCGGCATACGCGTTTGCTGAGAAAGAGAAAGAAGAAGTTTTTTGATAGTATGTTCTTCGTTGTAAACTGTTGTGACAAAGCTGATCTTCATACTTGCTGAACAATTGAGATTCGTACTATTATAGCAGCATGATCGAACCGTACCGAATGGTAATTATCAACATTATATGTTTCTTCCTTGTCGGTGTGTCATTACTGTTTTATCGTTATATCTATCCGAAGAAAAAGTTACATCTACTAATAGTACTGATTGTCATCTCTTTTTTTGGCATAATGAGCGTTTTACGAAATGGCGTGTATGAAAGTGGAGATTTCAATCTTCATATCTATCGTACTATGGCATTTTATGACGCTATAAAGGACGGACAACTTATGCCTTCATGGGCAGGAGAACTGAACGGTACCTATGGATATCCTCTTTTTATTTTCTTAAATCCCCTCCCATACTATGCCATGAGTTTGCTTCATTTTTTGGGACTCTCATTTATTTGGAGCATGAAGATCTACCTCATTATTACTTACGTGAGTTCGGGACTTTTTATGTATCTCTTTACGAAGTTGATTTTTAAAAATAACTATGCAGCATTCACTGCGGCAATATTCTATCTCTTCGCACCCTACCATCTTGTTGATCAGCATTTCCGAGTAGCAATTGGCGAAATAACTTTTTTTGCGGTTCTTCCTCTTTTCATGATTACCCTCGAAAAAGTATTTTTATCGCCTCGACTCTTTTCTGCTGTTTTATGTGGTGTTTTATTTTTTTTCCTGTTCGCCTCTCACCAGGCAATTCTCTTACTCTCTTTACCCCTCATAGCTGCATATATCCTTTTTCGTTTACGTGGAATAAAGAATAGGCTGAAAACCATTCTCTCCCTCCTTTTTTCGTTTTTAATAGGTATGACGACGAGTTCTTACATCTGGTTTTCTCAGGTATATTTAACCCAGTATACACATGCACATCTTATCAGTGGCAGCAGTGTTTCTTTCCAAGAGATACAAGAGCTCTTGTACTCCCCATGGCGATACGGCTTTCTTTTTCAAGGGCCTACAGGACAGCTCTCTTTTGTAATAGGTTACACGCAAATTATTGCTGTTTCAATTGCTTTCTTTCTTTTGCTACGGAAGAAGGTAAATAAAAAAATTAGAGAGTTTCTCTTCTTCTGGCTTTGTCTCATCTTGTTTTATCTATTTATGATACTCCCTTACTCAAAGATCATCTGGGACACAGTTCCGTTGATAAATACTGCTCGCCTTTCCTATCGTTTATTACTTTTGGTCTGCTTTACCATATCAGTCCTCAGCGGGCTCGTAGCGCTTCATTACTATAAAAAGCGTCTTTTCTTAGTCACAGCAATAGGACTTACGATTTTATATACATCTTTAAATTGGGGAAACAGAGGAGTAATCTCCACAATTACCGATGAAACCCTTCGAAGTGGGCTTCCTGTCAGTACCGCTGCGGGAGAAGGACTGGCCTATCTTGGCACTCCTCGCTGGGTTAACCCACAGCATATATGGATGAGAAACGCACCGAAGAAACATGCGGAGGTCGTTGACGGAGAAGGAGAAATTGTCGAGATTAACCGAAGTACGAATAAACATCAATATCTCATCAATGCAAATACACAAATGACAATCAGAGAAAATACGACTTTTTTCCCAGGATGGAAAATATTTGATAATAAGAAAGAAGTAAAAATAGACTACGAAAATAAGATGGACCAAGGAGTTATGAGATTCTCAGTTAGTAAAGGACTTCACTTCATTACCGTTCGCTACACTGATATTCAAGAGTTGAGAATAGTAAAACAAGTGAGCAGCCTTTCCTTAACACTGTGTATTTTATTCCTTTTATACGTTGCTTTATTCAGACGAAACTATACTAAGCGTTAAGAACTTTTATCATCACCCTCAAATCTCTTTTCTTAACTGCCGGATGAACTGGGAGGGAAAGAATTGTCTTTGAGAGTGTTTCTGTCGAGGGAAGTGAATCTTTGTATCCTTGAGATTTATAAAATGCCTGCTGATGTATGGGAACCGGATAGTAAATTCCTGTCTGTATTCCTTCCTTCTCTAATTTTTTAATCGCTTCCTCACGCATCCCAGGTGATCTAAAGGTGATACTAAAAAGATGATTGGCATGAGTATATCGTTTTGGGGTGACTTGTAAAGAAATGTTTTTGCTCTTCTGTAACCCTTTTCTCAGAATTTCTGCATTTTCTTTCCGAATTCGCAAAAAGTGAGGAAGCTTTTTTAACTGCTCAATCCCGATTGCTGCTGCTATATTTGTCATCCTGAAGTTAAATCCATAGAGCTGATGGTAGTACTGTTTTTTCATACCATGACTTCTCAGTAATCGTATCCTTTCAGCGATAAGTTTATTATTTGTGGTAATCATCCCACCTTCACCTGTTGTTATATTCTTTGTTCCATAGAAAGAAAAACAGGCGAGATCTCCCAAATTTCCCGCTCTTACTCGACGAATTGACGCTCCGTGTGCTTGGCATGCATCTTCTATGACGACAAGTTTATGTTTCTTAGCGATTTTTCGTATCGAATCCATGTTTGCAGGAAGCCCGAAAAGATGTACCGGAAGGATAGCTTTGGTCCTCTTAGTGATTTTTTTCTCAATTGCGCGAGGATCTATGGTAAAAGTCTTTGGATCGACATCAACGAAAACAGGCTGCGCCCCAACAAAGAGGACTGCATTGGCCGATGCGATAAAGCTAAATGACGGAGTAATGACTTCATCTCCGTCTTTTATACCATTTGCCAGTAATGCCAAATAGAGTGCAGTTGTTCCATTGGACACAGCTACTGCATATTTCGTGCCGATGAATGCTGCAAATCTTTCTTCAAACATCTCTACCCATTTGCCCTGTGTTAATTGGCCGGAGCGAAGCACACGAATAACCGCTCGCTCTTCTTTACTATCTAATGATGGTCTAGCTATCGATAACATCTGTTAATCCAGCCTTTTTATCATCTTTGCAGGTACACCAAGTACCATTGTCCGTGTCTTAACGTCCTTCGTCACAACTGCTCCGGCACCGACAACAGCGTCTTTCCCTATCACGACACCCGGTAGTAAAACTGCACTTGCTCCAATTCGGGCTCGCTTCCGAATAATCGGACCTCTGAACGGATCTGCAGTCTTCCCCATGTATTTATCATTGGTCGTTACTGCTTCCGGGCCGATAAAAACATCATCTTCTATTATCATATCTGCAGTAATGTAACAAGCTGTTTGCAGCTTTACTCGTTTTCCCACTGTTGTGTTATTCTCAACTATTACTCCACCTCCGACAATTGTCTCATCGCCTATTTTCGACCCTTCTCTCACTATCGCATGATCACCGATGAAACATCTTTCTCCAATCTCAGCAGAGCTGATTATAACGGAATGTGCTCCAATGACGGTCCCATTCCCTATTTTTGTCTTTTTTTTCATCACTGCAGGCGTTGATCGACTACGAAGAGACCGAATAACAGGTTTTCCGATAATAGCATAATCTTGTATCGTAACGTTATTCCCTATAATTGTCCCGGGATGAATAATGACTCCGTTTCCGATAATCACTCCTTCTCCAAGTAACGTATTTTTTGAAATGACTACGTTTTCACCTGATATCGTATCTCGTAATGTAGATTGAGTTTTTCTTTTTTTCATTTATGTATAGTGAACAGCTACACTCTTTTTTCTTTGGATACTCTTTTTTACCACTTCCGAAAGATAGACCGCCTTAACAGCATCTTCCGGATCAAAAAATGTATTTTTTCTTTTTTCCATAGCAGCGATAAACTGTTCGAGTTCTGTCCGTAGTGGCTCTCCTTTTTTTACCTGAATTTTTTTCTTTCTTGGATTTCCAAATTCGGTAACAAACTCATTAAACTTAAATCTTTTATTCTTCACTTTCTCCGATGTGTATAAAAAAAGCTCTTGTGTGATAAAATTGAGTTCTGCATACCCTCCTGTCCCGGTAATAGACAGGGTTCTTATTTTTATCGGTGTTACCCAATTTACCTGAATATACCCTGCAAAAGTACCGTAATCTAAGAAGATTTCTGCATGATCTTCTTGTTTCTTTTTTGTCACACTTGCTCCTCTGGCGGTTATTGACTTAGGAAGTGATTGTAACAAATGAGAAACAATATCCAAATCATGCACTGCTAAATCTGCAACAACGCCTACATTATCTGCTCGAAGAGAGGGTAGACCTACTCTTTTTATAGCGATAGCTATAATACTTCCCAGTTCTTTCTTTTCAATCAATTTTTGTAAGCTTATGACTACTGGATTAAATCGTTCTATATGTCCGACAAAGAGTATTCGTTTCATTTTTTTCGCATAAAAAGCTATTTCCTTTGCATCTTTCGTGTTAAGAGCCAGAGGTTTTTCAACAAGAACATGCATACCAAGTTTTATACAGTCTATCGCCACGGTTTTATGAAGAGATGTCGGAACGACAATACTAATCGCTTGAGGCTTTTCTTTTGAAATCAATTCTTTATAGTTTTTATAAAAACGTGTATTAAATTCCTCTGCAACAGCTCTCCCCCTTTTTTCATTTATATCAGCAATCGCAACAAGAGAGACGCTAGACATTTTGGAATACGTACGAATATGATTGTATCCCATGATTCCGGCACCTATTACAGCAACTCGTATTTTTTTTTGACTACGCATAACACAAGCATTATACTAGATTCTCTTGGTATGTCTAGAAAATCACGTACAATAACATATTGCATTGGCATCTACAACGAAGAGCGAATCCTTTTGTCATCTATCAAGAAACTTCAAAAAAAATTAGCGGAAACATTCGGGAGAAATAATTTCGAGATACTTCTTATTGACAACGGAAGTACCGATAATACTGCAAAAGTACTGAAAAGATTAAAAAGTACCGCTATTAAAGTGATTACGATAAAAAAGAAAGGGCACGGACTTGCGCTGAAAACAGGTATAGAAAACGCTCGATACAACACTGTCCTTCTCACAGCGATAGACCTCCCATTCGATTTTTCTGACCTGGAACAGTTCATGAAACACTGGGATTCATCTGATATGGTTTTCGGATCGAAGGCACACCCGAAATCAAAAACGAATACAACTGTAGTAAGATTTTTTTCATCACAACTTTATCGGATACTCATAAAACGAGTACTCCATGTCCCCATAAACGATCCACAGGGAACTATTTTTTTAAAGAAAGATAAAGTACTTCCATTCCTTCAACTCTGCGATTCAGAAACAGCTTTTTTTACGACACAACTTGCTCTTTACGCGACGAGAAGTAAGTTAAAGATACTTGAAGTACCTATTAGTATGAATAGAACTCGAATGAGACGATCAAAATATAATGTGATTACTGATGGAGGTAAAATTCTTTTTTCATTGTTCCGTGAAGTCTTGAAGAAAAAAGATATAAAAAAAGTAAATCTCTCAACAACTCAAACTACATGAATGCCCGTCGTCTTCCCCAAACTTTTTCATATTGATCAACTAATTCATCCCAGGTCTGATTTTCTACCCACTTATAGTTTTTTGTAATCTTCTCAACAAGAAGATGTCTATTCTGTAAGTAAAACTGTATTTCCGATGCTAAAGAAAATTCATCTTTTTGAATAGATATCTCATTTGCAAATGGTGCCAAGCGAAGGTAGTCTTCTTTAATAGGATTATTATAAACAGCGAAGACAAATCGTTTTTGGTTAAAACTTTCTAGTATCGAAAGGTAACGAGAAGCAAAAAGAAAATCAGCACTGGAAATATATTGTTTTGTTTGATGAAGAAATCCTTTATACACGATATCGATATTATTTTTAGTTGAGAAATCCTCACAAACATCTCGAAGAGATCCATCTCCAAGAACTGTGAGATGAACAGTAATACCATGTTGCTTCAGTATCCGTATAGCTCTGAGGTAAATCATAATACCTGTTTCCTCCTCGAGTCTACCGAGAAAAGTAGCATGAAAGGTATCTCCTTTCAGGTGCCTCATCGTAGCTTTCTTATCAAAGGTGATAGCTCCATATGTTAAAAGAGTAGGCTTCGTCCCATACCATTTCTTCAGATAATCTCCGACGCAGATATTTCCGCGAGAAAGTGTCTCTGCGGTTTTATGCATGAGGATAGCTTTTCTCTGAGGAATCATGTTCCCCTCATATCCATGAAATGTTGTATAGACTTTTTTTGTCGGGAAAAGAAATCTGAATGGAAGATACCAGTAGAAGACATCGTGACAGTGGACTATATCTGCTTCTCTGAGAAGTTTTATGTGGCGAAGAAGCCACCACCAAATCTGTACTTTCTTAAACCAATTCTGTTTAACAGGAATTCTGTAGACGTCCATTTTTTCATAATTCTGGTGCTGAGCGATCTGTCGATCATGGTGTTCAGCAATGATCGTGATCTTATAACCTCTGTTAATAAGCTCTTTACTGATCTCATACACATGCTTCTCCACCCCACCGATATGAGGATAGAATAATCTGGTCAAAAACAAAACTCTCATGTTTTTATTGCTTTAATAAGCATATTATTTGGATGCCACTTACGAAAAACTTTTGCTAATGTTTTTTTAATAAAGTAATGTTTTTTAAATGCATAGAAGAACTTGTAACTATCGATTCTAAATCCAGAAATTTCGATTTCTTTTTTGATAACTTCAGGAGTATATGCACGAACATGTCCATTTGGATTACTATCCATTTTATCAAGATCTTCATTTAAAGGGATTGATACGATAAGTAACCCGTTCTTTTTTAGTAATTTATTTATATTTTTCAGAACTTCTAACACGTTTTTCACAGGAATATGTTCTAATACCTCTAAAATAAATACTACGTCAAAAAAATTCCTTGGATATTTTAAATCATATACAGACTCTAACCTAAAATTTCCTATATATTTTTTTTTTAATATTCTTATACTCTCTTTTGAAAAGTCATTTGCATATAAAGATATATTATTTCTTTTTTGTAAAAGTTCTTCTAGGAATCCAAAACCTGCACCAACATCCAAGATTTTTACATTTTTTTCATTAAGATATCCTGCTGCTGCGTTTATTCTATCTTTTGTCATCCCATCCTGAAACTTCAATGTGTCTGTCGACTTCCACCTTTTATCCCAAAACAAACCAGTATTTATATCTCTTATTTGGGGCAATAAATTTGAGTAAGTATTTTTAAAAGCAGTAACATTACCTTGTTTCGCATAAGCATCTCTAAGTTGCTCTATGATAAATGGGTTTTTTGAACAGTCATTGCATAATATTTTCCCCTTATTTTTTTTGTGATTACATAATCTAAAAACCATGTGTTATATTATATCTTATAAATCGTACATTCTGCAGCTCTATGAAATCTGAGCTTCTAATAATTCTATATGGTGTTCTTTTTAGATATTTAACATTATTAGGTTTTTTTTTAATACTTCTAGGCTTAAGTTTATCCACCTCCACTAACAACTAAAGATACTTAATATTTATCTAGTGTTGTATAATCAAACCATTAAATGGATGGGATTCTAAAAAGAAAAAGATCAATCTTTATAGCTTATCCTTGGGATACTCTTGTAAAATCAATGTATTCACAAGTTATATATAAGCTTAAAGAAAACTGGGATATAAGATACGGATCTGAAGTTAAAAAGGCTAACAACGATTCTTCTGAAAGAGAAAAATTTCTAAGCAGAAATAAACAACTATATGATAAATTTGTCGATGGTATAAAAAAATCAGATGTATTTATTGCAGATGTATCTAATGCAAACCCAAATGTAATGCTAGAGTTAGGAATAGCTATTCAGCTTAATAAAAATATTATAATCCTAACTAGCCAAGACCCTAGCCGACTTCCGTTTGACATCAAAGGATTTGAAGTAGATAAATATTCTAATTCTGATGATGTTTTAATGATAATTGGAAGACAGTTATCTATGTTCTTAAAAATTAAACAGCAAAATTTTGAGAACTTCATTAAGGAATGTTATACAAAAGTTGATAAATTAGAATTTGGCAACGGTGTAAATCTACTTCAAGTAGTTCTTCCAGAAAAAACCAAAAATATTAGAATCAGGGCAGAATATAAAATCATAGATGCTTCAAATCCTCTCGATTGGATTGGTTTTCACTTAAGGGGCTCAATCTCCGAAGGATTTTCTGAGCTAGTGTATGTAAGAGAAGACAAAAGCCTTGAGCATGTAACGATGGGCATATCATCTACTCCCAGTGGAGGAATCGCCCAAAAAAATCCGTCACTTAAAACAGATGATGGGTTCAGTAAAATTGAAATTGTTCTAGAAGAAAATAGATTGTTTGCTGTTACTTCAGAAAAAGTGTTAAATGATGATTCAATACAATTAGAAGCATTTGGTAATATATGGATTCAAATAAATGCTCATCATCAGGATAAGTCAGAGAGAGATCGGTTAAAAGCTGAGGTTCGAAATGTTGAAATACTTAATCTAGATACAGTCACTGACGTTTCATAACATAGCCAGTGTTTTTTACATTTTCCTTCCGCCAAAGATGAGGTCTGTGGAGACGCCGTTCACTCCTATTCCCACATGTGTCCACTGCGCATTTAACTGATTATCATTGTGTGGCTGATCCGCCGCATAGACCCACTCGATCATATGGACCCCCAGGAGCTTGTATCCCCAGCTGGAGTTCTCTCCCAGAGAAGCAAATCCTGCTTTATGGAATCCATCGTTATTCATATAGTCCTGAAACCCGGCATGACCGTCAGTCGAATTAAGCTCGGTGAATCTCGCAGCTCGTGATTGTGCCAGTTCCGCCAGCTTATCATCCCAGGACAGGCCTCCTCGTCCATTCTTCGCCCGATAACTGTTAAGTGCCTCCAGAATTTCCCCAGGAGTGGCCATACGATCGTCCATGGCGACTTTCATGGTCCAGGTGTGCTCATCTATCTGCGTAGCCTTCCCCCACTCGCTAGTGCCTGCTACAACGGGCAGAACAGTAGGGGTAGGTGAAGCGATGACTCTCGGAGCCAAATAGGCATGCGCACCGAGCACGACAGATGGAGGCGTCACAGAAGGGGTAACAGCTGTATCTTTTTTAACGGCGTATATCTTTTCTGTAGTGAAGGCTATACCCGTCTTCGGGTGAAGAAAGGTCAACTGACCGGAGACAACCGCAAAGACAGTAACGAAAGAAATTATGAAAAGATTGATGGAGTGAGTAGTATGCTTGGGCAGTCGCATCCTATATTTTTTATACCAGATACTACTTGGGACGTCAAATCAATCAAGTCTTCCCGAAACCTTACATTTTCTTCATTTCGTTCTTACTCCCACTGAATAGTATGTATCTACATACTTATCGACTACACAGTACGTTAAGTTTTGTATAAGAAGAGAGGTAGATAAAAAATTTCTGAGTTATCGGAAAAAAGGAAAGACCGCTAAAAGCCCTTTCCATCTGCCTCTCTTCTTTCATATTTCTTCCACTTCCCTTCACTGATTACCTCTATATCACCGTCCACAACTTTTATTGCCGTGTCATCATCAATCGCATAGACTGTGTCCTGTACTGTCTGCGCTATTTCAGCTACTTTCTCCACTGTGACATTAGGGAAAAAGGAGGAGTTCAGGTGAGGGCGAATATGAAAATTGACGAAGCCGAGTCCTTCCATACTGTCTACTCCACCGGTGTGTTCGGAGTAGAGCATTTTTGAATCACTCAGGACCAAACTCTTCGTCGCCACCATACTTCCGGCACTTATACCGACGTATATTCGTGTTTTTATGAGTTCAGATAAGCTCTCTTTCAACCCTGATTTTTCTATCCAATGCATCAGATGAAAGGTATTCCCCCCTCCGAAAACGAGGACATTAGCAGCCATCAATCTTTTTTGTACAATTTCTGGAGGTAAGGCTGATATATCAACAATATCTATTGTTTGCAGTCCCAGTTTTTTTATGTTCATCAGGTCATCGATAAGCCAGCCTTTATCATCCTCCTCGACATTTGCAGCTGTCGGAATGAACGCGAGAGTTAACTCATCAAGTGGTTTTTCTACCAGGCTTACAAGCGCATTGATAATCACCATGTTCGTGAACCCGGCTGAGGTAAGGAGAAGTTTCATCGCTACAAGTATACTACTTATAGTTGACTAAAGAAAACTATTGCCCCTGTTGAAGAAGCAGGATGCCTAGAACTATCAAAATTGTTCCCACAATCATATGAACAACTCTCTTTTTATAAAAAGGTACATTTACCGGTTTGCTATGTGCTTTCACTGATCGCTTCTTCTTCTTCACAACTTAAGTATTACAGGATTAGCCCGAGGAGTCAACTATAGTCTTTTACTGAGGGGATGATACCCTTATATCCTCCCTCAAACCGGACAGTCTCTGCGCTATGAACTGCGTCATAAATGCTTTCTTGCACGGCTTTCGCTGCAGCTTGCCCGATAACATCAACACTAAATAACGGCCATCCGGGTGACTCAAAATATTTTCCAACTGTATTCAAAATTTCTTTCTTCTCTTCTGTGGAAAAAACGAAAATAGTATCACCATCGACCGATGTATGGACAGGATTGATTGCTCGAACATGTCCGTGTGATGCAATATGGGCCACTCTTTCATAATTCTCACGAGTCCTCAGATCAGCATTCGTTCCAACTATAGTAATTGTCGTGTTACTAACGTCACTAGTGGCGAAAGTAGTTGTATCTTCAAATGTCTTAAACTTCTTCTTCTCATCCCTGTTCCCTGCTAGTATCGATCCATCAGGTTTTATGACATTTCCCACTGCATTTACTACTGATAATGCACAGACTATTATTCCCCCACCGAGATCCACTTTTCCTGAGCCGACACCTGCCTTCATTCCCCCATTTTTTGTTCCTTTTTCTAGATACTGGAATTTCCCGACTGCTGTTCCAGTCCCTGCGCCGACATTCCCGCTCTCCACAGGAGCTGCAGAAAGATTTTGGAAAGCTTCTCTTCCATATTCTGGATCGTACTGCTCTATTTGTGTCCCGAGATCAAAAACGATTGCACCACTTATTTCTGAATTTATAGCTTTCCCTATTTTAAATCCTATCTCTCTCTTTATCATTTCTTGCATAATAGGTGTCGCGCTCATAAGCCCTGACAAACTACCTCCCGCGATGAAAAGACCGAATCTTCTATTAAATGTTTTCCCATTCCCTAGAATTTCTGAATGAAAGGTACCGGGTGCACCACCATGTGAGGAATAACTTACTGGGTAAGGTTTGTCAAAAAGAACGAAAGTGCAGCCAGTCAGTTTATCCAAATACGTCGAGTGCCCGACTTTTACGCCTGAAAGAGATGTAAGCGTTTTATTCACAAGTCGATTATAGCAGAGGATGTATTTGCTATACTTACCTCATGAATGCTTCACCGAAAACATTGACAGCTGATTTTGTCCACTCCTTTGTCGAGGAAAACTACAATATTATTTGTACCAAACCTCCGAAGCCGGAAGGAGAGGGTATTGAAAATGCTGCATGGGTATTCCCTACGGACTCAGGAGATTATATCGCCAAGATCTTTGATGCCAGCGATAGTATTGAAAACGATGTAACCGAAGAAGTCCTTCTCTATGATTATTTACGAGCCCACCAGATCAATGCTCCTGAAGTTATCCCGAATCATTCTAACAAAAAAGTTTCAATTGTTGAAACAGACGGACATCGATATCCAACAATCGTCATGGTCTTTGAGGAATTAAAGCGACACACTGCTTCTGAATTATCAAACGAACAATTAGAATGGCTCGCGTCAACAGTATCAAGAATGCATAAAGTGCTTATGGACTACCCCAGAAAGTCACAAGTACGTCCATCCAGCTATGACGCAGAATCTATCCATACACATTCTATGAAAGATTTTGAGATGTTTCTCACATCTCCAAATGCGAAATCGCCATTTCTACAAGGTCACGATCGCTTAAGAAGAATCCGTAAAGACGCGATCGATTTTCTCAATCGACAGACGATAGAACCTGACTTAACCAGAACCGTTCTTCACAATGATCTCGCACTCGGACATCTGCTTTTTTTTCCAAACGGAGAAATCTATATCTTTGACTTCTCAGATTTCGAGTATGGTCCTGTGGCCTTAGATCTTGGAGTACTTTTTTTCAATTTTTATCGAGAAGGAGAGCTCTCCATAGAAACATGGAGATCAATGATAGATGATTTCCTAGCAGTCTATACACAAATTGTACCTCTGACAGAAAATGATAAAAAAGCTATTGATATATTTACTGTAAGTAGACTTCTAGAACATGTTCGTTATCTAGATGAGAGGTCAATTAAAGAAAATCACGCCATGGATGATAAGGGAATTAAAAAACGCTACGACCTTCTCGAACAATTATATTTGGCTGGTTCTCTTAAATAATTTTAATAATCATGAATATAGATTTTGAGGAACAATTCCATAAAAGAGACTTTATACAGACATCTTTGGGGAAAATAGAAACAGTTGATATTACACCTGAAAGACCGAGGATAACAATACCCATCCTTTTCGCACCCGGCTGGAGAGAAACGCCAGAATTACAAAAAGAATGTCTATTCGAAGTCTACAGCTCTGGAAGAAGAGTTATCACCTTAATTCATACAAAAAAATTATCAATAATAAGCAAGCAAAAAGAATATCCAGATGTCGAACTTCAAAAAGCAGAAACGCTTCTAGAAATTCTTTCTGCTAAAAGTATAGAAAAAGTTGATGTAATTACTCACTCTGAAGGAGCATTAAATGTGGCAATTGCAGCTTCACTGAAACCTAAACAATTCAGAAATCTCGTTCTGGTAGCTCCTGCTGGACTCTCTGGAACAAACTCAATTGCGAATATCACAGTGGGTTTCATAAAACATATTACTCAAGATGGTGCGTTACCCCTCATAACACGTAAGGTCCAAATTAAATCTCATCGAGAAAAAATTAACATACTAAAAAACGCTTCGCTTGCACTGAAAGAAGGCAAAGCTATTGCAGCATATGATATTCATCCTTTGCTCTTAAATCTTAAGAAGAAGGGAGTACGAACAGCTGTTCTTGTTGGAAAAAAAGACACTGTCTTTCCACTCAAAAAAGTGAAATCTCATTTATCTAAATTGTCAGATGATGCACGTTTTGGATTTGATGTTTTCGCAACCAAGCCGGGAGGACATGACCTCTACTCAAAACCTCACGAAATTATGCAACAAGTAGAGAGAATGCTTGAAGAATTAGAAGCGAAAAACTAGTTACGCTCCCTACCGGTGCTTAAATAATTTCCAGTAAATAAAGAGATTGACGATTTGAACTACTTGCAGCGTTAAGAGTGCTCTTCCCGGAGAAACAGTGTCTGCTACGAAGCCGAGGAGAAATGCCACTATGCCGAAAAAGATACTTCCTGCAAATGAATTGAGTGATCCCATCGTCGCGCGCTGCTCATTACTGAATTCCTTCATCATCAACGCATTCTTCGCAACACTGGTAACACCATGGAACATCGAGGTGCTTGACATGAAAAGCGGCGATAATACTGTAGGAAACGCCAGAGATACAATATTTACGACGCGATTATAAATATTATCAACGATAACAATTTTTATCCCGCCGAATCGCTTTATAAATCTTCCACTAAAGTGATAACTGATGGCTGCCAACACATTCGAAAAGGTCTTTGCGAATCCTATCGCCCAGATGGGCCAGAGAGTATTGTAAAACGCTGACTGGAATTGATACGATGCCTCCCCAAATCCGAATCCTAAAATATCGGAAATACTCAAAAGGCGGAGTTTTTTATTCGAGAGGAATTTTTGATACGCTTCTTTCAGATGGGTAAAGATATTACCACTCCTATTCGAATGCACTTTCGGTTCTCGAATCTGAAATCCCAGGATCATACAGATCAACTGTGGTATAACGGATAGCCACATAATAAGGGTAAAGGACCAACTCGCTAGAACGCCACCTAGTATGGCCGATACTGCAAGTGCTATCTGAAACATCGAG
>Ga0209726_10002897_pt1 | contig 24460 bp, 22 predicted proteins | sample Subgrocontami54m_FD_187453 | JGI IMG/M metagenome (GOLD analysis project Ga0209726, IMG submission 187453) | Subsurface groundwater microbial communities from S. Glens Falls, New York, USA - GMW46 contaminated, 5.4 m (SPAdes) (version 3) | ecosystem: Environmental > Aquatic > Deep subsurface >... | reverse complement strand
GATACCCCGGCGATCTCCGTTTTGGAGCTGCGGGCCAAGGCCAGGCGGTTGAAGGCCAACCAGGGGGTCGAGTTGATCATCCTGGATTATTTGCAGTTGATGCGCAGTACTGTCCAGTCCGAGAGCCGCCAGCAGGAAATTTCCGAGATCTCTCGTTCGCTTAAAGCGCTGGCCAGGGAGCTCAACGTTCCGGTCATTGCCTTGAGCCAGCTTTCGCGGGCCGTGGAATCCCGGCAGGATCACAAGCCGCAACTTTCAGATCTGCGCGAATCCGGCGCCATTGAACAGGATGCCGATTTGGTGGTCCTATTGATGCGGGAAGAATATTATAATCCCACGGAAGAAAACAAGGGTGTCGCCGATGTGATGATCGCCAAGCAACGTAACGGCCCTGTGGGTACGGTGAAGCTCGCCTTCATCAAAGAATATATGCGTTTCGAAAATCTTGCGTATGCGGATTGACATGGCACGGGAATAACTTTATAATCAAATAACTTTATACGTTTTTTAAAAAATAGGACACCTCGATCGTGCGATTAAGATATATTTTCCCTGTTGCCCTGCTTGCTTTATTTGTTTTCGTTCCGGGCCTTCATGCTCAACCAGCCGATACGCTACCACCTGATACCCAGACCGCGGATGTCGTTGCCGCCCCGATTTCCATCATCAAGGCCATTGAAGTTCAAGGCAATAAAACGATCAGTATCAGCGCCATTCTGGCCAAAATCAAAACACGTGTGGGGCAGGAGTATATCCAGTCGGTCATCAGCGACGATCTCAAGCGGCTCTACAATACGGGATATTTTTCCGATGTCCGCGTGGACCGGCAGGATCATGAAGGCGGGTTGAAAGTGATCTTTTATATCGAGGAAAAACCGGTCATCGACAAGGTCACGTTTTCAAAGCTCCAGTATTTTTCTCCCAAGGTCATTTCGCGCAAACTAAAAACACAAGAAGGGAAATTCCTCGATAATAAATCCCTGAAAGATGATGAGGATACGATCAAAGACCTTTATGCCAAAAAGGGATTGACCATGGTGGAAGTGCAAACCGAGACCACGCCGGATGAAGTAACGCACAAAGTCAGCGTGCATTTTATCATCCGCGAGGGCTACCGGGTGAGGATCCACCGGATCAACGTTTCCGGTAACGAAAAATACAAAGACAAGCAGATCATCAAGATCATGAAGACTCGCGCCAAGACATTTTTTACCTCGGGATATTTAAGTCAGGAAACCCTTGATGAGGACACAGAGCGGATACTTTCATTTTACGAACAGAATGGTTTTATCGATGCGACTGCCGACTCCAGCACCGAACAATTGCCGAAAGGATTGATCAATATCAATATCCGTATCAATGAAGGCAAACAATATATAGTCGGGCATATCGCGGTGGGAGGTAACAGCGTGGTCACCGAAGACGAGATCTTTGCGGCCATGGAAAACATCAAACAGGACAAAGTTTTTAGCCGTGAAAAATTGAGCGTTGATATCGCGAAGATCCGGACGCTTTATTTTGACCGGGGGTATATCTTCGCGGATGTCAAGGACACAACGTCCCTTGATCCGGCTACGGGCTTAGTCGATATCAAAATCGATGTCGTCGAAGGCGGTCTCGCCTATGTCGACAAGATCAAGATCCAGGGGAATACCCGTACGCGGGATATCGTTATCCGGCGGGAACTGCGGATAAGTCCCGGCGAACGTTTTGACGGCGAGAAATTGAAACGCAGCAAGGAACGGTTGAACAATCTGGGTTATTTCGAAGATGTCGGTCTCGATATCGAGGATACTGACCAAAGCGATCGCAAAGACCTGGTTGTCCAGGTCAAGGAGGCCAAGACGGGAAGTTTCAGTTTCGGTGGGGGTTTTAGCACGGTCGATAAAGTGATCGGGTTTATCGAAATCGAACAAAAGAATTTTGATTTTGCGAACTGGCCGACATTTACCGGTGGCGGGCAGAACTTGAAGTTGCGCGCCGAGACTGGATCGACCAGAAATAATTTATTGTTAAGTTTTACCGAGCCCTGGCTTTTTGATTATCCTGTTTCTGCCGGGTTTGACGCCTTTCGAACGGAGCGTAATCGGGAGCAGGATGTTGGCTATGCCTATAGCGAAAAGCGGATCGGAGGCAATATCCGTTTGGGTAAAGAATTTTCGGAATATCTTTCGGGACGCGTTGCCTTTCGGCGTGAGTCGGTGACCATTGAAGACCTGGAAAGCAATGTTTCGGCCGATTTGCTGGCGGAAGAAGGCACTAATACCGTTAGCGCGCTAGGTACATCATTGATCTGGGATTCCACGGACAGCGCTTTTAACCCGACCAAGGGGCTGGTGGTCCGTGGGGATATTGATGTGGCGGGTGGTTTTCTGGGGGGCGATAAAGATTTTTACAGAACCCAGCTTATGAGCAGTTATTACATCCCGCTAAAGTTTAAGTCCGTCCTGGAATTCCGCGGGCGGGCTGGTTTTGTGGACGCGTACGGGGATTCAGAGAAGGTTCCTATTTTTGAGCGCTTCTTCGCGGGCGGCGCCCGCAGTATCCGTGGTTATGATGAACGGACTGTCGGGCCTTTGGACTCAAACACGGAGGATCCCATCGGCGGAGAGAGCCTTTTTGTGGGCAACATTGAATACACGATCCCCCTGATCGATTTCGTCAAACTGGCGACATTTTTTGATATCGGGAATGTGTGGGCCAAGACGGAAGATTTTGCATCGGGGGATCTAAGATCGGGCGCGGGATTGGGCTTGCGCGTCAAAACGCCCGTTGGTCCGATCAATCTCGATTATGGTTATCCCTTAAGCGATGAGCCGGGGCAGGAAGAACGTTCCGGCAAGTTCTATTTTAGCGTCAGCCGGGGTTTTTAATCAAAGAACAAATTGTAAAAGAGGAGTTCATCTCCTAAGGAGGTTTTAATGAAAGTCTTTAAAATGATTATTATCTTAACAGCGGTGATATTTTTATTCGGGATAACACCGACGTTTGCCGAAGACAAGGTCAAAATAGGTTATGTTGACCTGAGCCGTCTGTTCGACGAATATTACAAAACGAAAGAATATGACAAGGTCCTCGAGGGGGAACACAAGGTCTACGAGCAGGAAAGTAAGGCGAAGATCGAGGAGATCCGCGAGGCGCAGGGAAAACTCGCTTTGCTCAAAGAGGACCAGAAAAAAGCCACCGAGGATGAGATCGAAAAAAAGAAGAACGCGCTCCTGGAATATGACCGTCAGAAGAAAACCGATCTGACCAAAGAGCGCAACGAGAAAATTCGTGAGATCTTGTTGGAGATAGAAAAGATCGTCAGCGGTTATGCCGAACAAAACGGTTATAACATTATTTTAAATGACCGCGTCCTTATCTATGCCGATAAAGGCCTCGATCTGACAGAAGATATCCTCAAGAACCTGAATGCCAAAAAGCCAGAAAAATGATACGTCCGAAAAAGGGATAATGCGTAAGACCTTGGCCGAGATCGCGGCCATCGTCAAGGGTGAGGTTGTCGGCGATCAAAATCTGGTCATCACGGGTCTTAGCGGGGTCAGGGAAGCCAAGCAAGGCGATCTGACGTTCATCGCCAATCCCAGATATATCCCGCTTTCCAGGACAACAAAAGCCTCCGCGATCTTGGTACCGTACCATGTCAAAGTCTCGGGTAAGCCTGTTATCCGTACGGAGAATCCTTCCCTCGCTTTCAGCCACATCGCTTCTTTGATGTTCGAGACAGATGCTTTTTTCCCCAAAGGTATCCATCCGACAGTTATGATCGCCGAAGACGCGGTTATCGGCAAGAACGTCGCCATCGGCCCTTATACGGTCATTGAAAGCCGGGCGGAAGTTGGCGATAACACCACCATTTATAGCGGCTGTTACGTCGGACATCGTACGGTCATTGGCAAAGATTGTCTGATCTACCCCAATGTTACGATCCGGGAACGTGTTGCGATGGGGGATCGCGTGATCGTTCACAGCGGTACGGTTGTCGGGTCGGACGGGTTTGGTTATGTTTGGGCGAATGGAAAACACGAAAAAATCCCTCAGGTAGGAACAGTGATCATCGAAGATGACGTGGAGATCGGGGCGAATGTCACCATCGACCGGGCGCGTTTTAACAAGACGGCTATCGGTGAGGGGACCAAGATCGATAATCTGGTCCAGATTGCGCACAATGTAGTCATGGGAAAACATTGCATCGTCATTTCGCAGGTGGGTATTTCCGGGAGCGCGATCATCGAGGACAGTGTGACTTTGGCCGGTCAGGTGGGAGTGCACGGCCACTTGACCATCGGCAAAGGGGTCATAGCCGCTGCGCGTTCGGGGATCACTAAATCTGTCCCAGCCCATACGACCGTTTTAGGGTACCCCGCCCAGCCGTATATGGTTGAGCAAAGACTTCAGGCGGCCCTGCGTCGCGTTCCTTCATATATCAAAACGATCCTTGACCTGCAAAAAAGGGTTGCAGAGCTCGAAAAGAAAATAAAGAAGAATGGCTGAACAGCAAAAAACAATCAGACAGGAATTCAGTCTGGCGGGGGTCGGGCTGCACACCGGCTGCAAGGTCAATATCCGGTGTCAACCCGCGCCCGTCAATTCCGGGATCAGTTTTGTCCGTATTGACCTTCCTGGTCGTCCGGTCATTAAGGTAGACCCGGCGAATATCCATATTGATACGGGCATTCCGCGCTGCACCTCCATCGGCAAAGGGGACGTGGTGATCCACACGGTCGAACATTTAATGAGCGTTCTTTGCGGGCTTGGCATCGCTAATTTAACGGTCGAGATTGACGCTTTTGAGCTGCCCGGGCTCGATGGCAGTGGCATGGATTTTCTCAAGGCCATCAAAAAAAGCGGCATTGTTGAACAGGCCGCCCCAGCGCCATATTACGAGATTACTGAATCCATCGGTGTTGAATTAAACGGGTGTTCCATTTATGTGGTGCCGGACAAGGAGTTTAAAATTTCATATGTTCTGGATTATGATCATCCGGCTTTAAAGTCGCAATTTTTCAACGCCACCATCAGTCCCGGGGTGTTCGCAGCGGCTGTTGCCCCGGCGCGGACATTTTGTTTGGAGAGCGAAGCGGAAGAGTTGCGGAAAAATGGGCTAGGCAAGGGAGCTAATTACGATAACACGCTTGTCGTCGGAAAGAATGGCGTGATCAAAAACACCGTTCGTTTTCCGGATGAATTCGTCCGGCACAAGGTGCTGGATTTTATCGGTGACCTGTATCTTTTGGGCATGCCTATCCGCGGCCATGTTTTCGCGGTTAAAAGCGGACACACATTGAATATACAACTGCTCAAGAAGATTTACGCACAAAAGGAAAACTACCAAAAGAAGAGTGCTGTGACGAGCATTGATTTTGGTGATAAAACACAGATCGATATGAACGGGATCATGCGCATTTTGCCTCACCGTTATCCGTTCTTGCTGGTAGATCGGGTGATCGAAATTGATAGAGGCAAAAAGGGGGTTGGGCTTAAGAATGTCACTGTCAATGACAGTTTTTTCCAGGGACACTTTCCAGCGCGGCCGGTGATGCCCGGGGTTTTGATGGTCGAGGCGATGGCCCAGACGGCCGGTGTTGTTATCTTGACGAACGAAGCGCATCGTGGTAAAGTAGCTTTCTTTTTGGCCATCGACAAGGTTAAATTCCGTCGGGTCGTTGTTCCCGGCGATCAATTGGTGATGGAAGTAGAGGTCATCCGGGACAGGCCCAAGACGGCCCAGGTGCGGGCTGTTGCGAAGGTTGGCGAAGAGGTCGCCGCGGAAGCGGAAATGGTTTTTTCGTTCACTGACGCTTCCTATATGGATTAATTTCTTTTAGCGTCTATTTGACCTGAATCAAACTCGGGTGTAGTATATAGGACAATGGAAAATATCAACATACATAAAACAGCGGTCATTCATCGGGACGCCAAGATCTCCCCTGGCGTGAGCGTGGGGCCTTATTCGGTTGTCGAAGGAAGCGTGACCCTCGGGGATAACGTGCGTATTGGCAGCCATTGTGTTGTTACCGGTCAGACAACGATCGGGCGCAATTGCAAGATCTATACCGGAGCGGTCATCGGCAGCGCCCCTCAGGATAAAAAATTTTCGTACGATGACAACGTCTTTTTGAATATTGGAGAAAATAACGTCATCCGTGAATATGTCACCATTAATCCCGGGACCCTGGATGGCGGCGGCAAGACCGTCATTGGCAGCAACAATTTGATCATGGCTTATTCGCACGTGGCCCACGATTGCATCATCGGCAATAATTGCGTGATGGCCAACGCCGCAACGCTGGGCGGACATGTGACTCTGGAAGATAATACCGTTATCGGTGGCTTAAGCGCCGTGCACCAATTCGTCCGTCTCGGTAGGCTTTCCATCGTTGGCGGCTGCTCCAAGGTGGTACAGGATGTGCCGCCTTTTTCGATGTGCGACGGACATCCGGCGGCCGTGATCAATATCAACGCGGTTGGATTAAAGCGCGCGCAGGTCTCACCGGAATCGATCCTCAACGTAAAAAAGGCGTTCCGGATATTGTTTCGCCTCGGGTTAAGCCGGGTCCATGCCCTGGAAAAGATTTTAAATGAGATCGAGACCTGTCCGGAGATCGAGCACCTGATATTTTTCGCGAAAACTTCCAAAAGAGGGTTGTGTTCCGCACCCAATGCGTCATCGCCAGATCCCGACGCTGATGTGTAATTTTTATCCCCTTTGTGTTCTTCATTTATGGACAAGAAAACTCTTGGCCTGATCGCCGGTAACGGAAAATTTCCACTGCTTTTTGCCCAAAAAGCCCGATCCCAAGGATATCACGTCGTTGCCGCCGCCATCCGGGGAGATACTTCCTTCGCGTTGCGATTTTGTGTCGATAAATTGATGTGGTTCAAAGTCGGTGAGCTGAAAAAGCTTTTCGCGTTTTTCGCGCGGGAGGGGGTCCGTGAAGTGATCATGGCAGGTCAGGTCGACCCGGATAATCTTTTCGAGAGAAACGTCGTTTTCGATAAGGAGTTCCAGACAATTTTTGACGCCCTCCGCGACCGCAAGGCCGATACCATTTTTTCGGCAATCGCCGATAAGCTTCAGGCCCAGGGGATCAAGTTGGTTGATTCCACGTTCTTACTTAAAGAATACCTGGCGCCAAAAGGGACTTTGACATGCCGCGCGCCCACGGAGCGGGAATTAGATGACATCGAATTCGGCAGAAATATCGCCAAGGCGATGGGCGGCATGGATGTCGGGCAAACGGTTGTCGTCAAGGAAAAGGCGATCGTCGCCATCGAAGCCATGGAAGGCACCGACCGGACCATCGCGCGCGGCGCGGGAATCGCCCGTGACGGGGCGGTCGTTGTGAAGATGAGCAAACCCAACCAGGATCTGCGCTTTGATGTTCCGGTCGTGGGTCCGCGCACCATCAAAACGATGATCCGTGCCCGTGCCCGCTGCCTGGGTATCGAGGCCGGCAAAACACTTCTGATCGACCCTGACCGCTGTGTGCGTCTTGCCAACAAAGCGGGCATCTGTATCGTAGCTGCGTAGTTCAAGTCCGAATAATCTTTCGGGTTATTGACACCCCCCAAGTTTTTCTATATAATCTAAATATTAATTTCATTATAACTATTAAATATAATTACATTTATGGAACTTGATGAAATAAAGCGAGTTAGGTTAGAAAAGCTTCAGCACCTTCATGCGGAAGGATTAGATCCTTACGCGGGCGGGTTTATACCATCGCACTCGATCACTCAAGCGTTGGAAAATTTTAGCGAAGGGCAGGAAGTCGCCCTTGCGGGCAGGATCATGGCCAACCGAAGCCATGGGAAAGTCGTCTTTGCCGATATCCAGGATCAAACCGGAAAAATGCAGCTTTTCATCAAAGCGGATGCTTTAAGCATCATCAAGGATCTGGATATCGGGGATATCATCGGCGTCAAAGGGGCTTTGTTTAAAACCAAGACGGGACAAGAAAGCGTACGTGTGGCCGAGGTCCATGTCTTATGCAAATCGCTGATGAGCCTGCCGGAGAAATGGCACGGGCTCAAGGACGTTGAGACCAGATACCGCCAAAGATACGTTGACCTCATCGTTAATAAAGAAGTTCGTGATCTTTTTATCAAGCGCAGCCAAATCATCCGTTATATCCGTTCGTTTCTGGATACGCGCGGCTTTCTGGAGGTCGAGACGCCGATGTTGCAGCAGATGGCCGGCGGCGCGCGGGGAAGACCTTTTAAAAGCATGCATAACGCGTATGATATGGAAGTGTTCTTGCGTATCGCGCCGGAGTTATATCTCAAACGTTTATTAGTCGGCGGCCTCGAGCGGGTTTATGAGATGAACCGCAATTTTCGTAACGAAGGGATCTCCACGCGGCACAACCCGGAATTTACCATGCTTGAGGTCTACCAGGCCTACGGGAATTATGAGGATATGATGAAACTGACGGAAGATCTGATCAGCGATCTGGCCAAAGACACGACAGGTTCGTATAAAGTTACGTATCAGGGCAAGACCATTGATTTTGCCCCACCGTGGGAACGCCGGTCGTTCGCCAGGATCGTTGACGAGAAATTCGGCATAAAGCCCGAAGATGACGCCCAGGCAATGCTCGCGAAACTGGGCAAACATAAAGCGCATTCGATCAAAAAAGGAGACCGGCTGACGCGTTCCGGTGTTATGAAGATCGTCGAAGAAATGCTTGAAGAAGAGGAGATCGTTAATCCGGTGTTCTTCACGGAATATTTTACGTTCCTCTGTCCTTTGGCGAAAACAATGCCGAAAGATCCCGGCATTTCCCAGCGCTTTGAAGTTTTTATTGGCGGCCTCGAGATCGGCAATGCCTATTCGGAGTTAAATGATCCTGTTGAACAGCGCAAGAGGCTTACGGAAGACCTGGAAGATGACGTGGAGACGGGCAATCGGAATGTCGATGAAGATTTTTTGCACGCTTTGGAATACGGGATGCCGCCGGCGGGCGGGCTGGGTATCGGGATCGACCGGCTGGTCATGCTGTTGACCGACGCGGCGTCCATTCGCGACGTTATTTTGTTCCCGCTGCTTAAACCCGAAGGGCATTGAGGGTCAGATGAATTACGAGAACTGGATCAGTTACCGGTATATGATCGCAAGCAAGGGAAGATTCCTGACCTTTCTGAACGTGATCTCTATTGGCGGTGTGGCGATCGGTGTGGCGGCCCTGATCGTGGTGACGGGGGTGATGACCGGCTTCGGGAATAATCTGCGCGAAAAAATTATCGGTACCACCCCTCATATCATGATCGAGACCGAAGGCGGCGTGCACGATTTCGCGGCAGTCCAAAAGCAGATCAACGGACTTAGCGGGGTTAAAGGGTCTTCCCCGTATATCCAGGGTAATGTTTTTTTGGAAAACGGCAGCCAGGTGGTGGGTCTGGTCGTTCGCGGCATTGTCCCGGAAACGGAAAAGAAAATCACCAGCGTCGATAAATACCTGGTCAAAGGTAATTTTACTGCCCTTGATACGGATGGTGTGATCATCGGCAGCGAACTTGCCAGATATTTCGGGTATTCCCTGGGGGATACGATCAATATCATCGCCCCGGGTTCGGGCATCGCCGGCGCGGGCTGGAGGCAGGACCTCAAAATATCCGGAATATTCACAACGGGCATGGTGGATTACGATACCAATCTTATTATTGTGCATCTTAAAAAGGCCCAGCAAATATTCCACCTCCCTGACAATGCGGCCAGCGGTATCGGGGTTAGGGTTGAAGATCCCAATAAGGTCGATCTGGTCAAAGACGGCATTCATGGCCTGATCGGCTATGGATTCGTCGTTAAAACGTGGATCGACATGAACCGTAACCTTTTTGATGCCTTGGTCCTGGAAAAATGGGGACTGTTTCTCGTATTGACGATGATGGTGGTGGTCGCTTCGTTTAACATCATCAGTACTCTTATCGTAACAGTAACGAGTAAAATTCATGACATCGGGATATTGCAGTCCATCGGCGTGTCCAAAAGTTCCATACGAAGGATCTTCATCAGGCAGGGGATCTTTATCGGTTCTTTGGGGACCCTTTGGGGCGTTTTAGGCGGTGTGGGTTTAAGCTATTTTCTGCGGACATACGTTCAGGTTCCCAAAGAGATTTATTCGATCGATCACGTGCCGGTCGAGCTGCAGCTTTCCGATATGCTGGCAATCATTGTCGCCGCGCTGGTGATCAGTTTTTTAGCCACTATCTACCCGGCGGCGAAGGCGGCGAATTTGCAGCCGGTGGAAGCGTTGCGATATGAGTAGCAATGGGGTATTGCTTGAGGCGGCCGGCATCCATAAGTCGTATCGCACGTCCAGCAGCGCCCTGCATGTTTTAAAGGGGATCGATGTACAGATCGGCGATGGCGAGATCGTTTCGCTGGTCGGGCCGAGCGGCGCAGGAAAATCGACCTTGTTACATATCCTTGGCGGGCTGGATATCCCCGAACAAGGAACAGTGATGCTGCAGAATGAGGATATTTATCGGCTTAGCGACGCCGCACGGGCAAAGGTCAGGAACAGCAAGATAGGATTTATTTTTCAGTTCTATCATTTGCTTCAGGAGTTCACGGCGCTGGAGAATGTCTTGTTACCGGCGTTGATCAGATCCGAGGAACGCGACAGCGCCCGGCTGGAATCAAAAGGCAAAGCTCTTTTAAAACAGGTAGGACTGGAAAAGCGGGTCACGCACAAGCCGTCCCAGCTATCGGGTGGTGAGCAGCAGCGCGTGGCGATCGCCCGGGCCCTGATCAACCGGCCCGCCATTATTCTTTGCGATGAGCCGACTGGAAATTTGGACTCGCAGACAGGCAAGGAGATCATTGGACTTTTGAAAGAATTGAACACTCAAAACAAACAGACTTTTGTGATCGTGACTCATGATGGGCAGATCGCCCGCATGAGCCACCGGATCATCCAGATGCAGGACGGGAGGCTGAAATGAAAATTTATATCAATGGTAAATTTTTATCCCGCGAAGACGCGAAGGTGTCCGTCTTCGATCACGGGCTCCTTTATGGCGACGGGGCCTTTGAGGGTATCCGGTCGTATAAAAGATGTGTGTTCAAACTGGAAGAGCATATGGACCGTCTCTATGAAACGGCCCACACGCTGATGATCCAGATCCCGCTCACCAAAAAACAATTGATGGAAGCTATCGTAGCAACGCTCAAAAAGAATGATATTAGCGATGGCTATATTCGTGTCATCGTCACCCGCGGTGAGGGGGATCTGGGGCTGGACCCGCGCAAATGTTACGGCAAACCCAACGTGATCATTATCACAGATAAGATTACGCTTTACGCCAAGGAATTGTATAATAAAGGCATGGCGATCATCACGGTGCCCACCGTGCGCAGTAATCCTGAAGCGCTCAATCCGCGGTTAAAATCGCTCAATTATCTCAACAATATCCTTGCCAAGATCGAAGCGAATAACTCCGGTTATGCCGAGGCGATCATGCTGGATCACCAAGGATACGTTGCCGAATGCACGGGAGATAATATTTTTATCGTCAAACACGGCGTGTTGGCAACGCCCAGCCAGGGACGTTTGCAGGGGATCACGCGCGATACGGTGATCGCGCTGGCCAAAAGCAGCAAGATCACGACCGAGGAACGGTTCATCACCCGCCACGAGGTGTATACGGCGGATGAGTGTTTCCTGACCGGAACGGCCGCGGAGATCATTCCGGTTGTCAAAGTCGACGGCCGGACAATTGGGGCGGGCAAACCTGGCGCGCTGACGCTTAAGATGATGAAGATGTTCCACGCGCTGACGGGCCAAAGCGGCGTTAAATATTAAATGGAAGGGATTTCCCGATCATGATGTGCGATATTTGCGGCAAGAAAAAGGCGACGGTCCACTTGACCGAGATCGTTGATGAACAGATGTCGGAGATGCATCTGTGCGAGGAATGCGCGCGCCAGAAGAGCGTCCAGATGGAGCAGCAGTTCGGCCTGGCGGATCTCTTGGCGGGGTTGGCCGATTTTGGCAAAACTCCTGGCGGTGAGCCCGAGAAGGTCGATCTGCAGTGCCCTAACTGCGGCATGACCTACGAGGAATTTCGGAAATTCGGCCGCTTGGGTTGCAGCGAGTGTTATGAGGCCTTCAAGATGTATCTGACGACACTTTTAAAAAAGATCCACGGCTCCAATCAGCATTTGGGGAAAACACCCATTCGGATGCCGCAGGCGGAGAAAAAACGCATCGAAAGTTTGCAAGATTTGCGCAATCAGTTGATGCAGGCCATCCAGATGGAAGATTTTGAAAAGGCCGCGCAGCTGCGCGACAGAATACGGGAAGTGGAAAAGCTCGAGAAAAAAGAACCCGACAAGAAAGAAAAAAAGAAATAAACCGCTATGGAATTCAACGACTTTGTACATACTACCGGGCAGTGGTTGATGGGCACAGGTACCAACGCCAATATCGTGATGTCATCGCGCATCCGTTTGGCGCGTAATTTGATGAAGAAGCCTTTTCCCAACAAGGCCCGGAAAAAAGACCTGATGGACATTATGGGGATGATCCAGGAGGCCATTGCGCAGAATGATTATTTCAAGAATTCGCTGTTCGTCAAGATCAGCGAACTGGATAACGTCGATAAACAATTCCTGATCGAACGGCATTTGATGAGCCATGAGCATGCCGCCAATCCCGAAGGCAAGGCCTTGGTCGTTTCCAAAGAAGAGATCTTGTCGGTGATGATCAACGAGGAAGACCATATGCGTATCCAGGTCCTGAAATCCGGTTTTGATCTGGATGAGACCTGGAAGATCGCGAACGCCATTGATGATTCCCTCGCCCAGAAACTGGATTTCGCGTATTCCAGCAGTTGGGGATATTTGACCGCTTGTCCGACGAACACGGGAACGGCGATGCGCGGGTCCGTGATGCTGCATTTACCGGCGCTTGTTATGACCAAGCAGATCAACAAGGTCTTGAACGCCATCTCGAAACTGAATTTTGCCTCACGCGGTTTTTATGGCGAAGGGACACAGGCCAGCGGTAATTTTTACCAGATATCCAACCAGGTCTCGATGGGCCACAGCGAGCAGGACGTTATTCAAAATATCCACGGGTTGATCTGCCAGGTCATTGAGCAGGAAGAACAGGCCCGGCAGGCGCTCTTGCTGCAGAACCGCCCTGTTTTGGAAGACAAGATCTTTCGGTCATTAGGGGTTTTAAAAAACGCGCACATTATCTCAAGTCAGGAAACGGTAGAGCTCCTTTCGATGGTACGTTTGGGAGTAGATCTTAGTATTATCAAAGATGTCGACCGTCATGCCATCAATGAACTATTTTTAATGATCCAGCCAGCCCATCTGCAGAAGCTCGATGGAAAGAAATTGTCGTCGGCGGAGCGGGACACCAAAAGAGCCAGTCTTATTCGTGAAAAATTAGGAGGATAGTTATGTTCAATAGATTCACCGAAAGAGCACGCAAAGTGATCGTTTACGCCAAGGAAGAAGCGCGGCGTTTTAACCACGATTATATCGGAACGGAACATCTTCTGCTGGGGTTGGTGCGTGAAGGTGAAGGTGTCGCGGCAGCTGTTTTGCAGAAACTGGGTATTGATCTGGAAACCATCCGCATCGAGGTCGAGAAAATGGTCCAGCCGGGTCCGCAGACGCAAGTTTTGGGGGACATTCCTTTTACGCCGCGTTCCAAGAAGGCGCTGGAACTCTCCGCCGAAGAAGCGCGGGCGCTGGGACACAACTATATCGGTACGGAGCATCTTCTTCTGGGATTGGTCAAGGAAGGCGAGGGGATGGCGTATCGCGTTCTATTGAATCTGGGATTGGACCTGGCAAAGTTGCGTAATGAAGTGATGGAGTTGCTGGGCTCTGGTATTCCCGGTTACGGCACGCAGGAACCGACCAAATCCGATAAAACGCCTGCCATCGACGCGTATGGCCGCAATCTTAACAAACTCGCGAAAGAAGGCAAGCTTGATCCGGTGATCGGACGCAAGGAAGAGATCGAGCGTATTTTGCAGATCTTGAGCCGGCGCACCAAAAATAATCCCGTCCTTTTGGGCGAAGCCGGCGTCGGGAAAACGGCTATCGTTGAGGGGCTCGCGCAAATGATCGTCAAAGGCGAGGTCCCGGAGATCTTGCGGGACAAGACGATCGTCGTCCTGGACCTGGCGCTGATGATCGCGGGGACCAAATACCGCGGGCAGTTCGAAGAGCGCATCAAGGCGGTCATGGATGAGATCAAACGTTCCGGAAAACTTATTTTATTCATCGATGAGCTGCATACGCTTGTCGGTGCCGGCGCCGCCGAGGGCGCCATCGACGCGGCCAATATCCTCAAGCCGGCTCTCGCGCGCGGGGAGATCCAGTGCATCGGCGCGACGACCCTGGATGAATACCGTAAGCATATCGAGAAAGATGCCGCGCTTGAACGCCGCTTCCAGACGATCATCGTCGAACCGCCGTCGGTGGAGGAGGCCATTCAGATCCTCAATGGTTTGCGCGATAAATACGAGGCGCATCACCGGGTGAAATTTTCCGATGAATCGCTTGACGCGGCCGTGCGGCTTTCGGACCGTTATATCTCCGGCCGGGCGCTGCCCGATAAGGCGGTGGATATCCTGGATGAGGCCGGAGCCCGGGCGCGTTTAAGCGCGATGGTCGTCCCGGATGGAATGAAGGAACTGGAAGAAAAGATCGAATCGTTGAAAAAAGAAAAAGAATCGCATATCAAAAGTCAGGATTTTGAAAAGGCCGCGCACATGCGTGATGTGGAGCGCGAAACGCGTGCCGAGCTCGAAGAGATCAAAAAGAAATGGTCGGAAGAGCGCGACAAGGCGACGCTGGTCATAGGCTACGAAGAGGTGGCCAAGATCGTTTCCCAGTGGACGAAAATACCGCTGGTCCAGCTGGAAGAGGAAGAGACCAAGAAGCTGCTGAAGATGGAGGATTATCTGCGCAAGGTCGTCATCGGGCAGGAGGAGCCCATCAACGCGATCGCGCGCGCGGTACGGCGTTCCCGCGCGGGGATCAAGAATCCGCGCCGACCCATTGGGTCGTTCATCTTTCTGGGGCCAACAGGCGTTGGAAAGACATTGCTGGCGCAGGCCCTGGCGGAATTCATGTTCGGCAGTAAAGATTCTCTGGTGCAGATCGACATGTCCGAATATATGGACAAATTTAACGTATCGCGTTTGATCGGCGCTCCACCGGGGTACGTTGGTTATGAAGAGGGTGGACAACTGACCGAGAAAGTGCGCCGCAAACCTTATTCCGTCATTCTGCTCGATGAGATCGAAAAAGCGCATCCGGACGTTTTTAATATCCTTTTGCAGGTCTTTGAGGAGGGACGTTTGACGGACAGCCTCGGCCGGAAGGTCGATTTTCGTAACACCATCATCCTGATGACCTCCAACGTCGGCGCGGATATGTTGCGCAAGCAAGGCTCCTTGGGTTTTGTGGCCCAGAGAGAAGAAATCACCTACGAGAATATGAAAGACCGCCTTTTGGAAGAGGTCAAAAAGACCTTTAAACCGGAATTTTTAAACCGCGTCGATGACATTATTGTCTTTAAGTCGCTCACCAAGGAGAATCTTCATGATATCGTTGAGTTGGAGATCGCCGATGTGGTCAAACGCTTGAAGGATAGACAAATTGATGTGCAACTTACCAAAGACGCCATGGAGCTTCTGATCGAAAAAGGTTTTGATCCCGTTTACGGGGCCAGACCGCTGAAAAGGACGATCCAGCGGCTTTTGGAAGACCCCATGGCGGAAGAACTCCTTCTGGGAAATTTTAAGGAAGGAAGCAAGGTTAAAGTCAGCCGCAAAGATGAGCAGCTTGTTTTTGTATGATCTGTTAAAGAGAGACCGGAGCTTTATGACAGCGAAAGCTTTCGCAGGCGGATTTATCCTTACCTTGCTTTTTGCCCCTTGTGCTTTTGCCAACGTCGTGATCAGCTTCCATGGCCAGGTCGATTTTACGCAAAAACAATTTGATGTGACGCTGGATTTTCCCGAGAATTCTTCCGATGCCGCTCCCGGGAAGCTGGAGAACAAACAATCGTCTGTTGCCATCAGCGGCGAGAAGATTTCCGATCACGATTACCATTTTGCCCTCAACATTGACCACCTACGAACGCCGATCTGTGACCTTTTGAGCAAGATCGAAAGTTCCATTGCGGTCGCCCCGCAGCCTTCCGGTCAAAGCGCGCCCGCGTTGCGCGGTGCGATATGGAGCCAGGATTCTCTCATTGATTACAAACCTATCCACGAATTGACCGGCCAGTTCGAGATCAAGGACAGCCAGCTGTTGCTGAAATCTTTTTCTTTCGGGAATTTGAGTTGTCACGGCTCCCTGGATCTGGTTTATCCTTATAAGATGGATATGAAAGTCCTGCTGCATGATGTCGCGATGGAGGATTTCCTGAATTTCTGGACCAGAAATAAACAGTACAGATCTTTTGGTACCGTCTCCGGGGAGATCGGCGTTTCGGGCACATGGGACCGTCTGGGATTAACGGGCAGCCTGGAAAGTTTCGACGGATATGTCGAGCAACTGGAATACAACAGCATCCACCTTAATGCCCAGGGCGTTTATCCGCAGTTGAGCATCGGGCAATCCACGATCTCAAAGGCGGACGGATTGAGTTTTACGTTCTCCGGCCCCATTGACCTAAGCGACCAGGACAACTTTAAAAAGCAGCTTGGCGCGCTTGTCCTTTTGCCGCTCGTCAGCGATTCGGCGTCAGAGAGGGAATGGACGATCAAACGTTTGAACCAGCCTAATTCCGGAGCTACGGAGATCAAATATCTTTTACGTAAAGAGGACAAGCTCAACGAACCTTCCGGCATGATCGGCGTTGAGCAAACGATGAATTTTTAGTTTGGGCTTCAACCATGTGGAATTCTCTTAAATCATTTTCGGGTGGCGTCGTTTCCCGGCTTGTTCTTTATGTCGGTGAGCTCGCGGTCCTCTTTGGACAAACCGTCTATTTATGTTTTGTACCTCCATTTAAGGGTGAACGGGTCCTCATTCAAGCCAAGCAGATAGGTCCGGGCAGTTTTTTTATTTCGGCTTTGGTCGCGTTTTTTATCGGGATGATCATGGCCTTGCAGATGGCTTACCAAATGACCAAGTTATCCGCGGAAATTTATATTCCCAACGTCATCGCGGTTTCATTGACCCGGGAGCTCGCGCCTGTTCTGACGGCTTTGATCGTCGCTGGCCGTGTCGGGGCCGGCATCACGGCGGAATTAGGTTCTATGGCGGTCACCGAGCAGGTCGAGGCCCTCAAGGCGTTTGCCGTCAACCCGATCAAATATCTTGTCGTGCCGCGATTTTTGGGGCTCATCCTGATGCTGCCGGTGTTGAGCATCTTCGCGGATCTCATTGGCATCATGGGCGGGTTCGTGATCTGTGTCACCAAGCTTTACATCAGCCCCGCGCTGTATTTTACGATGATCGCCGATTCACTGGCGATCAAGGATGTCCTGACGGGGCTGCTCAAGACGATTTTCTTCGGCGCCATTATCGCGCTGGTAGGGTGTCATCAAGGATTAAACGTCCGCAGCGGCGCGGAAGGCGTGGGAAGGGCGACCACGATATCGGTTGTGGCATCGTTCATTCTGATCATTATGGTTGATTGTTTGTTCACAACTTTTTTTTACTTCGTATTACACGTATAATGATCGAGATAGCGCATTTACACAAATCGTTCGGCAATCACGTTATCCTTAATGATCTCAATCTCACGATCAAAGAAGGGGAAACGAAGGTCATCATCGGTCGTTCGGGAACGGGGAAAAGCGTTCTTTTAAAGAATATTATCGGGATCCTGCGTCCTGATTCCGGGTCGATCAAGATCAGCGGCACGGAAGTCACGACCCTCAACGAACGGGATTACAATAAAATTCGCATGCAGATGGGGATGGTTTTTCAGGGCGGGGCCTTGTTCGATTCGATGAACGTCGCCGAAAATGTGGCGTTTGTCCTGGACGAATTCATGAATATAGAACGAAAAACGGTTCGGGCGAAAGTTGAGCGATGTTTGGGGATGGTGGGTTTATCCGGCATCGAGGAAATGATGCCGTCGGAATTAAGCGGCGGGATGAGAAAGCGCGTGAGCTTGGCAAGAGTCCTGTGTATGGAGCCGCGGATCATCTTTTACGACGAGCCAACGACCGGAGTCGACCCGATCACCTCGGATGTCATCAACAATCTGATCGTTGATCTGCGTCATAAGCTTAAAGTGACATCGATCGTCGTCACGCATGATATGAATTCGGCATACAAAGTGGCGGATAACATCGTAATGCTCTATCACGGGCAGGTGGTCGCTGAAGGAACGCCCAAGGAGATCCAGAGCACGAAGCACCCTGTTGTCAAGCAGTTCATTAACGGCGAGGCCAAAGGCCCCATTACGGAAAACGAAAACTTGATTTTTGGATACACCGACTAACAAGCGTAACAAACGGAGAACTATATGCCCAAAGAAAAGAGTCTCGAATTTAAAGTTGGTTTTTTTGTCCTGCTTGCGTTGATCGGTTTGGCAGTTTTTATATTTTCCATCACCGATTCCCCGATCTTTGAGGGCGGCAAGACGCTCAAGGCGGTCTTTAATTTTGCCAACGGCCTGAAGAAAAGCGCGCCGGTACGCATCGCCGGTGTTGATCAGGGGATCGTTAAAGAGATCAATTTGTTCTTTGATCCGAATGTCCGTAAGACCAAGGCCGAGATCATACTTTGGGTGAAAAAAGACGTTAATATCCCGAAAGATTCTACGATCATGATCAATCAGCTGGGGCTGATGGGGGAGAAATATATCGAGATCACGCCGGGAATCGACATCAATGAATTTCTCCAGGATGGACAAATGATCGTCGGGATCGACCCCATCGCACAGGAAGCGATCGCACAGAAGGTCATGGAAGTGGCGGCGGGCCTCGATAAAATGATCAGCGATGAGAGGAACAAGGGGTCGATCAGTTCCACGCTGGAGAACTTGAGCCTGGTGACCGCGAATTTAAGAGACATTACCTCGAGCGTTAAGGATGGCAAGGGGACCCTGGGCAAGATCTTTTACGACGAGCGGCTCTACGACGACCTGCAGGGGCTCACCGCGGACTTGAAGGCAAATCCTTGGAAACTTTTGTACCGGCCCAAGAAATAAGGATCTTGAAATGAAGACCAAAACACTTTTTGTCTGCCAAACTTGCGGCACGCAATCTCCAAAATGGGTCGGGCGATGCCCGGGCTGCCAGAACTGGAACACGTTTGTTGAAGAGAGCGCGCCCTCGGTGATCGAAAAAAGAACGGGGATCGTCTTTAAGGACGACCCGGTCCTGCTCGATGAGGTTCCTGCGGAACTAAAAGAGCGCTGGACAACCGGTATCGGCGAGTTCGACCGCGTTGTTGGTGGCGGCATCGTGCAGGGCTCGGTGACCTTGATCGGCGGTGATCCGGGGATCGGCAAGTCGACACTTTCTTTGCAAGTCGCCTCATCCTTAAGTCAAAAGGGCCGCAAAATTCTTTATGTCAGCGGTGAGGAATCCGTCCAGCAGACTCGGCTGCGTGCCGAACGCCTGGGCGCCGGGAAAAATAAATCTCTTTATATCGTCAATCAGGTCGATCTCGATGTCATTGTTGGTTATATCGAGAAGATGGCGCCGGAGGTTGTGGTCGTTGATTCCATCCAGGTTTTATACAGCGGCGAGATCGCCTCATCGCCGGGAAGTGTCAGCCAGGTGCGGGATTGTGCGGCGATCCTGACCCATTTGGTCAAGACCAAAGGCATTTCCTTATTTATCATCGGCCATGTCACCAAAGACGGAATGCTCGCCGGCCCGCGGGTGCTGGAACATATCGTCGATACGGTCCTGTATTTTGAAGGCGAGCGGTACTCGATGTACCGGGTCTTGCGCGCGACCAAGAACAGATTCGGTTCTACCAATGAGATCGGCGTTTTTGAAATGGCATCGGCCGGACTGATCGAGGTTTCCAACCCGTCGGAGATATTCCTGTCGGAACGCCCGCACAACAGTTCCGGCTCGGTCGTGGTGCCCATTATCGAGGGAACGCGGCCATTTCTCGTTGAGATCCAGGGGCTGATTAGCCGTTCCAGTTTCGGAGTGGTCCGTCTCAAGGCGCAGGGGTTCGACGCCAACCGTCTGGCCATGCTCGTTGCTGTTCTGGAGAAACGCCTGGGATTAAATTTGCAGGACAAGGATATTTTTTTGAATGTCGTCGGCGGTGTCAGGCTGATGGACCCCGCGGCGGATCTGGGTGTCGTGATCGCCTTGGCTTCCGCCTTGCTCGATAAACCCGTTGCCTTTGATACGGTCATTCTGGGGGAAGTCGGGCTTTCGGCGGAGGTACGCAGCGTTCCGCAATTGGCCATCCGCGTCCAGGAAGCGCAGAAGCTCGGGTTCAAGCGCTGCATTGTTCCCCAGAACAATTTAAAAATGAACAAGGAATTGGATGTCCGCGCCATTAAACTTGTCGGCGTGGAAACGGTCAAGCAGGCGCTGGAGGAGCTGACATGACATTATTATTCATCCGCAGTTTATTCGTCATCATGAGCGGTGTTATCGGATATTACATCGGTATTATTGTCCAATATCCGCTTCTTGGCGCCGAGATCGGTTGCCTGACCGGTCTGGTCATTATTTTCGTCGAGAACCGGTTGCAGCGCGTCTCGGTGAAGGGTTTGTCAAGCATGGTCTTCGGCCTGCTTTTGGGTATTTTTATGGCTAAATTGCTTTCCGATATTATTTCTCTATTGCCGTTAGGGGAATTTATCCACTCTACTTCGCGGGTCGTGTTGACGCTGATCTTTTCCTATTTTGGGGCGGTCATGGCGCTGCGCGGCAAGGATGAATTTAACGTGATCATTCCTTACGTGCGCTTTAAGCGCCAGGATGTGCGCGGCGAGGACGTTTTGCTCGATACCAGCGCCATTATCGACGGCCGGGTTGTGGATATCTGCAAGACAAATTTTTTGACGGGACACCTTGTGGTGCCCCGCTGCGTCTTGCAGGAATTGCAAAAGATCTCCGATTCCGCCGATGATATCAAGCGTGAACGGGGCCGGCGCGGTATGGAATTATTGCGTCATATGCAAAAAGATTCCAAGATCGAGATCCATATCCATGAGGATGATCTGCCGGATGTATTAAGCGTGGATGAGAAGCTGGTCAAGCTTGCCCGGATGATGGACGCACGCATTTGTACGACGGATTTTAATCTGGGCCGCATCGCCGTATTACAAGGAGTCGAGATCCTGAATATTCATGAATTGGTCAACGCGGTGAAATCCGTTGTCTTGACCGGTGAGCGGCTGGAGGTCAGGCTGGTCCGGGAGGGTAAAGAACCCGACCAGGCCGTCGCCTTTTTAGATGACGGCACGATGATCGTGGTCGGTGACGCTCAAAAACTGATCGGTAAAAAAGTCACCGTTGCCGTGACCTCCGTTTTGCAGACGCAGACCGGCAAAATGATCTTCGCCAGGCTTGAAAAATGACGATAAAAGCTATCATCGCCGCAGGCGGTTTGGGGACGCGTTTAAAGACGATCCATCCCAAACCCCTGGTCATGCTCAACGGCAAGCCGCTTCTTGCCTATAGCGCGGAAGTCTTCGAAAAGTCTCCTTTGATCGACGCCATTATCATCGTCACGCACGAATACCACGTCATGGACGTGGAGGATGTGGTCAGGCATTACAATTTTCAGAAAGTGCAGCGTGTCGTCATCGGCGGCGAAACGCGTTCGGCCTCCGTTTATAAGGGTCTGGAGGAAGCGGGGGAGGAGGCGGATATCCTGGTCATTCACGATGGCGCCAGGCCGCTTGTCAAACCCCAGACGGTCCAGCGGGCCGTTGAGCAGTGTAAACTTCACGGCGCGGCCGTCGTTGGCGTCAAGGTCAAGCCCACGATCAAAAAAGTCGATCCCTTGAACCTGTTCGTGCGCGAGACATTAAACCGCGCTGAATTGTGGGAGATCCAAACTCCCCAGGTATTCAAACGGGAGATCCTCTGGAAAGCCTACGCGCAAAAGGGTGCGCAAAATTTCACCGATGACGCGAGCCTGGTTGAGCGCTTGGGCGTTCCGGTGAAGGTCGTTGAGGGTGATTACGAGAATATCAAGGTCACGACCAACGAAGATCTGGTCCTGGCCGAAGCGTTCCTGAATACCCGCGCAAATATCCCCGCATAGCCATGCACAATAGAATAGGTATAGGTTACGACATTCATCGTTTTGTGAAAGGGCGCAAGCTTGTCCTGGGCGGTATTACGATCCCGCACCCGAAGGGATTAGACGGACATTCGGACGCCGATGTGGTGCTCCATGCGGTGAGCGACGCGCTCTTGGGGGCCGCGGGCAAGGGGGATATCGGGGAATATTTCCCTAATACGGACAAGAAATACAAGGATATCTCAAGCTTGATCTTGTTGGGCCAGGTGTATGACCTGATCGCCGGGGAAGGCTACCGGGTGGGCAACGTGGATGTGGTCATCCAGGCCGAGGAGCCGAACCTTAAAAGCTATAAACCGCGGATGAAGGCGACGATCGCGAAAGCATTGCATATTGACGGGAGCTTTGTTAATATTAAGGCCACCACCAACGAAGGGTTGGGGGCTATAGGCGAAGGCCGTGGCATAGCCGCCTTTGCGGCGGTCATGCTGACCAGGGAGAAGTAACCATGACGTTTCTTTTTACGCTTTTGTTGATCTTTGCCGCGTGGGCGCTGATCATCCTTATTTTTTTCCAGGCGGAGATCCGGTCCACCAAAGAACGGGACCCGGCCGCCCGCGGCGTTCTGGAGATCGTGCTTTTGTATCCGGGACTTCACGCGGTCGTGTCCCATCGCATCAATCATTTCCTTTGGAAAATGAAGATCCCGCTTTTGCCCAGGGCATTATCCCAGTTGACGCGTTTTTTTACCGGCATTGAGATCCATCCCGGGGCGCAGATCGGCAAAGGGCTTTTTATCGACCACGGCATGGGTGTGGTCATCGGTGAAACCTCTATTGTCGGGGACAACGTCACACTTTTCCAGGGGTCCACCCTGGGAGGTACGGGCAAAGAAACCGGCAAGCGGCATCCGACGATTGGCAACAATGTCATCATCGGCGCCGGCGCCAAGGTCTTGGGCAATATTACCGTTGGCGACAACAGTTACGTCGGCGCCAACGCGGTCATTATCCGGGACGTTCCCTCCAACGCCACGGTGGTCGGTGTCCCGGGCCATGTCACCAAACAAGAAGGCAAAAAGATGGATCTGATGATGGACCATGTCCATACCTCGGATCCGGTGATGCAGCATATGAAAGACCTGATCCGGCGGGTCAAGACGCTCGAGGACAAGACCCCGGGACAATAGATCTGTTCTTCAGTGACCCCTCATGACGATCCGTATTGTTAATTCTCTGACCAGGAAAAAAGAAGAGCTTGTGCCGCGCGAGGACAAGATCATCCGCATGTATTCTTGCGGGGTGACGGTCTATGACCGTTGCCATATCGGGCACGCCCGCAGTTTGTATATTTTTGAGGTCATTCGCCGTTATCTCAAATACCGCGGCTACGATGTGCGTTTCGCGCGCAACATCACCGACGTCGATGACAAGATCATCAATAAAGCCCGGGAAACGAAGAAAAGTTTTGCGGATGTTGTCGCGGAGAATATCGCGGCTTACCAGGCGGATTTGAAAAGCCTCGGTATCCCGCCGGCGGACATTGAACCGCGCGCCACGGAAAATATTCCGGAGATGATCAAGGACATCCAGGGTTTGATCCAAAAAGGATTTGCTTACGCGGCCAACGGTGACGTTTATTACGACGTGCGCAAGTTCAAGGATTACGGAAAGCTTTCGGGTCAGAGCGTCGACAGGATGATGGAGGCGGTGCGCATCGAGCAGGATGAGAAGAAAAAGGACCCGCTCGATTTCGCCCTTTGGAAAAAGTCCAAGGAAGACGAACCATTCTGGGAAAGCCCCTGGGGCCGCGGCCGGCCGGGCTGGCACATTGAGTGCTCCTGTATGAGCTTAAAGCATCTTCAATGCGAGACCCTCGACATTCACGCCGGTGGGCGCGATCTGATCTTTCCCCATCACGAGAACGAGATCGCCCAGGCCGAACCATTGACGGGCAAACCTTTCGCCAAATATTGGATCCATCACGGGCTTTTGACCATTCAGGGACAAAAGATGGCCAAGTCACTGGGGAATTTCATCACCGTGGCCGACGCGCTGAGAAAATACAGCGTCGATCAGATAAAGATGTTCTTTCTTTCCTCGCATTACGCCAGTCCCATTGATTTTACCGAGGAGAAAATGCGGGAGATGCAGAAGGCCTTGGACCGGTTTGATGTCCTTTTCTGGAAAGCGTATCAGATGCTCAAAGGCAAAAAGCCGGTTGATCCCATCGAGGCAGAATTTATCACCAAACACCGCAATGAATTCATTGAAGCGATGGATG
>Ga0209726_10002894_pt1 | contig 24466 bp, 25 predicted proteins | sample Subgrocontami54m_FD_187453 | JGI IMG/M metagenome (GOLD analysis project Ga0209726, IMG submission 187453) | Subsurface groundwater microbial communities from S. Glens Falls, New York, USA - GMW46 contaminated, 5.4 m (SPAdes) (version 3) | ecosystem: Environmental > Aquatic > Deep subsurface >... | reverse complement strand
CGAGCAGGTCGGCATCGGTGCGCCGGTACAACGCGTAACGTCAATACACGAGCGGAATCCAGCGCTTCACGCGCGCCTTGTAGTCCAGGTACGGCGCCCCGAACAGCGCCTCCAGGCGCGCCTCGTCGGCGAGCACGCGCCGGTTGAACCAGACGACGTGAAAGGCGAACAGGGCGGCCGCTGGCCAGGAGCGGAACACGAGCGCGAGCCCCAGCAGGAAGATCAGGTGCCCGAGGTACATCGGGTTGCGCACGTATCGGTAGGGCCCCTGCTCCACAATACGCTCCGGCGGCATGTCGACGCCCGGGCCTCCCCGGCCGAGCCGCAGCCGGTAAGCGCCCACGAGGCGGTATTGAAGGTATCCCCAGGCCAGCAGCGGCAGCGCCCACGGCGCCACCGCGGGCATGCCGCCCTGGAATGCGAACTCGAGCGCGAACACCAGCAGCGGGTAGACGATGAAAGTGCGGTTGGAAGTGCTCTTGAACCAGCGCCGCAGCGTCGGTCCGCTCCTGGGCTTCCCGGCCCGATCATGCATAGCGTGGTCCTCGAAAGTCGATGAAAGGCAGGCCGGTGACTCGCAAGCTAGCCAGGCCCGGGCGGGATCCCCAGCTCCCCGCAGATGCGGGCGACCAGGACCCTCAGTGCGCTGACTTCGGCCTCGAGACGGGTGACGTTGGCCTTGAGCGCCGCCAGCTCGCCTAGAGAAATGTCCTCGCCGGATTTCATCCCTGTCGCCGGCGTCTCCAACGCCGGCGTCCCGCTCAGCATGTGGGCCCAGCGATTTTCCCGTGCCCCGGGCAGGCGCGGCAATTCCACGGCGAGGGGCCCCGCCGGCCGCGCCGCCATTTCCCTCAGGACGCCTTCCACCGCGGCGATGTCGGCAAAGTGGTGCAGCCGTTCGCAACCGATGCGCAGCTCGCCCGCGGTCTGGGGGCCGCGCAGCAGGAGCGCGGTGAGCAGGGCAACGGACTCGGAGGACACCTGCAGTGCCCGCTCCAGATTGTGGGCGTAGCGGGACACGCGCCCGCCGCTCGATTCCACCACCAGGCTGTAGCGCCTCAGGCTGTCCATGGTCGCCTGAACTTCGGCCTCCGTTGCCTCCATCACCGGTTCCCGGCTGGTCTTCTGGTTGCAGCCCGAGACCAGGGCGTTGAGCGTGAGGGGATAGGTGTCTGGAACGGTGCGCTCCTTTTCGGCGAGGGTACCAAGGACGCGGGTTTCCAGGAGGGACAGGGCGGGTATGGGGTTGGGCATGCTAGGTCTTGAGCCGATATCCGGTCTTGAAGATCCATGCAACGACCGCGAGCGACACCGCCAGGAACGCGAGGGTCATGGCGAGGCTGACCCCGACGCTCACGTCGGCGCTCCCGTAGAAACTCCAGCGGAAGCCGCTGACCAGGTAGACCACGGGGTTGAACAGGGTGACCGTCTGCCAGAAGGGCGGCAACATGCCGATGGAGTAGAAGCTGCCGCCGAGAAAGGTCAGCGGCGTGATGACGAGGAGCGGGATGAGCTGAAGCTTCTCGAAACCATCGGCCCAGATGCCGATGATGAAACCGAAGAGGCTGAACGTCACCGCGGTCAGCACCAGGAACAGGATCATCCACAGGGGATGGTCGATCCGCAGCGGCACCAACAGCGCCGCCGTCGCCAGGATGATCAGGCCGAGCACGACCGACTTCGTCGCGGCCGCCCCTACATAGCTCACCACGATCTCGAAATAGGAGACCGGCGCCGACAAGAGCTCGTAGATCGTTCCAGTGAACTTCGGAAAGTAGATGCCGAACGACGCATTGGAGATGCTCTGCGTCAACAGCGACAGCATGATCAGACCGGGAACGATGAATGCGCCGTAGCTGATCCCGTCCAGCTGCTGGATGCGCGAGCCGATCGCCGCGCCGAAGACGACGAAGTACAAGGACGTCGAAATCACCGGAGAGATGATGCTCTGCATCAGCGTGCGCCGCGTGCGCGCCATTTCGAACGCGTAGATCGCGCGTATCGCGTGGAGGTTCATTGCCTGTCCTGCACCAGGGTGACGAAGATATCCTCGAGCGAGCTCTGCGTCGTATGCAGGTCCTTGAACCGGATCCCCGCTTCGGCCAGGTCCTTGAGCAGCGCGGCGATGCCGGCCCGATCGGCTTGCGCATCGTAGGTGTAGATCATTTCGCTTCCATCGCCCGCGAGCTCCAGCTTGTAGGCGGAGAGCCCGGCCGGTATGCGGTCCAGCGCGTCCTGCAGCTGCAGCGTCAGTTGTTTCTTGCCGAGCTTGTGCATCAATTCGGCCTTGTCCTCCACAAGTATGATCCTGCCCTTGCTGATCACCCCTATCCTGTCGGCCATCTCTTCGGCCTCGTCGATGTAATGGGTGGTCAGGATGATGGTCACGCCGGTTGCCCTGAGCGAGCGTACCAGCTCCCACATGTCGCGCCTCAGCTCGACGTCGACACCCGCGGTCGGCTCGTCGAGGAACAGGACCCGCGGCTCGTGCGACAGGGCCTTGGCGATGAGCAGGCGACGCTTCATGCCGCCCGAGAGGGTGATGATCTTGCTGTCTTTCTTGTCCCACAGGGACAGGTCCCTGAGCAGCTTTTCGATGTGCGCGGGGTTGGGGCCTTTGCCGAACAGTCCGCGGCTGAAGGACACGGTGCCCCACACCGTTTCGAATGCATCGGTCGTCAGCTCCTGCGGCACGAGACCGATCATGGCGCGGGCGGCGCGGTAATCGGCGACGATGTCGTGACCGTCCACCCGTATGCTGCCCTCGCTCGGATTGACGATCCCGCAGATGATGCCGATCAGCGTCGTCTTCCCCGCGCCGTTGGGGCCGAGCAGCGCGAAGATCTCTCCCTGGCGAATGTCGAGATTTATGTCCTCGAGCGCCCGGAATCCGGAGGCGTAGGTCTTGGAGAGCCCAGTGATCGAGATGATCGCCTGCATCGAAGCAACGATAGCCGATCGGCCGGAATTCCGCTGGATCGATCGGGGACGGCCCGCCGCGAAGAGGCCGCCTGCCGCTGGCGGGCGGAACGGACGCAGATCACCGCTTCGAACGAGGCGGTCGCCCGGATTACTTGGCTGCGGCGAGCTGCTTGAGCGTGAACGTGTAGCTCACCTTGTCCAGAGGCTTGTGGCAGGCGAGGCACTCGGCCTGGTTCACGCCGGGCCGGTGCTGCTTGTCGGTGGTGAACACGGCATAGTTCCAGTCGCCGTTGCGCAACATCTCCGGTATGTCCTTGCCCCAGCCCGCGCCGCTCGCCATCGCCGTGTAGAAGATGAGCTTGTCCGCCACGTAGAAGCCGTCGCCGCCCGTTACCGGCTTGTTGTCGGCGTCGAGTTTCGTCGCATACACCTCGGCGAACAGCACCGAGCCGTCGGGCAGCGGCTTGCCCGCCTTCGCCGCCGCCACCGCGGCATTGTTGGCGTAGTAGTGGCGTACCTGCCTGGTGGCGGGGAAGTTGATCGTGTGGTACTTGGTGTAAGTGGCCTGGTAGCCTTCGGGGAAGGTCACGCCGGTCTTCGCGACGTTCGGCAGCAACGCGGACTTCGCGCCCGTCGCGGCCCCAGGCTGCGAGGCATAGTACGCGGCGACGTTGGCCATGTCCTCGGCGCTGAGCTGGGCAGCGATCGCACTCATGAGCGGATTCTTGCGCGCGCCGTCCTTGAGCGCCTTCAGCTGCGCCTCGATATAGCCCGTCCGCTGGGCCGCGAGGTTGGGGATGGCATCGCTCACGCTCACCCCGGTTGCGCCGTGGCAGGCCGCGCACACGGTGGCGGCCTTGGCTTTGCCGGCCTCGAGGTCCGCGGCCTGCGCGAGCGGCGCGGCGGCCAGGACGATGGACAATCCAATCACGTTCTTCATGCTCTCCTCCTCTGGTGGGCGGCGGGGGCGTCCTCGCCGGAGAGGTAAACGCTTCCCGGGGAGCGATCATTCCGGCCCGGCATGCGCCGGGGCGGATCGGTTCAAGCGACCTGCCGCTTGCTTTTCGCGGCGGCGATTTCCTCGCACACGGCGCGGGTTACGTCGGCCGTGGTGGCCGTGCCGCCGAGGTCGCGCGTGTGCAGCCTGGCGTCGGCCGTGACGTGTTCGATGGCCTGCATCACGCGCTTGGCGGCCTGGGCCTCGCCCAGGTGCTCGAGCAGCATCGCCACCGACCAGAAGGTGCCCACGGGATTGGCCAGCCCCTTGCCCATGATATCGAAGGCCGAGCCGTGGATAGGCTCGAACATCGACGGGTAGCGGCGCTCCGGGTCGATGTTGGCGGTGGGCGCGATGCCGAGGCTGCCGGCCAGCGCCGCGGCCAGGTCGGAGAGGATGTCGGCATGCAGGTTGGTCGCGACGATGGTGTCCAGGCTCGCCGGGCGGTTGACCATGCGCGCGGTGGCCGCGTCGACCAGCTCCTTGTCCCATTGGACCTCGGGGAACTCGCGGGCGATTTGGGTGGCGATCTCGTCCCACATCACCATCGCGTGGCGTTGCGCGTTGCTCTTGGTGATGACGGTCAGGAGCTTGCGCGGGCGCGACCGGGCCAGCCCGAAGGCGAAGCGCAGGATGCGCTCGACGCCGGCGCGGGTCATGATCGACACGTCGGTGGCAACCTCGATCGGGTGGCCCTGGTGGACACGCCCGCCCACGCCCGAGTATTCGCCCTCGGAGTTCTCGCGCACGATGACCCAGTCCAGGTCCTCGGGCCGGCAGCGCTTGAGCGGCGAGGCTATGCCCGGCAGGATGCGCGTAGGACGCACGTTGGCATACTGGTCGAAGCCCTGGCAGATCTTCAGCCGCAGGCCCCACAGCGTGATGTGGTCGGGAATGTGCGGGTCACCGGCCGATCCGAACAGGATGGCGTCCTTGTTGCGCAACGCGTCCAGGCCGTCCTCGGGCATCATCGCACCGTGCTTGCGGTAGTAGTCGCCGCCCCAGTCGAAGTTCTCGAACTCGAAGCCGAACGCGCCCTCCGCCGCCGCCAGCGCTTCCAGCACCCGCTGGCCGGCCGGCACGACTTCCTTGCCGATCCCGTCTCCGGGGATGGTGGCGATGCGATAGGTCTTCATGTCTGCGGCTACTTTCCGAGCCCCAGGCGTTTGGCGCCCTCGGTGTAGAGCTTGATCTTCTCCTTCATGAAGGCGTCCATCTCGCCGAGCCCGACATTGACCAGCTCGAAGCCGCTCTTGGCCGCCAGCTCCTTCATTTCCGGCTCCTTGTTGAGCGCCATCCAGAGATCCGACAGGCGCTTCTTCACCTCCGCAGGCGTGGACTTCGGCATGCCGATTCCCCGGTAGGCGCCGTCCACCCAATCGACGCCCAGCTCGCGGAAGGTGGGCACATCGGGCATCAGGGGATGGCGCTTGTCCATCGCCACCGCCAGCGCGCGCATCTTGCCCTTGTTGTTGATCGCAAACGCGGTGTAGGACATCGCGCCGCCGACATGCCCGCCGAGCACGGCAATGGTCATGTCGCCCGTGCCCTTGAACGGCACGTAGGTCGTCTTGATGCCGTAGGCGGCGTTCATGCGCTCGTGCGCGGCGTGATTGGCCGAGTTGAGACCGGAGCCGCCGAGGTTGATCTTGCCGGGATCCGCCTTCGCCGCCTTCACGAAGTCCTGGAAGGTCTTGAACGGGCTGGACTCCAGCACCACCAGCGCATCCGGGGTGTAGTGGAACCAGAACACCGGCGTGACGTCTTCGGTCTTGTACTGCACCTGGCCTTCCAGGGGCTGGAACACGATGTGGGGCAGGTTGATGCCGATGACGTTGAGGCCGTCGCCTGCGAGCTGGTTCATCTGCGCCCACATCAGGCCGCCGCCGGCGCCCGGCTTGTACTGAATGATGGTCTCGATCGCGGGACAGCGCTTCTTCAGCAGCAGTTGCTGGTGGCGGGCGGAGATGTCGGACTCGCCGCCGGCGGGGAAGGCCTGAAAGTAGTTGAGATTCCTCTCGGGGCAGGTCTGCGCCAGCGCCAGCGGCGCGACTAGCATGGCCAGCGGCGCGGCGAGCATGCACAGGACTGCGGCAAGCTTCTTCATTGTTCTATCCTCCTCGCTCTGAACGTCGAAAACGGTCCGCCCCGGGCCGACGAACGCTCGAGGCGGAATGCCTATCGCTTTGCCCTTCGTCTCCTGGGAGCCTTCCCGCGCGCCTGCTCCAGACGGGCAAGGGCTTCTCTCTTGCCCAGGTGCCGAATGGACGCGAGGGCGGTCAACTGCGCCTTGCGGGGGCGTGAGACGCCATGCTCCCACTTGTAGATCGTGTGACCCGTCACGCCGATGAGCTTGCCATAGTCCGCCGCCGAGATCCCCAGGCGTCTGCGCTGTGAAACGACGCCCTTCGCGGTAAAGCGGACCGTTGCCGATTCGGCTTCGGCGATCCGCGGCGCGACATTCCCGCCGACCCGGCGCTCGAGCCGGGCGACTTCGGACTTGAGCTTCGAGGCGTGGCGCTTCAGCCCGGCGATATCTCTCCGGTACTGGGCCGACGCTTTGCGCAATCCCTGCGTCTGACTGCGGATTTCCCTGCGGGCGAGCCGCGTGATCTCTTGTCTGAACGTGACTGCGATATTCGGCATCTGTTTTTCCTTTCCGTTGGCCTTCAGGCAATACTACGCAGCATTGGTTGATCGCAGGTATCGATGCGGACCACGTGGATGGAGAATCGTGCCCGCCAGGAAGCGCGCATTGATCAGGGTGATGGGGCACGCGATTGATCGATCCTGACCCTTCCGCCCGGACGCGCTGGCGGCACCCGGTACATGGTCGATTCTAACCCGGTGGCGCCGGTCTGCCAACGGGCTGAACGCACTCCCGCACCGGCTAGCGCAGCGTTTGGAGCAATGCGTCGCGGAACTGCGCGAGTTCGACCGGATTGAGGTCCGACACCGCCCAGTAGGACATCGCGTTGCGGGTCCAGTGCAGCAGGTGGTATCCTTGGCGGGTTGCGCCTGACCCCGCAACAGGCCGGGAAGTTCGACTTCATTTGCGACATATTCTGCGGGGACGGGCACGAGGACATGCACGGGCAGCTCGTGGTGAGTTGAGATTCGAGGCGTCGGCGGGCACTCCAACCCCTGTAGCGTCCGACCGGTGTCCGCTTGCGGCCGGTGGGCGGAGGCTTAGCGGAATATCGTCTCGCCCGCGCCCTGCAGCGGGCCAAGGGGGCTGTCGCTCTCCTCGTGCTCGTGGATCGCGGGCTGACCGCCGGTCAGCTTGTAGACGACCACGTCGTCGGTGATCAGCACCACTGCGTTGAAGCGCCAGCCGACCACGTCGATCTTGCGCTTGAAGTTGAAGACGTCCGCCCAGAAGTTGCCATAGCGGTTGCGCTTGAGCACGCGGTGGTCGACCTCGTAGCCCTTGCAGCGGGTCGCCGCACGCACGCACTCCTGCACTCCGGCGTCGAGCGAGGACGCATCGATCGAAGGACTCGGAATGAAGCGCCTGAGCACATCCGAGTAATTCAGGATCGTGATGTTCGGATTGGACGCCGGATCGAGCTTCATGAGCTTCAGGTCCGCGAGGGTCGTCTTGTGGGGAACGATCTGCTCGAACGCCTGCTGAGCTTCCTCGTAGCTCTGCCACGGGCTTTCGGTGAGCGCCTCCGAGCTCGGCAGGAGCGTGCTGCAGGCGGCAGCCACCGCGGCCAGCGCCGCGATTGCGATTGGCCTCGCAGCCCGCCGGCTCGGCGCAAGACGCGCAACGACCCGCGTGCAGTCACTCATTCCCATGATCAATCTATTTACACCACCGGGCCGCGGCGCCGTTTGACGCCGATCAAATGCCCCGGTCGGGGCCGAGTGCGGCCCTCGGGCAAGCTTCGGCATGTCGGGAGACGAGCGGCAATTGCGAGGGGAAACCGGATCGACCGCTTCACCCCACGAACGGCTCGATGCCCATCGCCTCGAGGACGGGCGCGGCCGCCGGCGCGGTGAAGAACCGGACACGAGCGCGCGCGGCCTCCGGCTCCTTCGCGGCGCTGCCGACGCCCGCCGCGAATCCGATCCTGGTCTACGCGGTCATCGCGTACACCGCGACTGGGAACAGCTTAGCACCCCCGGAGGCTCGTCTGTCGTCGGAACCGGCTGCCCATTGACGGAGTCTTCGTCATAGTGTTACTTTGGTGTTACCTTACGCACTGTAATCGGACCTCCATGGCCACCTCCACGACACTGAAGCTTCCTGACGACCTCAAGAGGCGCATCGCGCCGCTGGCCAGATCAACCGGAAAGACCCCGCACGCGTGGATGGTCGAAGCATTGGAATTGCACACGGCGCTTGCGGAAAGGCGCAAGGCCTTCGTTGCCGAGGCCCTGGCGGCTGAAAAGGAGGCCGCAGGCAGCGGCGAGGTCTACCGCGCCGCTGCCGTACATCGGTACATCAGGGCCCGCGCCGCAGGCGGGAAGGCCAGGCGACCGAAAGCGGCGAAACTGTAGCCGGGAGCCGATGGCGCTTGTAAGCTACGCGCGGCGCGCCCTGGCGGATCTGGAGAGGCTCACCGAGTTTCTCGTCGAAATCGATCCGGTCGCGGCGATCCAGACCGTCGAGCTAGTCGTGTCGGCGGTCGCGATCCTTGAACGCCACCCGTTGATCGGCCGGCCGGCCGAAGAGGATCTCAGGGAACTCGTCATTTCCCGCGGCAGATCGGGCTACCTGGCGCTATACCGCTACGACCCCGAACGCGACCGCGTCCTCGTGCTTGCGATTCGCCACCAGCGCGAGGCGGGTTACCTCGGGTAGCGAGCTCGCGCTCCCGCAGAGGATGCTTTCGCCGCTGCCGGCGCGGAAAGTCCCGTCGCGACCGTGACCGCGCCGACGGCACCGGCCTGCCTGACGAAATCCCTGCGCTTCTGGTCCATATGCATCCTCCCTGTGCGTTACACGGATCAGGCGCGCGCGATGCTGCACAGCAGCCCGCGCAGCTGGTAGGTCCCCATCGCCGGATCATAGGGCGGCGACTGGTCGGTCAGGACATTGGCGTTCGATTCCCAGATTCCATGCTCCGGCCCTTCGCGCTCCGGGAACCACCAGCCGTGCTCGCAGTGGATCACGTTCGGGTGGATGTCTTCGCTGATCGCTGCGCGCTGCCGGATGCTGCCGCGGGGCGAGGAGATGATCACCCAGTCGCCCCGTTGGATGCCGTGTTTCCTGGCGGTGTCGGGGTGAATTTCCACGCGCGGCTCCTCGCCTCCGCGGCGAAGTTTCGGCAGTTGCCGGTATTCGGAGTGGTAGAACACCGGAATGCGCGCGCCGGTGATGAGCACGTAGGGGAACTTCTCGGCCAGGTCGGGCCGGCTCACGGGGCTCTCGGGCGGCTCCTCGTAGTAGGGCAGCGGATCGTAGCCCAGTTCTTCCAGCCGCGTGGAATAGAGCTCGATCTTGCCCGTGGGCGTGGCGAACCCCTTTTCCTCGAACTTGCGGTATTTCATCGGCAGCCTGACCGGGCCGTGTGCGGCGAGCTCCTCGAAGCTCATGCTGGTCGGCTTGAGCAGAGCATCGAAGATGTCGTGGGGATCGTCGCCGCAATGCGGCAGGCCGAGCCGCCGCGCGATCTCGGTCATGATGACCTCGTCCTGCTTGCATTCGCCGATCTGCACCGCCTTCTGCTGCACCGAGACCACGTCCTCGCCGAAGTAGGGCATGGCGACGACCTCGTCGAGCTCGGGCCACGCCGCCGCGGGCAGCACGACGTCGGCCAGCTCGCAGGTGGGCGTCATGAACATGTCCGCGACCACCAGCAGGTCGAGCTTCATGAGCGATTCGCGCACCAGGCGCGCATCCGCGTAGGTCGCGAGCGCGTTGTTGCCGAAGACGAGGAAGCCCTTGGTCCAGTAGGGCTCGCCGGTGCGCATCGACTTGAACACCGAAGGCATGTGCGAGGACGGCACGCGCGAGCCCGCGCCTGAGAGCACGCGGTACTCGCCCGCGCCGAGGCGCTTCTTGCGCTGCTCCTCGGGCAGCACTTCGGGCAGAAACGGAAAGGGCGCGACGCCGCGCATGCCGAAGCACCAGCCCCCCGGAACGTCGATGTTTCCGGTGAGCGCCGGCAGCATCGAGATCGCCCGCACCGTCTGGATGGTGTTCGGTGTGTGCTCGATCGCGCAGCCCCATTCGAGCGCGCCGGGCTGCGCTTCCATCCACAGGCGCGCGGCGGCACGGATCTTCGCCGCCGGCACCCAGGTGATGGGCTCGGCCCATTCGGGCGTGCAGGGCTTCACGCGCTCGGCCAGGCGGTCGAATCCGTAGGTCCATTTCTCGACGAAGGCCTTGTCGTAGGCTCCCTCTTCGATGATGGCGTTCAGCATCGCGAGCGCCAGCGCATCGTCGGTGCCCGGGCGCAATTGCAGGAACACCTGGGCCTGCTTGGCGAGCCAGGTCCTGCGAGGATCGACGACGATGAGCTTGGGGTTGGCCTTGAGCGCATCCAGCACCTGGAAGCCGACCTCGCCGTCCGGGCTCGAGGTGAGCGGATTGTGCCCCCAGAACAGGAGCACGTTGGGCATGCGCTCGCCGCGGTAATCGCACCACGCGAATTGCCCGTAGGTCAGGTTCATGATGTTGACGCGCGGGAAGAAGCACTGCGCCATGCCGGGATTGCCCGAGTTGGGCGTGCCCAGCATGTTCGCGAAGCGCGGCACCCAGTGCATGTGGTGGCGCCCGGTGCCGGTGCCGATGGCGATGCCTTCGCGGCCGTGCTTCTCCCAGATCCCGCGGATGCCCTCGCAGATGCGTTCGTAGGCCTCGTCCCAGGAGGCGCGCCGCCATCGGCCTTCGCCGCGCGCGCCGGCGCGAACGAGCGGATGGGTCAGCCGCGCCGGGCTGTACACGAGCTCCAGGCTCGCGTGCCCCATCGGGCAGAGGCGCCCGTGGTTGAGCGGTCCGTCGGGATCGCCTTCGATCCTCGCGATCCTTCCGCCCTGGACATGCAGGAGCGTGTTGCAGCCGCCGTGGCACATGCGGCAGGTGCTCTTCAGCACCCGGTCAGGGGCGATGCTTTCGTTCACGGCGTGCCCATCTGTCTGCTCCGTCATTCGGGCTGCAGGCCGATATCGTGCACCACCTTGCCCCAGCTCACCAGTTCGGCGCGCACGAATGCGGCCGTTCCCTCCGGCGTATCGGCGCCGTCGGTGAAGATGCCCATGTCGCGCAGTCTCTGCACGACCTCCCTGTCCTTGAGCACGGTGTCGAGGTCGTGGTTGATGCGTACGATCACGTCCTGCGGCGTGCCCGAGGGCGTGCAGACGGCGAACCAGCCGACGAAGTTGAAGCCGGGAAAGGTCTGCGCGACCGGTGGCACGTCCTCGAATCCGGGCGCGCGCGTCGGCGCGGTGAAGGCGAGCGGGCGGAGCGCACCCCGCTTGATCTGCGCCGCAGCGACGGGGATCGCCAGGATCACGAGCTGGGTCCTGCCCGCGATCGTGTCCTGGATGCCCTGCGGCATCGTGGCATAGGGCACCTGCAGGATGTTCACGCCGCCCAGCTTGTTCAGCCAAGCTGCGACCATGCCGGAGAAATTCCTCGGGCCGTCGGTCGCGAACGTCAGCTTGCCGGGCTGTGACTTCTCCAGCGCGATCAGCTCGGCCAGGGTATTCGCCTTCACGCTCGGATGCACGAGCACGAGGAACGGCGCCTTGCCCACCATGCCTACCGGGACGAAGTCGCGCGCCGGGTCGTAGGGCAGCGTCTTGAACGTGTACGGATTGGTCACCAGCGCGGCGGCGGTCGCGAAGAACAGCGTGTAGCCGTCGGGCGCGGCGTGCGCGGCGAGCTGCGCGCCGATGATGTTCCCGCTGCCCGGGCGGTTCTCCACGAGCACCTGCTGTCCCCAGATGCGCGAGAGCCGATCGCTCACCAGGCGCGCGACGATGTCGGGCGCGCCGCCCGCCCCCTGCGAGACGATCAGCTTCACCGGCTTCGTCGGCCATTGCGCCTGCGCGTGTGCCTGACCGATCGTCTGACTCAGCACCGCGGCGAGCGCGGCGTATACGAGCGTTCGAGCGACGTTCGACATGCTCATTTCCTCCTCAATCGTCAACAGCGCGAATCACCGGCAACTGCAACCAGGATGGCCTTCCTTCTCCGGAGAGTATGGTAGCGGTTCCCGCGAAGCTCGCCGCGGGGCGATCGACCGGGTCGTTGTGCAGGAACCAGCCCGAGCCCCTTTGTTCGCCGGGCTCCCCGGTCACGCTCGGCCGCTCGAAGTCCTTGCCCTGCAGCGTGAGCGCGAGGCGGCAGCCGGCGGTGAGCGCGAGGCTGGTCGGCCAGATCTCCACGTCGACCGCATAGGCTTCGCCCGGCGCGAGCTTCTGCGATTCGTCGTGCGCGTGGTAGGGGCGATAGTCGGTCGAAAGGCGCGGATCGAGCTTGCGCTGCGAGACCCGCAGCCAGCCCTGGGAGGCTGGAATCCTCGGCTCGGTCGCGCTGAAGAAAGTCATCTCCTCGCCGCGCGCATCGAAGGCGCGCAGCGTCGCGAAGATGTCCATGTCGTCGGTGCTGGAGGACACCCAAAGCCGCGCCTTCACCGGACCGACGATCTCCATGTCCTCTTCGAAGCGCTTCGTGCTGAACGTGACGCCCTCGCCCGAGGCGGCGTAGCTCGCGCTCGATGCGCGCTGCGGCGCTTCGCGCGCGAGGCCCAGGTTCGATGAATCGAGATACAGCCGCGTCCACTCGGTTCCGGCGAGCGGCCACTGCGCGCCCGAGGCGATGCGCTTCACCGTGTCGCCTGCGCCGCGCACGGCCAGATCCACTTTCGGCTCGGCTTCCCAGCCGTTGTCGATGCCCTTGAGATAGCGATCGAAGAAGCGCTTCTGCAGCGCCACGTTCTGCGGCAGGAGGAAGGTGAGGAAGTACGACCCCGACTGCACCTTCAGCCACTTCCGGCGCGAGGCGATGCGCTGGTAGCCTTCGATGGTCCCGCGCAGGTGCAGGCCGAGGCCGCCCCAGTTCGCGACTACGAGCGCCGGTACGTCGATGTTCTCGAACTTCGGGCTGCGCTCGCGGTACCACTCGCCGTCCAGCGGATGAGCGAGGATGTTCGCGACGTAGTCGACGCGGTTCGCTCGCAGCTCGTCGGGCGAGTGGCTCGCCGGCCCCGTGTTGCGCTCGCCGCTGTCGATATCGGTGAACGGGCTCTCGGGATTGCCGTGCTGGTCGCGCAGCACGCTGCGGTTCCACCAGCGGTCGGCGAAGCCGTTGCAGAAGATGCCGCCCTGGCGCGTGCGGTCGCGGTAGAAGTCCGACGCCCCCTGCCAGGGCAGGATCGCGGTTAGATGCGGGGGCTTGAGCGACCCGATCATCCACTGCCCCGCGGCGAAGTACGAGATGCCGAGCAGCCCCACCTTGCCGCTCGACCAGGGCTGCGCGGCCGCCCATTCGATCGCGTCGTAGAAGTCGCGGAACTCGGCGGGCGAATTCACGTCGAGCCTGCCCGGCGACTTGCCCGCGCCGCGCGAATCGATCTTGACGATGGCGTAGCCGTCGGGCACCCAGCGCTCGGGGTCCGGCGTCTCGAAAGTGAGATAGCGGCACGACGACGCAGCGAGGATCTCCGGGTGGCGGCGCTGCAGCGCGCCCCAGGCCTCGGGCATGAACTGGGAGAGGTGCACGTCCTTGCCGTAGGGGCCGAGCGTCATGATGACGGGATAGCGCCCCTCGGCACGCGGCCGGAAGACGTTCGCGCGCAGCAGTGCGCCGTCGCGCATCGGCACGCCGAGGTCCTTGTCGAGCTGCATCTCGTGGCCGACGGTGCCCGCGGTACTCATTGCCTGGTCTGCTCCAGGCGGATGCCGGTCGTCTGCACGACCTGCTTCGCGTTCGCGCGGTCCGTCTTGAGGAACTCGGCGAATTCCTCGGGCGTATTTCCCACCGCGTCGTAGGCCTGCGCCTTGAGGAACTGTTCCTGGAAGCGCGCGTTGTGGACAGCTTTGACGAATTCGGCGTTCAGGCGCTCGACGACGGGCTTCGGCGTGCGCGCCGGCGCGAACACGCCGATCCAGCTCGTGATGTGGGGATCGACGCCCTGCTCGGCGAGCGTCGAGACGTCGGGCAGCAGCGCCGAGCGCTTCGGGCTGGTGACGGCGAGCACCTTCAGCTTGCCGGCCCTCACCTGCGGCAGCACCGGACCGCCGAGGCCGATGAAGCTCATCTGGATTTCTCCCGTGATCAGCGCCGGAATGATCTGCGCCGAGCCCTTGTAGGGAATGTGCACGATATCGACGCCGGCCTTCTTCTTGAACCAGTCGAGGTAGATGTGCGGCGTGCTGCCGATGCCGAACGAACCCCAGTTGAGCGCGCCCGGCTTGCCCTTCGCGTAGGCGAGCGCATCCTTCACCGTGTTCGCGGGCAGGCCCGGGCTGGCGAGGATGGCGCCGTTCACCCACACGAGCTGCGTGATCGGCGCGAAGTCCTTGTCCGGATCGTAGGGCAGGCTCGCGTACAGCCCCGGGTTGAACGACATGCCGTCCGCCGATGAAGAGCACAGCGTATAGCCGTCGGGCGGCGCCTTGGCGCAGGCTTCCAGCGCGATGATCGTGTTCGCGCCGGGACGGTTGTCGGTCACGACGGCCTGCGCGAGGCCTTCCGAGACTTGCTGGCCGACGCCGCGGATCAGCGCGTCGATGACGCCGCCCGGGGGATACGGGACGATGATGCGGATGGGCTTCGCGGGATAAGTCTGCGCCGATGCGGACTGCATGCACGGTGCGAGGGCGATCGCGCAGGCGAGCGCGGCACGGCCGAGGAACGAGTTCATAGCCGGATTCCTTTCATTGCCGCGGGAGAAATCAGAAGTAGTGTCCGCGGCGAACGGTTTCGATGCGGTAGAGCCTCCACTGGAACAGCGTGGTCATATAGAGCGAGGCGGCGTCTCCGCCGCGCCCGAATCCGAGGTTCGAGGGCCGCAGCCCCTCGGGCGGCGCGATGGTCCGGAGCACCTTCCCGCCGGGATCGAGCACGACGATCTTTCCCGTCGCGGGCTGCTGCCTGCCGTTATGCACGGCTACGTAGAGGTCGCCGTCCGAGTCCATCGCCATGCCGTCGGCGCAGGGCAGCGTCGCGTCGCGGTAGAACACGCGGCCGTTCGAGGCATTGCCGTTTGGGTCGAGGTCGTAGACCACGACGCCCGCGCCGGTGAGTCCGAACTTGTCCGCGGCGGGGCCGGCGGGATTGCGCGGCAGCGCTGCGACGTTGCACGCCGCGACGTAGAGACGCGAGCTGTCGGGCGAGACTTCGATGCCGTTCGGCCGCAGCACGTCGGTCGAGATCTGCGCGACCTTGCCGTCGGGGTCGACGCGGTAGACGGCGTTGGGCAGCTCCATCGGCTCGCGGCCGAAATAGCGCGCGTCGGTGAAATAGATCCTCCCCTGCGCGTCGCTCGTGACGTCGTTCGGCGCGACGAAGCGCTTGCCCTGAAACTCGCGCGCGATCACCGTGGTCTCGCCCGTGGAAAGATTGCGCCTCACGATCGCGCGGCCGCCGGCGGGCTCCGCGCCCTGGGCGAGGATGAGATCGCCATTCCGGTCCACGTGCAGGCCGAAGGCCATGCCGCTCGGCTCCATGTACTTCGTCGTCGCGCCGGTCGCGGGATCGTAGCGGTAGATCGTGCCGCCGGGATTGTTCTGCTTCACCGCCTCCGCGACGGTGAGGTCGACCGCGTAGACCATGCCGTCGCGCGCCGCGACGACGCCCTCGGAGCTGAATACGCCGGCGCGCGAGACCTCGCGCCACTGCGCGGCGTCGGCGAGAACGCGCGCCGGTTGCGGGGCGATCGCCGCACAAGCGGCGAGCAGCAGCGCGAGCCCGGCGATGCCAAGCGGGGCTTGCAGTCGGATTGCAGTCATGAGATGGCGCCTCCTTCGAGTCAATCGAGCTCGAATATCTTCTGCGGGAAGGCGTGCAGCTTCCCGGCCACGCCGTTGTCGCCGATCAGGAAGTTGTCGCACACCCAGCTGAAGGTGCGCGCCGTGGCGTAGGTCGGATGGACCACGATGTTCATGTTCTTCGCGATGGTCATGGTCTCGTCCAAGCGGATGAGCGGCCGCTCCACCATGTCGTAGCCCTGGCCATGGCAGTGCAGGCGCTTCTCCTCGGGCCGGCCGTTGGCGCGCATGAAATCGTTGTACGCCTCGAAGATGTCCTTGCACGAAGCCCCAGGCTTGAGCCGCTCGAGCACGAACTTCTGCGCCTCGAGCACGAAGGCGAACTCGTCCTTCATCTCCTGCGAGGCCTTGCCGAGCACGCAGGTCCGCCCCAGCTCGGTGTAGAACCCTCCGGGACCGTTGTTCTCGACCAGCAGCGTGTACTGGTCGCCGGGCTGGATGACGCGGTTCTGCAGGTGGCGGTTGCCGAACATCGCCGAGACGCCCACCGGGGCGGAGGAGCACAGGAACAGGCCCTGCTCGCTGCCCATGGCGTGGCCGACCTGCTCGGCGATCGCTGCCACTTCCAGGTCGCGCATGCCCGGCTTGATGGCCTTCATCACTGCGTCCATGGCCGCGTCCTGCATGGCGGCGGTGCGCCGGATGAAGGAGAGTTCCTCTTCGCTCTTGATAGCCTTGATCGCATCGACCATGTCCGAGGCATCGACGAACTTCGCGCGCGCGAGCTTGTTTCGCCGGAGGTAATCCACCAGGGCGAAGGACATCGCGGCCTTGCCGAGCAGGCCGACGGTCCCGCCCGCGAAGCGCTCCAGGGCGCGCTCCGCGAGCGCCCCGTCGTAGTCGGCAGTGTAATGCGCCGAGGCGTAGCTCGGCGTGCCCATGAAGCGCGCGGTGCCCCGGCGCACGCCGTCGCCTTCGGAAGGGAGATCCCGCACCGCGCCGAACGGCCCCTGCCCGACGACCGTCATCGGCTCGTCCTTCGGAAATACCACGGTCACCGGGTAGCCGTTGGTGGCCGGCACGTCGGTGAAATACTTGACGTAGCCGCCCATGAAATCGTTGTTGGCCTGCATCAGCAGCGCGTCGATCCCGCGCGCGGCCATCGCCGCGCGCACGGCGGACCAGCGCCGCTCCAGTTCCGCCGTCGATATCGGCGCGTTGACCCGCTCGTTGGCTTCGGCCATGGATGGATTCCTTTCCAGGATCACGCCTTCGCCGGGCGCTTCACCACGTTGATCATGTTGTCGATGTCCCCGGCGAGGAAGCGGCGCACGTTCTCCTCGACCGTGGGCAGGGCCTGCTCGGGGTACTGGTCGTGGAAGCCGCCCAGGTGCGGCGTGACGATGACGTTCTCCATGGTCCAGAACGGGTGGTCCTGCGGCAGCGGCTCAGTGGCGAAGACGTCCAGCGCCGCTCCCGCGATCCTGCCCTCCTTGAGCGCATCGAGCAGGGCGGCCTCGTCGACCACGCCGCCCCGCGCGAGGTTGACGAGGACGCTCCTCGGCTTCATCGCCGCGAACACCTTCGCCCCGAGGATGCCGCGGGTCTCGGGCGTGTAGGGCGTGAGCACGACCAGGAAGTCCAGTCCCTTCACCGCCTGCTCGAGCTCGTCGCGAAGGAACATCCGGTCGATGCCCGGGACCTCGCGCCTCGCCGAGGTGATCCCGACCACCGTCATGCCGAAGGCCTTGCACTTGGGCGCGAGCGACTCGGCAATCGCCCCGATGCCCAGGATCCCCACGGTCTTGCCCTTGAGCAGGCCGGTGGGGAAGCGCTCCCATTTGCGCTGGCCCTGGTTGCGCAGCGAACGCGGCAGGTTGCGCGCGAGCGCGAGCAGCGACAGGACCGCCGACTCGGGCATCGAGTCCCCGTGCAGCCCGTGCATGTTGGTGACCAGCACGTCCTCGCGCAGCGACGGCTGGTCGGTGATGCCGTCCACGCCGGTGCCCAGGGCCTGGATCCACTTCAGCTTCGCGCCCTCCCGGTACACGTGGTCGGCCAGCTGCACGCCGAAGCTCACGAGCATGTCCGCCGAGCCGATGTAGGGGCCGACCTTGCTGTGGTGATCGACCATGTTCACGGTGAGCTCCGGAAACTTCGCCCGGAGGTGGTTGTAGTACTTCATCCTCACCGGCTCCGGGAGGGTCAGCACGATCAGCAGCGCGGACATGGGCTCAGGCGCTGATGCCCAGCAGCTTCGCGGCGTTTTCGCCGAGGATCAACTTCTTCGCCTGTGCCGACAGCTTCGCGTTGGTGACGAAGGACACCGGGTTGTCCTCACCGACCGGATAGTCCCCGCCGATCACGATACGGTCCGGTCCCACCTTGTGGGCGAGGAATTCGAGCTGGTCCGCGTTGTACACGCAGGTGTCGTAGAAGAACCTCCGCATGTATTCGCTCGGCTCCCTGCTGATCCTCGGGGTCTCGTGCGGGCGGTTCCTGAAGTTGCGATCGACCCGGCCCGCGTAATAGGGCAGGAAGCCGCCGCCGTGCGCGATGCCGACCTTCAGGTTCGGGAAGCGGTCCAGGATCCCCTCGTAGATCACCGAGGACATGGCGATCGCCTCCTCGATGGGCTGGCCCACGCCGTTCCACATGAGGTGCCTGGTGAAGCGCGGGTGCTTGAATCCCGAGGGGTGGATGAACACCGGGATTCCGAGCTGCTCCGCGCGGGTCCAGAAGGGCAGCAGCCGCTCGTCGCCGAGTTCCACGCCGTCGACGTGCGTGTTGACGGCGACCGCGCGGAAGCGCAGCTCGTTCACCATGCGATCGAGCTCCTTCACCGAGGCGCCCACGTCCCGCAGCGGCACCATGCCCATGCCGATGAAGCGCTCGGGCTTCTTCGCGACGAACTCGGCCAGGCGGTCGTTCCCGATCCGCGCGAGCCGTGCGCCCTCCTCGGGACTCGCCCAGTAGCAGTACTGGGCGACGTGGCCGAAGATGACCTGGATGTCGATGCCGAATTCGTCCATGTCCATCAGCCGCGCCTCGACGAAGTCTTCGGTCGGGCGCGGATGGCGCTTGCGCTGCGCCGCTTCGCCCCGCTTGTAGTTGTCCACGAGCTGATACTCCGTGGCATCGGGCGGCCGGTGCTGCTTCACGTATTCGCACACTTCGGTGACGAAGATGTGCGTGTGGAAATCGATCACCGGGGCGCCGCTGCGCCGGCGTATCTTCGCCGGCGCCCTGCGCGCGCTCGCCTGTGTGTTCTCCATCGCTCGTCTCCTTTGCAGCGCGTAAGTTGGGCTGAGGCCCCTGGCCGAAGCCCAACGAGCGGTCGGCCCGCGTCGACGTTGGGCTTCGCTGCGCTCAGCCCAAGCTACCTGTTTTCCCGCACTTTACAGGCCGAGGATACGCTCGGCGTTCTTGTGGAAGATCTTTTCCATGATCTCGTCCTTGTAGCCGAGCTCGCCCCACTCGCGCAGGATCCGCTCGTAGGGCATGCTCGGATAGTCGCTGCCGAACATCACCTTGTCCTGCAGCCGCGCGCGCATGTCCACCTTGAGGTTGCCCGGGAAATACTTCGGCGCCCAGCCGGACATTTCCCAATAGACATTGCCCTTGTGCAGGGCCACCGCGGTGGCCTCGTCCACCCACGGCCAGCCCGGATGGGCCATGATGATCCTCAGGTCGGGGAAATCCACCGCGAGATCGTCGATCGCGGAGGGATGCGCGTGGCGGATCCTCGCCCCCATCCCGCCCGGCAGCCCCGCGCCCATCCCGGTCGTGCCCACGTCGATCATCACCGCCGCGCCGAGCGCGCTGATCTCCTCGAACAGCGGATAGTAGCGCCTGTCGTTCACGGCGAAGTGCTGCATGATCGGGTGGAAGTGAAAACCGATGAACCCCAGCTCCCGCACGGCCTTCCTCGCCTGCCTGATCGCGATCTCGCCCTTCGCGGGCTCGACTGAGCCCCAGGCCTGGATGATGCGCTTGGGGTGGCGCTTCCACATCGCGTGCACGTATTCGTTCGTCACGGGCGGCGTGGCGATCGTGGTCTCCAGGTCCAGCGCGACCAGCACCGCCTCGACCCCGGCATCGGCGAAGTCCTTGAGCACCTCGTCCTCGCTCTTCGCGACCCAGCCCTTGTTCCAGTACTTGGCGAGCGCTTCGACGTAGGGGCCCTGGCAGGCGAGCCATTCCGGGGTGCCCGGGTAGCAGTGCAGGTCGACAATTCGCATCGGATTCTCCGTTTAAGGGGCTGCCGGCGGCGGCCCGGGCAGGGTCAGGCGCCGCGCTCGGCTTCCAGTTTTCTTGCGATAATTTCCGCCAGGGCCTTCTTCGAGACCTTGCCGAAGGTCGAGACCGGGAATTCGCTCACGAGCTCGAGCCGCTCGGGCAGCTTGAACTTGGCGATCTCCTTGGCGAGCAGGAAGTCCACCAGTTCCTTCAGCGTGAGCGCCTGGCCTTGCTTCAGGATGGCGTAGGCGCACATCTTCTCGCCCATCTGGGCATCGGGCATGTGCACGCAGGCGACGTCCTGCACCGCGGGGTGCGAGAGAATCAGGTTCTCGACTTCCTCGGCGCTGATCTTCTCCCCGCCGCGGTTGATGAGGTCCTTCTTGCGGCCCTCGACGACGTAGTTCCCGGTGGGGTGGCGGCGCATCATGTCGCCTGAGCGATAGAAGCCGTCCGGGGTGAACTGGCGCACGTTGTACTCGGGCACGCCGAAGTAGCCGCGCAGGGTGTAGGGCCCGCGGGCGCAGAATTCCCCGACTTCGCCCTCGGGCACTTCCCTGCCCTCGTCGTCGATCAGCCTCACCTCGTCGTCCGGGCAGATCGGGCGGCCGCAGGTCTCCAGCCTCACCCCTTCCGGATCGTCCAGGCGCACGAACATCAGCAAGCCCTCGCCCATGCCGAAATTCTCCTGGACGGTGACGCTCGGGATGAGCTGCTTGGTGCGCAGCCTCACCTCGGGCTGCATGCGCTGGCCGCCGCTCTGGACGACCCGCACCGAGGAAAGGTCGTAGTTCCCGATCGAAGGATCGTTGATCAGGCGCGTGAGCAGCGCGGGCACGACCTTGAGGTGCGTGACGCGATGCTCCTGGATCAGCCGGAACATGTCCTCCGGCCGGGTGCTCGCCGAGAGCACGATGCGCGCGCCCTTGAACATGAAGCCCTGTATCCCGGGGCAGGCGAGCGGCAGGTTGTGCGCGATCGGCAGGACCAGCAGCAGCACCGAGTTCTCGTCGACGCCGCACACCGAAACGGCCATCTTGGAGTTGTAGGCGTAGTCGTTGTGCGTCCGCGGAATGAGCTTGGGTATCCCCGTGGTTCCGCCGGAGAGCTGGAAGACGGCGGGGTCGCAGGGGTCGATCGCGATCCGCGTCAATTCCTCCGGCGAGCGGGTGGGGGGGCGCGCGATGAGGTCGGCGAGCGAGACGAAGCCGGGCTTGGCGTTGCCGAGCACGATGCCGAACTTGAGCGTCTTGCTCTCGTTCCTAACGCGATCGACCATGTCCTGGAAATCGAACTCGCCCTGCCGCTCCGGGACGACGCAGGTCGTCGCGCCCGAGAGCTGGACGAACTGGCTGACCTCGAGGTAGCGGTGGGTGGGGAGCGCCGCGATCGGGATGCAGCCGATCTTCTGCAGCGCGAAGTACAGGAAGACGAATTCGATGCTGTTGGGCAACTGCACCACGACGCGGTCGAGCGGCCTCAGGCCGATCTCGAGCAGGTTGAGCGCGAGGTCGCCGGACTTCCTGTCCACGTCGGCATACGTATAGGCCTTGCCGCGGTCGATGAACGCGATGCGGGCGGCGTTCTGCCGGAATACCACGGCAAATTCCCGGGCGAGCGACTTGTCCTGCCAGTATCCCTTCTCGCGATAGCGCTTCGCGAACTCCGGCGGAAAGGGGACGACGCCTTCAAGCATCTTCTGCCTCGTCAAAGGTAAATGGGCAGGCAAACCCCCTGGCGCGCAACTCGGCGCACTTCCGCCGAGGGCCCGGCCGGCTGGCGAAAACTGAACATGCTCATTGTCAAGCATGTTCATTTTTGCTGTCAAGGCGAGGCGCCACGGGACGCTTCCCGGTCCAATTCTTTGACCTTGATCAAGACACGGCCGGCACCTCAACGGCAAGGTGTGCGGGCTTGAACAGCCGGCCATGCCAGGACGTGCTCTGCGCAACCGTCCTGGCGTGTAGAATTGCGCAGAATTCCATTTTGGGGGTAGTGCGATGGATCCATGGATGACGGGCGGGGCAGTTGCCATGTCCTTGCTGGCGTCTACAGCCCTGTTCTTCTTTGTGGTGACGCGGGGTGCGTTGCTGGTGCGCGGACTGACATCGGGCTCGCACGGCGAAGCGTCGCACGTCTATCCCCTCTACTCGAACATGCGGCTGATCAAGCTGGTCGATTTCCAGCCCGTTATCTCCGCCATATTGCTGTTTCAGTACCACCGGCTTGTTTCGAACATCGTTGCCGGGCTCAGGCAGTCGAACCTGAAGGGCAAGAAGGTGCTCATCACGTCGTGTGCGTTCGGCAACGTGATTCCGAGGGTCGTGAAGGCGGCCCTTCAGTCGGGCGCGGATCGCGTGCGCATCGCGGACATCATTCACAATGAACTGGTTCACGTAAGGAACAAGCTCGGCAGCTTCTCCGGAAAAGTGGAATTCATAGAGGACAATGCCACCGCCATGAAGCAGGAGGAGGGCGCCTTTGACGCCAACGTCATGTTCTTCCTGCTGCACGAGCTGCCGCACCCCCTGAAGGTGCAGGCCCTGCGCGAAGCGAGGCGCATGCTCGCTCCGGGGGGAAAACTCTATCTCGCCGAGTTCCATCGCCCGGAATTGTGGATACTGCGCGCCCTGAGCTGGACCTACTTCAAGGTGTTCGAGCCCCTTGGTCTTGCGCTCTGGGATACGCACGACCCGCTTGCCTGCCTGGAAGACATGGGCGGGTGGACGTGTGAACGTGCGACGTATTTCTTCGGAAACTTCCAGATCATCACCGCGACGAAGCTGTAGTCCCTGTTCGTATCGGCTCCGAAAGACCCCGAAACGGGGCGACTTCCATTAGAATCGGTCCAATTCGCGGATCCGGAATGGTATGTCGACCAGGAGCTGTCGTTGATCAGAAGTCGTAGCGAACTGAACGCCCTGCCGGTTGCAGGTCCGCTGCGGAGCGCGACGCTGGCAGGAGACGATCCGCGCTTGCCCAAGCAGTCGCCAGGGGACGGCGCTGCGGCAAGACCGCACGCAATCCCGGACTATCTGCAGCAGACCTACTGGTGGGCTTATGTCCATCCCAGGGCGGTGCGCTTCTTCGAGCGCCAGTGGCTGGTCAACCTGATCCTGTGGGGAAACTTCAACCGGCTGCGCGACGCCGCGCTCGATGCGCTGAACCGGAATATGCAAGGCCGTACCCTTCAGGTCGCATGCGTCTATGGCAATTTCACCGCCGCCCTGGCCGAGCGCATCGTCCCGGGCGGCTCGCTCGATGTGGTCGACGTGCTGCCGATCCAACTGCAGAACCTGCGTGCCAAGCTTCCGCCTTCGGCGCCGGTTTCACTGCACCTGTACGACTCCACGGCGCTGGGCCTCGCCGACGCGGTGTACGACCAGGCGGTGCTGTTCTTTCTGCTTCACGAACAGCCCGCCGATGTACGCACGCGGACGCTGAGGGAAGCGCTGCGGGTCGTGAAGCCGGGGGGACGGCTCGTGGTCGTGGACTACCACCGCCCGGGCCGCTGGCATCCGCTGCGCTACCTGTTCGAGCCGGTGCTGCGCGCGCTCGAACCCTACGCGATGGACCTCTGGAACCACCCGTTGACCAAGTGGCTCCCGAAGGGGTTTCCGGCCGACCACATCCTCAAGACGAACTTCTACGGCGGGCTCTACCAGCAGTTGATCATCACCGTGCCGGTGAGCGGGTGAGCGTCGCAGGGTTTGTCATCCCCGCGGAAGCGGGGATCCAGCCAGCCGTAGTGGGTCCTGGATTCCCGCTTGCGCGGGAATGACGGGATAGATCGTCTCGCGAGCTTTCCTAGAACCCGATCCCCAGCAGCCACCAGGCCGAGGCGATCGTGCACAGCAGCGGCAGCCCGAAGCAGACGAGCTTCGCGCCCGTTCCCGCGTGAATGCCGAAGTCGTGCAGCATGTGGAAGATGCGCAGCGCCGCGTGCCACAGGAACAGCGCGATGATCGCGAAGATGACGATCTTGCCGAGCCAGTGGTGCGCGAAGCCGAGCATGTTCTGATACTTCAGCAGGTCCTGCGAGACCAGGAACCCCAGCGGCACCGCGATCCCCGTGACCAGGACCAGCGCCGGGCCGATCAGCGCCGCGAGCATGCCGCCGGCGCCGAACAGGGACCAGAAGACCGGATCGTTGGAGCGCTTCATGGCTTCACCCAGATGAGGATTGCGATAACGAGCAGGTTCAACACCAGCGCGACGGCCACGCCCGTCCAGGTGATGGCGGGCTGAGGAAGCTTCTTGCCGCCCATGTAGATCGCGGGCATGGTCTTCGGCATGATCTTGAACCAGCTCCAGGTGTGGTAGACGAACACCAGGAAGATCAGGAAGTGGAAGAACACCGAGCCCCCGTTCTTCAACGACGCGAGCCACTCGTTGTAGTCCGCCTCGCCCTGGGAGAGG
>Ga0209726_10002891_pt1 | contig 24482 bp, 23 predicted proteins | sample Subgrocontami54m_FD_187453 | JGI IMG/M metagenome (GOLD analysis project Ga0209726, IMG submission 187453) | Subsurface groundwater microbial communities from S. Glens Falls, New York, USA - GMW46 contaminated, 5.4 m (SPAdes) (version 3) | ecosystem: Environmental > Aquatic > Deep subsurface >... | reverse complement strand
TGGTCAAATGTACTGTGTGCGGGCAGGTGCGGATTGAGTCCGCCAGTTGGCGGAGGGCCAAACGCATCGGATATTACCGCCAAGAAGACGTGCAGTTTTACATAGACCACCAGGATATGTTTCGATCATTGTTTCGAAGACTCCTCGGATTCGTTCACAAGTTTGCTCCGAAAGGAACTCTTCTGGATATAGGTGCCGGAGTGGGACTATTACTTGATGAAGCGAGGAAGATGGGCTATAACGTTATCGGCTTTGAGCCGTCCAGAGCGTCGGTTGCAGCAGCGAAGAAGCATTTCGGGATTAGACTGGATTCCCGCCTGCGCGGGAATGACAAAATAAACATCGTCGTTATTAATCACGCACTGGAACATCTCAAAGATCCGCAAGAAATCATCAGTCAATGCAGCAAAATTTTAGGAAATATGGGAACGCTCGTTATTGGCGTCCCGAATTTTAATAGTTTTATGTGCCGGATAAAACGGGGAAGGTGGCAGTCGCTTGTTCCCTCGCAACACCGGTGGCAGTTTACCCTAAAAACCCTTGATCAACTTGTTCTCCCCCACGGATTCGGTCGTATTGCGGTATCATACGAAAATCACGACCGGTCGATGCACCCCTCGTGGAAGAAGCCTATCTATGGGCTGCTGGACCGGATTGCGCTATGGACGGGACACGCAGAAGCGATGCTCGTGATTTATAAGAAGGTATGAATCAGAAAAAAGTATGGTTCGTTGTCGTTGCCTATAAGCCGGATAATGAAGCTCTGCGGAGTCTGATTGCAGCAATCCATGAATGGCCAATGGAGATTGTAGACAATACAGAAAAAAATTTAGGGTATGGCGGGGGGGCGAACGTGGGGATGAAGAGGGCGTTTGATGCAGGAGCCCAGTGGGTGATTGTCCTTAACCAGGACGTGAAGCTTACGAAAAAAGGCATAACCAAATTTTGCAATACGCTGCAAAAAAGTGAACCGGGAGTCGTCGGGCCGGAGGTGGGGAGCTTAGATCCGAAGCGGTGGACGACGATACTAGCATCGGAGAGATCCCTCGACTCCCTTCGGTCGCTCGGGATGACACGAAACGTGTACATTTCCGGAGCGCTCATGGCGATACATAGGAATGTGTGGGAGGCGACGGGTGGATTTTATGAGCCGTACGTTATGTATTATGAGGATGCGGATATCTGCCGACGGGCGAAGAAAGTAGGATTTGAACTACGACAGACGGAAATAGACGGATTTAGACATGAGTCTCATGAGTCCAAACAAAAAGAATACTATCTCGCGAGAAATCATCTGCTGTTTGTATGGCGTCTGGCGCCGATATCTGTGAAGTTTTATGAGCTTATCCGGCTGCCAAAGACAATATGGGAAACACTATGGTAATTGGGATTGATGCAGGAGCATTATCGATTATGGATGACCGGCTGAAAGTCGGCGTCTATCGCGTGACAAAGCAGGCACTAGCAGCACTAGCGAAATTGGATCGAATAAATCACTATAGGCTCTATACGTTTTTACCGATAGAGCAGGGGATAGTCGAAGTATTTGAAGGGCGGGCTGAGGAGGTCGTTTTGCCTATGCGCGGATGGCAGCGCGTTTGGTTGCCGATTGAATTACATAAGCGCCCGGTGGATGTTTTTTTGGGAATGTCGCAAGCAGTCCCCTTTTCAAAGACATCGTACAATATAGGGTTTATTTATGACCTTGGATTTTTTTATCATCCTGAGGTGTACGGAAAATCCGCAATTACGCTAAAAAAACAGACAGATAATCTTGTCCGGCGCGCGGACCATATTATCACCATTTCCCACACGACGAAATCTGATCTTACCCGTGAGTATGGGTTATCGACAGAAAAAATTACCGTCGCGTATCCCGGGGTTGATACGGCTTTCTCCCCCGCCGGAGAAAAGTACGTCGGGCCGAACCCGTACTTCCTTTTTGTAGGCAGTCTCAATAAGGCCAAAGATATTCCGACGCTCATAGAAATCTTTGCGAAACTGCGCGGCTACGATTTGTATTTGGTTGGTGGTGATTATTGGCCGGACCCGGCAATTGAAGAGACGATAAAAAAGTTCCATCTTGCCAGTCGTGTGAAAATGCTAGGGTTTGTGCCGGATGAAAAGTTGCCTGCGTACTATCGGGGTGCAATAGCGTTTGTAACGACGGCACTTCAGGAAGGGTTTTGTCTGCCGGTGGCTGAATCAATGGCATGCGGAACTCCGGTTGTGTCGCTCCCCCAAGGAGCGCTGGGGGAAATAGTAGGAAAAGGGGGGATCGTCACCACGAAGTTTGTAGAAGCTATGAGGAAGATGACGGATAAAAGAATTCGGATGGAGTATTCAAAAAAGGCAATCATGCAGGCGAAAAAGTTCCGGTGGGAGAAATTCGCTCAACAAATACGTAGTTGTATTCGCCATGAACATAAAACAGCATGATCTTGTTTTGGAAATTGGCAGCGGCGACAACCCTAACCCCCGGGCTGATATGCTCTGTGACCGGTACATTACCACGAGTCACGAGCGGGCAGGAGGGTTTAAGATCAGGATTGATCGACCAATGGTCGTCGCCGACGGAATGATGCTTCCCTTCCCTGATAAATCATTTGATTATGTCATCACCTCGCATATCTTTGAGCACATGGATGATCCGGTGGGATTTGCTGCCGAGATTATGCGGGTCGGGAAAGCGGGATATATAGAAGTGCCGTCAGCAATCTCTGAGCGGGTGTTTGGTTGGAATTTCCACCACTGGTATTGTGATATCCGGGATGGTGTCCTTACGTTTTCCCCTAAAACAGAAGGCGAACAGTTTGGCGGTTTTTTCCATCGTTTCATTGCTCAAAACATTTGGTTCCGGAGATTTTTTGAGGAGCACGAAGGCGCGTGGTATGTACGAATGGAGTGGCGGGAGAAGATACCTATCCGTGTGGGAATGAGAACAATGGGTCAAGATGAGATTCATGAGTTGGATGAAACGGCGTGGCGGCTTTTGGCAAATGCAAAACCGGAGACTTTGAAAGATCTGGTTTTTGGAATACAATTTTTGTTTCGCAGAATTATCCGGAAAACACGAAAAACAATGAGGATGGTCGCGTGGCAGTTGAGCAAGCCTACGGATTTGACCAACCTCATTATTTGTCCGCGATGCCGTGGCCATCTCCTCCTCCGGCAGGGAAAGATGGAGTGCGGAAAATGCAACATAGTGTATGCAATGGACGGCGTGATACCGATACTACTTTCATCATGCGAAGCATTTTGATATTGTTTCTCGTAAGCATTCTCTACGTTGGGAGTGTGTTTTTGGCGACGCAGGGGGAGACGTTCCGACTGGATAGCGATTATGATTCCAACTTTCCGATTATCTCGTATGTGGTTGATACCATCCGAAACGAAAAACGGTTTCCTCTTTGGAATCCGTATGTAGCGACCGGAATTTTCGTGCTCGGTGATCCCCTCTCCGGCGTTACGTACCTGCCATATCTTCTCCCCATGCTTGCCTTCGGCGTGCCGGAGGGGTGGTGGGTGGTGATAACCCTTCATCTTTTTTTGGCAGGAATGTTTATGTGGATGTTTTTGCAAAAATCAAAATACGCTCTTTGGGGAGGGCTTCTCTATATGGGTGCCGGAGCGTTTGCAGCAAGGGTTGCGGCCGGGCATATAGAAAAAGTTTTAAGTTACCCATGGTATCCTCTGTTTTTGCTGTTTCTCCTTAGGCCGTCTTCCGGTGCCGCACTCGGTGCCATCATGGGGATCGTGTTTTTAACCGGTGATGTGTACGGGCTCCTGTTTATGGGAATTTGGTATGGGGTGGTAAGGGTGATTGGGGGGATAAAGGGGATAAGGGTGACAATAGCAGCATTCGTTGTGGTAAGCGCAATCAAGCTTGTGCCGTTTATACGGGAGGTGCTGCCGGTGATGGAGCGGTTTAGCTTATTTGATGCCGCACGCGGATCGATCCCTGCATGGTTAAGCTGGCTGCCGTTTGTCATGCCGTGGGGTGTGGAATTTTATGACCGCCCGCTCATGCAACGGTTTTTTGGATTTTGGTACAACTGGTACGAATATTATGCTTTTATCGGCTTGCCGGTTGTTTTCCTCGTTTGGTTGCCAAGTATTACTAAAAGAAGGGAAGTAAAGATTCTTCTTATCCTACTCGCCGTTGGCCTTGCCTACGCCGCCCGCGGTTATGTGTATTCTCCCTGGTACGGACTTACACCGCTACTAGAATGGTTTCGCGTGCCGCAGCGGATGTATGGAGCATTGACCAGCGTGGTCGTAGCGCTGATTGTCACAAGCCTGAAAAAAAATACGTCACGGGTCTTGCCTTGGGGAATGCTTTTTGTCACGTTTATCGTGAGCGGCTATCAGATGACCAGGGCGTTTGAGCCGCCGAGATCCTGCTGCACGCAGTTCCATCTTGTCCGTGAAAAAATCCGCGTCATCAACTATTATTACGGATGGCTTCCAAAAACAGTATGGGAAAACCAAAAATAGCAATCGTACGGGGGAAGTTCCTCAATAAATACGAGATGCAGATGTATGAGCCTTTGGTACGTACGTATGACATCACTGCGTTTGGTTCGCTCACGTCGTATCACGATTCGTTTGCTTTTCCCGTCGTCAAGCTTCCCTCTCCAATGGATTTTCCGGAGTTCCCGTATAAGATGCCTGTCCTAAATCGTCTGTTTGTCGATGCTCACTACCTTTGGGGACTTGAGAATAAACTTCATGACTTTGACATTATCCATACGGCCGAAACGTATTTTCACTACACCCAACAATGTCTGGACGCAAAAAGAAAAGCAAGAGTAGTCGCAACGATTTTAGAGAATATTCCGTTTAATAATGAAGGAATCCGGGGAAGGCGGGCGTTTAAGGAAAGAGCGCGGCGCGAGCTTGATCATTTCGTGGCTCTTACGAACAAAACGAAAGACGCGCTTCTTACTGAAGGAGCTGACCCTCATAAGATAACCGTGATATCCCATTTTGTCGATACAAAGCGGTTTGTCCCGGCACCGATGAGAAAAACCGTCCGGATAATTCTCTTCTGCGGAAGGCTTGAAGAATATAAAGGTGTCTTTGATTTTGTCGAGATGGCGCTCCGACTGCCTAATAATTTACGGTTTGTTATGGTGGGGACTGGGAGCCAGAAAGATAAACTCAATCGCTCCGGAGTAGAATTGAGATCGGTTTCCTATGACGATATGCCGAACATGTATCAAGAGGCGGACATTTTTGTTGCTCCGTCAAAACCCACGAAAACATGGGAAGAACAATACTCTACTGTTCTTTTGGAAGCGCAGGCGGCCGGTTTGCCGATCGTAACGACAAATACAGGAGGCATTCCGGAGAATGTTGGCGACGCCGCAATTGTTGTCTCTCCCGGAGACGTAGATGCAATAACGAAGGCAGTAAAACGCTTTATCGACGAGCCTCCATTGAGGGCGGCGTATAGTAAGAAAGCACGGGAACGCGCCACCCGCGTCCATGATATTGCACATGGTGCTAAAAAACTTGACCTGCTCTACCAACATCTTTTGTGAAAGTCGCTCTTTTTTGCATTCTTTTTTCGTTTGTGGCTCTTTCTATAGGAAGTGCGATGAACGAGTCGCCTACCTATGATGAAGTGTTTTATAAAGAGGAGGGGCGACGGATATGGAATACACGGGAGTTTCGCGATCCCTATAATCCTCCTTTGGTGCCGCTTATTACTGCCGTTGGGGTGGGAGGACGCGGGGTGAGTGTGGTTCTTGGGGTCATTCTCATTATTGCCGTGTATCGGGTGGGCGGCGTTGTCGCTGCGGCTCTTCTTGCCTTTGAACCCACCTTCCTTGCTCATAGCCACTACGTGACGAATGATATCGCCGTCACGCTTTTTATATTTCTTGCCGCAACCTTCCGGCGCCCGCTCCTTTTGGGTTTAAGCATCGGATACGCGCTTTCGTCAAAGATGAGTTCGCTTGTATTTCTCCCCTTGGTCCTGCGGCCTATGCGGTGGAGACAATTGTTGGGACGCGCGATTGTTGCTCTTTTTGTCGTTTGGGCGTCGTATTTGTTTACGTGGGACGTGGTCATACGGGAGCGGGAAGATGCCGGACGCCTGTCAGTGAGACTCATACAATACGCGAGGGATCACAATGTACCGCCCATTGAAAGAGCAGTACTGTTTTTACAGAGGCAGCCGTTGCCGCTTGGGACGTACGCCGCAACAATCAAAAACAATATGCTGCGGTTCGGGAAACCGGCGATGGTGTTCTTTGACGGCGCAATTTACGACCGGTCGCAGTGGTATTTTATGATCGTCAACGTTTTGCGAAAGATTCCCATTCCGTTTCTTATTCTCGTTCTGTTTGGGGTGTCCCGCGCGCGCCGGTTTGCGGCAATTGCTGCCGGTATAATCGGTATAGCTTCCTTTATGGGTATGGGACCGCTCGTCCGGTACGTGTTGCCGGCAATTCCGTTTCTGGCTCTTGTGGCGGCTGCCGGAGTAAGGAAAAAAATACTTGTATTTTTTCTGCTGTGGCAAATCGTCGGTACGATCTGGCAGTACCCGCATTTTATATCGTACGCAAATGAGCTTGTGGGTCCGCGGGAGCGGCGCTATGAGGTGCTTGCTGATAGTAATCTCGACTGGGGGCAGGCATTACCGGATGTGATGCGTTGGGCAAAACAAGAAGGCATTGGAACCATGCAATTTTCTTATTTCGGCAGGGACGACGAGAGCGAGTATCGATTTGAGGATATTTGTGCTATTGGTAAGATGGTGCTTGATCCGAAATCAACAAAAGTAGTTACGCTTATCAGTGTTTCGAATTGGTATTATTGCGGATACAATAAAGAGGAAGCGTATCGAAAAGCAAAAATATGGAACGTTATCGCAGATTCGGTATTGGTATTCTGATCGCATTCTGGCTCATCTTTTTTTGGCGGCAGATTGTTGGTGGGGAAGTCTGGTACTGCTGTGATAATCTTCTGGTAAACATTCCGTCCAAAGTGTATTTAGCAAGAGAACTTCTCCAGGGAAAATTTCCACTCAACAACCCGTATATATTTTCCGGAACTCCGTTTTTTGCGGACATCAACCTTGCCGTACTTCACCCGTTGAACCTTCTGTATCTCGTTCTCCCTCCGTTTCGGGCGTTGACTGTGGGAATCCTTGTACTCTTTTTGGCGGGAAGCACGGGAATGTATTTTTTGGGGCGGACACTAAACTTGGGAAGGTTTGCATCTCTTGCCGGCGCCATAGTCTTTGGCTTTAGCGGGTCGTTGGTGGTCTATGCCAATAACGTCCCGATTCTGCAAGTGGCGGTTCTTGTTCCGTGGGTTTTGGCTACGTGGATACGGTACCTGGGACTTCCCACGAAAAAACGGCTTGTTGTTTTTGTTCTTGCGTCCAGTTTTCAGATTATTTCGGGACACCCCCAACTCACGTTTTACACATGGCTCATGCTGGCAGCCTACGCGATATTTGAAAAGTCGAAGTTTCAATTGGTTGTAAAAGCAGCGTTTTTTGTGGTTGTTGTTACGAGTGTGCAAGTGATCCCATTTCTGTGGTTTGCTCTCAACTCCACCCGGGTGGGCAGCAATTTTGGTGTTTCCGGGATTGATTCCATACACCCATTATCCTTACTACGCCTTGTTATTCCCGGTATTGTCGGTAATCTTTCCCGCGGCACCGCGTGGATCCAGGCGGGGAGCATGCATGGATACGTGGGGATCTTGCCGCTCCTCCTGTTGCCCTTGGCGCTGCAAACGAAGATCGGGAGATTTTTTATTGCGGTCGCATCTATTTCGCTCCTCATGGCTATGGGGAAGTATGCAGTCGCGTGGTTTCGGGAGCCGGTGCAATTTTTGTTTTTTTGGAGTTTTGGGTTGGCCGGCACTACTATGGTCGCGGCTGACTACCTTGCAGGAAAGGCGCAACAAAACAGATATATTTTTATCATTAGTTTCATGTTTTTACTCATGGCTTCGGCTCCTTGGGAACACCTTACACTTCCATACTTTTTCCCCGGGAGGTTACTTGAAAAAATTGCTTCCTTACCCTGGCAACAACGGAAAATTATTTCAGAGAGTCTTTTATATAATTTTTCGTTATTTGGGGCATTAGGGATTTTTGCGGCTTTGGCTATAGCGAGATTGCGGTCGAGTTTGGTTGCAAAAACTATAGTATTAGGGGTCTTCTTTATCGATCTTTACGTCTACGGGCAGACAAACGTGACGACGATAGCCGAGAGGACTGCTCGAGGATGGCAGGAAGAAGCGCGCGGTCGCATTTCGTCTTGGAAATTAGAGATAGACAACTATAGATATTACACTGACCCGGCCATCTATCCGTATCCGGGGAAAATTCCATTCGGACAGTTTAATGATCCCGGTGAGAGTGCATGGCAGTTTAAAATTCTCCGGCCTACACTTGGTATGCTCTATGGTCTATCTGCGGTAGACGGATACGCGTCTATGGTCAAAAGATCACATCAACAGTCCTTCGGTGTGTTCGCGCGCGATCCTACGGGTGTCGCAATTCCTTCCATCATCAGTCCGAGGCTAAAAGACGCGGGCGTACGGTACATAATTACAAAACCGAATAATCCCTTGCTTGCCGATACAAAACGGTACCGGCAACTTGCTGTTGACGGAGAAATTGCAATCTATGAAGACCGGGAGGCCCTGCCGGTCAGGTCCGGAGAAGAAACCGAATGATAAGGAGGATGTTGATGATGGTGAGCGGCCCGATGATTGCAAGTACTATTGATTTCCACTGGAGGCCAATGCTTATAAGTTTCCCGTAGAGAGCCGAAAGGCCAAAGGCGAGGACCGGAAGAGTAGAAACAAGCATCCGGCCGGAGTAGGAGGCACCTTGCCACCAAATGCTCCAGGAACCCACGATGGTTACTTGCAGTATAAATAGTGCAAGAAACCACACACGTCGCTTATCTTTCCAAAATATAAATCCCAGGGTAGCAAGAAGGGTGATCGGTGTCCAAAGAAAAAGCCCGTTGGTGGGGGAGAAAAGAACATTGAAAAAGTTCGGCGACCACCAGGTGAATGATTCTCCTCCGGTCAGATACGGACTCCTCCATGGAGTACCGTAAAGAGCGTACCAGGCAAGGAGTTGCACGGAGAAGGTTAACACTGCTCCGAGAAAAAACATTTTCGTGTATTTTGGGAGTGCGAGTAAACCAAGCACGGCGTCCTGCGGCCGGACGAGAGCGCAGAAACCCAAAGCACAGCCCGTCAAAAACGGCGATATGTGTTTAGAGTAGAGAAAAGAGAGAAATACGGTAACTGCAAAAAATGAAATTGCGTGACTATTGACCGGATCGATAGAACCGTAGAAAAGGAGGTTCGTGGTTAATGCGATGCTTATGGCGGCAAGCGCGCTTGCAGTTTGTGAAAAGACTCGCGCTAAAAGCCGGTAGAGCAGGATAAGTCCCGATAGAGCAGCAAGGACGGAAAGAAAGCCGGCGAGCAGTTGATAGAGAAATTCATAGCCGGTTCCGCCAATGATTGTATGTGCCTGCGCGTACCACGGCAGCCAGAAGAGAGGCGCGCCGATGGGATGCTTATTGCCCGGAGTATTCACGCCGAAGTGGGCATATTCGTTGGCAAAATTTATATTGTGATCTACCACAACTGATCGAAGCCAAGAAAAATAGAAAATCCCATCGCCATAGACGGTTTTTTGCACGAATAATGCGTGGCCAAAGAATCCTAGAAGATAGATAATACATATAAGAAGAAAGATCCGATTGAATTTCATGGTGTGCTAGAATTGTATCAAATGATCACTTCTGTTGTACTCACCCGGAACGACGAGAAAGGTATTGAGCGCTGTCTCAAAAGCATTCAGTGGTGTGACGAGGTGATTATAGTTGATGATGCGTCAACGGACGGAACGATTGGTATTGCAAAAAAGCTTGGTGCGAAGGTATTTGTGCGTAAACTCAATGATGATTTTGCAGCGCAGAGGAATTTTGGGCTCGCGAAAGCAAAAGGAGAGTGGGTGCTTTTTGTGGATAGCGATGAGGTGGTTTCGGAGGAGCTTGCGAGTGAGATTAGGCAAGCCGTGAGGACAGTATATAAAGGCCTTTACATAAAAAGAAAAGACTATTTATTTGGACGATGGTTAGCGCATGGGGAGACGGCAAATGTACGACTTTTGCGGCTTGCAAGAAAAGATGCCGGGAAATGGGTACAGCCGGTGCACGAAGAATGGAAGATTGAAGGGAAAGTGGGTACACTCGCGCATCCCCTCCTCCACTACCCCCATCAAAACGTCGCACAATTTCTAGATAAAATTAACCGATACTCAACGCTTTATGCCCAATATCTTCATGATCATGGAATAAAAGAACCTGCATGGACAATTGTAGGTAAGCCAATGCCCAAGCTTTTTGTCAATTACTTCTGGCGTTTGGGGTTTTTGGACGGGATGGCAGGAATAGTGGTTGCTCTTATGATGAGCTTTCATTCGTTTCTCGTACGCGCAAAACTTTGGAAATTATGATGTTGCCGGTAATTTTATTATGGATAAGCTTGGTTTTGGGCCAATTAGGGGCAATCCCTTTGGGTGGTGGGGTTATTCTGTATGTTCAGGATATCGCAGTCTCATTCATGATTCTTGTTGCGATTATTCGTCACGGCTTGCTTAGAAAGTTCTGTAAGTTGAAATTGGTCCGTCCGATCGCGCTGTTTACGCTTGCCGGGGTCGTATCGACTGGGGTAATGAGCAAAGGGAGTTTATATCTTGTGCGATGGGTGGTGTACGCGCTCTTTTACGGTGCTGTTCTGGTTAGCCCGTTATCTGCCCGCTTCTGGCTTTGGTGGCTTGCGAGTATGGGCGTGGTGCTGGGCGCGCTTGGACTTGTGCAGTTTGTGTGGTATCCGGACTTGCGGAACCTTTGGTACTTAGGTTGGGATCCGCATTACTACCGCGTATTTGCAACACTTCTTGATCCTAACTACGTTGGGATACTCCTTGTGCTGACGATATTTATACTCGCTTTTATGCTCAGGCGCTTTCGATGGCAGATGGGTGTGGTTGGTGTGGCACTTCTCCTGACCTATTCGCGAAGTAGCTATCTTGCTCTCCTAGCCGGTGTGGGCGTGGTCATTGTTTTTTTTAAGCGATGGAAAGAAGGATTGTTTCTATTTCTTTTTTTCCTTCTTGCAATTGTTTATATACCGAAACCAGGCGGGGATACGCTGTCTCTAGACCGGTATGATTCTACAGTTTCGCGGCTGCAAAATTGGGGACAAACCATCACGCGCATCGGAGAGCGGCCGGTGTTTGGCCACGGTTTTGGCGTGACTGGGATAGACAGTAGCCTTTTGTATGTGGGTGTTACGACCGGTATTGTAGGACTCGCGAGTTACCTTTGGCTTATCTTGGAACAAGTGAAATTAGTACGACGCTGCCGGAATAAACAGTTTAGAGTAATGTTTTATGCAACATTCGCGGCGCTTTTTGTCCATAGCTTGTTTGTCAACAGCTTGTTTTATCCGTGGGTGATGATTTGGATATGGATTCTTGCGGGAGTAGCAGAAAAATATTATTTGGAATAGGTAACGTGTCGGTCTATTGTTTCTTGATTTCCGGCGGGGTCAGTCGCCACGATGCGGAGAGTATTGTCTCCTTCAGAGAGTACGTGCGTGTAGCTAAAGGATCCGTCGCTCCCGACCACCGCAAGCCGGTCGTTGACCGTCACTGTGTTGTCTGATGCTGTTTTTCCTTTGACGATAAGCGTATTACTGTCCCCCACAATGCGCGCGCCTTCCTGAGGGCTTGTGACGGTGAGTTCAGGCTTTGTTCGACTGATAGCCACACTCACGACGTTTGAGAGGCCGCTAAGCACATCTTTATCGTTTTTGGCTTTGGCACTCACCGTATGGTCACCTTCACTTAACTTTTTCGTGAGAGAGAATGTACCGTCGTTCTCAACCGGGATGGTCGTGGATTCTTCTTCATCGATATAAAGAACGACTTTGACTCCGGGATCACTTTTTCCGGTAATGGTGATACTGGCGCTGTTGGTTGCCTCCGGTAAAGGATCAAGGATGGGTGGTAGGATGAGCTCCTGACCTTGTGATTGCTGTGGGACGTTTCCACGGAAACGATCGACGAATAGGCTAAAGCCCACGAGGATTTTGAGGCCAAAGACGAAAAGAAAGATGACAAGAGAGAGCATGCCGCCGAGGGCCCATATCAAGCGCTTGCGTTGCTGGCGTTCTTCGTGACGGATGAGTCGGGAATAGACCATGGGAGCCGTCTGGGAGAATCGAACTCCCGACCTACGCTTTACGAAAGCGCCGCTCTACCAACTGAGCTAAGACGGCTTGTGGGATATATTGTATGCTATACTGGCCGTATGATCAATTGGAATACCGATGAAAAACAATTGAAAAAGCTCCATCCAAAGGAGTATAAGCTCTGGAGGTTAACGCAGCTTATCAATTATGGGTTGGACGGTGAAAAGCTGGATGAGCAAGATGTGCGCGCTGCCTGGCCGAAAATTAAGGATACGCTTGCCATCAATAAGCGGAAAGCGTTAGAATTCCTCTTATGGAACAAAAAATGGCAGCCGGAGCAGGGCTTACTGCCAGACAGAAGCAATTTCTGGAGCTGGTACGCCAAGAACCGTACATCCGGTCGCATTTTTACCTAAGCGGTGGTACGGCATTGAGTTCGTGGTATCTGCATCATCGGGAGTCTTTTGATTTAGACTTTTTTACCTGTCGACCGTTCGATGACGAAAGAATAACGCATTGGGTAAAAGCGAACAGAGAAGTGATTGGCTACAGACTGGTGCATATTGACGAAGACTTCGGTTTCCTGACGATAACCTTTCGGTATCCCGACGATACGTTTCTTAAAATTGATTTTCACCGCTACACGGATACGAGACTCAAAAAGGGGTTCGTCTGGCGCGGAATAGAAATAGACAGCCTCTATGATATTGCGGTGAATAAGGTAGAAACCGTTTCCTCTTCTCCGCGGTCCAGAGATTATGTTGATCTCTATTGCATATTGCTGCAACATCCATTCACGATCAAGGAATTAGTAAGAGGCGCTGAGAAGAAATTTTCAGAGCGAGTGGACTGGTTACAGCTTATAAAAAATTTTTTGAAAGTTATCGAATATACGGATGTACCGAAGATGCTAATTCCTTTTGACCGAAATGATATGGATAATTTTTACGCCGACCTCGCCCGGTCACTCAAGAAGGACGTCTTTATCTGACTTTTCAGAATTCAATCGTAATAACGACTATTGGAACATCGTATTCCAGGGCATAGTTTTTTTGAATGTATCGGTTTTTTCTTTTTTATTTATGAGTGTGATTATTCCCTTGTCTGCGTCTATCTCCACGTAGTCACCATCTTTAAATACGTCGGTCGCGAAATGCGTCCCGATGATACATGGCTTTTTAAGTGCATTGGCGACGATGGACGCATGGCAAATGAGCGTGACCCTGCCTTCCGTGGCATTTACTTCTACAATGTCTCCATCTCTCAATCGTTTTGAGGCAAAGGTCGTCCCGACGACGGCGGGTTTTTCGAATTCTCTCGCGACAATTGCTGCATGAGAAAGCATTCCTCCTTCGTCCGTCACGATCGCCGCCGCTTTTTTTAGCGCGGGGATAAAATCCGGAATTGTCATCGGAGAAATGAGTATTTCACCCTCTTTGACTTCAGCAATCTGCTTATGGCCCATGACCCGACGTACGAATCCCCGAACGATGCCTCTGTATGCTGGCGTGCCAGTGAGCTGCCTGACTTTTTTTATTATCTCTGGATCAAAGGTGACCTTCAATAGTTTCCCGAGCGCAGTTTTATTGACGGTTGTAAATAACCGATCCTCCGTAAAGAAATATCGTTCATACCGCTTCTCAAGAGTGGTTCGCGGGGGGATGTGTCCGGACACAATTTCCGTAGTACTAAGTACGGAAGATACATCTCCAAGCTGCGGATATATCTTCATGAGTGATTTTCTGATGACGGTGTCGGAGCTGTTACACAATGTATCTGTCTGTTTTCTCACCTCTCCGAGCTTTTTAAGGTTCAATCCGACTACCTTTGACATATCATCAATCTGAAAAAACCACCACATGGCTTCAAACCACGGGTATCCGGCTTCAAGCTCTCTCAAAAACCGTTTGAGGGAAAGCAAATCTATTGCTTCTTCTTTTTCATATATCGGTTGTATGAAGCGTATTTTCTTTACCACGGCTCTTTGGATGGTAGGAATGAAATCTTTATCCTGGTGAGCGAGGGTGACTAAAAGATTTTGGACCCACGCCACCCCCTCCAGGTCATAGTAAAAGCGGACGGTATCATCTGATCGCTCGGTGATGATGTAGGGGAGAAACGGCTGCGTCTGACGGGTCCATTCTTTAGGATTCGCGCTTTCTCCTCTGACCCACGCTTCTACCGAAGGCAAAGAAAAATCCCTGGAGAATAATTTTTGATAATGGCGATGACGTTTCATGCCTATTGATTATAGCTTGATAAAGACTTCTGTAAAGTTATCTTGAGGTTGGTTCGGCCCAAAGCTGGATTGAAATCATGTTCTTCCGTCTTTCAGACTTAACAGAATATAGACAGTGAACATAGTGGTGAGCGGGCCGTCTCGCCATAGGCGGACGAACCTCGCTCTTTTGACTTTGTCAAAAGAGCGGGATACGAGAGTCGAACTCGCTTCTCCACCTTGGGAAGGTGGCATACTACCGGTGTACTAATCCCGCGATACAGGGGCGTCCCCTATGGGATTCCCCAATATTATTTGTTGTTACGTCTTCCGATCACGGTAACGTCAGCACGTTTCCGGCGTGGATGAGATCGGGATTGACAAGCGCGTTGGCCTGCGCAATCGCCGACCATTTATATCCATCGCCATACTGGGTAACAGCTATATTCCAGAGTGTATCGCCATGGACAACCGTATAGGTTTTGGCTCCTGATGCTATTTGTCCCTCGGGCATAATCGGTGTCACTTCCGGAATAACCAGAGTCGTGCCTTCTTTGATATCATCGGCATTGGTCAGGTTATTAGCTTTCACTAAATCAACCCAGTTGTACCCTGTTTTATAGTACTTCTCTGAAATAGACCAGAGCGTCTCGCCGGAGGCGACTGTATGGCTGCCACCTGGTGTAGACGTAGCCATCTTTTCCTCATCCGTCGTCGTTGTGGTTGCAGCGGGAGTTATCTCTCCGCGATTTTTAATGAAATTAAAAACCAACACTCCTACGACTAAAACAACAGCGATACCCAGAACTAAGGAAACGTAACTTTCCGTAGACTCAAATCTTTTTTGTAAATCTTTAAACATTGTATGAACTTCCTCCATTCCAGGCAGAGATAGAAAACAGCTGCGGGGCTGACGGGGCTCGAACCCGCGACCTTCGCCTTGACAGGGCGACGCTCTAACCAGGCTGAGCTACAGCCCCTAAGCTTATAGCATCTTATCATGCTGTTTGTGAAGGGTCAATTGTTTTGGTAGGATAGAAAGAATGAAAATAGTAACCAATGTTGAGCTTGCACAATTGCTTCGGAAAGTTGCAGCTGCGTATCAGATTTTGGACGAAAACCGGTTCAAGATCATCGCCTACGAGAGGGTAGCTGACAGTATCGAACATTTGACAAGTGAGGCCAAGGATTTGTGGGACGATGGAAAACTCAATGAAATACCCGGAATTGGTGAAGGAATTTCTCACTATCTCGACGAGCTTTTTCGTTCAGGAACGGTAAAGCATTTCGATGATCTCTTTAAGCGGGTACCGGAAGCTGTCTTTCCACTACTTCTTGTACCCGGTCTTGGTCCAAAGAAAGCTTACCGTCTCGTCAAAGAGTTTGGGTTTCGCGGAAGCAAAACTGTTATTTCTGATCTTGAGAAGGCAGCGAAAGCCGGAAAGATTGCCCCAATTGAAGGATTTGGAGAAAAATCTGAAGAAGGTATTCTTTCTTCAATCGCGTTATATAAGAAAGGTGCAGTCAAAGAGAACCGTATGGAGCTACCTATAGCCGATTCAATTGCGAAGGCTGTCATTACCTATCTTAACAACCTCCGGGAGGTAGAGCGAATTGACGTATTGGGAAGTTTACGCAGAATGGTATCCACAATCGGCGATATTGATTTAGCCGTTGCGACCAAATATTCTGATAGAGTGGTGGCGCATTTTGTGAAGTATCCTCATGAAAAAATTATCGATGAAGGGCCGCAGGGGGCAACACTTTTGCTTCATAACGGGAGACAGGTAGATTTGCGGGTCCAGGACCCGGCTACATACGGCGCAATGCTCCAGTACTTTACCGGATCGAAAAATCACAATATTGCACTTCGGGAGCTTGCTCTTTCCAGAGGCTTGTCTCTTAATGAGTACGGTATAAAAAAAGTTAGTAAGTCAAAAGTCAAAAGTCAAAAGTCCATAAAGTGTGACACGGAAGAAGCTTTTTATAACACCATAGGTTTGCCCTGGATACCCCCTGAACTGCGGGAAGATAAAGGGGAGATAGAAGCAGCCCTCCACGGAAGATTGCCTAAACCTATCGAGCCCGGCGATATCAAGGGGGATTTGCACATTCATACCAACTATGACCTGGAGACGTCGCATGATCTGGGAGCGGATCCTCTCGCGGTACATCTGGATCGTGCCGAAAAGCTGAGATATGAATACATCGGGATTAGCGACCATAACCCCAGTGTCACCAAACATACGGTGAGTCAGATAGTGGGGATTATGAAGCGGCGCAAAGAGTACTATGACCGCCAAGCGCACGGAAAGCCAGTCCATGTATTTGTTCTTTGTGAAGTAGATATCCAGCCGGACGGGACACTCGCATTGCCAACGGAGGCATTTGCATACGTCGATGCGGCGGTGGTGTCCATTCACTCAAGCTTCACCTTAGCGAAGCCGGTGACGACCAAACGAGTGATTGCCGCCCTTACCGCTCATCCCAAAGTGCGCATTTTCGGGCACCCGACGGGGAGGCTTTTGACAAAGCGGGAGGGTGTGGAACTTGACTGGAAAGAAGTTTTTGCAGTTTGTAAAAAACGGGATATTGCCCTTGAAATCAATGCGCTTCCCCAGCGTCTAGATTTGCCGGATACGATCGTGTATGACGCACGAAAGGAGGGGATCCGCTTTTGTATCAACACGGACAGCCACGCGGTATCCCACATGGACATGATGCGCTATGGTGTATCTGTTGCACGGCGCGGATGGTGTGAGAAACGTGACGTGGTTAATACGATGGTGTATAATGAATTTAAGCATTGGTTAATACGATAGGAGGAACTATGACACCTATATGGATCGTTCTTGGAATTGTAGTATTGATAGTTGGATATTTCTGGTCTCTTTATAATGCATTAGTTTCCTTTAAAACCAACATTGAGGAGGCATGGAGCCAGATCGACGTACAGCTGAAGCGCCGGGCGGACCTCATACCCAACCTCATTGAAACAGTTAAGGGATACGCCAAGCACGAGAAAACGGTATTTTCTGACGTGACGAAAGCGCGAGGCGCGATGATGGGTGCACGGTCCATGGAGAGCAAGGCTCAGGCAAGCGATATGCTTACCGCGGCTTTGGGTAAATTGATCGCTATTGCAGAGGCCTATCCGCAACTGAAAGCCAACGAGAATTTTGTGCATCTCCAGAAGGAACTCTCAGATACGGAGGATAAAGTAGCCTACAGCCGCCAGTATTACAACAATTTGATCCGTGACTATAACGAAAAGATCCGAACGTTCCCCAATACACTTTTCAATGAGTCGCTGGGGTTTGGTGAGAAAGAATACTTCCAGGCTCTAGAAGGTGAGAGGAAAAGCGTGAAGGTAAACTTCTCATAACATGTCCATCCACTCCCAGATCCAAGGGAACATCACCAAAACGTATATCATCATGAGCGCGTTTGTGGTGTTTGTAGTGCTTGTTGCATACGTTTTGGGAGTATCACTCGGGTATGGGACGGGCTTCATGTGGATAGCAGTTCTTTTTTCCGTGGTATCAAGCTTTGCAAGCTACTACTGGGGAGATAAGATGGTACTAGCCATGAGCGGGGCAAAGCCTGCCAATAGGAAAGAGCATTTTGACTTTTTTACTGTCGCAGAGAACCTCGCTCTTGCTGCCGGTATCCCTAAACCCGCTCTTTATGTCATAGACGACACGGCGATGAATGCGTTTGCCACTGGTCGGGATCCGAGTCACGCAGTGGTATGTGCGACGACGGGAATATTATCGAAACTTGAACGACGCGAACTGGAAGGAGTGATCGCCCACGAACTCTCACACATCAAAAACTTTGATACGCGGCTCATGGCTGTCGTTGCCGTCCTGGTCGGCACGGTAGCTTTTTTGGCGGATATGTTCCTCCGAAGCCTTTGGTGGGGTGGTAGCCGTGACCGCGATGAAAACCGCGGCGCTGGGCAGATCATGCTCGTCGTGGGTATCGCCCTTGCGATCATCACGCCGATAGTCGCAACACTTATTCAGCTAGCAGTTTCACGCAGGCGGGAGTTTTTGGCTGATGCATCAGCTGCCGACCTCACGCGTTATCCGGAAGGATTAGCTCGGGCTCTTGAGAAGCTTACGGGCGATAAAGAAGTTCTTGAGGCAGCCACCAATGCCACGGCACACCTCTATATCACTAATCCGTTTAAAGGAAAACACTATGCCGCCTGGTTTTCCGGCCTCTTTAACACTCACCCGCCGATTAAAGAGCGGATCAAAATACTTCGAGCAATATAGTATGATCGGAAAATTTGCTTATTTACTTCTACGGTCATTAGGTTTCGGAGCGGGTACCTGGCCGGGAGAAATCGCGATCCGGATTAATCCTCATATCCTCTCATCATTTGCATCGCAATTTCGAAAAGGAATTATTCTCGTTGCCGGCACAAACGGTAAGACGACGACGGCTCTCATGATAAAGACGATACTTGAAGCCCAAGGGTTGAGTGTTGTTCATAACGCAAGTGGAGCCAATCTCGTCAATGGCATTGTATCGGCGTGCATACCAACAGCATCATGGAAGGGAGTCATTAACGCAGATTATGGTGTGTTTGAGGTTGACGAAAATTCGCTACCAATAGTTATAAAGTTTCTAAAGTCCGTAAAGTCAAAAGTCGTTATTGTATTACTTAATTTATTTCGGGATCAGCTGGATCGATATGGGGAAGTGGATGTGATTGCCCAGAAATGGGAGAGGGCGCTTCGGGGAAGTAATGCAATTATTATTGCCAATGCTGATGATCCATTAGTTGCGCACCTTGGGTTACACGCAAAGACAACGTTTTTTGGTATAAATGATAAAACTAAGTTCTTACCCAAGATGGAGCATGCGACAGACTCGATATTTTGCTTACACTGTGGCGCAAGGCTTGCGTATGAGGGCGTCTATTTTTCTCATCTTGGCATCTGGAAGTGTCCGAAATGCGGCGAAAAACGGCCAAAACCGGATATTTTTCGCGTGAAATCTCCATTACCCGGACTTTACAATTATTATAATACGCTTGCAGCAATGAGTGTTGCGAAAACGCTCGGTATAACGATGGATTTGGCAGGGTTGCACCCTGCCTTTGGCAGACAGGAAGAAATCGGAAATGTAAAGATTTTTCTTTCCAAAAATCCGGTTGGATTTAATCAATCCCTTAGAACTGTCTTAGAGCTCGGTGCGAAACAGTTATTGTTGATTCTCAACGATAGGATTCCTGACGGCAGAGATGTTTCATGGATTTGGGATGTCGATTTTGAAATGATCCCAAAACACGTGTCTGTGATTGTCAGTGGTGATCGTGTTTTTGATCTTGCACTTCGTTTGAAATACGTCGGTATCCAGGCAACAATATCGAAGCGTTTAGGTGATGCACTCGAGACAGATAAAACTCTCTATGTATTGCCAACATACTCGGCGATGTTAGAGGTTAGGAAGATATTATCTGGTAATAAAATACTGTAGTGAAGATCTATACGCTATTATATTGACAATCTCATAGCGATCGCGGCAAGATTGTCAATCTGAATTATGAACACGTCTATTCGTATCGGCTGGCTCTATCCTGACTTAATGTCGACCTATGGGGATCGGGGGAACGTCATTGTTTTACAAAAACGTTGTGAATGGCGTGGGATAGAAACACGAGTAACGCAAGTCACATTAGAAACACCAGCAAGAGAGTTAAGTCATTGTGATTTGATCTTTATGGGAGGAGCGCAGGACCGGCAGCAAAAACTTGTTGGTATAGACTTTCTGGAAAATAAAGGTCCGGTGGTAAAAGAGATGGTCGAGAAGGGAATTCCTGCGCTTTTTGTCTGTGCGGCGTACCAGTTCGTCGGTCATTATTACAAGCCATATCAAGGCGAGAAGATTCCCGGTGCAGGGATCTTTGATCTCGTGACCGTTCACCCTGGAGATCAGGCAAAGAGATTGATTGGCAATGTTGTTGCCAAAATAATCGACTCGAAAAAAACAATCGTCGGTTTTGAAAATCATGGTGGGAGAACGTATCTTGGACCCAAGATGAAGCCATTTGCCCGCGTCAAACGCGGTTTTGGGAATAACGGGGAGGATGGATACGAGGGAGCCGTTTACAAAAACGCCATCGGCTGTTACTTCCATGGACCGCTGCTCCCAAAAAATCCCCATGTGGCGGATTGGCTTATCGCCAAAGCACTGGAAGTGAAATATGGAAAGCAAATAGCGCTTAAGGAGCTTGATGATTCCCTCGAGTGGCAAGCACATAACCAGATGATATAATGGCTGAAGCATGGATATACAACACATCGCCAAGCTTGCCAATTTCTTTATTGATGCGGATCAACAAGACCTTTTTGCCTCGCAGTTGACGGCGATATTGGCATTCGTTTCTAAACTTCAAGAGATTCCAACGGACAACATTGAACCCACTGCACAGGTAACCGGGCTTGTAAATGTGTATCGGGAAGATGTAATTGATGAGACCCGGATGCTTACACAAAGCCAGGCACTTGGGAATGCGAAAGCCACCAATAACGGTTTCTTTGTGGTTCCGGCGGTATTATGATGACTATCCAAAAACTCACCATTAGCGCGGCCCTTGAGGGAATGCGCAATAAAAAGTTTGCCGCTGTGGATCTGGTACAGGGGTGTCTTGCCAACATTAATAAATACAACGATGATTATCATGTATTACTCACGGTTGTCGATGAAGCTGTCTTGCTTACGAAGGCCAAAGAAATTGACAAGACGGATTATTCACTTCCACTTTCCGGTATTCCCATTGTTCTTAAAGATTTATTTTCTACTGACGGACTCCGGACGACGGCTGGGTCAAAAGTTTTGGAGAATTATACGCCCGTCTATGACGCGACAGTGGTCACTAAACTGAAAGCTGCCGGTGCAATCATCATCGGTAAGGCAAATCAGGACGCCTGGGGCCACGGAAGCAGCGGAGAAAATACGGATTATAAACCAACGAAAAATCCATTTGACCCCAGCCGGGTCCCCGGCGGGTCAAGTTCCGGTTCTGCTGTCGCGGTAGCGATGGGAATGGCGTTGGCAGCAACAGGCACGGATACCGGGAGCTCCGTACGACTTCCTGCCGCCTTTTGTAACCTTGTGGGACTCAAGCCCACATACGGCCGTGTTTCCCGTTATGGAATTATCGCTATGGCATCTTCGTTTGATACGATCGGGCATTTGACAAAAACAGTCTATGACAACGCGCTCATTTGTGAGGTAACAGCCGGAAAAGATGCGTATGACGCAACAACGGCAGAAGTTGCAGTACCGAAGTATACCGGGAAACTTGGTAAAACGCTCAATGGAGTTAAAGTAGGAATCCCGAAAGAATATTTTGAAACAAAAGGTATGGATCCGCGTATCAGCGATCTGACCCGGAAAGCCATCTCGGCTTTACAGACGCTTGGCGCACAGATTTCAGACGTATCACTGCCCCATACAAGCGTCGCAATGGAGTGTTATTACATTTTGGTTCCTTCTGAAGTAAGTTCTAATCTCGCCCGTTTCGATGGCGTGCGGTATGGAGGAGGCAGGGATACGTTTGGAGCGGAAGCAAAACGTCGGATAATGATTGGGACGTACGCATTATCTTCCGGATACTACGATGCATACTACAAAACAGCGTCGAAGATAAGGACGCTTATTAAAAAAGATTTTGATGACGCATTTACCAAGGTAGATGTACTCGTGGCACCCTCTTCTCCAACGCTTCCATTTAAAATCGGTGAAAAATCAAATGACCCATTGGCGATGTATGTATCGGATATTTTATTGTGTCCTGTAAATATTGCAGGAATCCCGTCTCTCAATGTCCCGTGTGGATTTATCGAAAAGTTGCCGGTAGGGATTCAGCTCATCGGGCCGCAGTGGAGTGAAGAGAAGTTATTTCAAATAGGGAATGCGTATGAACTACGAACCAATAATCGGCGTTGAGGTCCATGTTGAGCTTGCCACGAAGTCGAAGATGTTTTGTGGTTGTCCGGCGGATCATTTTGGCAAAGAACCGAATAGCGTCACTTGCCCGGTATGCCTGGGACTCCCAGGCGCGCTTCCGGTGCCAAATATAAAAGCCGTGGAATGGGCAATTCTTCTGGGGCTCGCACTTGGCTGCACGATTAATGAGGAGAGCAAGTTTGACCGGAAGCACTATTTTTACCCGGATTTACCAAAAGGCTACCAGATAAGCCAATACGATCAACCCCTCGCGACAGGAGGGTCGCTCGGAAATATCCGGATTCGGAGAGTGCATTTAGAAGAAGACACAGGGAAGCTCCAGCACCAAGGTAATGATACGTTCGTTGATTTCAATAGAAGCGGGGTCCCCCTTGCGGAGATTGTCACGGAGCCGGACTTTCGGTCTGTCGACGAAGTAGACCTATTCGTAAAAAAACTCCAGCAGATGGTGCGGTATTTGGGGATTTCCGGCGCAGATATGGAAAAGGGGTCGATGAGGATTGAACCGAGTATTTCAATGCGAAAAGTCGAAAGTCGAAAGTCGAAAGTCGAAAGTCAAGGATTTCCTAATTATCGTGTAGAAATAAAGAATATCAACTCGTTTAAGTTTGCCAGGAACGCAATCGCATATGAAATAGAGCGCCAGACGGAGATGTTGAAGCGGGGGGAAACACCGACGCAACAGACGCGCGGTTTTGTGGAGTCCAAAGGCATCACGGTCGCCCAACGCGAGAAAGAAGAAGCCCATGACTATCGGTATTTCCCTGAGCCGGACATTCCTCCCATGAGGTTTACAAACGATTATGTCGAAAAAATAAAAATGCAAATACCAACATTACCTGATGAAAAGAAGAATGAGTTTATAGAAGTTAATAAATTAAGTGAATATCAAGCAAAGATACTAGTCGGAGATATGGGAAAGATGAATTTATTTCAAGGAACTGTATCTCTTGCTTCTATTAATCAAGCTAATATATCTGGAGCAACAGTCGCAAACTGGGTTATTAATAAGGTAACTGATACTTCGGGTGTCGTTCCGGCGCATCTTGCAGAGCAAATAATTGCTAGTCAAAAAATATCAAATGTCGACGAAACTCTATTACTAGAAATTATTCATAAGATCATCACAGATAATCCAAAAGCAGTTGAGGATTATAAAAACGGCAAAGAGCAGGCGCTTGGATTTTTGGTAGGCCAAGTATTAAGGCAGATAAAAGGAAAAGGCGACGCACAAGGGATATCTGCTATAATCAAGCGTTTAATTCAAAGGAGGTGATTGTATGGCAGATGAAGATCAACCAAAAACTGTTTATACGGAGGATGATATTATTAGATTTCTGGCGAATATTACCGAACCAAGTGAGCGAGCGCAAAAAAAAGCTTTTTTTCAAGGATTTGGTGGGCTTGGCGCCGCGATGAATAGGTCGCATGCATTAAGGGAAGGAGTCCCCCAAGCACTATCTGGTGAACCAAGTGAGATTGTTGACCGAATAGTAGAGGGTGTATCTGAGGTCGCAACAGGTATCACCGGATAAATAATACAGCTATGTCTGATTTTGTCCATCTTCATACGCATAGTGAGTATTCCCTTTTGGATGGTCTGGGGAAGCTGGATCATCTGATTGAACGGGCCAAGAGCTTCGGGATGGGGGCTCTCGCTATCACCGATCACGGCGCGATGTACGGGAGTTTTAAGTTTTATCTGAAAGCCAAAGCAGCCGGGATCAAACCCATCATTGGGGTAGAGACCTATGTAGCCCGGCGGAGTAGATTTGATAAGGTGGGAAAGGTAGATACCGATCCGTACCACCTCGTCCTTCTTGCGAAAAACGAAACCGGCTACCAAAATCTCATGAAGCTCGTAACCCACGCACATCTGGAAGGATATTATTACAAACCCCGGGTTGATTGGGAAATTCTGGAGAAGTATCACACAGAGCTCATCTGTCTTTCGGCGTGCCTGCATGGTCAGGTTCCGTCACTTCTTCGCAACCAGCAGGATGGGGAGGCGGAAACTATC
>Ga0209726_10002881_pt1 | contig 24542 bp, 24 predicted proteins | sample Subgrocontami54m_FD_187453 | JGI IMG/M metagenome (GOLD analysis project Ga0209726, IMG submission 187453) | Subsurface groundwater microbial communities from S. Glens Falls, New York, USA - GMW46 contaminated, 5.4 m (SPAdes) (version 3) | ecosystem: Environmental > Aquatic > Deep subsurface >... | reverse complement strand
GCGGTCCGTGAGCGCCCGCTCGGCCATTCGCCCGCCGGCGGCGAGCCGGGTGCCGGCCGGCGCGGCCTCGCCCTGGCGGTACTTACCGGTCAGGAAGCCGCTGGCGAGTGGAAAGTAGGGGATCACGCCCAGCCCGTAGCGTTGGGCGACCGGCACGACGTCCTTCTCGACGCTTCGGTCCAGCAGGTTGTAGTTGTGCTGGGCGGAGATCAGCGGCGTGAGGTGCTCGGCGCGCCCGGTCCAGACCGCCTCGACGATCTGCCAGGCGGCGAAGTTGGAGCAACCGATGTAGCGCACGTCGCCATTCCGCACGAGATCGTCGAGGGCGCGCAACGTCTCCTCGATCGGCGTCGCGTTGTTCCAGTAGTGGATCTGGTAAAGGTCGATGTAGTCCGTGTTGAGGCGCCGCAGGCTGTTCTGGATGGCGTTCATGATGTAGCGGCGGGACGTACCCGAGTGAAGGGCGCCCTCGCCGGTGGGCCGCTCGAACTTGGTGGCCAGGACGACGTCCTCGCGGTGACCCGTCAGCGCCTTACCGATGAACTCCTCGGAGAGCGTGTCGCCGTAGACGTCGGCGGTGTCGATGAAGGTCACGCCGACGTCCAGCGCCTTGTTGATGACGGCAGTGGTCTGCTCCAGGTCGCAGCGGCGGCCGAAATTGTTGGTGCCGAGGCCCGCCACCGAGACCTGGAGACCCGAGTTGCCGAGCGCGCGATACTCCATGCTGCCCATCCCCCCGGAGAACGTGGTACCGAGTCGCTCGTCGGCAAGGCTCCGCCGCGCGCCGAGAGGACTGCTGATCGCCACAGTCTACCAGGGGTCGCAGGCATGAGCGCGGCGCCGGCTACGCCCGGTTCGGGAGATCCAGCTCCACGACGACCGGTGCATGGTCGGACGGTGAATCCTTCGCCCGCTCGTCCTTATCGACGTACGCATCGACGGCATGGGTTGCGAGGTCCGGCGTCGTCCAGACGTGATCGATGCGCAGGCCGAGATTGCGGCGGAACGCGCCCATCCGGTAGTCCCACCAGCTGTAGTGCCCGCCCTCGGGCCGGCAGACGCGAAAGGCGTCCACCATGCCGCGCTGGAGCAGCGTCTTCACCATCGCGCGCTCGTCGGGATGGAAGTGGATTTTCCCCTCCATGGCGACCGGGTTGTAGACGTCCTCGGGCTCCGGCGCGACGTTGTAGTCGCCGAGCAGCGCGATCGGCGTAGCGGGCGGCACATCCGTGGGCGCGCCGGCGAACATCAGCTCCCGCAGCGCCTCGATCCACCGGAGTTTGACCTGGTAGTGCGGGCTCTCGGGGTCGCGCCCGTTCGGGAAGTATGCGCAGTACACGCGCATCCCATGGACGATCCCGCTGATGAGCCGCACATCAGCCATCTCTGGGAGGGGAAACTCGACCCGCACGTCCGCCAACGGCTCCCGGCTCAGAATCGCGACGCCGTTGTAGCTTGGCTGCCCGGCGAAGGCCGAATGGTACCCGAGCTCCTGGAGCACATCCTTCGGATAGAGGTTGTCGACGACCTTCGTCTCCTGCAGGCAGAGCACGTCCGGCTGGCGCCGTTCCAGCCAGTCCGTCAGCAACCCGACCCGCGCCCGGATCGAGTTGATGTTCCAGGTCGCGATGCGAACCGTCACCTATTTCCTCGCCGCAAGCCTGGGATGCTGGGCGTTTCCTTTTGAGGGTTGCCCCGGTGAAGGACCGCGTAAAGGAGACTGTGGGTCCCTCATTGGCATTGAGTTTCGACTAGCTCGATTACTCTGCATGCACACTGATAATAGTCGTGGATGCGCACGTACGTGATTCCGCTAGTGTCTCCATGTGCAATGGCATTCCTATTCGCTCTGATGCTATCGATCGCGTCTTTCAGCTCCCCATCTGTCGCGATCTTCAAGGAATTGGCCCAATCGTCGCTAAATGACCCAGCCAACTGCAAAATTCTTTCCATACTGGGGTTCTGAAAATCTCGAAGCTGACGATCTACATAATTGGCGACATGCGTGTGCGAGCGCTGTCTACTGTAATTTCCGAGAATCGCTCTTGTAGACGATTCGACAAAGCCTCCAACGAGGACACATAGATACCTTGCCCAATGCGACATGATTTCGGAGTCTTGGGGCAGAGAGGCCGTGAGACGAAAAACACTGTCGAGTTGCTGTCGTCGCCGTGCTAACTCGACGTATCTCATTTGCTACGAAACGGTTTGGAACGCTGACTGGGCGGCACTAATTCTCGTCTGCACCGCCACTTCGTCCGCGGTTGCTCGTTCTGTGGAAGGAAGGAATGACTCATCGGTAAGAAGCTTCTCGTAACATGATCGCACCTCGGTAAGGTCCACAATTGGTCCTTCTTCGAGTCTTCTGCAAATCCCAACCATGACCGCGTCAAATATCGCAGCGTTCAAGGCCCTGGCCGGCTTGAACGCTTTGGCACCCAGCGCCGAATGGGCCACGTCCATCGTGTCCACAAAGGCACGTGAAATACGCTCCTCGGAGAATCGGCGCAAATGCTTGTTGAGCCACATGAAATTGTTGAGAAACTCCTTCATTGGCCGTTGATACTGCTCTTGATGGAAATGAAGCGCCAGGAAGCGAAGAATTAATTCCTGGTCTCGCATGCGCTTGCTTGGGACGCCGTAGATATTCCTCCACGACGGCGTAGCATTGAGCCGCTTGAGGAGATCGCTAAACTCGCCATGGTAAATAGACGCACGGATTTCCTGGGCACTCAGCTGGACAGAGCCAGTGTTAATGCGCTCGAAGATGAGATAGACGCTACTTTCATCAGCCGGAGGATCATCTTGTTTGACGATGGTGGCGTGGAGGATTGAATCATCCAAGCGACGCTTGTCCTCAGGGGGAAGCGACCGATAAGTCGCGCCTTTCAGCTCGGGCTGGACCGAGCTGAGGGCGAACCCCCGGCCTGTCGGCGGAAAAACACCCTGGTAAAAGAATTGGAGCGTTCGCAGGCGCTGCTGGCCGTCTATAACGAGAAGTTTCTGTGTTTCCTGCTCGCGAGAAAGGAAAATCCCCGGTACGGGGAGGCCGAGCAAGAAGGACTCAATGAAGCGAGACGCCTGAGCTATGTTCCAGACATAGCCCCGCTGGAAGGTCGGGACGTAGATACTCCCGTCGTCTATGCGCCGAACGAGTCCATCGACGGTGTAGTCGGCACCGTAGCTACTAATTGAGTATCTAAATGGCAGTGCTTCGGACTCGTCACCAAGGGCGTCGATAATCCGTTCTTCTTTGTCAGCGATTGCAGCCATCGCACCCGCTCTCGACTTTCGTTAATCCGCTTTCTACCATAGTTAGCGCCGTGGGAGCCGCGCAGAGAACCGAACGGTTGGAGCTTTTGCGAGCCGCGCTTCTTGAGTTGCGGCTCAAGCCGCGTCGGCCATTGCGTCGTGCGCGCTACACGGTAGAGATTTGCCTCTGCGCCGCCTGGATCTTCTCCAGCAGCCGCGAGGGCGTGATCGGGATCCGGTCCACCACGACGCCGAATGGTGCGAGGGCGTCATCGATGGCGTTACCGATCAGCGCCGGAACGGGCATGGTGCCGCCTTCGCCGGCGCCCTTGATGCCCTCGGGGTTCAGTGGGGAAAGCGTCTGCATGTGGCCGACCGCGATCCGCGGGACATCCATTGTGGTCGGTGTGGGGTAATCCATGTAGCTCGTCGTGCGCGGCTGGCCGGCTTCGTCGTAGATCATCTCCTCCAGGAGCGCGTTGCCGATGCCCTGGGCGACGCCGCCGCGGACCTGCCCGTCGACGACCATCGGGTTGATGACCCGGCCGCAGTCGTGCACGACGACGTAGTTCAGGATTTTCACCATTCCCGTCTCGATATCCACCTCGACGGTCGCGACGTGCGCACCGTTCGCATACGTGTTCGCGGTTGGATGGAAGTAGTGGGTCGCCTCGAGGCCGGGCTCCAGCCCTTCGGGGAACGTGAAGGCGGGCGGCGGAGCCGTGACGACGCGCGAGACCTCCGCGAGTGAGAGCTTGCGGTCCGGGACGCCGCGTACCTGGATCGTTCCCGCGTTGAGCTCGAGGTCGTCGGGACTGACTTCCAGGAGTTGTCCGGCGACCTGGAGCGCTTTCTGACGGACCGAGCCCGCCGCCATGCTAACCGCGTTACCCGCGACAACGGCCACGCGGCTCGCGAACGTGCCGATGCCCATGCCGATCGTGTCGGTGTCGCCGGTGATGACGTCGACGTCCTCGATCGCGACCCCAAGCCGATCGGCGCAGACCTGCGCGAGCACGGTCTCGTGCCCCTGACCCTGGGGCGCGGCACCGGTGAAGACCAGCACCTTGCCGTTCGGCTCGACTCGGACCGTCGCCCCCTCGAACGGGCCGCGGCCGGTCGACTCGACGTAACAACCGATGCCGAGCCCGATGAAGCGCCCCTGAGCGCGTGCAGTTGCCTGTTCCTTACGGAAATTGTCGACGTCGATCATCTCGAGTCCCGACTTGAGGCAGGCGGGGTAGTCGCCGCTGTCGTAGGTGACCTCCGTCCCATCGCGGTCGAGCAGACCGAGCTTGTAGGGGAACTCATCCGGCTGGACGAAGTTGCGGTAGCGCACCTCGGCGGGGTCCAGGTCGAGCTTGCGAGCGAGTAGGTCAAGAGCGCGCTCGATCGCGAACACGCCCGGTGGCCTTCCGGCTGCACGGTAGGGGGCCATCGGCGCCTTCGTCGTATAGGCGGCGCGCATCTCGATGAGCATGTTGGGGAGCTTGTAGGGCCCCGGCATCGTCGTGCCCGCGTTGTAGGGAACGACGATGCCGAAGGGCGAGTAGCAGCCGAGATCGACGACGTAGCGGTCGCGGACACCGAGGATCGTGCCGTCGCTCCTGGCCGCGAGCTCAAAACGATGGTGCTGCTGCCGGGCCTGGTACGTCGTCAGGAAATCTTCGCGGCGGTCCTCGATCCAGCGGAGCGGGCGGCCGAGCTTGCGGGCGAGCCACGGCACGACGAACTCTTCGGGGTAGAAGCGGTTCTTGATCCCGAAGCCGCCGCCGACGTCCGGCGCCATGACGCGGATCGCTTGTTGGGGCAGTCCCATCAGGTCGGCCAGCACCCGGCGCACCATGTGGGGCGACTGCGTCGAATCCCACATCGTGATTCGCCCGCCGCCGCGCGTGCGCTCCCACGTCGCGACGACGCCGCGGCACTCCATCGGCTGCCCGCTGAGTCGCCCGAACTCGAAGTCAAGGCTGACGGTGACGTCGGCGTCACGGAAGGCCTTGTCGGGATCGCCCACTCTGTGGGTGATGGTCGCGGCCTGATTGGTGTCCATGCCCGGATGGATGACTGGGGCGTCCAGCGCGAGGGCGGCGTCCGCGTCCGCCAGCACATCGCGCTCTTCGTACGCGACCCGAATGGCCTCGAGCGCGTCCTCCGCCTGATAGGCCGTCTCGGCGACGACCGCCGCGACCGCCTCGCCGACGTAGAACGCCCGATCCTTCGCGAGTGGATAGGGCATCTGCGGGGTGAGCGCCTTGTGAGGCGTGAGCATCGGGATCTTGGCGATCCCTTCACCGAAATCGGCCGCGGTCACCGCCGCGATAACGCCCGGCATCTCGAGCGCGTCGGAGACGTCGATCGAGACGATGCGCGCGTTCGCATAGGGACTTCGCAAAAAGGCGACGTTCGCCATCCCGGGAAGCTGCACATCCGCGACGAAGAGCCCCTCGCCGCGCAGCAGCCGGGGATCCTCGCGCCGGAGCACGCTCTGCCCGACGTAGCCCGCGCCATCGCCGTGGGGGTTGTCATTGTGGTGGGCGGTCACGACAGGGAGCCGGCATCAGGTGAGACTATCGTGGCGTAAAAAACGGTCATCGTTCGGCACTTCCTTGGAAGGGTCGGGGGAACGGTCGGGGCAGCCGGACACGATCATAACGTGCAGGCCACTGGCGCAGGGGGGCGGGCTACGGCATCATTGGCGCAGCATGCCACGTTGATGCGTCGAGGGCCGGATGAAGCCAGCGCCGTTTGCGTACCACGATCCCAGCACGGTCGAAGAGGCGCTGGAGCTCCTCGCCGAGCATGGCGACGAGGCCAAGGCCCTGGCCGGCGGTCAGAGCCTGGTGCCGATGATGAACTTTCGATTGGCGCGGCCGGCCCACCTGATCGATTTGAACCACCTTGCGCCGTTGCGCGGCCTGCGCGTCGCGGGGGGCGAGCTTCGGATCGCCGCCATGACGCGGCAGCGCGAGCTCGAGATCTCGAAAGACGTTGCCAGTGCCTGGCCGCTGCTGACCGAGCTGATGCCGTACGTCAGCCACGTCCAGATCCGGAATCGTGGTACCGTCGGCGGAAGCGCGGCTCACGCTGATCCCGCCGCGGAGCTACCGGCGGCGATGCTTGCGCTGGATGCTCAGCTCCTGATCCGGCGGCGCGGCGGTGAACGGACCGAGGGTGCAGACGCTTTCTTCCGCGATGCCTACGAAACGTCGCTTCAGGACGATGAGCTCCTCACAGAGATCCGGATTGGCGCGATGGCGCCCCGCACGGGCTGGGGTTTCCAGGAGGTGAGTCGACGCCATGGCGACTTCGCCCTTGTCGCGGCGGCGACGTTGCTGACGCTGGGCGCGGACGGCGCGATTCGTGAGGCGCGTATCGCCCTGGCGGGCGTTGCGGGGCGGGCGGTTCGCGCGCCGAGCGCTGAGCTGGCGCTCGTCGGCCAGCGACCGGATCTGGAAGCATTTCGAGCGGCGGCGGCGATGGTTACCCAGCATATCGATCCAGGGAGTGACGTCCACGCTTCCGCGGGCTACCGTCGCCACGTCGCGGTCGTCGTCGCTCGGCGCGCGCTCGAGCGGGCGGCTCTGCGAGCAGCAGAGATGGCTGCGTGACGGAACGAAGCATCCAGGTCACCGTCAACGGCACCAAGCACCCGGCTGAGGTCGAGCCTCGACTGCTGCTCTCGGACTTCATCCGCGATCAGCTTGGCCTGACGGGCACCCACGTCGGCTGTGAGCACGGCGTCTGCGGCGCGTGCACAATCCAGTGGGACGGGCTGCCGGTTCGGTCCTGCTTGACCTTCGCGATTCAGGCCGACGGCGCCGATCTCCGCACGGTTGAGGGCCTCGCCCCGGCTGATGGCCTTCATCCGATTCAGGAGGCGTTCCGGCAGTCGCACGGACTCCAGTGCGGGTTCTGCACACCCGGGTTCCTGATGACCGTGGAGGCGTTGCTTCGCGAGAACCCAAGGCCGACCGAGGAGGAGATCCGCGAATACCTCGCGGGCAATCTGTGCCGGTGCACGGGATATCAGAACATCGTGGACGCGGTCCTGCTCGCGGCGGAGAGCGCCGCGGCGGTCTGAGCGATCAGCGGGGAGGGCAATCGATGCTGTTCATCGACAACGCGACGGTCGAAAAGGTCCTGGACATGCGCTCGTGCATGGACGCGCTCGAAGTTGGCTACCGGGATCTGGCACGCGGCGACGCGATCTTCCGGCCGCGCATCGACGTCTACTTCCCCAACGAGACGCCCGATGGCTACTACCGCTGGGGCACCATGGAGGGCGCCTCGCGGTCGCTCGGCGTCTTCGCGATCCGCATGAAAAGCGACATGCTGACCTGGCCGGATGGCAAGACGGAGGAGAAATACTGCATCGAGCCCGGCACCTATTGCGGGCTGATCATGCTGTTCAGCACGCGCAACGGCGAGCCGCTCGCGATCATCAACGACGGCATCCTGCAGCACATGCGGGTCGGCGGCTGCGCGGGCCTTGGCGCCAAGTACATGGCGCGGGACGATGCGAAGGTCGTCGGGATGATCGGCTCTGGCGGTATGGCGCGCACCTATCTGCAGGCCTTCAACCTCGTGCGGCGGATCGATCGGGTGAAGGTCTACAGCCCGACCAAAGCGCACCGCGAGGCGTACGCCGACGAGATGAGCGAGAAGCTTGGCATCCCGATCGAGCCGGTGGACACACCGGAAGAGGCGGTCCGCGGCTCCGACATCGTTTCGGCATGCACGGACTCGCTCCATCCGGTCGTCGAAGATCTCTCCTGGGTCGAGCGCGGCGCGCACCTCACGACGGTCCGAGCGACCGAGTGGCCGATGGAGGTGCTGAAGCTCGCGAGCCCAACCGCGAAGCTCGGCCGCAACACGCTCGGCGTGCTGGACGAGGGCATGCAGCGCATCCACGGGTCCGCGTCGTACGTCGCGGGTCAGCCGGACGAGCAGGCGCGCATCCCCAACCCGATTGAGGACGTGTACCAGGGCAATTACGTCTCGCTCGTCGACCTCATGGTCGGTAACGCGCCGTCCCGCACGAGCCCGGACGACATCACGTTCTTCATCAACTCGGGCACGCAAGGCTTGCAGTTCGCCGCCGTCGCGGGCCGTGTCTACAGCATGGTCAAGGAACGCGGCCTCGGGCGCACCGTCCCGACCGAGTGGTTCCTTCAAGACATTCGGGATTAAGCCCTCGCTGATTGTCGCCGGTGACTCCGCCCCCTCACCCGTTCGCGCCTGATCGGCGCGAACGGCCTCTCCCCCGATGGGGGCGAGGCGACAACCGGCTCACTCCCTCTCCCCCATCGGGGGAGAGGGTTGGGGTGAGGGGGCAGTACCCAGAACATGACGGCTCCGAGCGTCAGGAGCGGGCGGCGCCCTCGCCGATGACGGCGACGACCTCGATCTCCAGGAGGAACTCGGGCCGCGCGAGCGCGACGACCTGCACCGACGTGCTGGCCGGCCGATGGCCGCCGAGGAACTTCACTCGCTCCTCGCGGATCATCGGCTGGAAACGCATATCCGTGCTGTACGTTCGGATGAAGACGATGTCCTGGGGTGTCGCGCCAGCCTCCGCGAGCACCCGGCCGATGCGGCGGTAGATCGTCTGGGCCTGGCCGAGCGGATCTCCGGCATGGGCGGGATTACCGGCGTCGTCGACGGATGTCTGGCCGGCGACCCAGACGGTGTTGCCCGCCTTCCAACCGAGTGAATAGGCCTCGGGGCGCGCGTACTCCCTGGGTTGGATCTCCTGTCCCATCGCTTCCTCCAAGCTGCCTTTGGGCAACTGACTTCAGGTTTGAAGACGCCTGGTCCTAGAGGTCGCCGAGGACGCCGAGCGCGTCCTGGATCCGGTCGCCGAGGCTGGCCAGGAACGTGTCATGGAGCCGCGGTGCGTCGGTCGCGACGAGCCCGGCCTCCGCCAGTGCGACGATGCTCGCCCGCCGGGGGTAGATCTCCTTGATCCAGTCGCGATCCTCGATCATCTCTTTCGCGAGCCGCATCCCGAGTCCCGCTTCGGTATCAGCCAGGACGCGGAACGCGCCAAGAGCAAACGTCTGATGCGCTCGCTCCTCTTCGATAATCCGCCGGGCCATCGTCGCGACTCTTGGAGCAGAGGACGTCTCGAGCGCAACGAGCGCGGCAGTGGCCGCCTGGTCGAGGGCAAACCCGGCCATCAGGCCCGACCCCCAGCCCTGGTCATAGGGACTGCACCCGGGATTCACCGCCGCCGGGACCGGTCCCCTTCCGCGGCGGATGCTGAGGAGCTTTTCCAGCGCGGCGGCGTGTTCTCCCTCGTCGTCAGCAAGCCGTCGGAGGGCAATGTCTCCCGTTGGCGCCGGCACGCGATCGCGAAGGCCGAGGTACATCGAAGCTGCCATCCGCTTCGCCTGGGCGATGGCCTCGACAAACGCCACGAGCGAGGGGGCAAGCTCGGCTTGCGAGTCGGTTGATGTCAAGTCATCTGCCATAAGGTGGGCCCCGGAGATCCTGGACTTTGGGCGGCGAAGGGGGCGAGCCGAGGAAAGGATAGGCACCGCACTATCGGTGAGGTCTTGGGTAGTATAGTTGGCGGTGTTCCACCCCAGTCTTGCATATCCCAACGCGCCCGCCGCGCGGAGGCTCCCACGCTCCAGGCTGCAGTTTTCACCCCGGCGTGCCCGACGCCGTGACGAACCATCGCCTCTTGGGCCGCGGCGTCCTGCTGGGCTTTGCTCTGCTTGCCGTGATGGCCCTGGCCTCGTGTGGCTTCGGCCAGGACCAGATTACCGGACGTGTTGGCGAGACGCTTACGGCTGGCGATTACCAGCTCCTCGTCTCGAGCGTCGAGAATCCGGCGGAGCGGCCAGATCGTTTCACGAATCCGCAGATCGGCTACCGCTTCGTGAAAGTGACGGGCACCGTAACCAATCGCGGCCAGCAGTACCTGCCGCTTGCCGCGTCGCACTTTACCCTGAAGGACAGCGGTGACATCGACAACCCGGCCAAGCCAGGCGTGCCGAGTGACACAGGCCTCAAGGCCACGAGCCTCTCACCGGGCCAAAAAATGGACGTCCAGCTTTACTTCGAGATGGCTTCGAACCTGAGCCCAGCGGAGCTTGTCTTTACCCCCCAGGTGGTCGGCTGGCGCACCCGCATCGTTGTGGACCTGCGCTAGTTCGAGTGGCCTACATATAAAGCGACGAGGACACGCGCATCAATGCGCGTGTCCTCGTGAAAAGCGATCGGACTGGGGCGGGGTGCGGGGTCGGTTTAGTGGCCGCAGCCGCAGCCGCCACCCTGGCCCTGGGTTGCACCCTTGATCGTGAAACCGCGGCCCATCAGGCTATCGCGGAAGTCGATCTCGGCGCCTTCGAGGTACTGGGCAGAGTCCGGGTCCACGACGAAGCGGATACCCGACGTCTCGAGAACCTGCTCGCCTTCAGCGACTTCATTCTCGAGACCCATCCCGTAGCGGGCGGAACCGCAGCCGCATGCGCCCTCGACGAAGACGCGGACGGCCATCTCGGTCTCACCATTCTCGTCGACGATGCGCTTGAGCTCGGTCGCCGCGGCGTCGGTAACGTTAATCATGCCTATTCGCTCCATTCCGTGAACGGCGCAATTCATGGTGCACCAGTCGGGATTATACCAACCAAGGCAAGAGAAGTAACTGAGAACATGCGGCTCAGTCCAGAACGGGCGAGCCAGTCGCTTCGGTCGTGGGATATACGACGCGCAGCTCGCCGCCCACCCACTGCGAGAGCTGCATCGTCACGTCCGGCAGACCGTCGGGCTTGAAGCGGATGCGGCCCATCACTGTGTTGAACTCACCGCCAAGGAGATGCTGGCGGAGCGCCTCGTGATCGATCTCACCCACGGCGTTCACAGCCTGTTCCAGCACCTGGCAAACCGCGTAACCACCCGCGTGATGGTACTCCGGGTTTCGGCCATACACCGCGTTGAAATCCCGCACGAATGCCTGCGAGGTGGGGAGCGGCGACTGCGGGACCCACGTCGTTCGCATGAACGCGCGGTCGATCAGCTCGACCGGATCGTGGGAAGACGGATTGTCCGAAAGCCAGAAGATCGTCCCCTCGAAACCGGCGGCCTGGTAGGCTCCGACGCACGAGCCGAGCGGATCGTCCGGCCGGGCGTGGTCGAGTCCAACCAGCATAAGATCGGGGTTCGCTGCCCTGGCCCGGGCGAATGCGCCGGCATAGTCGGCGGGCGGCGCGCCCAGGGTCTCTTCGAAAACGATCGGGACTCCATATTTTGCGGCGTAGTGCTTCGCGCCAAGATTGACGGCGCTGCCGATGCGCCCATTCAGCGAGATCAGCGCCGCCCGCCGGGGATGCTGTCCTCCGGGCAGGGTCTGGCTCCATTCGAGGATGCTGCGCGGGTAGTCGAAATCGCAGCCGGACCAGCAAAGGAATACGTACTCGCGGCCCTGCTCGAAGATGAGATGCGAGCTCCCACTCCCCTGGAGCAGGACCCTGCGCTCGCGCTCCACGAGCGGCGCGATCGCCTCGGTCATATCGCTGTGGCACGGCCCGAGGATCAGATCGACCCGGTCCTCGAAGAGGAGCCGCTCGTACAGGGCGGCGGCTCGCTCAGGCTCGCTCCCGTCGTCATAGATGACCAGCTCAATGGGGCGGTTCAGAATGCCCCCGCGGGCGTTTACCTGGTTCGCCCAGAGCTGATACGTGTTGTCATAGACGATGCCGGCGTTCTTCGCGTATCGGCCGGTCTTCGGAAGCGTCACCCCGATGCGGAGGGCATCTGCCACGGCCCATCTCCTTGCGCTGCCCGGCGGCGAGCATCTTGGCGCGCGGCTCAGTCGCGTCCGGCGTACCAGGCCCCGGCCCAGCCCAACGTCGAGGCGTACAGTAACACCAGGGTGCCGACTCCCGCCACAAGCACGGGCGGCGGGGTACGCCCCGCGGCGACCATCGAGCCGCCCACGAAGACCGCCGTGCTCACGATGGCGCTCAGGCCAACACCGATCGTCACCCCGACGATGCCTGCCTCGCGGCCGCGCGCCTGTACGCGCGTTCCCCCGATGAAGCCGCCAATAGCGGGACCCAGTGGCCCGAGGATGAAATGAAAGAGCGGCGGGAGGAGACAGAGCACGCAGATCCCGATGCCAATGAGACCGCCGAGCAATCCCTTACCAAATCGAGGCGAGATGTTCGGCGCAGCCGGCTGAGGGGCTGGACTGGGCGTGTTGGACGCGAGGCCTTCCATGCAGGCTCCTTAGAAATCTCTTAATTATATGGTGCGGCGGCGGCTGTGAGTGGCTGGTCGATGCAGTGTATGCTTGCCCCACACCCGCCCGGCTGGGCGAAGCCACGCCTTATGAGGAACGCAAAATGGTAGTTGATCAGGGCACTGCGCGCGGCCTGCTCCGTGGCGCGTACGACATGCACGTCCACAGCGGCCCGGACCTCATGCCCCGCAAATTCGACGACATTGGTCTCGCGGAGCGCACGCGGGCCTCAGGCATGGCCGGCTTCGTATTGAAGTCGCATTACGTGTGTACCGCGGATCGCGCCTCGTTGATTCGCTCGTTGTACCCGGACGTCAAGGCGTATGGGGCGATCGTGCTCAATAACGCGGTCGGCGGCCTCAACCCGATCGCGGTGGACATCGCGGGACGTCTGGGCGCGAAGGTCGTTTGGCTGCCGACGGTCGACTCCGCGAACGAGCTCGAGAGCATCGCCGGGCAGCAGGACGAGAGCAAGCTGCCGTACTGGATGAACGTTGCCCGCGAGATGCGCGCGATGGGCATCGCGGGCCCCTGGCTGAAGGTGACCGACGAGGATGGCAAGGTCAGCAAGGCGCTGCATGACTGCCTCGAGGTCATCGCGAAACACGACATGGTGCTCGCGACGGGGCACATCAGCCCGAAGGAGATGCCGGCCGTCATCAAGGCGGCCGCCGAACACAAGGTCCAGCGCATCGTCATCACCCATCCCGAGTTCCCGACCACCTGCCTGACGATCGAGCAGCAGCAGGAGCTCGCGCCGCACGGCGTCTTCTTTGAGCGCTGCTTCACCACCGCCTACACCAACAAGATCTCCTGGGAAGCGATGTTCAACAACATGCGAACCCTTGGGCCGGGTAACACGATCCTTTCGACGGACCTCGGCCAGTCCAACAACCCGTTCGTCGACGACGGCATGGCCATGTTTATCACCAAGCTGCTGGACGCGGACTTCACGGAGGCCGAGATCCAGCGGATGGCCGGGAACAACGCCGCGACGGTCCTCGGCGGCTAGACCAGCCTCAACCCGACAGTCAGGCGGACGGCGACAACGCCATTGCTGCTGACTGCACCACAGTTGACGCTCGCCGGCGAGCGTCAACCTGCTAAGGGAGAGTTCGCGTGGCACAGACCGAACCGCGGCCGAAGGCCGACACTCGCTCCTACCCGGACTTACACGACCACCTCGAGGCGCTGGAGCGGGATGGCTTCCTGATCCGCGTCCGCCGCGTCATCAATAAGGACACCGAGCTGCACCCGCTCGTCCGCTGGCAGTTCCGTGGGGGCATCCCCGAGCGGGAGCGCAAGGCCTTTCTGTTCGAGAACGTCGTCGACTCCACGGGCAAGGCGTACGAGATGCCCGTCGTCGTCGGCGCGCTCGCGGCAAGCCGTTGGATCTACGCGCGCGGGCTCGGCTGCGGCATCGACGACGTCAACGACAAATGGCGCTCGGCCCAGGCGAACCCGATCCCGCCCGTCCTCGTCGACGACGGTCCCGTACACGAGGTGGTCCGGATAGGAGCTGAGCTCGACGAGGCGGGCAAGGGCCTGGACGCGCTGCCCGTTCCGATCTCGACGCCGGGATGGGACAACGCCCCCTACATCACGGCCGGTCATTACATCACCAAGGACCCCGAAACCGGCGTCTACAACATGGGCAACTACCGAGGTCAGCTCAAGGGGCGGCGCCGGGTCGGCATGAACGCTTCGCATGAGCTGCAGCAGGGCATCATCCCGCACTGGCAGAAGGCGCGCGCGAAGGGTGAGCCCTTGCAGTGCGCGATCGTGCTTGGTGCGCCGCCGGCCGTGTCCTACGCGGCGGTGCAGAAGCTTCCTTATGACATGGATGAGCTCGCCGTGGCAGGCGCGCTCGCGGGCAGCGCGATTCGGGTCGTGAAGTGCAAGACGATTGACCTCATGGTGCCCGCGGACGCGGAGATCGTCATCGAGGGCTTGATCGATCCGAAGATGCTCGAGCCCGAAGGCCCCTTCGGCGAGTCCCACGGCCACGTGAATCTGCAGGAATACAACCACGTGATGGAAGTGACGGCGATCACCCACCGTCGCGACGCAATCCTGCCCTCGATTATCAGCCAGGTCACGCCGAGTGAGTCGAGTCTCATCAAGAAGGTGGCACTCGAGCCGCGCTTCCTCGACCACTTGCGCGGCACGCTCGGCTGTCGGACGGTGCAGCGGGTCGTGCTCCACGAGCCCTTGACCAACCTGCGCAAACTCGTCGTAATCCAGATGAAGAAGCCATCGGAGCACGAGGTCTGGCAGGCGCTGCTGGGGGCGACCTCTTTCCAGCTCGCGGTCGGAAAGATGGTCGTGGCCGTGGATGAGGACATCGACCCGGACAGCACGGACGCGGTCATGTGGGCGATCTGCTATCGCAGCAAGCCGCACCTCGACCTGCAGGTGATCAAGGGCAAGGATCCGGGCCACAGCCCGCGCGTTGGCGAGATCGAAGGCGACGACGGCCAGGACTCGGCCATGCTGATCAATGCGACGCTTCGGGCCTCGTTCCCACCGGTTTCGCTGCCGAAGCGTGAGTACATGGAGCGAGCCGCGCAGATCTGGGACGAGCTCGACCTTCCGCCGCTGAAGCCCGAGGCGCCGTGGTTCGGCTATTCGCTGGGTCAGTGGAGCGAGGAATTCGAGCGTGATGCCCAGCTTGCTGTGGAAGGCCGCTGGATGGAATCCGGCGAGCGCCACCTCGCCCGCCAGCGAGATGACGTCGAGCCGAACACCTCGACCTGGGAAGCTTAACCGCTCGGATTGACACACTCACGAGGAGGGACCCCTATGGCTATCGCGCCGCAGACGTTCGCCCAGGACCTGTATCGAGTCGTCGCCGCTCGCCACTCCAAGGACCATCCCCTCATCGGCATGATCGAGCGGGGCGAGTTGACGCGCGAGCAATTGCTCGGTTTCGCGGTTCAGTTCTATCAGCTCTTCCCGAAGGTCTTTCCGAAGCCGATTGCCATGCTGTACGCACGCTGCCCCGACGACGCCGAGATCGAGACGCATCTCCTCGAGAACCTCGTCGAGGAGGGGACCGGTCAGGTATCTGGCAGCGCGAGCCACCGCGATCTCTACGTCGAATTCGGCAAGGCGCTCGGCTTGAGCCCCGAAGCGCTCAACGCCGCGGAGCCGCTTCCCGAGACTGCCGCGCTCCTGAACTTGCGGGAGGTTCTGTTCGCGGAGCGGCCATGGATCGAGGCCATGGCGGCGCAGGGGTACGCGCTCGAGGGGACGGCCGCCGAGCGGATGAAGCGGATCGTGCGCGGCCTCCGGGAGCGCTATGAGATTCCGAAAGAGGGCATGGGCTACTGGACCGTCCACATCGAGGTCGAGGACGAGCATGGCTCCGTTGGCGCGGTGGCCGTCGAGCGCTACGCGAAGACGGATGAGCAGCAGGTCGCCGTGCAGGACGCCGTCCAGCGGACGCTCGACGTGTTCTGGTTGTTCTTTGACGGCGTGAAACGTTGCTACGTCGACGAGGACCCGACCTACAAGCGCTGGCTGGACTGGCTCCGGGCGAACGTGGGGAAGTAGGGCGAGGCACCCGGCACGAAAACAGTCGGGTCACAATCCTGTGACGGACGGGTGCAAAACGGCACTTGACCAGCCGGATTAGCGCGCTATACTCGGGCCACGCCGCGGGCCGAACGGGGCCCGGGTGAGGCCACACGACGCGACCGCGCCGAGGGCGCGGCGACGCCGAGCGCGCTAGGAGGAAGTCGTGAGCTACGGTTTCTCGATCGGCGAGGCACTGGGGTTCGGTTGGGCCACGTTTCGCGACCGTTTTGGGACGCTCATCGGCTTGATTGTCGTTTCGGCCCTCGTCATTGGTGTCGTACAGGGCGTCGAGCAGGGCCTGGCCCAACAGAAGGCAGGATTCCTGGCGTTCGTAGTGGGCATCATTGGATTCGTCGTCCAATCGGTCATTTCGCTCGGGTGGACGCGCATCACGCTGAAGCTTCACGACGGCCAGGGCGTAGAGATGAGCGACCTGATCGAGCCGTATCCGCTCATCTGGAAGTACGTCGGCGCATCCATTCTCGCTGGGATCGCCATCAGCATCGGCTTCCTGATCCTGATCGTGCCCGGCGTGTTCCTGGCAATCCGGCTCGGCTTCTTCCCCTATGCCATCGTCGACGGTGGAGCCGGCCCGGTTGAGGCGCTCCAGAAGAGCTGGGAGATCACGAAGGGTTCCTTCTGGCATCTGTTCGGTCTCGGCATCGCGCTCGCTCTCGTCAACATGGTCGGCGTGATTGCTCTCGGCATCGGGCTGTTAGTGACGGTTCCCACGACCGCGATCGCGATGGCCTACGTGTATCGGCGACTGCCCGAACGTGCGCCCGCCTCGGAGACGGCGTTCGCAGCATAGCCAGCCCAGCGACTGAGCCGAGTCCCTTCGCGAATAGAACCCGGAACACGCGCCGAAAATTCGTGCAGCGTGCCGGGAGAGCCGCGTTGTAGGATATCTAAGAACTCGGTAAGAACTGTGATACGGGGGCGACGTTGAGGAATCCCGCGCGCACCGTTTCCCGGGTCGTGGCCTGGATCCTCATCGTTGCCACCCTGGCCGGCTGTTCGGCGCGCGGGGCGGCGCTTTCCGGCTCCGGCGATGCGCAGTTGGGCCAGGTCATCGCACCGGTCATGGCATCACCGATCTTCATCAAGCTCGGGCAATCGCTCGTCCGGGCTAACGGCTCTGTTGGGCCTGCGGACGGCCCGCAGGGAAGTCCCGCAATCTGGGAGGGCCATGCGCTGACCATCGAGCCCGACGCGGACCGGACGAAAACCCTCTACTTCTTTGTGGAAGGCATCGACCTTCACCATGTAACGCTCCAGATTGACGACCAGGAGCCGATCCATGAGGACCGACCGGGCGCCTACCTGTCTGGCGAAATATCCATGGTGCGGTGGGCCCAGGAATACTCCTTGCGCATAAACGCCGAGGACAGCCACGGCACGACGGTGACCTCTGCGATCTTTGTGAATGGCGAGGATGCGTGGCTCGAGGGGAAGGACGAAGAGCGACCGCTCCAGATGAAGATGCTGCGCATGGGGCCGACCGACACCGTGGACCTTCGCGGAACCGGCTACCGGGGCAAGATGTACCGCCACCGCTGGCCATCCTGTTCGACGGACTGCGATCTAAGCGCGCCCGGTGGCGTACTCGTCGCTATGGTCTCTGGCCCGACGGACACGCTGCTCCTCCTCTTCGAGGGCAAATATCCGTACATCGCAACGGGCCTCGGGGGCTATCCCGCTCCGCACTTCATGATCGTGGCGATTCCGGTTCGCGAGGAGAACTCCGTGGAGATCGCAGCGGTCACTGGACGTGGCGAAGTCGCAATGGGCCGCTGGAACAAGCCGGCCTGAAAACCGAGGTCGGCCAATGGCGAGCCAGTGCGCGACGATGCCGTCGCGAGGGTCAGAGCCCGCTCACCATGAGCTTCGCCATGCGGAGCGTTGGCGCCGCGGTGCCGCCCAGGATAAATAGGTCATCGCCAACCATCTCGATGCCCTGGAGCATCTCCCGTAGGTTCCCCGAGACGTTGATCTCGGTCACCGGGTAAGTTAGCTTCCCCTTCTCGATCCATCGCCCGGCTGCGCCCTGCGAGAAGTCACCGGTCGTCATGTTGACGCCAAAGCCCATCAGGTTGGTCAAGTACAGCCCGTCCTCGATGCTTGCGATGATCTCCTCAACGGACGAGCTACCCGGCTGCAGGATCAGATTGCTCGTCCCGACGCCTGGCGCGCTCCCAACACCCCGGGTCGCGCTCCCAGTCGTCCGGCGGCCGACCTTGCGGGCCGTGTAGCTATCGAAGAGGAAGCCGCGGAACACCCCTGTGCCGACGATCTCGTTGCGCCGGGACGTGACGCCCTCGCCGTCGAACGGCCGCGAGCCCATGCGGCGCGGCAGCAGCGGGTCATCGATCACCGTTATCAATGGCGAAGCGACCGGCTCGCCCTCCAGATCCATGAAGAACGTCTGGCGTCGGTAGAGGGCCTCGCCACTCGCCGCGCGGGCGATGATGCCGACGAGTCGCTGAGCGAGGCGGTTCTCCCACACGACGGGCACCTCGCGCGTATTCACCTTGCGCGCTCCGAGCTGCGTCAGCGCCCGCTCGGCGGCGAGGCGCCCCACCTCTTCGGGGGACTGCAGCGAATCGAAGAAGCGGTCCATCGTGTACCAGGAGTCGTTTCGCTTCTTGCCGTCCTCGTCGTCCGCCATGACCTCGACTTGCAGCGACGCTGCGCTGGATCGGTAGGTGCCGCCGAAACCGCGAGAATTGGCGAGGGCGCGGGCGCCCACCTCGGTCGAGCAGGCCGCGCCATCGGAGTTCGTGATCCTAGGATCATAGGCGTACGCCGCGGCCTCGCAGCGGCGAGCCAGCTCCAGCTTCATGTCGTTGCCGATCGTCGCGATTGTCGGGTCGAACAGCTCGAGGTCGCCGCTGAACCGGTCAACCCACTCTTCGGAATCTGGGAGGCCGCTAGCGGGATCCGGATCCGTGATCCGGGCGAGGTCGACGGTCTGCGCGGCCAGCGCATTGAGCGCGTCGCGAGAGAAATCGGAGGTGTAGGTGATCGCGGAGCGGCCATCGATAAGCACGCGAAGCCCAAGGGCACGCGAGCCGGCCTCGAGCAGTTTCTCGATCTGGCCCTTGCGTACCGTGACCTCGAACTCGGTCCCGGTGGACACGAGCACGTCGGCATCCGACGCGCCGTGCCGCTTCGCAAGCTGCACGACGTCTGCAGCCAGGTTCAAGAGCTGGGTTGGGTCGTCCATTTCGTCTCCATTCAAGGCCCGCGTCGGGGGCACACGCCGCCTGTAAAGCGGCTGCCCGAAACCCCCGTTCGTGGTCAGTCGGACTTCGTGCCGCCGACGGTGATCCCGGATACCAGCACGCTCGGCATGCCGACGCCGACCGGGACGCTCTGGCCGTCCTTGCCGCAGGTCCAACGCCCGTCTGAGAGCTCGTAGTCCGTCCCGACCATCGTGACCTTGGACAGTGTCTCCGGCCCGTTTCCGATCAGCGTCACGTTCTTGACCGGGGCCGTGACGCGTCCGCCTTCTATCAGGTAGGCCTCGGTGACGGAGAATACGAAGTCGCCATTCGAGATGTTGACCTGGCCCCCGCTGTAGGAAAGGCAGTACAGGCCGCGATCCACGGACTTGATGATCTCCTCGGGGTCGCTCTCACCGGGCAGCATGTAGGTATTTGTCATGCGTGGCATCGGGTAGTGCCGGAAGGTCTCGCGCCGGCCATTGCCAGAAGGCTCCACGCCGAAGTGGCGGGCGCTGATTCGGTCCTGCATGTAGCCCTGCAAGATGCCCTCTTCGATGAGGACGTTCTTCTTCGGCAGATTGCCCTCGTCGTCGACGTTGATCGTGCCGCGGGAGTTGGCGATGGTTCCGTCATCGACGACCGTGACCAGCGAGGAGGCCACGGACTGCCCGACGCGGCCCGAGTAGTTGCTCGTTTCCTTGCGGTTGAAGTCGGCCTCGAGCCCGTGGCCGACCGCCTCATGGAGGAGGATGCCGGAGTCGCCAGCGCCGAGCACAACGGGGAGCTGACCCGCGGGTGCCTCGACCGCGGACTGCAGCAGTACGGCCTGGCGAGCCGCGTCCTGCGCGATCTCCTCGGGCGTGTGGGCCTCGAAATACTCCATGCCGAGGCGGCCCCCGCCACCGCCTACCGCGGTCTGGCGGCTATCCCCTTTCTCGGAGAGGCATTGGACGTTGAGCCGGATCATCGGCTGGATATCTTCGACCAACCGGCCATCGCTCGTCGCGATTGCGACGTGTTTGATCTCGTCGCCGAAGGACACGACGACCCGCTGAACCATGGGATCGTAGGCGCGCGCCGCGACGTCCGCGCGGCGAATGATGGCAAGCTTGTCGTTCGCCGCGGCTTCCCACGATGGGATCCGGACCGGATAGAGGTCAGCGACCTTGCGCGACGTCACGCCGATTGGGCCCACCCGGTCGCGGCGGCTCGCAATCTTTGCCGCGGTGTCCGCTGCCTGGCGCATCGCCTCCGGCGTCAGGTCCTCGGTGTAGGCATACCCGGTCGCATCGCCCTGGACAACGCGAACGCCCACACCCTGCATGACGCCGCCCCCCGCTTGCTTGACGGCTTGCTCCTCAAAAAAGATCGAGCTGGTCTGGCGGTGCTCGAAATAGAGGTCGGCGTAGTCCCCGCCTCGAGACAGCGCCACGGTCAGAATGTCATTCATGATCTTGTCGTCGATACCGAATCGTTCAGTGAAGAACCCGCTGCGGGGTGCAGCCATCATCTCTCCCGCCTTCCTTGCCCACTGGCACCCGGCCAACCTTGGGGTTACAGGCCGTGCCAGCCGCTCCAGCCGGGGGCGCTCGTCGCCCGGGGTCGTGCTGCATGAGGGCTTCTGTCACGAATTATACGAGTGGGTTGGCGACCTCCGATCAATAGCACCGGGCCTTCTGGGGAGACGCGCTGGGGAATGCAAACGGGGCGGGGATGGTATCCTAGCGCAGCCCAGCGCCCGGGCTACCGGGCGCGCATCAGGAGCCGCGAATACGTTGTTGGAGACGGTCGTGACGCAACACAGCACTCCCGCGGAAGATCGTTCGGGCACGACCCGCCGCGGCGTGATCAAGACTATTTCACTCGCTGCGCTCGGTCTCATCACCGGGAGCGCCATCGCTCTCAGCGTTCAGATCGAAACTCCGACGCCGGCCGGTGCCACCGCGGCGCAAGATTGCGCGACCTTTGGCGTGAGCGACTGCACCTCCCAGGCCCAGTCTGGCGCTGCCGTGTACGCGAGCGTCTGCGTAACCTGCCACGGCGAACGGTTCGAGGGTAAGGACGGCCCGCCTCTCGCCGGACCGGACAACGCGCTCCGGGACTATCGCACCGTGCGCCGGCTCGTCGACTACGTCGTGTCCTATATGCCCGACGACGATCCTGGGAGCTTGAGCGAACGCGAGTATCTTGATGCAGTCGCGTTCATCCTCCAGGCAAACGGGCTGAATCCGAACGGCGTCACGCTGAATGCCGGGACGATGGACGACCTGTCGCTGACCCGCTAGCACGTGAGTTCGGCCTTGGCGACGACGTTAGCCATTGCGCCCGATCTGGTCTGGCTGCCGATCCCCGGTGGCACGTTCATGATGGGTGATGCTGAGGGGCGCAGCGACGAGCGCCCGGCCCATGAGGTACGGGTCGGACCATTCGCGCTCGCCCGTTTCCCGGTGACCAATCGCGACTACGCGATGTACCTCCAGGCGACCGGCGTGCTGGAGCCGCGCTTCTGGCGCGACGGTCGCTTCAATGAACACCTGCAACCCGTTGTCGGGGTGAGCTGGTTCGACGCGGTCGCGTACTGCATCTGGCTCAGCGAGCGGACGGGCCGGGGTTGTCGGCTGCCCACGGAGGCCGAGCGCGAGTGGGCCGCTCGCGGCGGTCTCGGATGCGCGCGCTATCCATGGGGGGACGACGAGCCGGCGCTCATCGGCGCCTGGGGAGCGGGCGCTGCCGGTCAGGACAGGCCCGTTCCAATCAGTGGCGCGGCGCCAAATGGCTACGGCCTGTGCCACATGGTGGATAACGTCCACGAGTGGTGCAGCGACTGGTGGGACCCGGCCTACTACGCCATCGCGCCCGTGGATAACCCGACCGGACCGGCAACTGGCTCACGCCGGGCATCTCGAGGCGGAGCGTGGCGCCACCATCTAAAGTTCTGCCGCTGCTCGGCCCGCAGCTCGCTAGACCCCGGGTTCCGGTACAACGATTACGGATTCAGAGTCGCCGCCGACAACTTGAGAATCGGGGGCTTGCCCAATGGCTGAGCCCGTAACCGACGCGAATACTGGGCTTGGGCCGCCAGCCCTCGACCACAACGATGGATTAGTGAGGATCTGCCAGGGCGACAGTACGTCGCTTACTTTCCTGCAAGATGCCTCTGTCAACCTGATTGTGACAAGCCCGCCATACAACCTCGATATGGCATATGGCGATTACCGCGATGACAAGCCCTACACGGCCTACCTTAAATGGGTGGAACGATGGGCGGAGGAGCTCTACCGAGTCGCCGATGTCGGAGGTAGAGCGTGCATCAACATTCCACTGGATACGAATAAGGGTGGCAAGCAGGCGATCTATGCTGACTACATTGCCAGTTTCCGCAATGCCGGGTGGAGCTATCACACCACGATCGTGTGGAACGAGCAAAACATTTCACGCCGGACTGCTTGGGGCAGTTGGATGAGCCCAACAGCGCCTTTTGTGACGGCCCCCGTTGAAATGATTCCTGTGTTCTACAAAGAAAAGTGGCCGAGGAAAAAGGAACATCGGACGCCGACCATTTCTCGTGACGAGTTCTTAGAATGGACGCTGGGGATCTGGACGTTTGCGGGTGAGAGACCATCAAGATTTGGACACCCGGCACCGTTCCCTGAAGAATTGCCCAGGAGACTTATCAGGTTGTATTCATTTCGAGAGGACTTGGTATTGGACCCTTTCGTTGGCTCGGGGACGACGTGTGCGGTAGCCAAAGCCAACGGGCGGCATTCGATAGGCGTCGATATCGATCCGGGCTACTGCAAACTAGCCATAGAGCGATGCATGGGGGTCTATCCCCATGGGCCAACGCAATGGTTCGAATCGTCTGACCGGCTATGGTTAACGGGCGCTGGTCCGAATCAAATGTCCCTGCCGTGGAATGTCGCGCTTCCAGTAAATCCGGTCGCTGATGTGACCGTTAAGCCGGCGGACTAAATGACAGTACGGCCCGGGCGCGTCGGGCGATTACATGTGCGTTCCGACTCGCTCAATGGCCCGTCTTTCGCACGCGGCAAACGTCGGCGCTGAGTATCTCTATGGCCCAGGCCAGGGAGTGAGACCCATGAGGACCACGAGCCGCGCCACGCCGTAGTTGCGAACACCGTGGGTCAGGCCCGCGGGAACAGGGATGGTCTCGCCCGCCGAGGCGGTGACAATCTCATCGCCGACAGTGAACTCACCGTCGCCCTCTATCACATAGTAGAACTTGTCCTGATCCTCGTGGGTGTGGATGCGATCCGTCTGGCCCGGTTCTAGACAGTTGAGACCGAGCAGCAGCCGCGGGCTCTCGAAGATCGTCGCCTTGAACATCTTGTCCGGGTTCGATCCCACCAGGGTGCGGTAATCGATCGTTGTGCCCATCCTGCACCTATCGTTGTGGTCTTGGCTCTTGCACACACCGGAATTGGCCCCGCCGGCTCACGCCGCGGGTCCACCATACAATAGCATGCAGCCGTGAGTGGCCTGCTGGTCATTTGCTCGATGCTCGCTCACGCAAGCCATCCCACTTTTTGCAGCTCGCCGTGGCGCGACTTGTCTGCTGCGCCCTCTTCGCATTGATCGCACTGCCGCTCCTCAGCGCCACGATGCCGGTCCTCGCCCAGGATGGCTGGCTCCGCAACCCCCTCGTGCCCTGGAATTCGCCGGGGATGGCGGTCCCAAGCGCGCCGCTCGACGTCCCGTCCTTCATCGAACCGCTTTGCGCCCGATCGGTGCGACCGCCGGAAACACGGGAGGACCAGGAGGTCGCGAGCCAGGGGTGGGTGCTGTTTGGCCCCTACGAAGGCGGCTGGGGAATCCGCACCATTGGAGGCACGGCTGGCTTCGACGGGATGTGCCGACCGACTGGCTACCAGTACTTCATCTTCATGGACGGCGAGTTTGCCGGAACCCTCTCGCCAGTCCCGATGGCGGCACGCTCCACGGGCGCGGGTCGGATCCTGGCATTTGACAGCGAGCATCGAGTGACGGCGAACTTTGTCCGCTACGCCAACGAGGATCCGCTATGCTGCCCATCGCGGCCGAGCGTATCCATCGAGCTCCGAATCGAGGACACGGAGCAGGGGCCAGTTGAACCGCCCCGGGTTTAGTAGAGACTCCTATCCTTGAGAGGAGGGAGTCATGGCGACATCGAAACGGTACCCACAGGAGCTTCGAGAGCGAGCGGTGCGGATGGTGTTCGAACACCGCAAGGA
>Ga0209726_10002878_pt1 | contig 24564 bp, 20 predicted proteins | sample Subgrocontami54m_FD_187453 | JGI IMG/M metagenome (GOLD analysis project Ga0209726, IMG submission 187453) | Subsurface groundwater microbial communities from S. Glens Falls, New York, USA - GMW46 contaminated, 5.4 m (SPAdes) (version 3) | ecosystem: Environmental > Aquatic > Deep subsurface >... | reverse complement strand
CCGGGGCTAAAGCCCAATCTTTATGGGGCTCCGGGCGGCACGGCTGAAGCCATGCCCTCCCGAGAACGGGGCTCCGGGCGGCACGGCTGAAGCCATGCCCTCCCGAGAACGGGGCTCCGGGCGGCAACGCGGAAGCCGTGCCCTCCCCAAAGCGGTTTAGGAGATAGCTTCTCATTACTTTGCGACCAATTCACGGGCCGCTTGGGCGACCGCGTCGACCGTGAATCCAAACTTCTTTAGCACGTCTTTGAGCGGGGCCGAAGCGCCAAAGGTACGCATGCCGATGACACGTCCTTTCGTGCCGACATATTGTGCCCAGCCGAAAGTTGAGGCCGCTTCTACCGCCAGTCGCGCCGTGACCTCGGGCGGAAGCACCTGGTCGCGGTAACTCTGGTCCTGATGCTCAAAAATATCCCAGGACGGCATGCTTACCACGCGGGCCCGGATGCCTTCCTGCTTCAACTTCTCATAGGCCTCGATACAGAGGCTTACTTCGCTGCCACTCGCGATCAGGATGACCTGGGGCTTGCCGCCATCTGCGTCGGCCAGGACGTACGCTCCGCGAGCCACGCCCGCTGCCGGCGCATACTTCGTGCGGTCGAAGGTGGGGACCGCCTGCCGCGTCAACACCAGAACGGCCGGTTCATCATGCAGCTTCATGATTACTTTGTACGCCTCCACCACTTCATTGGCATCGGCCGGCCGGAGCACCGTCAAGCCGGGAACCGCCCGCAGCGTCGCCAGTTGCTCGATCGGCTGATGAGTTGGACCGTCCTCGCCCAGCCCGATGGAATCGTGCGTGAAGATCCAGATCGCCGGTATCTCCATGAGAGCCGATAGCCGCATCGCCGGCTTCATGTAATCGGTGAAGATGAAGAACGTCGAGCCGTAGGGGCGGATCTTGCACAGCGTCATCCCGTTCACGATCGCACCCATCCCATGCTCGCGGATGCCGAAGTGAAAGTTGCGCCCGTGGTGCTGGCCCGCTGCAAAGTCTCCGGCGCCGTCGAAAGTGAGCCGGGTCTTGGTAGAGGGGTATAAATCCGCGGCGCCGCCCATCAGCCAGGGGACGTTCTTCGCGAGCGCGTTCAGAACTTTGGAGCCCGAATCACGGGTTGCCAGTCCTTTTGCGTCGGCCGGAAAGCTGGGCAGATCCTTGTCCCAGGCGTCGGGAAGCTGCTGGCGCTGCATGCGGGTTAGCTGGTCCGTCAGATCGGGGTACTGCTTGCTGTAGTTGTTGAACAGTGTCGTCCACTGCTCGCGCAGCTGCTTTCCGCGTTTTCCGATGCCGTCGCGAAAATGCTCCCGGACTCCGTCCGGCACCAGGAAGTGGGCGTCTTCCGGCCATCCGTAAAAACGCTTGGCCAGCCGGACTTCTTCTTCGCCCAGCGCCTCGCCGTGCGCTTCCTTCGTGTCCTGACGGTTGGGGGCTCCGTAGCCAATGTGGCTGTCGACGACGATCAGATTGGGACGGTCCTGGACCCGGAGCGCGTGATTGTATGCGTTCGACAGTTCTCCAAGATCGTTGGCGTCGTGCACATGGGTCACATCCCATCCGTAACTCTTGAATCGTGCCGCCACGTCCTCGCTGAAGGCGAGCTCGGTCTTGCCTTCAATGGTGATGTGATTGTTGTCGTAGAGCCAGCACAGGTTCGAAAGCTTCAGGTGCCCGGCGACCGACGCCGCTTCCGACGAGACGCCCTCCATCAGGTCGCCATCTCCGCAGAATACCCAGACGTTGTAATTGAACAGCTCAAATCCCGGGCGGTTGAAATGCGCTGCCAGCCATTTCCCAGCGATCGCCATGCCCACGCTGGTCGCCACGCCCTGGCCGAGCGGGCCGGTCGTCGTCTCTACGCCCGTGGCCAAGCCATATTCAGGATGTCCCGGTGTCTTGCTGTCGAGCTGGCGGAATCGCTTGATCTCGTCGAGCGAAACCGAGAGTTCGGCGAGCACTTCGCCTTTCGAATTCGCGGCCCGCACGCCCGCCAGGTGGAGCAGCGAGTACAGCAGCATGGAGGCGTGTCCGTTGGAGAGCACGAAGCGGTCGCGGTTCGGCCACAGCGGATCTTCCGGGTCGTAGCGCAAGAACTGTTGCCAGAGGGCGTACGCTGCGGGCGCCAGCGCCATCGGCGTCCCCGGATGCCCGGAGTTCGCCTGCTGCACGCCATCCATTGAGAGCGTGCGAATGGTGTTGATACTGAGCAGATCGATCTGTGTGCCGGTGGCTACAGCCTGGTCACTGACGGCCATCAATTTCCCCCTCGCAAGTTCCCACGTGATTCCCGTGGCACGCCATTAGAGGAAGGGCGGGCAAATTCGGTACAAGGACCGTGCCTTCCCTGGCGGAGCCTCGATTTTACACCGGGGCTAAGGCACGGCACAGCGGTGTCCGGCACGAAAGGCGAGGGGTTCTCACACCTTAGGACCTGTGGATAAGCTCCAGTTCGAATCCTGGCGGCTCGAATCGGGATAGCTCTTGTATGGGTATTTCAACTTGGCATGTCTATAAGGATAAAGATGACCAGACCGCCGGCGTCTTCACAACGACGGGATCAGCAACGCCCGCTTTCTCGCTTGCCGCAACAGCCTCTTCGTAGGTCTTACCAATCGCTACGACGCGGCTCTCGTCATCTGAGAGCGCTACCCAGGAATCGGGGGGAGCGGATCGTAAAGCTTCGACGCGGGCATGCTGCATGGCTGGCATAGAATCACCCTCTACTCCTTACATCACTATACGCGTGAGAATACTTTAGGGTTTCACCAAGGGTCAAGTTACCTGCTCGAAGCGCTTTGTTCCCAGCAAGTTGGCGAGCTGAGTTACGTCAGGTAGATCTTGTTTTGGCTGACCTTATGCTGGAGCGTGGAGGCCAGCAGATCCACGTCGTTGGCGGACAGGCTCACCACTCCCGGCTCGAGTACTGGGACGCGGTTGCTTCCGACGGCATCGCGCCGCACCTGGATGAGCAAGGCCTGCATGGCATCGGCATCGTATTTCTGGGGTGTCATGCGGATCAGTTCCTGCAACGCAATCCCCAGTGGCAAGGGTTCACGGTAGGGACGCGCGCTGACCATGGCGTCGAAGGTGTCAGCCAGGGCCACAATCCGGACTGCTTGCGGCATCTCGTCCTGGTGCATCCCGTCCGGGTAGCCGGTTCCATCCCCGCGCTCATGATGCCAGCGCACAATTTCCGGAATCTGCGGCCAGGGGAACTGCACGTTGCTGACGATCTGATGTCCCACCACGGTATGATCGGCCATCTCCCGAAACTCTTCCGGATCGAGCGACGAGGGCTTGCTGAACAGACGCTTGTCAACCGCCACTTTGCCGATGTCATGCAGGTACCCGGCGGAACGCAGAGAGCCCACGTCGCCCGACGCCATCCCCATCGCTTCCCCGATCGCCTGGGCGTAGCGCCCGACCCGCAGCGAGTGTCCGTGGATGTTTACGTGCTTGACGTCAATGGCGGCGGCGAAGGCTTCGAGCGCGTTGTCGTAGAAACCGTGCAGCGACGCGAGCAGCCGCAGGTTCTCTGAGACGCGCTGCGCCAGCGTCTGGCTGAGGGTGTGGTTCTGGATGGCCAGCGCCACATAGCTGCTGATCAGTTGCAAAGCATCGAGCGCGTCTTCTTCATAGGGGGCGTCGCCGGGCTGCCTGCCCAAGGCAATCGCTCCCACCAGCTTGCTCCGCACCTTCAGCGGACAGATGCACTTGAACAATTCGGGAGCGACGTTGCCGTTGGAACTGAGGAAGACGTCGTAGGTGCCGCTGTTCAGCAACACCGGACCGATGGCCGCGGTCAGGGTGTGAACGTGACGGGGGAGCAGCGGGATCAGCGACGGCTCGGGCAGCAGCGCGAATCCCTGCGCGTCCACCGAGGTCAGCAACGAGGGCCGTTCGCCGAATGAGAACAGAACGGCTTCGCGCGCGCCCGCGGCCTCAAGAACGGCCGTGAGCATGGTGCGCGCGGTCTGGCTGAAGTCGCGGTCCGCGGTCAGTTCCGGACCCAGATCCGCCAGCGCTTCCACCGTGCGTAACAGCTTTTTTAGATTGGTTCCCTGCAATGCCTCGCGCGGAGGTGCATGCTGAGAAACCAGAGCGTTATCAGCGTAGCATGCGCTACACAACCCTCCGTGTTGGTTAGTTTGGTGCAATGAAAATGCACTCGGGAAGCGCATGCGAAGAACAAAGTCTGATGATCTCAGGCGGTTTTGTTTTGACACGTGACGCCGGCCGCGTCTTTTGATAGACTCGGGCTCTCTTCCCCGTGAGGAGCCCTCGTCAACTGTAGTTTGGGCTCGCGTCTCGCTGGTCCTGCTTTCCCACCGGAGCGCTCCTCGACCCCAGTACGTCAACGCCAGGAGTCTTGCCATGTGCTCGCCCGCGGGAAATCTTGCCTCCGTCTTATTGTTCTTTTTCTCTTTGATTTGCACGACGATTTGCACGACGCAAACAGCGCGGGCTCAATCTCAAGCCCGATCCCATGCACAATCCGCCGGGCCGGGTCCCATGGCCCAGGTCGCCCGCGACTATGCCTGGCGCCCGGCTCGCGCCGACGTTCTGCCGCAAGCGCAAGGCGTGAAAGTGGGAGACAAAGTGCCGGTGAAGGTTGTGCTCCTGGACGCCAGCGGCAAGCTAACCAATGCCATGGAGAAAACAGCTCTCATCCTCGAAGCCACCGGCCCTTCCGGCAAAACAGTGAGCGAGAACCTGGAAGTCGCTCCCGGAGCGAGTTTTGTGGACCTCGCCCTCCCGGCGATGGAGCCAGGACTGACCAGGCTGATTGTCCGCCAACCCCAGGACCAGATTCTGGAAAGTTCCAACTTCGTGCTGATCACTCCCGTTCAGCTCCCACCTCCCGGCCCACACCTGATGTTTCGGGTTTCAGGCGAGCGTGATTCCAACGTGCGCGCCGACCGAATCAGCTATGAGCGGATTGCCGTCTATTACATGGACTCGCAGCCGGCCAGATTTCCGATCCAGGTCTGGCTGACATGGGACCACGGGGAAGTGAAGCCCAACCCCTTGATCATCAAGAGGGGGGAACGCTTCGCCGAAGCGCATTGGACCTCGGGCTGGCCGGTCGCAAGCGCAAAGGTGGCCATTGCCGACATCAAGCCCGCCACTGCCTTGAGCGGCGCGCGCGCGGCGACTATCAATTTCGTCGAACCTGTAGCCGGAGTCGCCATCTTCAATCCTCCGGCCACCATGAGCATTGTGGACGCCTACACTCTCCATGCGCGCTTCTACGATCTTGCCGGCAACTTCATTAAGACTTCCGACAAACGCAAGGTCACGGTTTCCACCCGCAGTCCGATCGTGCGCTTCAAGCCGGACACACGGGAGACGGATTGGGACTTTGCAACCGACTTGATCCCGACCGGCTGGGGGGAGGCCAAGATCGAGGTCGCGACCCCGGGCTATCCCCCTTTCACGCACACGGTCGCGATCACGTACCTGGCGGTCGTATGGGTGTGCCTTGGAGGTGGGCTGCTGGGAGCTCTGGCCGACGTGCTCACCAGCCGGAACGCGCGGCGGAGCTGGCGAACTTGCGCGAGGTTCATCGCCGGAATTGCGGCTGCGCTGCTGGCCTGCTGGGCCTATGTGGTGCTTGCTCTTCCGGATGCGCCTGCCGGCATTCTCCACAGCCGGGTTGCGGTTCTGGGCGTGTCTCTGGTGGGGGGCTGGGCGTACACATTTGTTTTCCGCAAAGTGGCCGCTGCGTTGGGCATGGAGGTTTGAGCCAGATGCGTCCTCGAGCGCGGCGCTGGTTACTTTAGGAGAGCCGGGAACCCGATTTGGATGAGCCTTCTCCCGGCCCATGTCTTAAGATCTTCGCTAAACAGTATTTATTTTCGAGGCGAGGTTTTCATGGGTCGTTCGTACCTGCGTCTGATGACGCTCGCGGTGGCGGGCAGTGGCCTGGCTCCCCTGGTTACTGTTTTCGCCAGCCGCTACCTGCAGGACGGCGGCCTGCCCTGGCTTGATTTGCCGGTTTACCTGCTGATCGCGGTTGCCATGGTCGTTCTGGCCCTGGTTGTTGGAAGGCTCCTTCGTCGGCTGGAAGGCCCTATGGAAAGCGCAGCTGCCGGGCAGGCTGCATATCTGCTGGAGGAACTGCCGGAACGCTGGGTCACCCGTGCCATTTTCTCCGCTGCGGCGCTCAGCCTGTTCCTCGAACTAGCCGTGATCCGCTGGCAGGCCACTGTCTTTCCGTTTTTCTCGTTTTACAAGAACCTGTCTTTGCTCTCCTGCTTCGCGGGACTGGGCCTGGGCTACGCCCTGGGACGCCGCGATCGCGTGCCGTTGTTCCTGACCTTGCCGCTTCTCTGCTGGCAGTTTCTGCTGATGATCGGCATGCGCTATGGCCTGACCTACGGGCAGTTCCAGAGTTTGAATGTCTTGCCCTTTCGTGAACAGCTGAACATGGGCTTGCCCAAAGCACCCCAGTTCTACTACGGACTACAGACCTACTTCGTGCTGGCCGTCGTCTTCTTGCTGACGGCCCTCGCGTTCATTCCCATTGGCCAGTTGTGCGGGCGTTTGATGGAGCGCCGCGAAAAACTGGCCGCCTATGGTTTCAATCTGCTCGGCAGCCTGGCCGGCGTTTTGTTGATGTTCCTGGTGAGCGCCTTCTGGACGCCTCCGGCGGTGTGGTTCCTGATCGCTTTCTCACTCCTGCTCTGCTTCTCCGTCCGGAAGAAGTCTGTGCTCACACTCGGCGCCGTCTCGGCCGTGGTCGCGCTGCTCATCCTGGAATGGCCGGTCAGCTCAACTTTGCAGAAAATCTATTCCCCGTATCAACTGCTGGAAGTGGGACGCAACGACACCGGCCTGATGGAAATCCGCGCGGCCGGGCACTACTACCAGAAGGTCTACGATTTCTCGACCAGCGCCGACACTTTGCCCGCCAATTCCTTTATCCGCAAAGCGCGAGACTATTACGACCTGCCGTACAGGATTTTGGACCGGCCGAAGGATGTGGCCGTGGTCGGCGCCGGCACGGGGAATGACGTGGCCGCAGCCCTGCGCGGCGGCGCCGAACGCGTGGACGCGATTGAGATCGACCCCGCCATTCTCATGCTGGGCCGCGATGGCCACCCCGAGCACCCTTACAGCAACGAAAAAGTTCACGCGGTGGTGAACGATGCCCGCTCTTTCCTGCGCACCACCGATCGGAAATATGACCTGATCGTTTTCGGACTGCTGGACTCGCACACGCTGCTCAGCCAGGCGTCCAGTGTGCGGCTCGATTCCTTCGTCTATACCTTGCAGGCCATGCGCGAAGCGCGCGCGCGTTTGAAGCCGCACGGGATGATCTCGCTCGCCTTTTCTGTGCTCAACGATCCGCTCGGGCGCAAGATCTATCTGATGCTTCAGGAAGCCTTCGACGGTTATCCGCCGCTTTGCATCCAGGTTGGTTACGACGCCGGCGTGGTGTTTCTCGAGACGGCCGATCACCAACTCGACCTGCCGCCTGGTTTGATCGCGCAGCGAGGCTTCTTCGACCGCAGCGCGACCTACGCGAATCCCGCGATTCGCGCCGACGTCTCCACCGACGACTGGCCTTTCTTCTACATGCCGGCTCGCGTCTATCCGTTTTCGTATCTGGTAATGGTCGCCCTGGTGCTGGCGCTTTCACTGCTCCTGTTCTTCAATTTTCTTCCGGAGCGATCAAGTTCCGGTAACTTTCCCTTCTTCCTGCTGGGCGCCGGATTCATGCTGGTCGAGACCAAGGGCATCACCGAACTCGGGCTCACTTTCGGCAACTCCTGGCAAGTGATCGGAGTCGTGATTGCCGGAATTATGGTGATGGCGTTCTTTGCCAACTGGGTCGTGCAGCGCTTCGCGATTTCCAGGCCGCTCATGTCGTACGGGTTGCTGCTGGCCGCGCTCGTTATCGGCTGGTGGGTGGCCAGGAGCGGAGGATTGCCCTCTACCGTCGCCGGCCGCGTGGGCACCGCCCTCTTACTCACTTCTCCGCTCTTCTTCTCCGGCATTGTCTTCTCCACGTTGTTGAAAGCGCGCGGAGAAATATCGGGCGTGATGTCGGCGAACCTGTTTGGGGCGATGTGCGGAGGACTCCTCGAGTACAACTCCATGTACTTCGGATTCCAGTTCCTCTACCTGATGGCTGCGGGATTGTATCTGCTGGCGTTCGTCTGGGAACTTGCGGGTTCGAGATGGGAAAGGGCGCCGGTTGGAGCAAGAAGTGTGTCGGCAGCAGTGGTTGGGAGATGATCCCTTCTGCTGCACGCCTTACACTCCGACCGGGAACGGCTTGCTGTGCGCCTCCGAGCTGACCGAGAGCCCGGCGAAGCGGCCTTGCAGCAGCGACATCAGGCCGGTGCACCAGTAGCCAATTACGAAGAGCAGCAGGAAGGGAACCGTGATGTAGTTCTCGTTGTCAATCGCGTAGTAGACGGTCAGCGCGAAGTAGGTTCCCACCAGCAGTTCCAGCCATGGCACCCATCCCAGGCGCTTGCGGTACTTGGCGGCGGCGACTCTGTCTTTTTTTGATTCGACGCGGTATTTGGGGGTCCGCGCGAAGGCCGTTTGTTTCCCGGCCAGCGCTTCGAGCACCGCGCGCGTGTTGGTAATGGTCAGCCCGATCCCCAGCGCCATCAGAAATGGCAGGTAGAGAAACGTCCGCCGCCAGGTCTTCGGAAAAAGTTCCTTCTGCGAAACCAGGTAGAAGCTGGAGATCGAAAACGTCGAAGCCATGAACAACGGCAGATCAATGTAGAGCATCTGAAACCAGCCTTGGTAGAAACGAATGACCATCGCCGGCAGCAGCAGCACTGAAAGCACAATCATCAGCGGATAGCTGAGATTGGCCGTCAGGTGATACCAGGCTTCGACCTTGACGGAGCGGGGCACGTCGCTGATGAAAACCTTGGGCAGAATTTTCTTCGATACCTGGATAAGGCCCTTGGCCCAGCGCGCCTGTTGCGTCTTGAACGCCGTCATTTCGACCGGCAACTCTGCCGGACATTCCACGTCTTGCAGGTAGAGAAATTTCCATCCCTTGAGTTGCGCGCGATAGGAAAGATCGGTGTCTTCGGTCAGCGTGTCGTGCTCCCAGCCCCCAGCTTCGTCGATGGCGGTGCGCCGCCACATGCCTGCCGTGCCGTTGAAGTTGAAAAAGACGCCGCTGCGCGCGCGTCCGGAGTGCTCCAGTACGAAGTGGCCGTCGAGTAGGATCGCTTCGACTTCGGTCAGGAGCGAGTAGTTGCGGTTGATGTGGGTCCAGCGCGTCTGCACCATCCCGATCTTCGGATTCGTGAAATGGTGGATGCACTTGAGCAGAAACTCGGGCGGCGGCACGAAATCGGCGTCGAAGATGGCGACGAACTCGCCCTTGGCCGTCTTCAGACCGTCGGCCAGCGCGCCCGCCTTGTAGCCTTCGCGATGGTCGCGGTGGAGATAGCTGACCGGGTGTCCGAGCGCGGCGTAGCGTTCCACCTGGGCGCGCGCAACTTCGATGGTTTCGTCGGTGGAATCGTCGAGCAGCTGAATGTCGAGTTTCTCGCGCGGGTAGTCCAGCTTGCACACCGCGTCCAGCAGACGGTCCACCACGTATTGCTCGTTGAAGATGGGCAGCTGAACTGTAACCCGCGGTAGGTCGTCGAAATAAGCTGCTGGATCCGTGGTCTTGTTCTTCTTGTGCTTGTAATAAAGATAGACCAGCCAATAGCGGTGCGCGCCATACGTCGCCAGCACGATCAAAACGATGAAATACGGAATCAGCAGCGCCAGGTCGAATCCGTTGACCTGATAGAGCCCCTGAAAGGTCTTATCCAGAAAATGCTGCCGGATGTAGGGGAGCACACCCTTGGGAGCAGACGCCAGCGCGAACACGGCAGTTGTGAGGGGCCCAGTCATGAATTCAGCAGGACGGCGAGGGGCGAATGAACATTGTACCTGATGGGTGGTGGTCGGCCTTCAGCTGGAGGCATTGCCGGGACCTGGGATCTGAGACCTGACACCTGCTCTTCTACTGCCACTCGTCTCCCACTGGCGAGACCTTCAACTCGATCTTCTGTTGCGAGCCTTCTTCGATCTTGAGCGCCACTTCATTCGATTCCTGCGACTTGAGGAATGCGGGATCGCCGTAGAGCCCGTCGTCCAGGTCCTGCCAGGCGAATACCGCGTAGCTGCCGGGGGCGAGGCCGCGAATCGCAAAGTGTCCGTTCTGATCGGCGGCGCCGACGCCAAAACGCTCGTGGATCTTGCGGTATTTTTCTTCGGGGACCGCGACCACGGTCGCGTTGGCGGCGGGCTTGTCTCGATCCAGAACGGCGCCTTCGAGAACCCCGCCCTTGGAACTCATTACCAGCTCGACGGAGGCCGGACCTGTGACTGTGAACCCGGTGTCTGCATTGCTGCTGCCGAGAGTCACAGACTTGAGGAAGCTGTCGGAGTCGGCGCCGGTGTTGACCTGCACGGTGTAGTTTCCAGGAACCACTCCTGTCCACTGGATGTTGCCGAAGCGATCCGCTTGCGCGACCGAAGTGCGTCCAAATGAGTAGGACGAGTTGCTATCGTCCGGGTCACGCTCTGGCTGAAAGTACATTGAATACGACGTTATATCTCGCGGGGCCCGACCATCGAATCGAAGGTGGCCGGTGACGGTGAACGGCCGAACCGGGACGAGCTTGACGCCTTCCACATCGGCGGCAACGACGGTGACACTTTGGCGCGCGCTCAGCAGCTCCCCTTCCGAACCGGCGTACGCCACAATGAAGTAGGAGCCGGGTGTAACGCCCCGAATCTCGAACTGGCCGTCGGCGGAGACGTCGGCCCCGTTCATCGCCGGACTCAGACTCTTGGAGATAAGTTGCACGCCGGGTTTCTGGTTGGCGGGAATACCGGTCAACATTCCACGGATCCGATAGCTCCGCGCGGGCACCAGCGAGAAGTTTATCGGCATCTCGTCGCCGGCACGGAGATCGATGGCAGCGGCTTGCGAGGCATCGTTCGTGCCCGGATAGTACGTAGTCAAGTAGGCCCAATCCGGCTTGCTGTCAGGGTCGTGTGGGTCCTGGGATGCGTGCACAAAATTGCGAAGGTCGGGTGGCGGGACGACGGCGACGAAGTATTGGCCGGGGAAAAGGCCCGAAAATCGATATTCGCCCAGGTCGTTGGTGCGGTCCTCACCGGCCACCTCGGGCCCGCGCGACTTGCCCGGCCGTTTCTTCAGCAGCGAAACTTGGTAATACGGCAGCGGCTCGCCATCCTCATCCACTACTTTTCCGGTAATCACCGCCGACGGCAGCATTTGAAGCAGAAGATCGCCGATCTCCTGTCCCGCTTGCACGCTCAGGATCGAGCCTTCCGCCTGGTGGCCGCGGAGGTTGATCTGATGGAATCCGGTTTTCTCCAGCATGAGCCGGTATCGTCCCGGCTGGATTTTTTCGATGCGAAAGCGGCCTTCGGAGTCGGTGTCGGCGGTGTAGTTGCCGCCCGTCTTCTGGTCTTCGGCGATGAGATGGAGCAGAACTTTCTTGAGCGGCTGGCTACCAGGCTCTTTCACTACCATACCGGTGAGGGAGGCGAAATTTGGGGGCGGGTCAGACTGGTGCGCTCTTGCCCCGGCCAGGACGCCGAGCATGCAGAAGACGAGAACGAAAAAGCGTTTCATGACTCGGATCGACTTGAGGGCAACCAATGGTAGAGACGTGGCTTGCCGCGTCTCCTCTCGACGCGTGAGACGCAGCAAGCTGCGTCTCTACAGAAGGATTTTGCCCGTACACCCGGGCCCGAACACTCAGTTCAGGAAATACGTCCGATAGAGCGTATCCCGCTGCGCGGGCCGGAAGCCGGCATCGCGTATGATGCGGCGCAACTCTTCTTCGGTTGTGCAGTTGTTTACGCCCGCCGCCCGCACTACGTTTTCCTCCAGCATCACCGAGCCGACGTCGTTTCCGCCAAAGCGCAGGCCCATCTGGCACACTTTCAGCCCCTGCGTCACCCAGCTCGATTGCACATTCAGGAAGTTCGAGAGGTAGAGGCGCGAGATCGCCAGCACTTTCAGATATTCGACCGCTGTAGCTTCGTCCCAGTGTCGTCCGCCGAGCGCGGTGTTGGCGGGCTGGAAGCTCCACGGGATGAACGCGGTGAATCCGCCAGTCTCTTCCTGCAATTCGTAGAGCCGCTGGAAGTGGTTGACGCGGTGCTCGACTGATTCGCCGACGCCAAACATCATAGTGGCCGTCGTGCGCATGCCGAGTTGATGGGCAGTGCGATGCACCAGCAGCCAGTCTTCGGTCAGACACTTCAGGCGGGCAATTTTGTGCCGAACTTCATCGTCGAGAATTTCCGCCCCGCCACCCGGGATCGAATCCAGCCCCGCGTCGCGCAGGCGGGCAATTGTATCGCGCACGCTGAGGGCGCTGTATTCGGCGATCGCCAGAATCTCCGACGCTGAATAGCAGTGCAGGTGAATCTTCGGAAAGCGCTGTTTGATGCCGCGCAGCATCTGCTCATGCCACTCGATCTTGAGATCGGGATGGAGACCGCCCTGCATCAGCACGCCCGTGCCGCCCAGTTCCACTGTCTCCTGGATCTTGTCGTAGATGGTGTCGAAATCGAGGATGTAGCCCTCTTGGGCGCGCGGTCCCTTCAACGGACGATAAAACGCGCAGAACGTGCAGTACTCCGTGCAGAAGTTGGTGTAGTTAATGTTGCGGTCAATGATGTAGGTGACCGTGCCCTCGGGATGGAGGCGGCGGCGAACCGCATCGGCCTCCATGCCGATCCCGATGAGGTCATCGGACTGAAACATCTCCAGAGCCTGCTGTTTGGTCAGGGACATAGTGAGAATCACAGGTGTCAGTGACAATTCTAGCGGAACGCGCCGGAGGCTCCAAACGTCCGTGCCCAGCGGTTACTGGAGGAGACCCGACAGCGCGCGGAAGAACTGTGACGGGGTCGCGATGCGCAACCCGGTTCGGTTTGCCACAGTGCGGTTGAAGTGCTTTGTGTTGTGAGTGAGCAGCCAGTCCGGCTTGCTGGCGATCGCGGAGAGCAGAATGGGGACATCGGCCTCGTGACGGATGAGATGCCGGCTGGAACGCACCAGGGACATCGTTGGATATGGCACCAGTTCCGGGCTGGTTAGCCGAATGAGGCGCTGATAGTCGTCTAGGAGCTGCTCCGCCTCCGGAAGCGAAAGGCGGCCGGCATATAGCAACATATTTTCCTGCACTTCATCGCGGACGGCTTCGGCCAGGACCAACCGGCAAACCTTGGCGGCGCAAAGCGAGAGCACAGCTTTGTCCAAGCCCCAGGGGGAAACAATGCCGCCGGTTAGAACGTTGGAATCCAGAAACAACCGGATCCGACTCAGTCCTTTCATTTTCTGCGGCGTGTCGGGCGCGGAACAGAAGCCAGCCTGCCGTAGCGGCGCTGGAAGACGAGTTTGCGGGCCCGAGGCAAACTCGCCAGCATCGCCTTGGGAGAGATTCCCGCGCCGGCAAGTGCCGCGCTTACTCTTGCGCAGAGGCGTTCGAAGCGTTGCTGTTGCGGCAAAAGAATCAGGCCGTCACCAAGTCGCAAAACCGCAAAGGGCGCGCCGGTCCCCAGCCCGAGATCCTCACGGAACTGCTTGGGGACGGTCAGTTGTCCTTTTTCGCCGATCTTCGCGGTCGTCAGGTATTTGAGAGGTGTTCCGTGAGAGGCCATAGATTGCTCCGGTAGGAATATCCTACCCGAAGTACGGCGACAGGGGCCAGTTACTTTTGTTGCATCAAGTATCGCAATGGCGGCGGCGATGGCAAGGCCCCGATCTCGTGACTGTATCGGTAGAAGAGCTCTAGCCCCTCCAGGCAAGGCGGGTCGAGATAGTAGTGGATGTTGTGGGTCAGGTAGGCGCGAATCATTTCAGCTGGCAGGCTCAACCGGGGCGCCCACTCTTGCACGATACTCTCCAGATTCTTCGGGCTCAGTCCGTGGTCGCGCGATTTCCTGAAAGCATCGGCGATGGCGGCCCTATCTTGTCCCGCGAGCGCTTGTCCGCGAATTGCCCAGAAAGCGAACACGAACGACTTGCCCGTGCGCGCGACCCATTCTTGCGCTAAATCAAGCGTGACATAACGCGTACGATCTACCTGCAGCGCGGGGTCTCCGATCAACAACGCGGCATCGCTGTTGGCCAGCATGTTCTCAAGGTCCGGAGACCTGGGGACATAATCGCGTACTCCTCCCAGCCACTTCGCAAACAGAATTTTTGTCAGCGCGACCGAAGTCATCGAAGAAGTGTCCAGAGCTACGCTCCGCACTTGCGCCACCGGCATTTTGCTGACCAGCAGAATCGACCGTACCGCGCGCCGCGCCGCGATCGCCACGTCCGGAATGATGACCAGATCGGAGATGGTCGCGTAAGCCGCGGCTGGGATGATGCCGATGTCAGCCGCCCCCGTCCGCAGCGCTTCGGCGCAAGCGGAGGGGATGGTGTAGGAAATATCGAAATCCACGCCCGCCTCGCCGTGCTCAAAGTCCCACAATAGAGGGGCCGTGTTGAGGTAGGAAATGGCCGAAATCTTCAACCGGCTCATCGGTTTACGAATTCTAACAAAAGTGGTGTGCGCGCCCTCACAGACAGCCCCTTGCGCCGACGGTAGAGTCCGGGGCATCATGTCGAGCCCTGTCCTTACCAGCTCTAATTCTGCATCGCAACCGGCTTCCTACTGGCTGGCCCTCGCGTTGACGCCGGGCCTGGGTCCCACGCGCGTTAGAAAGCTGGTGGAGCACTTCGGCAGCGCGGAACGCGTGTTCCACGCCAGCCTCACCGAATTGGAAGCGACCGGGATACCGGTCGTCTCGGCGCAGTCGCTGGCGACCGGCAAGTCGCTCGAACTTGCCCAGCAGGAATGCGCCAAGGCCGCCGAGTGCGGCGCAAAAATTATTGCTCTCGACGATCCCGCTTACCCGCCGCGCCTGAAGGAAATCTACGATCCGCCGGTGGTGCTCTTCGTGCGCGGAAGCGTCGAAGTGCTTTCGAGTCCCGGCATCGCGATGGTCGGCACGCGCCATCCGACTCCCTATGGCTTGGGCATGGCCGAGCGCCTGTCGAAGGATCTCGCCGCGCGCGGACTCGTCATCATCAGTGGTATGGCGCGCGGTGTGGACACGGCGTCGCATCGGGGCGCGCTCGCCGCCAATGGCAAAACTGTCGCCGTGTTCGGTACCGGCATCGACGTGATCTATCCCAAAGAGAACAACCGTATCTCGGAACAGATACTGTCGCTGGGCGGAGCGCTAATTTCCGAGTTTCCGGTGGGCACATTCGCCGCGCCGCAGAATTTTCCCATCCGCAACCGCATCATCAGCGGCATGTCGGTCGGCGTGCTGGTGGTGGAAGCCGCAGAATATAGCGGAACCCGCATCACCTCACGCTGCGCCCTCGAACAGAACCGCGACGTGTACGCGGTTCCCGGCAACGTCACCAACAAGAACTCCTGGGGACCCAACACGTTAATCAAGCAAGGCGCCAAGCTGGTGGCGACCTGGGAAGACGTTTGGGAAGAGCTTCCTACGGATGTGCAAGTTACCCTCAATTCCGGCCGCGATGAATCCTCGCCGCCCGAAACTGCATCTCTATTCCCCGACGACGCCACCTCGCCGCACGAGAGAAAGATCCTGAGGCTGCTGAAGGCCGACGAGTCCGTCCACATCGACCAGATCGTGGAAACGCTCGAGACAGAAATGTCCTCCTCGGAGATCTTCGCCGCACTGTTTGAGCTGGAGCTGGACGGGAAAGTGAGGCAGATGCCGGGGAAGAATTTTGTTAAGGCATTTTGAATGAATTAGATGGCGATCTATTTGAATAAGTATTGACATATTCATTATGGTTGTGACATCCTAAATGCAATACGACGCGAACGCTTTCAAAGTGACGATCATTTTCCCGAAGAGGTACCCCGATGCGCGCCCGATTACTGCGAGCGTCTGGAGCGGAATGACGACCGAGCTTCGAGAGCTGGAAAGTGATTTCACCGAGGTTCCGCTCAGGGGTGAGTGGAGAAGCGAGGACGATGACGATAGCCGCATGTACTTCATGACCGTGTCGGACATCGATCGCGTGGAAGCGCTCCAGAAGTTTGTCGGGCGATGGCGCCTGCCGTTTCGGCAGCGCGCCATGTACTTTGACTATCATCCCGTCCGCTTCGACCTGATCGAAGATTGATCACGCAACGCGCTCGCCCATCGAGAGGGCACGATGATGGTTGAGAACCCGGTGACCAAAGACAGGTTTGAGCTGACCCAGGCAGAAGCCGAGTTTTTCGCCCGTGCGCTGAGCAAGTTTCGCGAGAACGTGGACTGGTCTGCATTCGAGAGCTTCGCATTCAATCCAGGTTCGCCGATTTATGCTCGCCGAAAATCTTACGGTCGGCTGGTGATGGATCCGCTCTATCGGGCGCTCCAGGACATGTGGCTGCAACTGGGCGTGAATCAGGGAGAAGTTCAGGACGATCGCACGCAAGGAGAGAAATCGTTTTGCCACGCGGCGGACCAAGGGCGGGAGCAGGCCGGCCGGCGACCTGCAACACGTACCGTACTCCGGTGACTTGGCGGTTGCCCGCCGACCTTCTGGTGCGTATCGGCAACCACGCCCGTGCCGGCAGCATGAGCGTTACGGCCTGGGTGGAGGGCGCTCTCACAGAAGCCGTAAAAAGCAAGAAGCCGGGACGAGCGCGCAGGCATCCATCTGCATCGCGTGGTAGTCCGGAATCTGCTGAGTGAACTGTAACGTCGAACCCGCACTTTGATATCCGGTCTCGGAAGCAACCGCCGGACGCTGTTGCGTTTGGCCATTTCCTGTCCTCCGTGGTAGCTTCGAAACAATGAAAGGGTACAACTGACACCATTGCCCAAAGGCCTAGTCATCGTCGAATCGCCAGCCAAGGCGAAAACCATCCAGAAATATCTGGGCACGGGATTCACGGTGGATGCTTCTTACGGCCACGTGAAGGACCTGCCTAAGAGCAGTCTCGGTGTCGACGTGGAAAACGACTTCGAGACCGAATATGTCGTTATCCCCGGTAAAGAAAAGGTCCTGGCCCGACTGAAGAAGCTGGCGCAGTCGGCCGACACCATCTATCTGGCGCCTGACCCGGACCGCGAAGGGGAAGCGATTGCCGCCCATCTAGCCGACGAGCTCGGCAACGAAACCGGCAAGGGAAAAAAGAAGGCGAAGGCGAAGGGAAAGAGCGACACCGGGGCGAAGACAAAAGAGGGCGGTGACGGCGAACGCATCCGCCGCGTTACCTTTAATGAAATCACCCAGCGGGCGGTGAAAGCCGCTTTCGAGCACCCGCGCGATATCGATCGCAACCTGGTGGACGCACAGCAGGCCCGCCGTGTGCTGGATCGGTTGGTGGGATATCAGGTCTCTCCTCTTTTGTGGGATAAGGTGCGGCGTGGCATCTCCGCCGGCCGCGTGCAGACGGTCGCGCTCCGTCTGATCGTTGACCGCGAGCGCGACATCAAGGCGTTCGAGAAAAAAGAGTACTGGACGATTGACGCTCATCTCGCCGCCCTCAAACCGCCGACTTTCGATGCCCGCTTCCTGGGCAAGGGCGAAGAGAAGATTGAGGTTACAAACGGCGAGGACGCGGAGAAGATCCGCGCCGCCCTCGAAAACGCTGACTGGGTCGTCCGATCGGCCGAGAAAAAAGAACGCCGGCGCAACCCGACTCCGCCCTTCACCACCAGCAAGCTGCAACAGGACTCCTCCCGCAAGCTGCGTTTCAGCGTGAAGCGCACCATGATGATCGCGCAGCGCCTGTACGAAGGCATCGAACTGGGCGAAGAAGGACTGGTCGGCCTGATCACTTACATGCGTACCGATTCGACCCGCGTCTCGCTCGACGCGATCACGGAAGTCCGCGAGTACGTCACCAAAGAATACGGCGCCAATTATCTGCCTGAGTCGCCGAACACTTACAAAGAGAAGAAGGAAGCGCAGGCCGCGCACGAGGCGATTCGTCCGACTTCGGCCATGCGGCATCCCGACCAGGTCAAGCAGTACCTACAGGAAGATGAATTCAAGGTTTATAAGCTGATCTGGCAGCGCTTTGTGGCCTCGCAGATGAACCCGGCGGTATTCGATCAGACGACTGTCGACATTGATGCCAAGTCCGGAACCGAGCTGTTCTGGTTCCGCGTCACCGGCTCAGTTCCGAAGTTCGACGGCTTCCTGAAAGTGTACGAGGAGGCGAAGGACGCAAAAGACGAGGAAGACGAGGAACTGAAGCACAAGCTGCCGCCGCTTGAAGCTGGTCAGAAGCTGACGCTGAAAGAACTGAAGCCGGAGCAGCACTTCACCGAGCCGCCTCCACGCTACAACGAGGCGTCGCTCGTCAAAGAACTTGAAGAGCGTGGCATCGGCCGGCCTTCCACGTATGCCACCATTCTGAGCACCATCCAGGAACGCCAGTACGCGACCAAGACCGGCGGGAAGTTTATCCCGACGGAAATCGGCCTGGTCGTAACCGACCTGCTGGTGGAGAACTTCAAGGACATTTTCGACTTCCAATACACCGCGCGCCTGGAAGAAGAGCTCGACGAGATTGAAGAAGGCAAGGAAAAGTGGACCGACACGCTCGCCGAGTTTTACAAGAAGTTCGCCAAGGATCTCCGATACGCGGAGAAGCACATGGAAAACATCAAGCGTATGGAGAAGCCGACCGACGAAAAGTGCGAGCGCTGCGGCGCGCCGCTCGTGATCAAGTGGGGCAAGCACGGATCGTTTTACGCGTGCAGCACCTACGACAAGGAAAATCCGAACAGCTGCACCTTCACCAAAGAAAATCCCATCAACCTGCCCGATCTCGATTCGGCCGACTTGCAGGAAACCACGCAGGAGGAATACTGCGAGAACTGCGGCCGCGTCATGGTGCTCAAGCGCGGACGCTTCGGCCAGTTCATGGCCTGCACCGGCTATCCCGATTGCAAGACCACGCGCCGGCTGGACCAGGGCAAGCGAGTGCCCGACATCCCACTCGATGAGAAGTGTCCGGACTGCGGCCGTAACCTGATCATCCGCCACGGCCGCTACGGCGAGTTTACGTCGTGCAGCGGATATCCAGACTGCAAGTACGTGAAACAGAATTTCATCGGCGTGAAGTGTCCGGATTGCAAGGAAGGCGACCTGGTGGAAAAGCGCGCGCGCAAGGGCAACACCTTCTACGGATGCTCGCGCTATCCGAAGTGTAAGTTCACCTCGGCGGCGAAACCGATCCCCGAGAAGTGCCCCGATTGCGGCAGCGAGTACCTGGTCGAGCGCATGCGCAAAGACGGGCCGGTGATCGCGTGTCCGAACAAAGAGTGCGACTACGAGCGCGCGGTTGAAGGCGTAGCGATCGGCGCTGAGAAAGACGGATAGATTCGAGTGTAATCATCGAAGAGTAGCGCCGCCCCTTCGGCCAAGGCCTCAGGGCAGGCTCGCCGGCAAGATGCCGGCGCTACATAGGAGGCGACAACGATGGCAGAAAAAGCGACGGCACATGATGCTCAGGTAGTGATGCAACTCTACGATCTGCGCCGCGAGGCGGAGATGCGCAAGGCGCGCAAATGGTTTGTGGAAGAGTTCTGGCCACAGAGCGCCGATGACTTCGTGAAAATCGGCAACGCGTTTCCCAGTCAGCACAATTCCTGGCTGCGCCAGGTGGGCGGCTATTGGGATATGGCCGCCGCGCTCGTTCTGCACGGAGCCGTGAACGAGGAATTGTTTCTGCAACCCGGCATCAGCGGGGAAATGTTCTTCATTTTTGCGAAAGTCTATCCTTTTCTTTCCGATGTGCGGCAGAAGATGAACAATCCCGACGCCTTCGCCAACATCGAGAAGGTTACGACCGGTTCGGAGACGGCGCGCAAGCGGTTGGAACGCATGGTGACGATGCTGGCGCAGCGTAGCAAGACGATGGCGAAGAAGAAGGGCAAGAAGCGCTAGACCCACCAATCTGCCTTCGAGCGCTGCCTACTGGCGGTCAAGTCTCAGGGGCGACGCCGACACCTGTGGCGCTGTCTACGGGCAGTTGACACCCCATTCGCGGATAGGGCCGAGACCGCGCTTCTGCTATCCTAATTTGCTGTGCGGATGCTCTGGTGGTTTCTCATCCTCGGAGCCAGTGCGGCGGTGGTCGTGTTGGTGGCGATGTTGCTGTACGTGCAGGTGCGGCATCAGATGAAGCGTCCCGCTACCAGCTCGAAGCCAAAACTCGACGACCGGAACCAGCCTCCTGCGGAGGGTTGATCCACCGCGCGGAAAGGATTAACGATGGCAAAAGTGGCGACGCAAACGCTCGAACGGCCGAGCAGAACCGTGGAATGGGCCAAGCAGGCGAGCATCGTGATCGGCGCCAGCCTGGTCGTAGCCCTCTGCGCGCGCGTGACGGTGCCGCTGCCATTCACACCGGTTCCGCTGACACTACAGAACCTCGGCGTGCTGGTTGTCGGATTGCTCCTCGGATCGCGCCGCGGTTTCGCCGCGCTTGCACTTTATTTGGTGGAGGGCGCGTCCGGTCTACCCGTTTTCAATCCTGTGGGCCCGGGTGGGATCGCGCAGATCGTCGGACCCACCGGCGGATTCCTCATGGCCTATCCGCTGGTCGCGTTTGTCGCAGGATGGATCTACGAACAGACCTCGCGCCGCTTCGTATGGGCGGCGCTGGCTGGTTTCGCAGGCGAAGTCGTGCTCTTCGCCGGCGGCCTGGGCTGGCTGGCCGTGCTGACTCACTCCCTGTCGCAGGCGATCCGTTGGGGTCTCTACTGGTTCGTCTTCGCAGAAGTGATCAAGATCCTGATGGCGGCCGAGTTCGCCGAACGCTGGAACAGAAAGCTCAGTGCCAAAAACTAAGAGCTGAGAGCCTGTTACGTATATGAGTACTGTGTCCGCTCCCGTTCGCGAAATCTCCGTGGCCCACAGCCCGGACTCCGACGACGCCTTCATGTTCTACGGTCTGGCGACGAACAAAGTCCGCGTGCCCGGCTTGCGCTTCACCCACACGCTGTGCGATATCGAAACGCTGAATCAGAAGGCGCAGGAAGGTGTCTACGACGTGACGGCGGTTTCGTTCCACGCCTACCCCTACATTCAGGACAACTACGCCCTGATGTCCTGTGGCGGCAGCGTGGGCGACGGCTACGGCCCGATGATTGTCTCGCCGCGTCCTTTCACTCAGACTGAGATCAAGAAGATAAAGATCGCAGTACCGGGAAAGCTGACGACGGCCTATCTCGCCTTGAAGCTCTTCGCTCCGGGAATCGAAGTCGAGGTGGTGCCGTTCGACCAGATCATCCCCCAGATCCTCGAGGGCAAGTACGAGGCCGGACTCATCATCCATGAAGGCCAGCTGACATACTCCAAGGTCGGACTGCAACGTGTAGTTGATCTTGGGAAATGGTGGCAAAGAGTGACCGGCCTGCCATTGCCGCTGGGCGGCAATGCGATAAGGCGCTCGCTCGGCCTTGAGACCATGGCGAGCGTGACCCAGGCATTGCGCGACAGCATCCAGTACGCAATCGATCACCGCGACGAAGCCCTCGCCTACGCCATGCAATTCGCCCGCGATCTCGACACGCAACTCGCCGACAAATTCGTCGGCATGTACGTCAACGAGCGCACCCTGGACTACGGAGAAGACGGCCGCGAAGCCGTCCGGCGACTGCTGGATATGGGGCACAAGGCGGGAATCATTCCGCAGACGCCGCGCGTGGAGTGGGTGTGAGGGGCTGTGAGCTCCGAGGCACTCTGGTTCTCGTATCGTCCCCGATATGTGTCCAGGTTCCTCCGCCTGGCCTACACATGACTCACTTTCTCACTTGAGTTCCTTTTCAGCTTCGACCAGAAACTGAATGGTAGTAGCTGTGAGATGGAGCATATAGCTGGCGTAGTGCGGCGGCACATCCACAATTGTCGCCCCTTGGCCGTGACCTGCGAGCTTGTTTCGAACGGTCGGAATTCCGCTCTCAAGAGTGGCACGAAAAGCAGAAACGTGCGATTGAATTAAATCGGGGATCAGTTTGTGCAGAAAGCAAACTTCAATTAAAGCCTTGGCCGTATCGGTAGATTTGAAAGGCCACTTCCTTTTTGTGCAGATAGCCTTCATCGTGCTCTCGAACGCTTTAAGGCATTCGATCAGGCATTCTTTGGTATTGCCGTGACGATAATGTTCAAATGCTTTTAAGAATTCCGCATTTGCACCCGCATAATTCTTGTCCGAAAGCAATACGAGGGTAGGCTTGATAGCTTCAGAGTGGAGAAACTGCTGAGTCAACTCGAATGATTAAGCCCGACTCGAACTGATAGCCGACACCATGCCACCGAAACCGCTCATTCAGTTCATCTATCGCTTCGGCCGCGCCGGTGATGGAGCCTAATCGATACCTTGCATTGCCGTCCCGCAGCAGTGTATCTATATATCGAAACGAAAGCTCGATGACGTCTAGTGCGTTCTCGGTGCCACAGGTTTCCAGATACTTTCTCAGCTTGTCTTCGGCGGAGACGTACGACTCGTCAACTAGATCAAAACACCCGTATTCCCTGCAAAGCTTGTCGTGAAGGGCTGTATAGGTCTCCCCTGCCATATCAGGGTAGTTTTTTTGGTGTCCAAGTGTGTCTCCCCAGATATGAATCACTTGAACTCGCAGAGGTAGGGGAATGCGGTCATACGTAAACACGTCGGGCACGTCTCCGCGTAATATTTTCTGCCTTTTGGAAAAAATCTCGTATTTTGCCATTTTTGAAGTCTTTACCGCGCAACTCTGATTATAGATGTGAACTAAGGATGAGGATGGAAGCGCAACCACCAGATGAAACCACATAGGTCAACGCGCGACTCGAAAGGGCCTCATCCATGATTCCTAAGAAAGGAGCCCGTGACCGTCAGGGGCTGAAGCCCGCATTCTTGGCGGGTCTTGGCGGCACGGCTGAAGCCGTGCCCTTCCACAAACTTTTCCCTACTTCACTCTCTCCGCAAACTCAAACACCGGATCCACATCCACCGGCACATCTGACGCCGCTTTCAGGGCCGTCTTCAACTCCTCCGGCATCTGACCATACTTCTTGAACCAGCTCTCCGCGCGTTCGCGATCGCCAGTGGCTTCGATCTCAAGCAGTTCTTTCGCCAGGTCCGCCAGAGCGCCGGGCATCTTGTCGAAGTCAATAGCGTAGCGGCCGTTCGCATTGCGCCGAATCGCGCCGCGCTCTGAAAGATAGTTAAACTCCATCATCTCGGCCTGGCCGTGTGCCTCGGCGGTGCCGAAGCGCACGGTGCGAAAGATTCCGCCTACGTACGATGCGTAGAACTCTTGCAGCTTTTCCTTGGGCAGAGCGCCGTGGTCCACCAGCCATTTCAAGCTGAACATGCCGCAGACGTCGGCTTTGGCTTCTTCCAGTCCGCTGAACTGGTGGCCGATCGCTTCGCGGATGCTGACTTTGCCCGCGGCCGTCCGCGCAAACGCTGGGCCCAGGCCGTGACAGATTTCGTGCATGATCGTGCTTTGCAGATAGCCTTCGCCGCTGACTTTGGCTGCCTGCGCCGGTTCCATCAGCTTGCGCGCGACCGGCAGGATCACGTAGTGCACGCGTGCATCCATGAAGTTCTTGAAGAAAAGTTTCTTGCTGCCTTTTTGTTCGTGCACACGCGGATCGTTGGGTAGATTGTCGGCAACTGCCTGGTATCCGTGCGTCAGATCGCCTGCGCGGAAGGGTGTGTCCATGACTTCCATCGGTGTCTCCAAGCCGCGCTTTGAGGGGCGATCTTCCTCAGGCAGCGGCAGCGCGTCCTGAATGTCTGCTACATACTTCTGGAAGAGTTCCAGCTTCTTGCTCTCGCGCTCGTTGCGCACCATGACCGCCGCCCCGTACGAGCCTTTCACTCCGAGCAGGCTATCGAGATACGTTTCATATGGCGCAAAGATGATGTCGAATTTCGGATTCTTCAAATCGAGCCACGCCAGATCGCTCGGAAAGTAGTCGTCGCTGAGCAGCGCATCGGCTCGCAGTTCGAGGAATTTCGCGAACGCCGGATCGTCACTCAGCTTGGCCGCATCCCGCAGCGCTTTGGCTGCCGGCTCCAGGAACGAGCGGTACGCAATGTGATAGGGAACAGCCTCCAGCTTTCCGTCTTTCCAGCGGACAATCGTGAACTGGTCGTAGATCGCTGCCTTCTGATCGGGATGTTCTTTGACGTATTGCTCGATCTGTTCGCGCGTCAGGCCCGCCGGATAAAATCCGCGGCCGGGAGGCATCGGGTCCGTGCCGACGAACGGCTTGTTTTCGTCAATCAGATCGAAGCGGGAAGCGTTCAGCTTCAGGTAAGTACGCAGCTTCACGTCGCTAGGATTCGTGCTCGACGCCAGCGACTGATACAACGCCAGCGCTTCCGGATCGCTCTGCCGCCAGAAAATGCTTTCCAGATACCCGCAAGCCTCCACCAGTTTCCGCACCAACTGCTGCTCGCGGGCAGTCAGGCCCGCCCTGTTGAAAGGCATATGCACCCGGCGGAACTTGGCCAGGCGCTGGTCCAGGTCGGGAGCGACCTTCAATCCCGCCG
>Ga0209726_10002877_pt1 | contig 24567 bp, 21 predicted proteins | sample Subgrocontami54m_FD_187453 | JGI IMG/M metagenome (GOLD analysis project Ga0209726, IMG submission 187453) | Subsurface groundwater microbial communities from S. Glens Falls, New York, USA - GMW46 contaminated, 5.4 m (SPAdes) (version 3) | ecosystem: Environmental > Aquatic > Deep subsurface >... | reverse complement strand
CGCCCACCCGCCCGAGCTCGTACGGCCCCGGTGTCGCCGACACGTAGAGCGTCTGCGGCACCATGGCCGTGAACTCGTCGAAATTGAGCGGCCGGTTGTCGAAAGCCGACGGCAGCCGGAAGCCGTACTCTACGAGGGCCTCCTTGCGCGAGCGGTCCCCCGGGTACATGCCGCGTATCTGCGGCACCGTCACGTGGGATTCGTCGATGATGACGAGGGCGTCCTTGGGAAGGTAATCCATCAGGGTCGGCGGGTTCTGCCCCGGCTTGCGCCCGGAGAGATGCCGCGAGTAGTTTTCGATGCCGTGGCAGTAGCCGATCTCCCGCAGCATCTCCATGTCGAAGAGCGTCCGCTGCTCGAGCCGCTGGGCCTCCAGCAGCCGGTTGCGCCCCTTGAGGAACCGCAGCCGCTCGCCCAGCTCCTCCATGATGCCCGCGACCGCGCGATCGAGCTGGTCGGCCGGCGTAACGTAGTGGCTCGCCGGGTAAATCCTTGCGGTCGTCGCAGAACCTGTCGTCACCCCCCGCAGCGGATCGAGGGTCGACAGCTTTTCGACCGTGTCTCCCCACAGCTCGACGCGGAGGGCCTCCGACTCCGCGGCCGCCGGGAAGATCTCCACGATGTCGCCACGGACCCGGAACGTCCCCCTGCGGAAGTCGATGTCGTTGCGCTCGTACTGGATGGCGACCAGGCCCCGGATGAGCGCGTCGCGCTCGATCACCTGCCCGACCTCCAGTCCAACATTCATGCCCTGGTAGGTCTCCGGGGCGCCGATGCCGTAGATGCACGAGACCGAGGCGACCACCACCACGTCGCGCCGCTCGAAGAGCGACGTCGTCGCTGAGTGGCGCATGCGGTCGATGTCGTCGTTCACCAGCGCGTCCTTCTCGATGTATGTGTCCGACTGCGGAATGTAGGCCTCCGGCTGGTAGTAGTCGTAGTAGGAGACGAAGTACTCGACAGCGCCGCCGGGGAAGAATGACTTGAACTCGCCGTAGAGCTGCGCCGCCAGCGTCTTGTTCGGAGAGATGACCAGCGCCGGCCGGCCCAGCCCCGCGATGACGTTGGCGAGCGTGAAGGTCTTGCCGCTGCCAGTGATGCCGAGGAGGACGCTGTGCGGGCGTCCCTCGGCGAGGAGCTCGCTCAGGCGCTCGATCGCGCGCGGCTGGTCCCCCGCGGGCGCGAACTCCGAGGACAGCCTGAACAACGCGCTCAGGGGGAGGACGGGACCGCGACGAGGTACTTCCGCCACGAGTCGAGGAAGCTCGTGGCGTGGGGGTGCCGCATGAGATGCACCGAGAACAGGAACTGCGGGTGCGCCGGCTCGCGGATGAGCCGCAGGCGGGCCTCCTCCACCGTCCGGTTTCCCTTGAAGAGATTGCACCGAAGGCAGGCCGCGACGACGTTGGTCCACGTGGTCTGGCCGCCCCGCGAGCGCGGCATGACGTGGTCAACGGTCAGCTTCTCACCGCGCCGGCTGCAGTACTGGCAGGTGTAGCCGTCGCGGCGGAGGATGTTCTTCTTGTTGAACGCGACCCGCTCGAGGAAGGGCTTGCGGATGTAGGCAGCCAGTCGGATTACGGCGGGCAGCGGGAAGGCGCGCGAGGGCGAGCGAATCACGCGCGGCGACGACTCCACACTTTCGGCCTTTCCGGCGAGCAGAAGCGTGACCGCACGTCTGGCGTTGGTGAAATGCAGCGGCTCGTACGTATAGTTGAGCACCAAGACCGCTATTTCATCCATGTCAGTTGGTCAAGAATAGTCAGCGGGCCGCGGCCTGTCAACTCCCGGCGCTCAGACGAGCGCCCGCCAGAACGTCGGCGCGAAGCCCGTCACCAGCAGAAATGCGGATACGAACCAGCGCCAGTCCCACAGGAGGAGCGCCAGAAGGACGCAGAGCATGACGAAGCAGAGCCCGTAGAAGCGGATCTCTCGGCGGTCGATCCAGCCGCCCCTGCCCACCAGCATGGGCGCCTTACCGGCCAGGTAGATAGGCGAGTAGAGAAGGAAGAAGGCCACGAGCAGACCGGAGAAGATCATCACCCCGCTCACGGCACCCAAGACCGCCCAGGCAACCCACGCCAGCGGCGATGTCACGCTCTCGACGAAGACGCGCGGCAGGTACTGGGGCATGTGAAAGACCACGAGCAGCGCCGCGGCGAAGAACGGCAGGACCAGCTCAAGCCAGGCCCACCTGACGGACCGCGCACCCCAGTTCGTCGACACCTTCGTCGGATCGGTGATCCTCCACTGCCTCGATCGCTTCGCCATGTCCCCTCTCAGCGCGACGCCAGTATCTCACACAGGATGCCCTCGGCTGCCTGTCCCTCCCCGAGGCGCGTCACGCGCTGCTCCTTGTGGTGCGCCCGCCACTCACCCCGGGAGGCCTCCACAACGAGCAGGCGGACGGTGTTGGTGCCGAGGTCGATGGCAGCCAGCCGCCTTACTTCGGGGCGCGCTATACGATTGGGCGCAGGCGCAGGGCGTCGCCGAGCACAGACAGGACGCGCTCGAGGCGGAACGGCTTGACCAGCATGAGGTCCACGCCGCTGTCGCGCAGGTGCTCGGGGTCGAGCAGATGTCCCCACCCGGTGATGAGCACCACCGGCGTTTCCGGACTCATGCGCTTGACCGAGCGCGCCACATCCAGCCCCGAGCACTCGGGCAGCGAGAGATCGGTCAGGACCACGTCGAAGACCCCACCCTGGAAGCGCGCCAGGCCCGTGAGCCCGTCGGTCGCCGATTCGACCCTGTGGCCGGCGCCGGTCAGAGCCTCCACAAGCATGGTGCGGATATGCTCTTCGTCTTCGAGCACGAGGATGGAGGCGGTTGCGGCGGCGCGAATCTCCTTCTCGCGCGGGTCATCCATCACGGGCACCTCGGGCATGTGCGACTCCTCGGCGTGGCCGGGAGCCGCCGGAAACCAGAGCGTCACCCTCGTGCCCCCTCCGTGCCCGCTCCTCACCCGGACGCTGCCGCGGTGCCGGTTGACGACCCCGTGCACGACGGACAGCCCGAGCCCGGTTCGGTGCGGGGCGCGCGTGGTGAAGAAGGGATCGAAGATGCGGCGACGGACGTCATCGGGCATTCCCTCGCCTCCATCCGACACGCGGAGCTCCGCGCCGGCGTCGACCCGCCGAAGAGTCAGGCCCAGGCGCCCGCCGCGCGGCATGGCGTCCACGGCGTTCAGAATCAGGTTCATCACCGCCTCGCGCAGGGCGGCCGCCTGGCCCTCAACGGGCGGGACCCGGTCGAGGTCGGTCACCAGCTCGATCGGTGCCCCGCGGGCCTCGGCCTCGTCCTTCCAGAGCGCGCGCGTCAGCGCGACGGCGTCCTGCACCACCGCGACCAAGTCCACCGGAGCCGTGTCGTCGTCCATGCTCGTCGCCGCGAAGCCCTGGATCCGTCGCACGATGTCCGCCGCCCGCCACGCCGCTTCCTCGACCGCGGCGAGCCCCTCGCGCAAGGGTCCCTCGGGGGCGCGCGTCAGCATGAGCTGCGTTTTCCCCAGCACGATGGCGAGGAGGTCGTTGAACTCGTTGGCGATGCCGCCCGCCATGGCGCCGACGGCGCGGGCCTTCTCCGTCTGGACGAGCTGGTCCTGGGCCGACACCATCCCCTCGAAGGCGGTCCTGACCTCGCCGTAGAGCCGGTCGTTCTCCATCCCCAGCGCGAGGAGCGAGGCCAGCACCTGGACCGTGGCCACCTCTTCCTGCGTGAACTCGCGCACCTCCGGATCCGCGAGGTAGAGCGCGCCCACGGTCTGGTGCCGGAGTCGAACGGGAACCACGAGACAGGCTCGCAGGCCCGCCTCGCGGAGCACATCGTCCTTGCACCCCTCGCGGCTCTGGATATCGCGGCACACCACGGGGAGGTGTGTAGCGAACACTTCCCCAGTCAGCCCGTACCCGGTGTCAGCGCGCCAGGAGCTGACGGCCCCGGCCGGCAGCCCCGAGGCCGCGACAAGCGACAGGCCCGCCGACCCGGCCGTTACGCCCAACGCGGCGACGCGCACACCCGCCAGGCGGCACGCGACCTCACAAGCCCGCGAGAACATTTCCTCCATCTCCTGGCCCACGAGCACGTGGCCCAAGAAGCCCTCGATCTCACGGAGCCGGCTGATGTGGCCCCCCGCGGTCTCGACGAACTGTCGGTGGGCCAGGGCCATGCCGACGCGGTCGGCGATCACGAGCAGCAGCACCACCTCCTGCTCGGAGAAGGCCGGGCGCGGCGCGCGCCGGCCGGCGTAGAGGACGCCAGCCGCGTGCCCGGCGGCACGGATCGGCACGGCCACGGCGTCGCGCACGGGGAAGAGCGCGAGGAACGGGTCCGCGGCGACGCCCCCGGCGCCGATCGAGGATCGCAGAATCTGCTCGTCCTGGAAGGCCCGGCCGACGAATCCATCTCCCGCTTTGATGGAGATGGCCGCGAGATCGTCGCTCCGAAACCCCCGCCCGGCCCGGGCCACGAGGCGAGAGCCCTCGGGTTCCCAGACGAAGAGCATGGCCCGGTCGGCGGACAGCACCCGCGCGACCCGGTCCATGGCGAGCAGGAAAACCTGGGCGGGCTCGAGCCCCGCCGACGGGATGGCGAGGATCTCCTGGCCGACCGAGAGCGCGTCGCGGTCATTGGGAGTATCGGCCGGCGGGCTCTCGGCGGGCGTGATGCGCAGCACGGACGGTGAACCGCCGGGCACCGCCTCCAGCCGCTGGAGGCGATCTGCGAGCCCGTCGAGGCTCTGGCGGATCTCGCCCAACGAGTCCCGCAGGACCTGCGCGCCCGAATCCGGAGACGGCCGCTTGTCGCTCATGGGTAACCCGGCCAGATATTACTGCTACGCGGCGTGCGCCCGGCGCACAAACTTCTGAAGCGCCGGGCCCAACCAGGAGCGCTACTTGGCCGCGAGCGAGCGGATGTAGCTAACCAGGGCCCAGCGGTCGTTCTCCGGCAGGAACTTCCAGGGAGGCATGGCGCCCCGGCCGGTGCTGAGCTTCCAGAAGATCTCCCCGTCCGACTCGGCCTGGAGCTTCTTCGACGTCCAGTCTGCGGGCTTGGGATTGATCGCCACCGCCGCCGGCCCATCGCCCTTGCCCGTGGCGCCGTGGCAGGACGCGCAGTTGACATCGGCCACCTTCTTACCCTGCGCGACGCTCGCCGTGTTTGCGGGCAGCGGGTTCTTCTTCGCCTTTTCCGCCGCCGGTGCCACCCACGCCCCCTGCGCCAGCACAGGAGCCGCGGGGCCAAGAGCCACGACCACGCCTGTCGCGAACGCCGCTACCGCCGCCGCCTGCTTCAGAGCCTTGCGCATTGCCTGTCCTCCAAGACCTTCGGTTGTTGGTAAGACCTTCGGTTGTTGGCAAGACTTCCGGTGGTCAGCAAGCCCTCGGTGGCCCGCCGCCCCGTCCGAGCATTAGTGAGAAGATCCAAAAATCCACTTCTCGAATATCATCACGGCCCTATGACGGTCAAGACAAATGACTCATTCACTGCGAATCGGGCTTTATGCTATCTTCCGGCACCATGGTGGACGAGCCCGGACACGTGGTCGCTGTCGTGGGCGCCGGCCCCGCGGGGCTCTTCGCGACTCGGGCGCTGGCCGCCGCGGGCTGCCGCGTCCTCCTACTTAACCGCGACATCAAGCCCGGCGGGCTCGCCGAGTACGGCATCTTCCTCGACAAGTACAAGATGAAGGGCGGGCTCAGGCGCCAGTTTCAGAAGTTCCTGTCCGACCCGCGGGTCACGTACCTGGGCCATGTCCCCGTCGGACCCGACGGGCCGCTCACCGTCACGCAGCTGCAAAGCTTCGGCTTCGACGCGCTGGTCTTCGCCATCGGCGCCCAGGGCACGAAGTACCTCGGCGTTGAGGGCGAGCGGCTGCCGGGCGTCTATCACGCCAAGGATCTCGTCTACCACTACAATCGACTCCCGCCCTTCGCCGAACGGGAGTTTCCCATGGGACGCAGGGTTGCGATTGTCGGCGTGGGCAACGTGATGGTCGACGTCGCGAACTACTGCGCCCACTACTGCGACTGTGACGAGATCGTGGCGATCGCGCGGCGGGGGCCCTTCGAAAAGGCGTACGAGGACAAGGAGTTCAAAGATATCGAAGACGCCTTCGACCTCCCACTCTACCGCCGGGAGATCGAGCGCACCCGCCCGCGCCTCGAAGCCGCAGGCCAGAACCCTGACGACCTCCTAAAGGCCCTTGCCGGCAAGCCCGAGCCCGCCGAACCAACGAGGGCGCGGCTGCGGTTTCGCTTTCTCGCCTCGCCGAAACGCGTCGTCGCGGACGGCGGGGCCCAGGGTGGTCGCGTCGTCGCTCTCGAGGTCGAGGAAACGCGGCTCGAGCGCAAGGGCGAGCGCATCAACGCCGTTGGCACCGGCGAAGTCTCGCGCATCGCCTGCGACACGGTGGTCTTCGCCGTTGGCGACCGAGTGGACGAGCGGTTCGGGCTGCCCTACAAGGACGGCCTCTACGTCACCTCCCCCGGTGTCGAACAGGATCCCTCGGCGGCATACCAGGTCTGGGATCCCGAGCAAGGGCAGCCGCTCGCGGGGATCTTCGTCGTCGGATGGGCCCGGCGGGCCAGCGACGGCGTCGTCGGCCGAGCCAAGCTCGACGCCGAGACGGGCGTCAAGCACGTCCTCTCCTGGCTCCAGGCCCGGCCCAAGCGGCCCGCTGCCGAAGCCCTGCGCGTGCTGGACGCGGTCAGCGCCGCGCTGCAGAAGGCCGGCGCCTCGCCCGTGACCTACGCGGACGTCTTGCTGATTGAAGCCGAAGAGCGCGCCCGCGCCGTCGAAGCCCGCGTCGAAGAGCTCAAGTTCAAGAGCGACGACGAGATGCTCGCCCTGCTCCGCCGCTCCTAGCGTCCCGAGCGCGTCCGGCTCTGCGCGTGGGCCAGCGCCAGCAGGAGCCCCGCGCCGACGCCGTAAGCCGCTGCCAGCGCCAGCCCGAAGAACGCGTTCCAGTCTCCGGCGGCGAGCCAGCGCGGGGAGCGGCGCCCGGACGGCACCGCTAAGCGGGTCTCAGCGAACTATCACGTGTAGCTTCGCTGACGAGGCCGCGCACTCGGTCGGCCAGAGACCGGCACCAGGCCATGCTGCCGCGCCCGGCCGCCACGTCGTCGAACACGAGCGCGATCTCGGAGGAGAGGCGATCGCCGACCCTCACGCGCAGGCCGTAACTCGTGCCTTCGCGTGGGCCTTCGGTCGCCAGGGCGCACTCCGCGCGGAGATCCTCCCGCTTGGCGTGGGACGTGGCGAAGTTCTCGAGCCACCTCGCGACCTCGTGGTAGTCGCCGCCGCTGAACATGGGCGCCCTCAAGCACCCGTATCTAACACTCGTTGAATCCACAAGATAAGCACTTCTTGCAGCCTTCTTCGTACACCAAGGTCGCCTGCCCGCACTCCTTGCAGAGGTCCCCCACCCGGCGCTGGCCCGCCGCCGCCGCCGCACCCACTTCCGGCTCCTGGCGGCGCCCGAGCCCGATGTGCTCGCCCAACGTTCGCGCGAGCGCATCCGGCAGCGACAGGATCTTGGCGGCGCCGAACCCCGTGGGCTGGCCGCCGCCGATCCGCGAGAGCTGACTGATGACCTCCTCGAGGCGCCCTTGCGCCGAGAGCGGCGACGGCAGCCGGAGCACCAGCGAGATCAGCCGCCCGAGCGCCTCGGCCACGGCCATGGTGTCCGAGCCGGCCTTGCCGACCTGGACGAACACCTCGAAGGGATCGCCGCCCGGCGTCTCGTTCACCGTGATGAACGCCGTGCCGATCGGAGTCTCCATTCGGTGCGTGGCGCCCGACAGGCTGTGAGGCCTCGGCTTGACCATCCGGTCGCCCAGCCGGTCGCCCAGCCGGTCGCCGAGCGCGCCGCCGGCGCCCCGAAGCGCCGCATCCTCACTGACGACCCCCACGTTGAGCACTTGCCCGCCCCCCTTACACCCGTCGCGGAAAACCGTGATACCCAGACAACCTTCCCGCCAGGCGAGGAGGTACGCCTCCGCGACGTCGGAGTTGGGCGCCTCGGCAGGCAGGTTGATGGTCTTCGACACGCCGTTGTCCGTGTACTTCTGGAAGGCCGCCTGGTGGCGCACGTGCCAGCTCCAATGGATCTCATGCGCCGTTTTGAACACCGCGCGCGCTTCCTCGGGCACGCCCGGGATGCCGTGGAGTGAGCCGCGGCGGGCGACCTCGCTCATGAGAGCGTCCGAGTGGAAGCCGCGCTCCCGCCCCAGCCGCTCGAAGCTCTGGCTCACGAACGGCAGCACCCGCTCGCCGTCAACGCCCTTGACCCGGTGCTCGAAGGCCAGCGCGAAGACCGGCTCGATACCGGACGAGCAACCGGCGATCATGGAGATCGTGCCGGTCGGCGCGATCGTCGTCACCGTCGAGTTCCGGAGGGGCCGGCCAGCGCGGTAGATGGACCGGGAGCAGTTCGGGAACGGCCCCCGCTCCTCGGCAAGCCGCGCCGACTGGTCGTGCCCCTTGTCCTCGACGAAGGCCATGAGCCGCCCCGCCAGGTCGACGGCCTCCTGGCTGTCGTAGGGAATTTCCAGCGCGAAGAGGAGATCGGCCCATCCCATGATGCCGAGACCGATGCGCCGGTTGGCCTTGACCGTGGCGTCGATCTCCGGTAGCGGATAGGGGTTGACCTCGATGACGTCGTCGAGGAAGCGGACGGCAAGCCGCACGACCCGCTCCATCTCTTCCCAATCCACCGCCCAGCGGCCGTCCCGCTGACGCGCGAACCGGGCGACATTGAGCGAGCCCAGGTTGCACGCCTCGTTCGGCAGAAGCGGCTGCTCGCCGCATGGGTTGGTCGCCTCGATCTGCCCCGCCTCCGGCGTGGGGTTCGCCGGGCTTGCGTTGATACGGTCGATGAAGACGAGCCCCGGGTCACCCGTCCGCCACGCGGCGCGGACGATGCGGTCGAAAACCTCGCGTGCGGAGAGCCTCCCGACGGCCAGCCCGGTGCGCGGGTTGATGAGGGCGTAGTCCCCTCCCGCATCGAGCGCGGCCATGAACTCGTCGGTGACCGCGACCGAGATGTTGAAGTTCGTGATGCCGCCGTCGAACTTGCACTCGATGAACTCGAGAATGTCCGGGTGGTCCACGCGCAGCACGCCCATGTTGGCCCCGCGCCGGGTGCCGCCCTGCTTCACCGCCTCGGTGGCCGCGTTGAAGACTCGCAGGAAGGAGACGGGGCCCGAAGCCCGGCCACCCGTGGACCGGACGATGTCGTTCTTGGGCCTGAGGCGCGAGAACGCGAACCCGGTCCCGCCTCCAGACTGATGAATGATCGCGGCGGCCTTGACCGAATCGAAGATCTCGGGCATGGAGTCGCCGATCGGCAGCACATAGCAGGCAGAGTACTGGAGCTGGTTGTCCCTGCCGGCGTTCATGAGCGTTGGCGAGTTGGGTAGGAACTGCCCCTCGACCATCATGTCGTAGAAGGCAGCGGCGACCTCTCCGACGGCGGCCGCGCTCCGACCGAATCGCTCCTCCGCCCGCGCGATGGCGGCAGCCACCCGCCAGCACATCTCCTCCGGTGTCTCGGCCACCTGCCCGTCGCGGCGGACGAGATAGCGCTCCCGGAGGACGCGCAGGGCAGGCTCCGACCACCGGCCCGACTTGGAAGGCCTCACCATGAGTGCCACAAAGGCCAGCTTAACACAGGAGAATCACAAGCTTGACTCTTTGCCTCGCGTCCATAGAATAGGGGCACCGCGAGAGCCGATGACCCCGCCCACCCAGTCAGTCGAACCCCAATGTCCCTGCTGAGGCGCTATCGTGTCGGCGTCGTCCTGTGCCTCCTCCTCGTCGGCCTCGGGGGCGCCGTCTGGTACTGGACGCGGGCGCGGACGGCCGGCGCCGTCACCCGCAATCGGCCGGACCCCGTCGTCGGAGTCGTCTCCCCCCAGCGGCGGGACATCGAGGTCAAACTCTCCTTCACCGCGGACATCCTGGCGGCCAAGCAAGCGGCGATCTTCTCCAGGGTGTCCGGTTACATCCGGAAGATCTATGTGGAGCGGGGTGACTTCGTCAAAGAGGGCCAGCTGTTGGTCGAGATCGACGACCAGGAGCTCCGGGCCTCGGCCGAGCAGGCCCGGGCGGCCCTCCTGTCATCCCAGGCCGGGCTCGAGGTCGCGCGGTCCACCCTCGAGGGGCAGAAGGCCAATCTCGAGAACCAGCGCGCAATGCTGGCCCGGGCGCGCGCCGTCGCCGCAAACGACGCCCGCCAGGCCGACAGGATGCGGACGCTCTTCGAGAAGGGCATGGTCTCGGCGGTGGACTGGGACAATGCCCGCACCAACGCCGACTCCTCGCGCGCCTCGACGGCCGCCGCGGAGGCGCAGCTGCGCCTCGCGGAGGTGCAGATCATCACCCAGGAGAGCCAGGTCCGGCTCGCGCAGGCGCAGGTCGAGACGTTTCGTGCGGCGCTCTCCCTCGCCCAGGCAAATCTCGGCAACACGCGGCTCACCGCCCCCTTCGCCGGATACATTGCCCAGCGCAACCTCGACCCCGGCGCGGCGGTGAGCGCTCAGTCCTCCGGCACGACAAATACATCGGTCGGCATCCTGCTCATCCAGGACATCTCCAGCGTGAAGGTCCAGATCGAGGTGCCCGAGCGTGACATCGCCCGCGTCAAGGTCGGCGCGGACGTGCGCGTGACGGCCGACCCGTACAAGGGTGAAGTCTTCGCCGGCTCCATCGCGCGCGTCGTCCACAACCTCGACCCTCGATCGCGTACCATGGGAATCGAGGTGGACATCCCGAATCCGGGCACCAAGCTCAACCCCGGCATGTTCGCGCGCGTCGAAGCCGTGGTCGACACGCGCAAGGGCGTGCTGACGGTGCCCGTGGAGGCGCTGCGCGTGGGCGACGGCAGGCCGTCGGTGATGGTTGTCCGGAACAACCTCGTGGAGCCCGTGGCGGTCGAGCTCGGCGTCGCCGACGCGCGAGGCGTAGAGGTCGTCAAGGGACTGGCGGCAGGGGACCAGGTCATCCTCCAGGGCAAGGACCTGGTGCGGCAGGGCCAGAAGGTCCGCGGCGTGCCGGCGACAGGCCAGTAGCGCATGTGGCTGACCCTCGCGGCCATGCGGAACGCCATCGCCGTCCTGATGGCGTCCCTGGCCATCGTGCTTCTCGGCGCGACGTCCCTCAACCGGATGCCCATCGATCTCTTCCCCAACATCAACTTCCCCCAGATCCAGATCGGCACCGCCTACAAGGGCGCCAGCGCCCAGGACATCGAGCGCAGCGTCACCTACCCTCTCGAGAAGGCGGTATCGGCCGTCGCCAACGTCAAGCACGTCGAGTCGCGCTCGCGCCAGGGATTCTCGCTCGTCATCGTGCAATTCGTCTGGGGCACCGACATCGACGCGGCCTTGACCGAGGTGGTCCAGCGGATCAATCAGATCATCAACACCCTGCCGCCCGGCGTCCAGCAGCCCTTCATCGTCAAGTCGGACCTGTCGAACATCCCGGTCTGCATCGTCACGGTCTCGGGCGGAGGCCTCGACGAGCGCGCCCTCTACGACCTTGCCTACAACACGATCGAGCCTCAGTTCGAGCGCCTGCCGGGCGTGGCCTCGGCGAACGTGGACGGAGGCAAGATCCGCCAGATCACCATCAACCTCGACCGCGACCGGCTCTACTCGAAGGGCCTCTCGGTCAACGAGGTCACGAGGGCGGTCAACGACGCCAACTTCCTCCTGCCCTCGGGCGACGTCAAGGTCGGCAGCTTCGACTACAACGTGTTCACCAACAACCAGTTCTCCGTCGTCGAGCCGATGGAGGACATCATCGTCCGCCGAACCGGGACGACACCGATCCGGCTCCGCGACGTGGGGCGTGTCGAGGACTCGGCGGAAACGCAGGTCTCCATCGTGCGCGTCAACGGCGAGCGATCCGTGTACCTGCGAATCAACAAGCAGCCGGGCGCCAATACGGTCGAGGTGGTGGATGCCGTCAAGGCGACCCTGCCCACGCTCTTCGGCGTTCCCCCGGGCGTCAACATCAACCTGAGCCTGGACCAGTCGACCTACATCCGGCAGTCGATCCAGAGCCTCTGGCACGAGGCGGCCGTCGGCTCCATACTGGCCTTCCTCGTCATCCTGGTCTTTCTGCGCTCCTTCGTCTCGACCATCATCATCTCGATCGCCATCCCGCTGTCGCTCCTGCTGACCATGATCGCGATGTACTTCCTCGGCCAGACCCTCAACATCTTCACCCTCGGCGGGCTCGCGCTCGCCGTCGGCCGCCTCGTGGACGACTCCATCGTGGAGCTCGAGAACATCAACCGTCACCTCGACATGCCGGGCACGCCGCGGCGCAAGGCCGTGCTCGACGCCGCGCGCGAGGTCGCGATGCCGATCTTCGTGTCCACGATCACGACCATCGTCGTCTTCCTGCCCACGGTCTTCCTCGAGGGCCAGTCGCGGCTCCTCTTCATCCCCCTGACCTTCACCATCTCGTTCTCGCTCTTCGCCTCCTTCCTCGTGTCGCGGACGGTCACACCACTCCTTTGTCTCCAGTGGCTCAGGAGCGAGCACGAGACCACCGAGCACCACGGCCTCAGGGGCCGCCTCGACAAGGTCTTCGCGTGGAGCGGAAAGATCCTCGACCGGCTCGACCCCTTCTATCAGCGCAGCCTCGAATGGAGCCTCGACCACCGCCCGGCCCTGATCGGGGCGATTCTGGCCTTGGTCGCCTCGAGCCGCGTGTTGCTGCCTTTCGTCGGCACCGAGTTCTTCCCGCCCTCGGACGAAAGCCAGTTCCGCATACAGCTCAGAGCTCCGGTCGGGACCCGGGTCGAGGAGACGGAGCGCATCGTCCAGAAAATGGAGCAGATCATCCGATCGACGGCCAAGCCGGGAGAGATCCGGACCGTCGTCTCATCGATCGGGGTTCCGGGCGGGCGCTCGGGGCTTTTCTCCCAGACACCGGCCCGCACGCCGCCCAGCTCCAGGTCTATCTGAACGACCCCGACCAAAGAAAGCGAAAGGACACGCAAATCTTCGCCGAGATCGGCCCCAAATTCGCCGGCCAATTCCCCGGCACAACCTATACCGTCCAGTTCGGCGGCATCGTCAGCCGGGTCATCAACTCGGGCGCGCAACGGCCGATCGAGATCGAGCAGCTGGGCTACGACCTGCGGGACGCCAGGGACACGGCCCGCCAGGTCGTCCGGACCATCCAGGACGTGCCGGGAGTCACCTTCCCCTTCATCAGCCGGGAGGAGAACTACCCCCAGTTCGACATCGTGGTAGACAGGGAGAAGGCGGCCATGGCCGGGATCAGCCAGCGGGACATCGCACAGGCCGCCCTGATCTCGCTCGCCAGCAACGTCAGCCTGAACCCGTCTATTTTCACCGATCCACGGACGGGGAACCAATACAATGTGGTCGTGCAGCTCGACGAGCCGTTCCGCTCCACGCCTGAGGATCTCTCCCGCCTGTTCGTCATGGGCGACGGGGGCCGGCCGGTCCTCCTGGGCGCCGTGGCCGAGGTCAAGCAGGGTGTCGGCCCCGTCATGATCGAGCGCAAGTATCAGCAGCGGCTCATCAAGATCAACGCCCAACCCGGACTGGACCGGGACCTGGGATCCATCGCCCAGGACATCGAGGAGAAGCTCCGGGCCATGCCCGTGCCGCCGGGCTTCTCCTTCCATCTGGGCGGCCAGATCCAGCAGCAGCGCGAGGCCTTCGGCAGCCTGAAGTTCACCTCGCTCCTCGCGATCATCCTCGTCTACATGGTCATGGCGTCCCAGTTCCGCTCGCTGCTCGACCCCTTCATCATCATGTTTTCGGTGCCGCTCGGGATGATCGGCGTCATCTGGGCGCTCCTCCTCACGCGGACCACCCTCAATGTCACGTCGTTCATGGGCATCATCATGATGGTCGGCATCGTCGTATCGAACGGCGTGCTCCTGGTCGAGTACATGAACGAGTTGAGGCGCCGCGGCCTCGGGCTCCGCGAGGCCGTCATCCGGGGCGGCAGGACACGACTCCGCCCCATCCTCATGACGAGCCTCACGACCTTGGTCGGCCTGCTCCCCATGGCGCTCGGCATCGGCACCGGCAGCGAGGCCAATGCCCCGCTGGCCCGCGCCGTGATCGGCGGCCTCGCCGTCTCGACGGTCTTGACCCTGCTCTTGATCCCGGCGCTCTACGTCATGATCGAGGAGCGCTTCCCGCGTCGCCTGGAGGACGCCGAGGCGAGCCGGGCGCTCCAGGGTGAGACCGCATGAGACTCTCCGCTCTCAGGCGTCTCACGGCCCTCGGTGCGCTGGGCATCGCCCTGCTCCCGGTCAGTACCGCCGCCCAGGCCCCGACGCCGCCCCCGACACCCGTGAGGGCCCCATCCATGACCCTCACGGCGCCTCCGGGCACCGGGGCCATCCCCGGGCTCACGCCAACCACCCTGCAGCAGCTGCCGCGCGAGTATCTCCCCGCTCCGGACGGCATCCGCCCCTTCCCGAGACCGACGGAGGCGCAGCAGGTCCTCACGATGGAGGACGCCGTCAGGATCGCGCTGGACAACCAGCCGCTCATCCTCGCGCGGATCGGCGACTACCAGGCGCAGCTCCAGAACATCGCCATCCAGCTCGCGCCGCAGCTGCCGCAGCTGACCAGCCAGTGGGGCGGGAATTGGAACCAAACTCCGAGCTCGGTCCAGAGCCCGTCGGGCCAGACCGCGCCGCTGTCGAACATTCGAAGCGTGACGGTCCAGACGCGGTCATTCGCCACCAGCGCCACGGTCACGGCCCAGCAGCTGCTCTGGGACTTCGGCAAGACCCTGGCCGCGACGGATGCGGCGCGGGCGGGCGCCAAGTCCTCCGCCGAAGACGTCGAGATCCAGAAGCAGGAGACGGTCAGGCTCGTGAAGGAGGCGTACTTCGGCCTCGCGCTGAGCAACCGCCTCGTCCAGGTGCGCCAGGCGCAGCTGGACCGCGCGCTCGTGAACCTGCGCAGCGCCAAGGGGTTCTTCGAGGTGGGCACGCAGCCGAAGTCCTCAGTCACCCGCGCCGAGGTGGACGTCGCCAACGGCCAGCTGGATATCATCAAGGCCGTCAACGACGTCAACATCTTCCGCCTCACCATCAACCAGCTCATGGGCATCCCGATCAACACGCCCACCGAGATCCGGGACAACCTGACCTACGGGCACGTGGAGTTCGATCCCAAGAACCTCCTCAACGAGGCCTTCGCGCGGCGTCCCGAGTACCGGCAGATCAAGGCGCGGTACGAGCAGGCCGACTACACCGTCAAGGCGCAGTTCCGCAACTTCTTCCCGAACGTCGTCGCCCAGGGCACCTACGGCGCGGCCCGCACCGACATGAACGAGACCTACAGCTACGGGTTGCAGCTCAACTGGACCATCTTCGACGGCGGCGGGAAGATCGCGCTCTACAAGCAGGCCCAGGCCCAGCGCGACGCCGCCCAGGCCCGTGTGCGCGACACGGAGCTCACGATCTGGCAGCAGGTCGAGCGCGCCTACGTCACCGTCCAGCAGGCCGAAGAGGCCATCGGCGCAGCCCAGAAGGCCGTCGAGTCCTCCGACGAAAACTTCCGGCTGAGCCAAGGACGCTTCGACGCCGGCGTGGCCAACATCATCGAGCTGACCGATGCACAGCTCGCCCTGACCACCGCCGAGTCCAATGTGGCGCAGGCGCTCGCCGCCTACCGGATCGCGATTGCCCAGCTAGAGCGCTTCATGGGCCGCCGCTAGCAGGCGGGCGATAAGGGCCCATCTGCTTCGTTGGCGCCTTCGTCCGCAGGCTCAACGTAGAGAGTCTACGCCTCGCCTGCGGCCTTCGGGCGCCGCCTCGCATCTGGACCCTTCTCGCCCGCCTGCGGTAGTGTTGGCGGGGCTGGCGCTAGGAATAAAGCGCCCTGCGCGGTAGTCTCATGACTATGAGCCGTCGCTGGTGGATCCTCGGCGTGTTCCTCGTGCTGGCCGCGGCGGCCAGCGGGGCGTGGTTTTTCGCCCAGGGCCGGGGCAGCACCCCCAAGTTCCGTACGGCCAAGATCGAGCGCGGCCCCCTCACGGCGACGGTGTCGGCCACGGGCACCCTCAATGCCGTCGTCACCGTTCAGGTCGGCTCCCAGGTCTCGGGCCAGATCAAGGAGCTTTTCGCCGACTTCAATTCCCAGGTCAAGCGCAACCAGCTGGTCGCCCGGATCGATCCCGAGATCTTCCAGGCCAGGGTCGCCCAGGTCAAGGCCCAGCTGGAGGCCGCCAAGGCCAATGTGCTCAACCAGCGGGCGGCCGTCGAGAAGGCCCGGGCCGATGTCGCCAACGCCCAAGCCGCCTTGGCGGTGGCCAGGGCGCAGACCGCCAAGGCCCAGGTGGCGGTGCTCGACAGCCGCCGCGACCTCGGGCGCAAGCGCGACCTGAAGCAAAAGGGTTTCATCGCCCAGGCCGATGAGGATTCCGCCCAGGCGGTCTATGACTCTGCCGTCGCCCAGGCCGAATCGACCAAGGCCCAGGAGGACGCCCAGGCCTCCATGATTCGCTCCGCTGAGGCCCAGTTGCGCGTCGCCGAGGCCCTGCTCCAGACGGCCGCGGCCAACGTCGGCCAGCAGGAAGCGGCCCTCAGGCAGTCGCAGGTCGACCTGAACCACACGGAGATCCGGGCGCCCGTCGACGGCGTGGTGGTCTCCCGGACCGTGGACGTCGGGCAGACTGTGGCGGCGAGCCTCCAGGCTCCGACCCTCTTCACCATCGCCCAGGACCTGACCGAGATGCAGGTGGACACCAACGTGGACGAGGCCGACGTCGGGCGAATCCGCGTAGGGCTCCGCGCCACCTTCACCGTGGATGCCTTCCGCGGCCAGACGTTCTCGGGCGAGGTGATGCAGGTGCGCAAGGCGCCCCAGACCGTCCAGAACGTCGTCACCTACAACGTGGTGGTCTCGGCGCGCAATCCGGACGGCAGGCTCCTCCCCGGCATGACGGCCAATGTCCGCCTGGTCGTGGACCAGAAGGACGGGGTCCTCAAGGTGCCGAACGCGGCGCTCCGCTACCGGCCCCCAGGTGAGGCGACCGAGACTCAGGCCGCTGCGGGCGCCGGGCCTTCCGGGGGACAGGGCACGCCGCCTTCCATCGAGCAGGTCCGAGACCGCCTCGTGAAATCCCTCGGCCTCACTCCCGAGCAGGTGAAGAAGCTCGAACCCATCCTCCAGGAAGGCCGCGACAAGTTCCGGGCCCTGATGATGCGCAACCCGACCGAGGGCGAGCGCCGCATCGAGGGCCAGAAGATCCGCGAGGCCAGCCGCGAGCAGATCCGATCCATCCTGACCCCGGACCAGCGCGGCAAGTACGACCAGCAGGTGGCGGACCAGGCCGGCGCGCGGGCGGGCAGCTCAGGACGCATCTTTATCCTGGGTCCCGACGGCAAGCCCGCGGCCGTCACCGTCCAGCTCGGCATCTCCGACGGCAACTTCACCGAGATCGTCGGCGGCGAGCCCAAGGACGGCCAGGACGTCATCACCGGCACACGCGACCGGCCCGGCGCGGCACGGCCGGCCGGCGGTCCGCGCCTCTGAGACGGCCATGGGCCACACGATCATCGAGACGCGCGAGCTGACGAAGGACTACCGCCTGGGAGACCAGGCCGTCCACGCGCTCCGCCACGTCTCGGTCAAGATCCACGCGGGCGAGTTCGTGGCCGTCATGGGCCCGTCCGGCTCGGGCAAGTCCACCTTCATGAATCTCCTCGGTTGCCTCGACAAGCCCACGAGCGGGCGCTACGTCCTCGACGGCGTCGACGTCTCCGAGCTGACTGACGACGCCCTCGCCGCCATCCGCAACGGAAAGATCGGCTTCGTCTTCCAGACCTTCAACCTCCTGCCCCGCACGAGCGCGCTCGAGAACGTCGAGCTGCCCCTGCTCTACTCCCGCGTCCCGGCCGCCGAGGGACGGGCGCGTGCCGAGACCAAGCTCACAGCCGTCGGCCTCGCCGATCGGGCCGACCACCACCCCTCCCAGCTGTCGGGCGGCCAGCAGCAGCGGGTCGCCATCGCCCGCGCGCTGATCAATGACCCGGTCCTGATCCTGGCCGACGAGCCCACGGGCAATCTCGATACGCGCACGAGCATCGAACTCATGGCCCTCCTTCAGGATTTGAACCGGCAGGGCATCACGGTCGTGCTCGTGACACACGAGGCGGACATCTCGCAGTTCGCCTCGCGCGTGCTGGTGTTCCGCGACGGCCGCCTGACCAGGGACGAGGCGGTCGCGATGCCCAAGGAGGCGCGGCGGCTGCTGGCGGCGCTGCCGGCCGAGGAGGACGACGCGTGAACGTGCTCGCCAGCTCCCGCATCGCCGTCCGCGCGCTGCGCGTGAACAAGCTCCGCAGCACGCTGACCATGCTCGGCATCATCATCGGCGTCGGCGCCGTGATCGCCATGGTCGCAGTCGGCACGGGCGCGCAGGCGCGCGTGGCCGAGCAGCTCCAGGCCCTCGGCGCGAACATGATCTTCGTCTTTCCCGGCGCCACGACCTCCGGGGGCCTGCGCCACGGCGTCGGCAGCTCGATCAAGCTGACCGAAGACGACGCCTGGGCCATCCCGCGTGACGTCCAGGGGGTAGAGGTCGCCGCGCCGAGCGTGCGCGGCACGGGCCAGCTCGTCTGGGGCAACCTCAACTGGTCCACCATCATCCAGGGGGTGACGCCTGAGTATTTCGAGGCGCGCGACTGGCCCACGTCGTCGGGCCGCGTCTTCGCCCAGGAGGACGTGGACGCCGCCGCCAAGGTCGCCATCCTCGGGCAGACCGTGGCCGAGAACCTCTTCGGCGACACGGATCCGATCGGACAGACCATCCGCGTCAGGAAGCTCTTGTGCACGGTAGTCGGCGTCCTCGAGCGCAAGGGCCAGAACACCTGGGGACAGGATCAGGACGACGTGATCATCATCCCCCTGACGACCGCCAAGCGGAAGGTGCTCGGCGTCACCCAGGCCAACGCCCGGACGATCAACGCCATCTCCATCAAGGTACGCGACAACGAGGACCTCAAGGAGGTCCAGGAGTCCATCCGCGAGCTGATGCGCCAGCGGCATCGCCTCCAGCCGGGCCAGGAGGACGACTTCGGCATCCGGAGCGCGGCCGAGATGGTGCAGACCAAGGACGAGCAGGCGCAGCTCATGACCAAGCTCCTGATGTCCATCGCCTCCGTCTCGCTGCTGGTCGGCGGCATCGGCATCATGAACATCATGCTCGTCTCGGTGACCGAGCGGACGCGTGAAATCGGCCTCCGCATGGCGGTGGGCGCGCGGGGGCGCGACATCCTGACCCAGTTCCTGGTCGAGGCGCTGACCGTCGCCATGATCGGGGGAAGCATCGGCATCGTGGCGGGGCTCGGCGCCTCGTACGCCCTGGCCTACTTCGGCGACTGGCGCACGGTGGTCAGCCCGCCGGCCATCCTGCTGGCCTTCGGGTTCTCCGGGCTCATCGGCATCTTCTTCGGCTTCTACCCTGCCCGAAAGGCCGCTGGGCTCAATCCGATCGACGCCCTGAGATACGAATGATCGCGCGCCTTCTGGCAGTCGTTCTCCTGGCGGTGCTCTGTGCTGCGCCCGCGTTCGCACAGACCTACACGTTCACGCCGCAGTCTTCGAAGGACCTCACCCTGACCTTCCAGACCGAGCGAGAGGGCGGCTCGCGCGTGCTGATTCTGGGCGAAGTGCGCAACGGCTCGACCCAGCCGTGCGAGCGGGTCGTCGTCAAAGCCGAGGGTCTCGACGACAACGGCCGCGTGGTCAGCCGGGGCCGGGCCTATGTGACGGGCACACTCAGGGGGAAGGCGTCGGCGTCATTCGAGATCAGGCTGTCGTCGGCGGGATCGGAGCGGCGCTACCGCGTGGAGATCGAGACCTTCGAGTTCGTGACGCCGCGCCCCGAGGGCCAGTAGTCTCGGGATGGTGTCCCCCCGCAAGCGGAGCGCCCGGTACTGCCACCAGCTGTCCACGTCGAGCATCCAAGCCATAGAGGAGCGATTCGCACCCATCGTCGCAGCAGTTGCCCGGGTCGCGCGCGGCGGCGATGCCCCGGCGGTCAGGCTTGAGGGCGCCATGGAGATCATTTTCGGCGCCTACGGCCGGAGCGACCCCGACTTTTCCGAGATGCTCCTGACGGGCTGGATGCGGGCGCGCCACGACAAGCATCACCAGCTGGCACTGGCCTGGCAGCGGGAGCAGCTCCGGCTGTCGCTCGAGGAGATTCTCCAGGCGGGCGTGGCGGCGGGAGCGTTCAGGAAGGAGATCGATACGGGCGCCGTCGCCGCCGTCATGCTGGGCGCGGCCGAGGGGTGCCTGCTCCAGTCCGCCACACAGGGCGGGGCCGTGCCACCAGGCGAACTGGTGCGAGCGCTGCTGAGCCTCGCGCTCAGCGTGACCTGCGCTCGCTCGGCTCGAACCCCCTCACCGGCGCCGCGACAGCTCGATCACGAGGAGTAGGACGCCCGAGACCATCACGATGGTGTTGAGGGCGGCCGACAGGCGATGGAGCCGCGCGAAGCCCGCCGCGGCTGCGGCGTCCATGCCCACCTGCCGCATGGCCTCGCGGGCGGCATGGGCCGCCGGCAGGACTACGGCGCCCGCATACAGCGTCAACGCGAGCATCAGGAGGACGAGGCCCACAGGCAGCCAATCCCATCCACGCCACCCGCCCCCAAGCCAACGCGCGCCCAGCCCCGCCAGAGACGCGAGCCCCAGCGCCAAGCCTACCGCGTAGTAACGGGGGAAGACGGCGCCGACGAACCTGCCGGCGGCCTCGCGCTCGAGGGTCGTGAAGGCCGCGGGCGCGACCACGAAGGCAAAGAAGCCCATGACGCCGAGCCACAGCGCCACCGCGACGACGGTGAGCTGTCTCATGTCCCGGCACGCCCGACAAGAAAACGGGTCAGGAGCGCGTTGACCCGCTCAGGAGCCTCCTGCTGGACCCAGTGGCTTACCCCCGGCAGGTGCGTGATCGAGAACGGGCCGGAGAAGTACGCCCGCATCCCGCGCGTCAGCTCCCTGCCCAGGGCGAAATCCCTGTCCCCCCAGATGATCAATGTCGGCGCCGCGATCTTCGGCAGTTCCCGCACGGACGGCAACCCGCCGCGGAATGCCGCCCGGTACCAGTTGATGGCGCTCCGGAGCGCTCCGGGCTTGGCGAAGGCCTCCACGTAGCGGGCCAGGTCGGCCGACCCGAACGTGCCCTTCCGCGCGCTGCCCGCCAGCATGCCCTTGAGGATCCGGAAGTTGTCGGCCGCGAGCAGGCGCTCCGGCGCCTCCGGCAACTGGAAGAAGAACATGTACCAGCTCTTCCTGAGCTGCTCGACGTTGCCCCGCTGAAGCTCCCGGGAGAAAAGAGCGGGGTGAGGCGAGTTCAGCACGCAGAGCCTGTCGGTCATCTCGGGATGGAGCATGGCGAAGGCGTAGGCCACCGCGCCGCCCCAGTCGTGGCCCACGATGCAGGCGCGCTCGTGGCCCAGGGCGCGGACGATCCCCGCCACGTCCTCGACGATATTGGTGATCCGATAGGCCTCGATGCCTTCCGGCTTGTCGGAGTCGTTGTAACCGCGCAGGTCCGGCGCCGCCACCTCGAAGCCGGCCGACGCCAGCGCCGGGATTTGCCGCCGCCACGAATACCAGAACTCGGGGAAGCCGTGCAGAAGAAGGACGAGCCCCCGCGAAGGGCCGCCGCCGGCCGGCCCAGCGGTGACGACATGGAAGCGGAGGCCGTTGGCCTCGACGAACCGGTGCTGCCAGGGCTCGGAGCGCGGGATCTTGGGCATGGGCCTCCTACAGTAGCGGCCGAGGCAGGGCAGTTCAAGTTGACACGCGCGGCCCCGGCTCCTAGCATCGGGCACATGCGCGTGGGCCTGGCCCGCACACTCGGGAAGAAGGGGCGAATGGCCGACGCCCAGCGGGAGGCCCTGGCCGTCCTGGACGAGAAGGCTCCGAGCAATCCCGCCGACTGGACTGTGAAGGACGTTCCGCAGGCCCAGGCCCTCATCGTGCAGATCAAGGAGCGCTCCTGAGCCCCCGCCGGCCGCGGCTCCAGATCGGCCGCGTCATCCGGACTCTCGGGCGCCACGCCCAGCGCTGGCGCACGACCTCGCTCGCCGAAGTCGCGGCCCGGAGGCGCGATCCCTTCCACGTGCTGATCGCCTGCCTGCTCTCGCTGCGCACCAAGGACGAGACGACGGGCCCGGCAGCGGCGCGCCTCTTCGACCTCGCCGAGACGCCCGAGACGATGCTCCGCCTGACGCCCACGCTGATCGAGCGCGCCATCTTCCCCGTCGGCTTCTACCGCACCAAGGCGCGGGTCATCCTCGGCGTCTGCCGCGATCTCCTGTCGCGGTTCGCCGGCCGGGTCCCGGACGAGATCGACGCGCTGCTCACGCTCAAGGGCGTGGGCCGGAAGACGGCCAACCTCGTGGTCACCCAGGGATTCAACAAGCCGGGCATCTGCGTGGACATCCACGTCCACCGCATCTCGAACCGGCTGGGGTACGTCCGGACCCGGAATCCCGCGGAGACCGAAACGGCGCTGCGGGCCTGCCTGCCGAGACGGTATTGGATCGGCTACAACGACCTGCTCGTGTCCTTCGGTCAGAACATCTGCCAGCCCGTGTCGCCCAAGTGCTCGGAGTGCCCCCTGCGCGCGCCCTGTGCGCGCGTCGGCGTCACCCGCTCGCGCTAGTCCGAAGCTTTCGCAGGAGCGCGAGCGCGGCTCGGTCGGCCTTGGGCTCGGGATCCTTGGGCGTCTCGAGGACCATCGGCGCGCGGGCGAAGCGCCGGTCTCTCATCAGCCAGCGGAACGCATCCTCGATCTCGGCGCATGACTAGATCACGCCGTCGTAGTCCTCGCGGGTTCGCACGTCGTAGCCGGCGGCGAAGAGGTGGCAGGTGTCGAGGCAGACGCCGAGGCGCTCCGGCGCCCGCGTGCCGCCGAGGAGCGCAGCCAGCTCTTCAAAGCTCCGCCCGATGGTCGCGCCGCTGGTCGGTCAGGGCCATGGACGGTTCCGCCAGGTCGGCGAGCCCCTGGGGGGCCCCGCTCGGCGAGAGAACCGCGGTGCGGCCTCTCATGGTTCGCCTCGCCTCACGTGTCCCCCATGATCCGGATCTCGGGCTCCAGCGCGATGCCGAAGTGTTCCTGTACCCGCTCGCGCGTCATGTCCATGAGCGCCAGGATGTCGGCCGCCGTGGCGCCGCCCCGGTTCACGATGAAGTTGGCGTGCTTGGCGGAGATCTCGGCGCCGTTGAGCCGCTTGCCCTTGAGCCCCACCTTCTCGATCAGGCGCGCGGCGGTTTCGCCCTGCGGGTTCTTCCACACGCACCCCACCGAGGCCAGCTCCAGCGGCTGGGTCGCCTTCTTCTGCTTGAGGCGTTGTTTGATGTCCTTCTGGATCTCGACCTGCGGCCGGCGGTGGAGCTGCAGCCGCGCGCCGACCAGCACGGCGCCAGGCGGGGCGGCGAAGGCGCGGCAGCCGAAGCTGCCGTTGCGGTAGCCGAAGCTGCCGTTGCCCGGTTTGAACTCGCCGAGCGTGCCGTCCGGGTGGAGGAAGTACACGGCTGAGATGAAGTCGCCGATCCATCCGTCGGCCGTGCCCGCGTTCATGGCGACGGCGCCGCCGATGGTTGCCGGGATCCCGACCAGGCATTCGATGCCGCCCAGGTTCAGCGCGGCGGCCTCGCGGATCAAGGCGGACAGCCCGACGCCGGCGCCCGCCACTGCCTCCTCGCCGCTGAACTCGACGCGGCCGAGGCAGCCCTCGAGCTTGAGCACGACGCCGCGGATGCCGCGGTCGCGCACGAGCAGGCTATTGCCCGCCCCGACGACGTCGACGGGCAGCTGCTCGCGCTCCGCGAATCCCAGCGCCAGGCGGACGTCCTCGACGTCCTGGGGGACGACGAAGATGTCCGCGGGCCCCCCGATCCGCAAGGAGGTATGGAAGCTGAGGGGTTCTTTGAACCGTACCTCGCCCCGAATCTCTCTGAGCATGGGTATCTCCTCTTCGACTGGTCGCGCATATCGCCCAGGCGCGTGAGCAGCTCCGCGCCAAGCCGGCCTACGTCGCCGGCGCCGAGGGTGAGCACGAGGTCGCCGTACCGCCTCCGCCGCTCGAGCCTGTCGCGGGTCGCACGAGTGCTTGAGCGTTCAGGACCTCACGCACCTTCCGGGTGAGCGCCTGGGGCAAGAACGGCTTCTGGATGAGGGAGATGTCCGGCTCCAGGCCGCCGTGCTGGGCCATCACATCGGCCGTGTATCCGGACATGTAGAGCACCTTGATGCCCCGGCGGAGCGGAGCGATTTCCTCCACCAACCGGCACCCGTTCATGTGCGGCATGACCACGTCGGTGAGGACGAGGTGGATGGGGCCGCTGTGCCGCCCGGCGATCCCCAGTGCCTCCGCCGGGTGGCGTGCGTCGAGGACCTTGTAGCCGCTCTGCTCCAGGATCTCGCGAGTGAGTACCCGGACCTCGTCCTCGTCCTCCACCAGGAGGACCGTCTCGGACCCCCGAGGTGACGTGGAGACCACCTGCTCCTCCGTCGCGAGGAGAGCCTCGA
>Ga0209726_10002865_pt1 | contig 24664 bp, 18 predicted proteins | sample Subgrocontami54m_FD_187453 | JGI IMG/M metagenome (GOLD analysis project Ga0209726, IMG submission 187453) | Subsurface groundwater microbial communities from S. Glens Falls, New York, USA - GMW46 contaminated, 5.4 m (SPAdes) (version 3) | ecosystem: Environmental > Aquatic > Deep subsurface >... | reverse complement strand
GGCCTGCCTACCGGCACCTGCCTGCCGGTAGGCAGGGGCAGGCCGCCTGCGCGGGAATGACAGAGTAGTCCAATCCGTGTTATATTCCTAATATGGATACAAAAATCAAAAGCACCCCCAAAGATGTATTTATGCATCTCCTGAGTATCGTTGCCCTCTATATCAGCGCCATAAATTTTATCGTTTTACTTTTCCAATATATCAATTTGAGCTTCCCCGATCCGCTCGAAGGCTTTTACTACGGCGGCGTAGCAGGCACGATCCGTTGGGCGATGGCCTCACTCATCATCGTTTATCCGGTTTATATTTTGATCACCCGTTTACTCAATAAAGAGTATGCCACGGAGCCGGAAAAGCGCGAATTAAAAATTCGCAAATGGCTGGTGCATCTGACGCTTTTTGTCGCTTCAGTCACTATTATCGGCGACCTTGTGACTTTAGTTTACAATTTCCTCGGCGGAGAACTTACTGCCAGATTTATCTTGAAAGTGCTGGTCGTGCTTCTGGTCTCCGGCACCGTGCTTGGTTATTATTTGAAAGACTTGCGCGGCACTTGGAAAAAAGGTCAGTTAAGAATTTTGGTCTGGGTAGTTTCGGCTGTTATACTGGCCGGTATCGTCGGTGGATTCTTCACCGCCGGTTCACCATTTAAGGCTCGCCTCGTTCGTTTTGACGAGCGCCGCGTTGGAGATTTGCAAATTATTCAGAGCGAAATAATTAATTATTGGATGAGAAAAGATAAGCTTCCGCCGACGCTCGATGAGCTCCGGAGCGACATCAGTGGTTTCCGTCCGCCGGTAGATCCGAAGACAAATCTTCCTTATGAATATCGATCTCTATCTGATTTGAAATTTGAACTCTGCGCCAACTTCGACCTGTCGTCCGATCCCGTGCCAGCCATATCCCGCGCTAAAACGCCCTATCCGGCCTATGGTCCTTATGATCAGAATTGGGATCACGAAGCGGGACAAAAATGTTTCGAACGCAATATCGACCCCGAACTTTATCCGAAAGAAAAACCGAGGCCGTTGTAGCCACCCGTCGACGAAGCAATTTTACTATAAGTCATTCTGATATGAGATGGCTTTTTGTCACAAATATTATTTTATTTACGACCGCGATCGCCGGCGGAATTTTTAATTATCAAATTTATAATCTTTACGAAGATGCCCAGCGACAGTTTAAAGAATCAACTCAGCAGCTTTCGGGAATGAGTTATCTTTTAGATAAAGAACTCTCCGGCGCCAAAAATAATATTAGTAATCTTGAGAAGCGGCTCAATGTTCAGCAAAAACTTTCCGCGGAACAAAAACGCCTTATTGAAATCCAAAGCCAGTTTTCCGATTCTCAAAAGGGAAAAATTTCCGGACTTGAGTCCGAGCTTGGCGGCGCGAAAACAGAGATAGACAAATTAAAACAAACCGGCGGCGAACCCTTGCCCAAAGATTTTATTAATTCGTTACTGCAAGCGACGGCACGCGTTAGGTGCCTGATTTCCCAAAATTCTCGCAGCGAAACAATCAAAGCCGGATCGGGTTCGGTTCTCGGCCGATACGAGGCGGTGGGTGGGGCGCATGTCGTGATGACCAACGCTCATGTCGTCGCTCCGAAAGCTGGGACGAGCGAGTATGATTGCGACATCGTTTTTGGTGAAAACATCCGTTATGACGCAGAGGTAGTGACGCGCGTCTGGGGTGGCAATGTTGATTTCGCATTTTTAAAACTTGGCGAGCCGAAAAAAGAACCGGCGACTATTATCTCGTATAGTGAACTCGGAGTAGGCTTTTGTGAATTCAAAGATGTCGCGCCGGGCGATCTAGTTACTGTTCTTAGTTACCCGGGTTTTACCGGGCCGGAACGCGCCGTTTCGGAAGGAAAAATTACGGATATTTTAGATGGCCCGATCTACGAAGCTTCGGCTTTGATCGACCTCGGCTCCTCCGGTGGTGTGGCGGTTTCGAACAAAAAACGCTGCGTTCTCGGGATGCCGACTTGGAAAGGTGTTGGTGATAAACTAGGGCTGGGGTATATTCAGTCTTGGCCGATGATGCTATCCTACAAATAGGCTACGAAAAAGATTGCTTCGGAGGACCCCTGCCTACCGGCACCTGCCTGCCGGTAGGCAGGGGCAGGTCGCAACGACAAAGTTTTTTTAATCGCGATCAGACTTATATGACTCTCCCCATTATATTCTTTCAACTTATAGTTTTTCTTTTTTCTGTAATAATCCACGAAGTCTCACATGGCCTCGCGGCTTTACGACTAGGGGATACGACGGCGCGTGATGCCGGTCGGCTGACTCTAAACCCTTTACCACACCTCGAGTTTTTTGGCTCATTTTTTTTGCCGTTAATGATGTTTCTTGCAACTGGCGGAGCGATGATTTTTGGCTGGGCGCGTCCGGTGCCTTATGATCCTCGGTTTCTAAAAAATCCGAAAGTCGGCGCCGGACTCATCGCCGCCGCGGGGCCCGTCTCGAACTTCACTGTGGCCCTAGTTTTTGGCATTGCCATCCGAATATTCTCCTCCTTTGGCGCCTCCGACTTTGGTCCTCTGCCGTTATTGCTCCACATCATAGTTCTGACCAATGTTTTGCTCGCCGTTTTCAATCTCGTGCCCATTCCACCACTTGACGGCTCAAAAATCCTTTTCGCTCTTTTGCCTTATCAATACGACAACCTCCGGCTCTGGCTCGAACGCTACGGGATGGTTATTTTGTTAGTATTTATTTTCTACGGCTTCAGCCTCATCCAGCCCATCATCGGTCTGATCTATCGTCTCTTCGTCGGCGGCGGGGGACTATTGTAAAATATCAAATCGAGTTTATTTTCTCTAACTCGGAGATCGTCTCGAGAGGGAGTGGGATTGCAATTGCGATAAACTCTTGACTTTAGATGCTCACATTTGCTATAATATTTAACATCAGTATCAAATTGCGATAGACTATTAGCTATTCGCGATTAGCCATTCAATGCCCACAATTAACCAGCTTTTAAAAGGCAAAAGACAGCCCTCATATAACAAGAGCAAATCACCGGCGCTTCAGCGTTATTTTAATGTTAAGAAAAATAGCCCGTTTCAATCGCCGTCTCCTTTCAAGCGCGGTGTTTGCGTCAGAGTTTTTACCACGACTCCGAAAAAGCCAAACTCCGCGCTTCGCAAAGTCGCCCGCGTACGCCTCACAAACGGCATGGAGGTTACAGCCTACATTCCGGGAGAGGGACACAATCTGCAGGAGCACTCCGTCGTCGTGATCCGCGGTGGCCGTGTTAAAGACTTGCCGGGTGTGCGCTATCACATCGTCCGCGGAGTCCTCGACACTGTCGGCGTCGAATCTCGCCATCAGCAGAGAAGTAAATATGGCGCGAAAAGAGCTAAAAAATGACGCGAATTTCCCGCGCGTCACCCAGAGGCCGTAAGGCCGTGGGATCTCTCGTTTTAAAATAATATTAATCTTCGATTGCGGTCAAACTTATGCGTAGAAAACGAAACTACAAAAGAGAACGAAAACCAGATATAAAATACGGCAGTATACCCGTAGGGCGTTTTATTAATTATTTGATGAAGCGGGGCAAAAAGTCCGTAGCCGAGAAAATCATGTATGACGCTTTTGATATTATTAAAAAAGAAACCAACCTTGAGCCGACGGTAGTTTTTGAAAAAGCCATGGAAAACGCCACTCCTTTAGTTGAGGTGACCTCCAAGCGCGTCGGTGGTGCCAACTATCAGGTGCCTCGCGAAGTGCGCGCGGCCAGAAAATTTATGCTTACTGCCGGCTGGATTATCGACGCCGCGAACGGCAAGAAAGGCAAACCGATGGCCAAGAAACTCGCCGAAGAGCTGATGCTCGCGTATAAAAACGAAGGCGCCGCCATCAAAAAGAAACAAGACACTCATCGTATGGCCGAAGCCAACCGCGCCTTTGCCCATTTCAGCTGGTAATAGGCTATGAGACAGTATCCTATAGAAAAAGTTCGCGATATCGGCATCATTGCCCACATCGACGCCGGCAAGACCACCGTCTCCGAGCGCATACTTTTTTATACCGGTGTTTCTCATAAGATCGGCGAAGTCCACGAAGGCGACACCGTGATGGATTGGATGGAACAGGAGCGCGAGCGCGGCATCACCATCACCGCCGCCGCGACCACCTGTTTTTGGATTCCGACTTATGCGAAGGGCGACAAGGCCGCGAGTCACCGCATCAATCTCATAGATACTCCCGGCCATATCGATTTTACTGTCGAGGTAAAAAGATCTCTGCGCGTGCTTGATGGCGCGGTTGTTGTTTTTGACGGGGTGAGCGGAGTCGAACCCCAATCCGAGACCAACTGGCGTTACGCCGATGAGTATAAGACGCCGCGTATTTGTTTTATTAACAAACTCGATCGCATGGGTGCGAGCTTTTTTGGCTCACTAGCCTCTATTCGCGAAAGATTAAATCCAAACGCCATTCCGATTCAGATTCCTATTGGCCTCGAGGCGGCTTTTGAGGGTATCGTTGATCTAATAAAGATGAAAGCTTATCGCTTTGAGGGTGACAAGGGCGAGAAGATTGTCGAAGGTGAGGTGCCGGAAAATATGCTCGAGGAAGCCAAGAAGTGGCGGGGTGAATTGATCGAAAAAATCGTCGAACAGGACGATGCTTTGATGGCGCGGTATTTGGAGGGGCGAGAGCCGACTCTTGAAGAATTAAAAAAGACGCTTCGGGCGGCTACCGTCAAAGGCGATGTGTTTCCGGTTGTGACCGGTTCGGCTTTGAAAAATAAAGGCGTTCAGCTGGTGCTGGACGCGGTTGTAGATTATTTGCCGGCGCCAAACGATGTGCCACCGATCCGCGCGACGGATATTTTGACGGGTGCACCGCTCGAACGGCACCCTAAAGACGAGGAACCATTTACGGCGCTTGCCTTTAAGATCGCCGCCGATCCCTTTGTCGGTTCGCTGACTTTTTTCCGGGTCTACTCCGGCACGCTCAAAAAAGGCAGTTATGTTTTAAATACTACTAAAAATCATCAAGAGCGCATCGGCCGTATGGTGCGCCTACACGCCAATCAGCGGGAAGATTTGGATGAGATTCATGCCGGAGAAATCGGTGCGGCTATTGGTCTAAAGGATACGACGACTGGGGACACGCTGTGTGATCCGGAACACCCAGTGCTTCTCGAAAGAATTATTTTCCCCGAACCGGTTATCGCTATTCGCATCGAGCCAAAAACCAAAGCTGATCAAGAAAAAATGGGCATTGCTCTGCATCGTCTGGCGGACGAAGACCCGACTTTTAAGGTTGGCGGCGATCCAGAGACGGGGGAGACCATCATCGCCGGTATGGGCGAACTCCATCTCGAAATCATCGTTGATCGTATGAAACGCGAATTTGGCGTGGAGGCCAATGTCGGCCGTCCGCAGGTGTCCTATAAAGAAACCATCAAAAACGAATCCGAAGCCGAAGGCAAATATATTCGCCAGTCTGGTGGCCGAGGTCAATACGGCCATGTCCGTATCCGTATGCGTCCGCAGGAGCGCGGTAAAGGTTTCTCATTTGTTAATTCCGTCAAGGGCGGCGCTATTCCGCAGGAATTTTTCTCGCCTATTGAAAAAGGTATCGCAGAAGCTCTCGACCGCGGCGTTATCGCCGGCTATAAAATGGTGGATGTCGAAGTTGAGCTTTATGACGGATCATTCCACGAAGTGGACTCCTCGGAAGCGGCTTTCAAAATTGCCGGCTCGATGGCCGTGCAGGAGGCCGCCAAGCGCGCGAAGCCGATATTGCTCGAGCCGATTATGAAAGTGCAGGTTCTGACTCCGACCGATTTTATGGGTGATGTTACCGGCAATTTGAGCTCCAAGCGCGGTAAGATTGAGGCGATGAATGATCGCGGCAACATCAAGATTATCGATGTTATGGTGCCACTTTCAGAAATGTTTGGCTATTCGACTGATCTGCGCTCGATGTCCCAGGGCCGGGCTTCATTCTCAATGGAATTCGATCATTACGAGGAAATGCCCTCCAGCGTGGCGGCCGTAGTCATCGAAGGCCGTCAAAAGAAATAATCTCCCTCTTTTTTCCTCCCTCTTTCAGCAGAACGGGGAGTCTGCCTATCGAGGCAGGTGCCGGTAGACAGGGCTACGCAAAGGCGATGCGGGTATGGCCGCGGGCAGAATGATTTTTTTCGTCATTGCGAGAAGTCCTCGACGAAGCAATCTCTCATTGCTACAATAATCTCAGCCCATTGTTAAGGAGTAATACGATGAAGCGCGTCTATGTTTTCGACGCCGATGACACTGGCTGGATGAATGAGTGGCAATATTCTGAAACCTATATCAGATTTTTCCATTTCCTCTACGGAGCTTTTAAGGATAAAACTCCGAATCTTTATTCTCTGGTGGAACAATTTAAATTTCATAGCAAAGCAGCCTTTGATGTCTATGGCGTAAAAAATGCCAGACAATTCATAGTTTTTGAAATCTGCTATGAGAAAGTTAGAGCTTGGGTAAAAAATCGTTTCAATGAGGATCTCGGCCAGAGTTGGCATCTGGATTATTTGCGCAATCTTGGCAAAGACCCTTTTGACTTCACTCGGCTTTCTTGGCTTCCCGAAACTCGCGCCGCGCTTTTGCGTTTGAAAAACGAAGGTCACGCGCTTTGTCTATTATCTTGTTACGATTCGGAATTTTTTCCGGCGCGCACAGCCCATATGAAAACCGAAGAATTTTTCCCTCTTTGCCACACTCGTTGCACCGAATTCAAAAAGACCAAAGATGATTTTATCGCCGTCTCCGGCTGGACTCCCGAAAAAGACCCCGACCACAAGTGGATCGCTGTCGGTAATGCCGAAAGCGACATTTTACCGGCTCTCGAAATCTCTGAAAGTTGGCACGGCATTTACATCCCGCATTCTTCGACCTCCGTTTATGTCGGTTCCGAGAAAGGCGTCGATTATTTCACTCCGCCTCCGATCAGCCATCCGCGAGTCCGCAATATCTTCTCCGCCCGCGATTTCCCCTTCGACTTCCCTGCTTAAAAGTAAAAATCAAAAACCGGCCCCAAAGCCGGTTTTTCTCTTCATCCCACCACCCACCCCCTTATAATTCCTTTATTTTATCCTCAATTTTTTTCAGCACCTCCTTCTGATACTTCCTATTTTTCATAATATCTTTATCAGAATTGTTAACTTCCACCGTCATCACCTTGAGACCCGGATAACTTTTTACCCACGCGTCCTGCAAATCGGATAAAATTCGGAGATATTCGGCGTTGATGGATTTCTCAAATTCCCGTCCGCGTTCCTTGATCCGAGCGAGAAGCGTTTCTACCGGCGCGCGCAGCTGGACTATGAGATGAGGTTTCGGCAAGCCTTTGTTAAATGATTCAAAAAATTGATGATAAAGTTCGTGTTCATTTTTGGTCATATAACCAAGTGCCTTTTGAGCCTCGGCATAAGTAAAGACATCCTGATAAACGGGCGTGTCTTGGATAACGCTCGAATCGGCGAGCATTGCCTTCAACTCTTTTAGTTGAGCGGCTTTTTCTCGCAAATAAAAAAGTTGCGAGTGAAGCGCCCAAGCTTTTGGTTCTTCATAATAAAGCGGTAAGAAAATATTTTCTTTAAAATTTTCTTCAATAATCGGCACGCTGAGCTTTTTTGATAATAATCTGCAAAGCGTCGTTTTACCCGACCCCATCACTCCCGAGATAGAAATATAAAAATTTTTTTGTTTTTTAATTTTGTTTCTTACCATAAGCGTTTATTCATTTTTACACAACCGCGTCTTCGAGGCAAAATCGTAAAGGTTAATAAGTGTCAAATAAAATAAAAAAGACACCCCATTTCTGAGGTGTCCGGTTGCATGAGAGCGGTGGGAATCTCTCGTCGCCTGCGCTTCGGCTCCCTAAAACCCAGCGGTTTTAGTATTTCCGCCTCGGGAAAACTCCCGTTTTCCCGACCCCTGCCTACCGGCAGGCAGGCCTTTCCCGTTCGACCCCCACCAATTTTAAAGGACATCTCGGTGTGAGATGTCCTAGTTGAAATGAGAGCGGTGGGGGTCGAACCCACGACCCACGGCTTAAAAGGCCGTTGCTCTACCTATCTGAGCTACGCTCTCGAAATGCGCGCACCTGGACTTGAACCAGGATCCCTCGGATTATGAGTCCGGTACTCTGACCGATTGAGCTATGCGCGCAATTCTTACGAAGTCCGACTTCGTAAGATTGAAAGCCAGCGACAGGATTCGCACCTGCAACCCCCGGTTTACAAAACCGGAGCTCTGCCATTGAGCTACGCTGGCGGAACGCCCCTACTCCCCCAACCAGGTAAGGCTAGCCGTAGCTAGCATAAATCAAGAGACCGGTCGCAACCGGCTACTAATCAAGCAATCCAGGGAGGGGGAGAGGGGGGATGCGTCCGGCAGGAATCGAACCTGCAACCATCGGTTTAGAAAACCGACGCTCTATCCGTTTGAGCTACGGACGCGATATGCGAAAAATGCAGTGAATAGGCGGAGCGGGAATCGAACCCGCACGATCTTTTTAGGATCGAGGGATTTTAAGTCCCTTGCGTCTGCCGGTTTCGCCATCCGCCCAACTCGTTTTTTGAAATGAGTCCGGCTTGAATCGCACAAGCATTTTCGAGCGCGCCCGAGGTGCATGGCCCAGGCGTATACCGCTCGGTGTCTTACATTAAACGACGGACTCGAGGTTCCGAAGTGCTTCTTACATTATAGCATAGGTGATATAGATTTGTCAAATTTTGTACGAGTCCACCACATTTGGCACTCTTTGGAAGTTAATTGATTAGTAATATATCTCAAGGGTGAAATTTGTCCAAGCGAAGCGTGAGGACGCTCGGTATTGTACCAAAGTAGCCAGTCGGCTAATTTCCGATTAAAGACGGAAACATCGTCTCTAAGTAGGTATTTGTTGGGCTCAATGAAATCTTCAGAAAGAGTGCGATTAAATCTTTCAATATGAGCATTCATTTTTGGACAATGCGGATAGGTGTGATAGTGGACTAGATTGAGCTGGGCGCAGGCTTCGCGGAAACGATCGGCAAACTCGGAGCCATTGTCCGTTTGTACTCTCGCCACAGGAATAGGCGCAACCTCCGCATAGCGCCGCAAGAGATCGGCGGCTGTGGCCGAGGTATGGCCTGTGTATGCTCCAGCAAAGGCGAATTTGGTCTTGGTGTCCAAAGCAGTCACTAGATATCGCTTGGTGCCATCAATAAATCTGGTAACTGTATCCAGCTCAAGACAATGAGCTCCTTTGGGCTTGCGTTTCTTTGGTATTCTGGGCTTGATCCGCTCATGTAAGCGTCCAGTTGAAGCGTGGAGTCTGAGGCGTCTCCCGCTGGGCAACCGGCCTTGATATCTAAGATCAGCTAAGATGCGACCGATGGTAGAGGCTGACAGCTTAAATCCCCGCTCCTTAAGAAGGGCGGCTAGTTTTTCCTTGCCTAGACGGAAATGCTCCTTGCGCTGGGCGATAATGAATTCCGATATAGCTGAAGGCGTTTCTCGAGATCGCCTTCTTTTGGGCGCGCGGCTCTTGGGAGCTAGCGCATGATGAACAGACCTTGTTCGCCAACGAAAGAGGGTTCGGCGGGAAACTCCGAATGCCTCTCTGGTTGCCTCTGTTCCGTGCTTTCTCCAAAAGGCCAGAATGCGCAAGCGCCGGACAGAAACAGGGTCTCGGAGTCCCTCTTCCCAGGCTTTGATAATACCCTTAGTTCCTCGAAGTTTATTAAATATTTTCATTGCTCCTCAGTATACCCGAGGAGTGCCATATGTATGTGAACTTATGCAATTTAAACTATGCAACCATCCATTATGCGTCATTCTGAGCCTGCCTACCCGCCCCTGCCTGCCGGTAGGCAGGCCTGCCTACCGGCAGGCAGGGGCGGGCTCTACGCTAAGAATCCTAAAATTTTTACATTCTTGATTTAGTATTTAGGATCCTTGCGCCACCACTATCTCCTTTACTAAAAGCTTCGCATGGTCGAGGAAGGCTGGAACGACACACGGTCGGCTAACCCCGGGGCGACGGGGGGATTACCGTAATATCCGTTGTATTGGATTAATTAACTAACCGTCCAGTATCTTTCCGATCGGAAAGATACTGGATAGCCAAGATTAAGGTTAAGAATTGGAATGAACAGAATTGAAATTGCGATGCGTATAAAATTTAGCTAATTAAAAACTCCCGCTTTGAAGGGCGGGAGTCGGGTCAAGTTTTTCTAGGCCGGTTCTTCCAGATCACATCCCAGAGGATAGGGTTCCTTGGGCCGGAGACCCACCAGACGGCGGAAGAAATTGCCGATTCGTAGTTCTCTATTACCATTCCAATAATATTGCTCTCTTTCAAAATCCTGATACGATTTGCCCGACGAATCGAAGTAGGCAAGAACATGATACCCAAGCAAAGATTTCTTGCCATCATGGCAATCCTCGCACACACAAAGAGAGCTGTGAGTTCCTTTATAACAACCCTCGACGCCCAGCATTAGACCAGTAAACCGCTGATCTGCGTCGAGACTGAATATAAAACCAATGTCGTCAAACATGAGTAAACCGCGAGCAATTTCGATTGATCCACGCAACACTACCGGATCAATATAATCACCAGCGAATTTCTTGACAAAGTTGTTCCACCCCATTTTAATCCCCCCCCAATCCACAGCATCATTTAGTTGTGTCCAAAAATAGGTCGATTGATTTTTAGATCTGAGAAATGCCAGTCGGCTTTTCACCTCGCTCCACGGATATAACGGGTAGAAGCCGTGCTTGCCCTTAACGCATTTGGGTAGCTCGCTATCGGGAATAAGTCCTTTGAGATTCTTATTCATCAGTTCCAAATCTTCACGGTGCGAGCGTTGAATATCGACTATGTGGGGCTTCATATCAGACCTAAGAAGATCCTCAAAAACCAACTGTTTGTCCACAAGTGCCTCCTTTTGTAAATCAAAGAACCAACCACAATGCCTTTGGTAGTATAACTTATAAATAAATTAAAGTCAATGAAAATGAGCTTGGTGAAAGATAACCACGGGCCGTCATTGCGAGGAGTGAGTCCTCGAACGACGCGGCCCTGCCTACCGGCACCTGCCCCTGCCTACCGGCACCTGCCTGCCGGTAGGCAGGGGCAGGTGCCGGTAGGCAGGCAAGGCCTCGCAATGACGATTCTAAGGATTATTCACCAGACTCAATTGAGTTTATATAATCCCCATATCTTTATTTGTCGGAAGCTTGGGAAAAACGCGATGAACTATGTAGCCGGAGAAAGCCCCCAGCGCGGCGCCGGCGATGATGTCGAGTGGGTAGTGGACGCCGACGAATATCCGGGCAAGACCGATGAGTGCCGCACCTATCAGAAAATATGGGAAGTATTTGGGACGGATATAGTAGATAGCCATTACCAACGCAAAAAATAATATGGCGTGGCCGGAGGGAAATGATGCCTCCGGGCTTTTTTCGATCAGTTTGATGGTCGAGTCGGGCATCGCGACAAAGGGCCGTTCGCGGTGATAAAAAAATCTGATAACGGTCGTGATAAATCCGCGCGAAAGGATGGCCACGGCGGAAACAAAGAGAAGATCATAGAGGCGCTTACGCCAGTTGCTTTCGTAAAAAATTATGACGAGTAGAGCGCAGACTAAAAGATACGGCAGGTATTCGGCGAGAAAGATGCCCAGAAGATCTAAAAGACGACTTTTACCCGCTAAGCCGTTGATGATTTGAAACAAATTTATATCTAAAGACACGAGATAATATTGCCTGAGTTTATCGAAGGCTAACATTATTGTAATCCTTCGACTCCGCTCAGAAAATAAAGCCTACCTTCTTACGAATGGGAGTAAAGCCATATACCTAGCCCGCTTGATAGCCGTAGTCAGGGCCCGCTGATGGCGAGAGCAAGTGTGAGTATATTTGGTCTTGGTTATTTTGGCCTGACCGGAAACAAACCGGCGGAGAAGCGGCGTATCTTTATAATCTATAACCTCGATATTTTGTGAACAAAAGTGACACTGATTAGTCATAAGTTGTAAGTTAGAAGTTCGCTACGCTCTAAGTTATAAGTTTCAAAACTTCAAACTTATAACTTAAAACTTTTAAATTCTTATTTAGAACGGCAGGTCTTCTGCCTTTATATCATCCCCGACCTCGATAACCGGCAGATCCGGCGGAGCCGATGCCTGCGCGATCGTCGACGCGGTGCTCGGCGCGAAATCGACTTTCGGAGCGCTATCCGCTCCGGCCGGCACGAATCCTCCAGCGCGAGGACCAAACTGAACCCGCTCGGCAATAATCTCGGTGGTTTTTCTTTTCTGGCCGTCTTTACCTTCCCAATCGCGAGTTTGTAGCCGTCCCTCGACTAGCACCAGCGCGCCTTTGGTCAAAAACTTACTGACGACCTCGGCTTGCCGACCCCAGACGACGACATTGTGAAACTCAACTTCTTTTTGATCGATGCCGGCTTTATCCTTCCAAACACGGTTGGTCGCGACGCCAAACGAAGTGACGGCCGCGCCCGCGGCGGTCTGCCGAAGCAACGGATCAGCTGTCATCCTGCCCGCGATTATGGCTTTGTTTAGATTCATTCTAGTAGACTACGCCAATATACTAATCAAGCACTAATATACTAATTTTTATTTTAAAAAATTCGTATATTTGTATATTGGGGCTGTATTTGTATATTAGTGGAGTCTATTACTTTAATATTTCTTCCAATTTCTTCTCCAAAGCTTCGTTTGAAACCGCGCCTTCAGGTTTGACCAACACTTCGGAAACTACGGAAACCGGCTTTGTTCCCGGACTCACTCGTTCGCTTCTAACCGGATGCTTCACGGGCGGAGTCAAGACCAATAACCTTAGAACTTTCGGATTGTGAGCGAGTTCGGATTTGACCTTCAAAATAGCATCCGGCATAGCCGAAAAATGCATGAAGCCAAAATAAGCATTTTCGTGCTTTTTTATCGGATAAGCCAAACGAATCGCCGAAGCCGTGAGAACGCCGGACATTTCCGCGCCGGCGTTTCGCAAAGCTTTTTCGACTTCCGCTGTCCCGCTTTCTTCCGAAAGCACGAAGCTTATCTCATATTCTTTTTTATCCCTCAAAAGGGCGTCTTCTGACATCTTTAATAGCTTAGCAAAAGGCAAGAAAGGAGTCAATCCCGGTGTTATGTATATCTAAACCCATCAATCTAAAATCTTAATAATGACCCCACGCTACCAAGTATACCTCCGGTAGTTGCTGGGCTTTTGTAAGATTGATTGAAACCACCCGGAGTCTCAATTTGCGTAGGTGAGTTCCTCAAATCATCGGTTGTAGGTGGAGTCTTGTTGCTGCCACCCGGGGTCTTTAGGAATCCTCGTAATTGCGTAGGTGAGTTCCTCAAATCATCGGTTGTAGGTGGAGTCTTGTTGCTGCCACCCGGGGTCTTTAGGAATCCTCGTAATATTGAAAGCCAGTACTCGTGCTCTGGTGGCGGTAACTCAAGGCCCTTGCCATCCACTAAATCTTCCGCTCTAGGATCAAAACCCGGCGTCTTGAACTCTCTATCCTTTCCGCAAGTTGGTCCACCACCGGAGTATTCCCCATACGGATCCCAGTCTTTACTTTCCGGATCAACAACTTGCAACTTCACGCCCTTGCTAGTGATTTCAATCGCTAGGCCAGCAGCGTAATCGATGCCGCTTTCCCGGGGCGGTTTGGATGATTTGCCCCCCGTTGAAACGCCGGCTGGCGGAGTGACGGACGAGGGCGTGGCTGGGATTGAGGGACCAGTTAATAACCCGCCATCGGCCGGAGGCGCTGGAGCCGGTTCGAAGCTTGGCGGCGGTTCATTAAAGACCCCTGGGGTATCCATGAAAAAACCGCCATCCCCACCCCTAGGATCATCCTGCGCCAAAGCCAGAGAAATGAATCTTATATCAGCGCCGACTCCTTGATTGGAGCCAGTGGTCATTCTCCACAACCCCTGAGTAAAGGCTTTTATTCCGATACGATATTCGGATTTTTCCGGAGTTATACCACCGATTATTTTTTCAACCGCGCTCCGAGTCAAATCTTTTGATGACATAATGATTTCCAATTTGCTGTTTTTAGAAGCGTAGGCCATCGAGATTTTATCGCCGGCAAGATCGATTATTTTAACATAGCTTCCGAGACGATTAGTTTTTGCTAAAAGTCCCGCGCCGCTTTTGTGAGGAGCGATAAGCACCGGGTATCCTCCGGCTTCGGATAAATTGCTGAATTTACTAAGAAAATCCCTGACAGATGCGTCTTCGGCAAACTCTCCCATCAGCAAAAGCTTATCCAAATTTTTGAGATCTCGGGCTTCATAATATGAGGATAAATTTCGAGCCGAGTCATAATAAATGACGAAGTTTTTAACACGCCCATCATTGCCGACTACATGAAGATTGGCCGTATTACCCGAACCCGTATGAGTAAACATTGCCGCCGAGGGCAATTTTCGCAAGGTTTCTTTAGCGACCGCGCCAATAGCCGGATTATTCTCAAAACTTGATTGGCTATTCGCTAGAGCATTGGCAAAAAGTATTTCCGGAGTATATTTTTTCTCGTCCATTTCGATTTTCCCACGGCCGCCACTAATAATAGCCGAACCGGAGGAAATACTAAGATTCGGGAAATTCATTTTAGTCTCAACGATGCAGTTTGGCGGCGGAGTTGAGACTATTACAGATCTCGTAGTTATGACGGATGGATTCTTAATAGTGCTAATACGAACAACGGCCGCGCTCGGAAGCCGACTTGGCAAAGTGACTATTTTGGTTGTTTCTCCTGGCTTAAAAAGCACGGGCTGACCGCCGATATCCAAGACAACATCTTCTTGTTTTTGCCCGCTAATGCTCACGCGATACGAAACCGAACCCAATAAATTCAACTTGGCCCTCAATTTATCCAGAAGTCCGCCGGTTTCCAAAATATCTATTATCTTTTGAACAGGATCTCTATATGATTTATTGAGAGTCGTGTCTCGCATAAAAATTTTTGATTCTCCCAAAATAGACGCCGCGTTTCTAAGCGCGCCACTCAGTGGCTGCGCCTCTTCAGCTTTAGCGGATAAACTTCTGGCATTTGATAGGTAATTCTTTAAAAGAGAAAGTCGCCTTGCGATTTTGGCTTTAAGCCCATCCTGGCCATCAATTTCCGGATTATCATGCAGTGGATCTCGAGATTTCTCTCTAACACTCGCGGATTCGATCTCCGCAAGTGCGCTAGCAATTTGCGCAACGAGTCCATTTATCTCGTCTAGCATCTTTATATTATCAGCTACGGAAACAGCGCCACTAGCGGGCGTCGAAAAAACTAAAGATGAGATAATGGGTGTTAAGAGGATAAGTTTTTTTAGCATTAAATTATTGAAGCCTCTCGATTCGCGGACTCACTCGAGGAATAAAATTATATTATTCGAGCCTTGCCTACCGGCAAGCGGGCTTGTCGAGAAGCTACCCTTTATTCCATGATCCAATAATGCGGATTTATTAATATCTTAACATATCCGATTCCAACCCCTGTGTATGGCTCAAGAGCAAAACCGACAACTCGTCCATTGCGCGTGGCTTTCATACCGATTCCGGAAATATCGGACGAAGTGATGGCGTCTCCAATCGCAACCGGACCCATGACTTTTACCGGCAAGCGACCGGCGAGAGCGAGTTGAACATGATTTTTAGGTTTAAAGTTTTTATCAAATTCAACACCCTCTTCGCCTAAAATCACACTACCGGTTTTAGAAACTACGCCGACTAATTTTTGGCTATAAACTTTTTCCGATTTCTTAAATAAATCCGGCTGATCAATATCTATTTCTAAAATATCGCCTGCTTCATAGGAACTTGCGCCGTCACGAACGCGCACATACTCCGTCAAATCGGCTATCTGATAAGTGGCGGTGCCGCGAGCACGAATCGAGGAACCACCAGTAGATCCGTCGCTGCTTCCCAAGAATAAGATAGTTGGAGCCGGGGCTGGCAGGGCCTCTATGGGTTCATCTGGGATATCCGGATTACCAGGATCGATAATAGTCAAACGGGCGTTTGCTGCGTCCAAAATCGAGTCCGCCACTCCAATTCCCACTTGACCAACAGAATTGATGCCTAAACGAAATTTGTTACTTGTAATTAGTTTCAACCTATGAGCCGAAGTCACGCCTATAGAAACAGCATCAGACGAACCGGCAAAATTAATACCGAAGGCCCGGGTATCGGAGTGAGTAACAAAAAATGGGTAGCTAAAGCCGGTGGTATTGATTCCTAATTTGGTAGCCGAACCGGGAATAGTGTTTAAGCCAACTTGACCACTGGCAAAAATTCTAAATTGGTCGACGGCTCCATCATTAAAACTTCCAATAGCGCGTTGGTAAGTAAAGGCTGTGCCGCCAGGTAAAACCGGTGAAAATGAACTATTGGTTGTGAGTGAGGTGTTGTTTGTGATTGTCGCGACGACGCGTGTTTGGCCGGAGGCGATGATGGAGTCGCCGACTTTGAGCTGGGTCGTAAAAGTCGTGCCACCACCGGTCACAGTCGTGCCCGCGCTCGAGACCGTGCCGGAACCGGCGACAGCCGTCGCAGTTTTTATATGAAGCCGCGCGCTCGGCGAGGCCTCCCCCACTCCGACATTATTACTTGCGTCCGTGGCTATAGCGCCACTACCACCCGGGGGATTTGCCGGCGGATTATTCCAGGCAAAAGCCACGACACCGACAAATATCAGCGCGAGGACAAAATTGGCGATCCAGAAAAATTTGGTTTTCATCTGTGCGTCATTGCGAGGAGTCCTAGACGAAGCAATCTCGCGTTTCTGTGCGTCATTGCGAGGAGTCCTAGACGAAGCAATCTCGCGTTAATGATATTTTTAAAAAATATATATTAATTATAGCAAACCAGAAAATAATCCCCGAGATGCGACTTCCTAAATATTGTCCATTCTTCGGAAGTCGCATCTCGCAAATATTGGTTTGTATTGATAATTAATTCTCAATTAACAAAAAGAAAACCGCCCGGGCTTCGTGGGCCACGGGCGGTCGGGCGGTTACTCGACAAGAACAAAGAGATAGAAACAAAAATCCCCCATCTGCCTACGCATAAAGCTTCGGCGAGACAAAGGGGGATTTTTGTACCTTAGGAAAAATACCAAGAGATAAGTAAATAGGGGGGATTGCCTTGCGAGAAACCTCCTCGCAGGCCGAACGAGCATGGACTCCGATGTCTTCATCGGAGGAGCGAGGCCGAGAGAGAGCGCAAATTCCTCGCAGGGGAATTTGATAGCGTGTTTCGAGCAAAGACAATCTTCCCTATTTACAAACTACTCGCTCATCTTGTCTTCGCCTTCTTCGTATTTGCCCAACTCTCCCATTCTTTCCCGATGCGCTTTGAGGCCGGTGCCGACGGGGATGAGACGGCCGATGATGACATTTTCTTTCAAACCGCGGAGCTGATCAATCTTGCCTTCGGTCGCGGCGCCAATCAAGACGCGGGCAGTCTCTTGGAAGGAAGCGGCCGAAAGGAAGCTTTCAGTCGAGAGTGCGACTTTCGTGATGCCGAGCAGGAGTTGTTTCGCCTTCGCGGGAGTTTTACCGGCTTTTTTGATGGCACGATTGATTTCCAAAAATCTCGGCTTCTCGATGACTTCACCGGTTACAAATTCAGTATCGCCCGGATCTTTTATTTTCACCCGACCGAACATTTGGCGGATGATGACTTCGATGTGTTTGTTGTTGATTGGCGAACCTTCCGAAGCGTAAATTCTTTGCACTTCAGTCGCGATATAGCGATGCACCGTATCCATGCCCTTATAAATCAAAAGTTCTTTGACATCCAAGTGTCCTTCGCAAATTTGATCTCCGCGCTTCACCGCGTCCCCGACTTTCACAAATGAAAGAGCGTTTTTCGGAATCGGATATTCCACCATCTCGTCTTTCTTGCTTTCCGGCGCGATGCGGATGATCTTGAGCAAACCCTTTTCCTCGATAGCCTCGACGCGGCCGTCCACCTCGGACATAAAGGCCTTGCCTTTTGGCGTGCGAGCTTCAAAAATTTCTTCGACACGAGGCAAACCAGTCGTGATGTCGGCGCCGGCGACTCCGCCGGTGTGGAAAGTTCTCATGGTGAGCTGGGTACCCGGCTCGCCGATAGACTGCGCGGCCACGATACCGACCGCTTCGCCGATAGCGATCGGCTTGTTGGTGCTCAAGTCATAGCCATAGCAACGGGCGCAGAGTCCGTAAAGAGTTTTGCAGGTTATCGGCGAACGAACCCAGACAGTCTCAACGCTAGCCGCGTCGATCGCCTCGGAAGTGGCGCGGTCGATGATCTCATCGGCGCGAACCAATATCTTATTGCCGGATTTCACATCGTTTAAAGCCGTGCGCGAGAAAAGCCGTGCGGAGAAAGAGTGGTTGAAGTCGGAGCCGTCAGATTTCTTTAGCTCAAAACCTTCGGCGGTATGGCAATCCTCCTCGCGGATGACAACATCCTGCGAGACATCAACCAAGCGGCGGGTGAGGTAACCGGCGGAAGCAGTTTTCAAAGCTGTGTCGGTCGTGCCTTTGCGGGCGCTGTGCGTGTTGATGAAAAATTCTAAAACTTTAAGACCTTCTTTATAAGAAGACTTGATCGGGAGCTCAATGGTCTCGCCCTTCGGGTTCGCGACTAGTCCTTTCATGCCCATCATCTGCGTCGGCTGGCTCCAGGAACCTCTGGCGCCGGAAGCGATAATCGAATAAACGGAACTTTTTGTGCCCAAAGTCTGTGGCACGAGCTTCGCGAGCTTGGCTTTCATCTTATCCCAAACGCTGATGATGCGCGCGCGGCGTTCGGAAGAGGTCAGGAGTCCCTGCTCATACTGGTCGCGGATAAGCGTCTCTTCTTTTTCGGCGTCCTTCAAGAGTCCGGCTTTTTCCGGCGGGGTGACCATGTCGTCCATACCCCAGCTGATGCCGGAACGAGTCGCAAATTCAAAACCAACTTTTTTAACGGCGTCGAGGCATTCAGCTGAAGTCTCCGTGCCGTAGGCGCTGATGATTCGGCCCATGACTCTCGAAAGGCCTTTCTTGTCAAGCTGATCATTGATAAATTCGAAGTCGGCCGGCAATGCTTCATTAAATTTCAAACGGCCGATAGAGGTATCGAGGCGTTTCCCGACTTCCTTCGGATGCGGGACATTGATAATCGCGCCCAATTCAACAAACTCAAAGTGATGCGCCACCATCGCCTCGTCGATGGTCGAGAACTTCATGCCCGTTCCCCGCGAGCCCTCCGTGACACTAGTCAAGTAATAACAACCCAAAATAATATCCTGAGTCGGGATCATGATGGGGTCGCCAGTCGCGGGCTTTAACAAGTTGCGACTGGAGAGCATAATATTCGTGGCTTCAGCCTGGGCCGCGTCGGTCAGTGGCAAATGCACGGCCATCTGGTCGCCATCGAAGTCGGCGTTAAAAGCAGTGCAAACCAGCGGTGGGATGCGGATGGCCAAATCTTCGATAAGCAACGGCTGAAAAGCCTGGACACCCAGACGATGAAGTGTCGGAGCGCGATTCAAAAGCACTTTTTTGTTGACAATCACCTCTTCGAGAATAGCCCAGATTTCCGGCGGGGCGGCTTCGATCAAGCGGTTGGAGTTTCTAATATTGTGCGCCAAACCGCGTTCGATGATTTTATTGATAACGAACGGCTTGAAAATTTCCAAAGCCATTTTTTTCGGCAAACCACATTGATGAAGCTTCAGTTCCGGGCCGATAACGATAACGGAACGGCCGGAATAATCTACGCGCTTACCAAGTAAATTTTGGCGGAAACGGCCCTGTTTGCCTTTTAACATGTCGGCGAGCGAGCGAAGCGGGCGGCGCTGGGCGGACATTTGCTGGGTGCCAAAACGAGCCGAGTTGTCGATGAGCGCGTCAACGGACTCCTGAAGCATTCTTTTTTCATTGATGACAATAACTTCCGGAGCCTTGATTGCCAAAAGTTTTTTCAAGCGATTGTTGCGGTTGATAACACGGCGATATAAATCGTTGAGGTCGGAGGTCGCATAGCGGCCGCCGTCGAGCGCCACCATCGGACGGAGGTCCGGCGGCAGGACTGGGAGAGTCGTGAGGACCATCCACTCGGGGCGGATTTCTTCCTTATGCATGGAGTTCGCGAGTTTCAAACGACGGGAAAGACGAGCCTCGAGCAAAGGGTCTTCGAGATCGCGCAAATCTTTTTTTACCTCCGCAACAACTTTTTTCAAATCAATTTTTTCCAAAATTTTACGAATGGCCTCGGCACCGGTCGCGGCTTCAAAAACCGCGCCAAATCTTTTCGCGAGATTGTAATATTCCGACTCGGATAAAATATGTCCGACGCGAAGCTCCTGAAGCTGATTTTTTGTTTCAAGATAAGCTGATTTAAAAGCGTCCGCCGGAGCTTTTTTGCCTTTTTTTGTTTTTGGCTTCGCACCCTCCTCGTCAACTTCTTTTTCGTTCTCCTTACTCTTTTTACGAGACTTAAATTCGGCCTCGAGATCTTCGAGCGCCTTTTTCCGGTTGTCCTCGTTTAAAGCCGTGATGATAAAGGCCGCGTAGTAAATAACCTTTTCCAACTTTTGCGAAGAAACATCGAGAAGCAGACTGATTTTTGAAGGAACGCTTCTCAAAAACCAGATATGCATAACCGGAGACGCAAGTGAGATGTGACCCATTCGTTCGCGGCGAACTATGGCGCGAGTCACTTCGACGCCGCATTTATCGCAAACGACATTTTTATATCTGATACGGCGATATTTTCCGCAATAACATTCCCAATCTTTCGTAGGACCGAAGATGCGCTCCGAAAACAGGCCGTCTTTTTCCGGCCGCTGGGTGCGGTAGTTGATGGTTTCCGGCTTGATTACTTCGCCAAACGACCACTTTAAAATATCTTCGGGAGAAGCCACTCTAAGTTTTATGCCTTTGAAATCCATAATTTTTTACAATAACTATGACTTATGACTTTGACATTGAAATCTTATTTTAAAAAATCTCTATTCCTTTGTCATCGTCATGATTATAGTGATCGTTCAGTAGGAGTTTGTTCCTCGTTCTTTATAATTTCGACATTTAGGCAAAGCGCCTTGAGCTCCGAGACCAAAACATTAAATGAGGCCGGGATATTCGGGGCTTTGATGGATTCTCCCTTGATGATCGCTTCGTAGGCGGCCGAACGACCCATAACATCGTCGGATTTTATCGTAAGCATTTCTTGTAAAGTGTGGGCGGCGCCATAACCTTCGAGCGCCCAGACTTCCATTTCGCCGAATCTCTGTCCGCCGAATTGAGCCTTGCCGCCGAGCGGCTGCTGGGTGATGAGCGAGTAAGGACCGATAGAACGCATGTGAATCTTATCTTCAACCAAGTGGTTGAGCTTGAGCATATAAATGATGCCGACGGTCACCGGTTGGCTGAAAGCTTCGCCGGAACGGCCGTCATAAACCAGCATCTTGCCGTCCTGAGACAAACCGGCTCTACCCAGCTCTTCTTTGATCTGAGCTTCTGTCGCGCCCGAGAGCGCCGGAGTAATCGCCCGATAACCGAGCCGACTCGCGGCAAAGCCGAGATGGGTTTCCAAAATTTGGCCCAAATTCATACGCGAGGCGACGCCGAGCGGATTCAAAACAATGTCAACAGGCGTGCCGTCCGCAAGATAAGGCATATCCTCTACCGGCCGAACCTGCGAGATGACTCCTTTGTTGCCGTGGCGGCCAGCCAGCTTGTCACCGGCGCGCACCTTGCGGAGCTGGGCGATCTCGACTTGAATCTGTTTGATGATGCCGGGTTCGAGCTTGTCGCCGTTTTCTCGGGATTTGATTTTGATGCCGACAATGCGGCCGTATTTGCCGTGAGGCATAGTGAGCGAAGTATCTTTGACATCGCGGGCTTTCTCGCCGAAAATAGCGCGGAGCAATCTTTCTTCAGCGGTCAGCTCCGACTCGCCCTTAGGCGAAATCTTGCCAACCAAAATGTCGCCGGACTTGACTTCGGCGCCGATGCGGATAATGCCCTCTTCGTCTAAATTGCGGAGTTTTTCTTCCGAGACATTTGGGATGTCGGGGGTCGTGACCTCGGGACCGAGTTTCGTGTCCCTTACATCGCAGGCATAATCTTCGATGTGAATGGAAGTAAAAAGATCATTCTCAACGACGCGCTCTGAAAGGATGATGGCGTCTTCGAAGTTACCACCGCCCCAAGAAACGAAAGACACCAGCAAATTTTGGCCGAGCGCCAAAGTGCCATTGTCAGTTGACGGACCATCGGCTAAAACTTGGCCTTTTTTGACCGAATCGCCTTTGGAGACCAATGGTCGCTGGGAGATGCAGGTAAATTGGTTGGAGCGTTTGAATTTATTTAAAGCAAATTTATGATTTTTTGTCTTGCCCCTCAAAACAATATGGCGGGCATCAACCTCGCTGATCTCGCCGGCTTCGGGAGCGATGACCAAAAGTCCAGAGTCGCGGACGGCGCGATCTTCCATGCCCGTGCCGACATACGGCGCGGACGACTTCACTGAAACGACGGCTTGGCGTTGCATGTTACTGCCCATGAGCGCGCGGTTCGCGTCGTCGTGCTCGAGGAAAGGAATGAGTGAGGTCGCAACGCTGATGCATTGGTTCGGAGCAACATCAATCAAATCCACTTCTTCGCGAGAGCAGACACCGGGTTCGCCGTGGATGCGGGCTTCGACATTTTCAGTCGAGATTTTCTTGGAAGCGTCAAAGGCGGTGCCGCCGTGAGCGATCTTATACTTTTCTTCATCGAGAGCATTTAGCCAAACTATCTCTTCGGTGATTTTGCCTTTTTTAACTACGGCATACGGGGTCTCCAAAAAACCAAACTCATTGAGCCGGGCATAATTTGACAAATGGCTCACGAGACCGATGTTCGCGCCTTCAGGAGTCTGAATCGGGCAAATACGGCCGTAGTGAGAGCTATGAACATCACGCACTTCAAAACCGGCGCGTTCGCGAGTGAGGCCTCCCGGACCCATCGCGGAGATACGACGCTTGTGCTCGATCTCGGCCAGGGGATTCACCTGATCCATAAACTGCGACAACTGGGACGAGGAAAAAAACTCTTTGACGACAGAGATGAGCGGCCGGGCGTTAACGAGCTGGGCCGGAGAAAGAGTGTCGATATCCAGAGTCGACATCCTGTCCTGCACGATACGGCGCATGCGCGCCAAACCCACCCGCAGCTTGTTTTGCAAAAGCTCGCCCACCGGCCGGACACGGCGGTTGCCAAGGTGGTCGATATCGTCCGGTTCCCGAGATTGATCATTGTTGAGCTTGATGACTTCCTTGACTATGTAAGCCAAATCGTCGTAGCCAAGCAAACGAAAATCTTTATCTTTTTTTCCACTCGCTCCCCCTTTGCCAAAACCGACTTTCTCTTTTTCGTAATCGCGAAGCCGCTGATTGATTTTGAAACGGCCGACTTCGGACAAGTCGTAACGATCAAGACGGTTAAAAGTGGCGTCAATCAAGCTCTTGGCGTTTTCCGCGGTCGCGAGGTCGCCCGGGCGAAGCCGTTTATATATTTCGAGATAGGCTTCGTCAGCGGTCTTCGAGGATTTTTTCAAAGTCTGAGGGATGTATTTGATTGGCCCGGTGTCGACATCGGCAAATTTGGCGATTATGGCTTCGTTTTCCTCCCCACCGAAAATTTTTAACAAATCGAGAACTGACGCTTTTCTTTTGCGATCAATCTTCACGCCGATAAAACCATCTGGGTCGGTCTCAAACTCGAGCCAGGCACCGCGGTTCGGAATAATCTTCGCGCCGAAAAGTTTCCGGCCGCGCCATATATTGGCCGTAAAATACACGCCCGAAGAACGGATGAGCTGGGAGACGACAACGCGCTCGACTCCGTTTATAATGAAAGTGCCGCGCTCGGTCATAGTCGGGAAATCACCAAAATAAACCTCCTGTTCGCGGCTAATTTTAGTCTTTAGATTTGTGAGCTTGGCTTTGACGCGCAGAGTCGCCTCAAAAGTCAGGTCTTTGAATTTGGAATACTCCTCGTCGTATTTTGATTCGTCAAAATAAAAGTCGGTAAAGTGGAGCTCGAGCTCTTTACCTGAATAATCTTTAATAGGAGAAACCTCATCCAAAAGTTCCCTGATATCGCCTTTCAGGAACCTCTGGTAGGAGTCAAGTTGTATTTCAGCCAGATTGGGCTGATCGATGAGCGGACCCGAATGCGAGGAGAAAACTTTGGTGGGAAGTTTTTGTGACATATGGAGCCGACTGCTGTATTTAATTTATAATGACTGAGGCGCCGATTTTTTTGAACGCCGAAATCCTTTGGGATTATTGATTCCCTTTTTATAAAGCACTCGAGAGTATAAAACTTATATTATTAAAATCTCAGTGGGGTAGTTGTTTAATACTGCTACAAGTGCAAAAGAAAACCTCACCCTCGTATTGGGAAGTTTTCTATTTTCATAAAATATATATCCTTGAAGCTTACTCCAAAACTAGTTTTGCTGTCAAGGGCTCGCAATTACTCGTCTAAAATGACACCATAGCCCTCTCGGATGAATGATATAAAAAGACACCGAAATTGATAGGTATATAATAGAGCGAAAAGTCGTTTATACAACTCTAAATATATCTATCACATGA
>Ga0209726_10002863_pt1 | contig 24702 bp, 13 predicted proteins | sample Subgrocontami54m_FD_187453 | JGI IMG/M metagenome (GOLD analysis project Ga0209726, IMG submission 187453) | Subsurface groundwater microbial communities from S. Glens Falls, New York, USA - GMW46 contaminated, 5.4 m (SPAdes) (version 3) | ecosystem: Environmental > Aquatic > Deep subsurface >... | reverse complement strand
ACCACACAGCTCGCTGGGCTATCGACCACCAGCACCAGAAGCAATACTTCCTGCTCAGAGTTTCCAACTTGCTTTGAGTCAGGAAAATACTAACATTCAGGTTGGTACATAAAACGGGGGCAGGTCACCCGGGCAAAGGACGGTTCAGATGAACCAGAAAATACTATACAGAATCCAAATAAATTTTCTTCTATCGATCTTTTTTTTAGGCGGGACGCTTGCACAAACCGATTATTGGAAATTCGCAGGGATTTGCAATGACGGCGTCCTTTCAATTGCATCAGATTCACACGGTCACATTTTTGCTGGGACTGGAGGCAACGGAGTTTACCGATCAACCGATGCTGGCCAAAGTTGGGTGAACGTATATAACAATCGAGACCGGGTGGAGGCCCTTGCAGTGGACTCCAACGATTTCATTTTCGCCGGACGTTATCGCTCGACCGATGAAGGAGTGACATGGTCAGATTCTTCTTTTCCACCGGGTGTTCCTTGGTCGATGTACACGGCACCAAATGGAGACCTATTTGCTGGAGTTTTGGACGTTGAAAGCTACACCGGTGGTTTGCTTTACTGGTCGAGGGACAATGGGGATCATTGGACGAGGATTGATGATGATCTTTTAGAAACCATTCCCCTCTCGGTTTTGCAACACTCGTCTGGAGCTCTCTTGGTTGGTGGGGTATGGCTGGACGTATATGTTGACAAACCTCCCCCAAATCAGTGGTTCTTCCATGGTGGACTACGCCACTCGGTAGATAGCGGCAATACTTGGGTTACTTTGCAGGGACTTCATGATTTTACAGCTTCTTCTGTCAAAGAAGACCAACACGGTTGGATTTTTGCAGGAACATGGTGGTATGGCATGTATCGCTCGATTGATAGTGGATCGACTTGGATTGAGATTAATCAAGGATTGTCCACCCTGCATCAGAGAAATATTCGTTCATCCGTAATCAATGCAAATGGTAATATTTTTCTTGCCACCCTCGCCGGTGTTTTTCGATCCACAGACGATGGCAACAACTGGGTTGCCATCAATAATGGGCTAACAGATACAAGTGTTTTGAGTATCACCGTCGATCCTGACGGTTATGTGTATGTTGGGACGCAAGCCGGTGTTTTTCGTAGTGTTCAATCCACAACCTCGGTAGAACATCTCAAACAAAGAAATTTCCCTCAATTCTATCTAAAGCAAAACTATCCAAATCCTTTCAATGCGAGTACGACAATAGAGTTCACTCTTCCTTATGCTGCCTTCGTAACGTTAAAAGTCTACAATTCATTGGGTGAAGAGATTAGATCGTTGATTTCTCAACGTCGTAGCGCCGGTAACTTGAGTTTTAGGTGGAATTCCGGAGATCTACCGAGCGGCGTCTACTTTTATCGTTTGACAGCTGATTCATATTTGGATACAAAGAAGCTTACTATCATCAAATAGCCGGTACGAATTTTCACGCCCTCCGTAGCGTTAAGTACTTGTTCATTCACGGCCAGTCAACAATTAATTCATCAAGAAAGGAGACTTCTCATGAATACAAGATTCTTACCCTGGCATATTGTCGGATCGTTTTACGGTCATAACCCAGTGAGCGGGCAATTGACCTGATCGTTTGCCCGGCCTGGATGCGACGGACGATTTCCCAGATTTCCATAATGCGGATTCCTTTGAATGCCACTTCTTGAATGCTCCTTCCATCTTTGGTGAGTGAAGGGCATAAAATGGCATTAATGGTTGATCAATCAAAGGAACCAGGGGGGGGTGGGGGAATATCGTGGCCCTGGGGTGGGGGAATATGATGGCCCCAGGGGTGGGGAATATGATGGCCCTATTCAGCCCTCAGGTGGGGGAATATCGTGGCCCCCGACATTCAAAAGAGGAGAACACGTTATAACACTGCTTCGAAGTGCAGGAACTAACACGTGGCACCCATTTTGGGGTGGCAAAGGAAAATTAAGAATTTCGGGTCAGACACTGGAGGGCAGTGCTCTGACTCTCAATGATTTTAAGAAAAAAATACGCGATGTTGCGAACCGTAAATCTGAAGTGATCGAGTTTCCCCGCTCTAGAGATTCACAGGGCGATATAGGGGCGTCAATCGACAAACTTGGTGGAGAATTCTCAATCCTCAACGCTGGACTCTATGGTCCCTCAAAAGGGACGACGATCGTATTCAACATAAATCCTACGGATGCAGTACGCACTGATGGATTCCCATTGTCCTTTGATGCCATTAAAGCTGCGATTCAGCGCGCAGTTGACACGTGGAATTACTCGAGTCATTCTTATGTCACTTTTAGTATAAGTGGCACACAGTACACCCGTGGTCGGGTTCACGGTAATGGCATTTCTACAATAACATTCGAGAATCTGGGATCAAATGGCTTGACTGATCCAGCGAGCACGAGTGGAATAATCAATGAAATGGACATCGTATTTAGTCGAGGTGATAATTTTGGAGGTGGAGCCTTTCGTGAGCTTCGTTGGAACACAAGTGAATCATATCCTACAACATACCCAACATATCTGAGCCCATACTTATTTCTCTCATACATCGGCCCAGTAGATTTGGAAGATGTAGCTGCGCATGAGCTTGGTCATGCCGTTGGTCTTGGTCATGTATTCGATTGGAATAATCCTGCCTTCTACTACTACACAATGAGACCAACTGATTATGATGCCCCGAACTGGTGGGAAAAGACTTGGAGGCGCAGCTTAGAAACCGGTGACAAGGCTGGAAAGATTTACCAGGATCCTGATTTTCCTTCCGGAGGAAATCAAGTCGTGAACAAGATTCTTCTCTCAAATCCCGGTACTATCACTTTTGGTGCGAGCTTCACAGTACCATCAGGTAAATACTTTGAAGTTGAAGCAGGAAACACTCTCAAACTCGCGGCACTCGGAATAGGTATGACCTTTACCACGTATGGTGAATTCAAGACTTCTGGCACTTCTTCAAATCACGTAACAATCACGTCAGCTAGTGCCACTCCTGCTCCTGGAGATTGGTATACGCTCAGTCTTTATGGCGGTCCGAACAACTTGGCATACACAGATATTAAATATGCCATCTATGGGATATATGTTCACAACTCTAATGCGATAAATTTCCTTGACAATTCAACTATGCAGAATTGCTCTGGCTACGGACTTTACTCATACTTGACATTGATACAACCGAACGCGGTGAAACTGAAAGATTGCATTATTAGCAACAACGTGTACGGTATGACGGCAACAAACTCCCGCGTGGATCTAGTCACCACGGATCCGAGCGATGCTACCAAGGGTGTATTGAACAATACAAAATATGCCGATGTCCAATACGATGGCGGTAGACTCTACATGAGTGGATTTCGAATCGCGAACAACGGAAGCGCAGGAAACTACCCCGGCATGTATATCAATGGATCAACAGCGTATACTGTATTTAGCCCAGACAGCAGTGCCGCCGGAAACAACTGGGTTTATGGCAATACAGGCGGCCAAGTCAAGATTCTAAATGGAAAAGCGTTTCTTGGAGATGCCACGAGAGCTGGCTACAATCATATTTATGGCAATTGTCCCTGGGTCAGTAATCAAACGGGTACGACTGTTATGGCCCAACGGAATTATTGGGGTGCTGCCTCACCACCGTATCAATGTCCACCGCCTGGGAGTTGTTTCTATGGTCCTGTCGATTATTCTAACTGTTTGTCATCTGGTATGGCACCGATGACAATTCCTCTTGCTGTTGGGGAAGAATTGGATGATAACGTTAATCCGGCGACAGCGTCAAATTCTGAATCAAATCGCTTCGACTATGGCTTACCAACGGATGAGCATGTGACCTTGAGGGCTTTCAACACGTTGGGGCAGGAAGTAGTGAAAGTGGTCGATGAGTTTCAGACGGCGGGCTACAAGTTCGTGACGATAGACGCCCATCAGCTTCCAAGCGGTGTGTACTTCTACAGGCTTACGGCCGGAAGCTTTACCGACATTAAGAAAATGCTGTTGTCGAAATAGTATCAAACCTCAGAATTGCGATTGTGGGGGATCCGGCTCCGGAGTGATCCAGAGCCGGATCATTTCTGAAGTGGATGAGGATTCAAATCTCGATCTCGGCAACTTGTTAGAATTCATCCATTTCCCTAAACGGTGTTGAATCGACACTTGTAAAAATCCCGCAGGGCCTTATAACACTAATTCACAATAAGTTCCTTCGTCGCACGCGTTGCGAGGGATTGATCCTGCCTTGCCCCAAAATCAACCCCAACATCATTGAAAGACATGCCCATGCCCCGCCAGCGCTCCAAGAGGGAGCAAGATCGACAGATTCCCCGCCTGCGGATGAAATCCTTCAAAACACACTTGTTCGGAACAGTTTCTTTTCCTATATTGAATGTCATCAAAGCCCATGATGCACCAGCAGGTGGCATTGGGGGCGATTTCGGATTACACATTATCAACGTGTTGAATCAGAAAAGAAGTTCAGGTCGTTCTTTTGCATATTGCAAATAATTGGCCGGCTTTATCGTTCGTCATCGTCTTTCATTTCCTGATTCTGTCCGGCTGTCGCCAGGAGCGATCTCCTGCAGCTCCGAGACGATTCATGGCAATCACGCATTCGGCGTTAAACCGCGTCACCTTTTTCGATCTCGACCGGCGTCAGCTGGTCGGTGCATTGCCTGCCCAAAAACTTCCGCACGATATGCTTCTCTCCGCTGACCAGAGGACACTCTATGTCGTCAACAGCGGTTCCCAATGTATGACCATGTACCATCTTGACGAGCCTGAACTCTGGCGGTATGCCGCCGCCTTCATGCAGAAGGACTCGGCGAATCTTTTCACAGCTCGACGCCCCACCGGCAACTCGATGTTCGGATCGGCGGATGGCCCAAAGCCGGATACCGTGCGATCGGACGTGCCGGCGCACGCGCAAAGCGCCGAACCCGTCATCCTGAACAGGGATCCGGTCCAGAGTTTACCAGTCTCAGTGGCGAGCTTTTATCTCACGGAACCGGAATTCCCCGATATCGCCCGGAAAAAGCATGAGGCGGTCGGGGCAACATCGCACTCGGCATGTTTCGATTGCCATGATCGGTCTCTTGGGGGAAAACCATTTGGCCCAAGTTTCTCGAAGGACGGTTCGCAGATCTTCCTGGTTCACCTCGGATCGCGCAACATTGCTGTCCTTGATACCAGGACGCTCGTCCTCAGGCGAAAGATTCCACTGGCTGTTCCGTCTCAATACTCTCCCGTCGAAGTGTGGGTCGGGCCGGACGAGCGGTTCGCTTTCGTCACCTGCCGGAATGAAATCGGCATGAGCAAGCCGGGCCTCATCCTTGTCGTCGATCTGAACACGGGGGCGATCCTGAAATCAATCACTGCCGGCATCTATCCGTGGCACCTCCTGGCTGATCCTGAGGGCAGGACATTGTACGTCAATAATTTTCAGAGCAGCAGGATATCGATCGTCGATGTGGCGAGACAAGAGATCATCGATTCCATCGTTGTGCAAAATGGCCCTTCGATGATGAAACTGCTCCCCGAATCCAAAGTCCTCATTGTCAGTTGCTTCTACACCGACAGAGTGCTGTTTGTTGATCTCGAATCGAGGCAGGTGAAGAACGAGGTCGCGGTGGACGCCAACCCAACATCGCTTGAGCTCTCTCCAAACGGTGACATCCTCTATGTGCTCTGTGGAGGCGGGGGGAAGCTTGACATGATCGACATGGGCACCCGGAAGGTTGTCGACCGGCAGACGATGCTCTTCGGCGCGTATGCGTTTCACATTGTGGATATGAGCCTGGCAAGAAATTAATTGAAACAAACAATCCCAATATTCATTAATCGAAAGGACATCTCTATGCGACATCAACAATCGTTCTTTACGATGGCGCTGGTCATCGCAGCCATCACGGCGCTCACCATCTGGGCGACGAGTTGTAAGAAAGACGATAACCCGCAAGGGCCCGGCGGCGGCGGTACCGCCACGGTGGCGGGAATTGTGAAGGATGCCGGAGCCAATGGAAATCCTGCCATCGCGAACGCCACGGTATCGACCTCGGCGACGAATTCGACGACAACAGGTGCGAATGGGCAATTCAGCCTTTCCGTCGCTGCGGGAACCAACGTCACCGTAAGCATCACGAAGAATGGCTATTCGCTCAATCAGGTCGTCGCCAACGTCGCTTCAGGTGCGACGAAGCAGGTGACGGTGAATTTGCTGACCGTCGGCGCAACGCAGAATATGAGCGTGAGCGCGGGCGGAAGCGTCACCGATCCGAATTCCAATGCGAAGATTCAACTGCCGGCTAATTTCGTCAATGCTTCGGGCAATGTCAGTGTTTCGATCACCGGATTGGACCCAACCACCGGTGAGATCCGGGCGCTGCCGGGCGGGCTGGATGCCGTGGATGCGAATGGCAATGCGGTCTATCTTCAGCCGGTATCCTTTGCCGAATACACGGTGAAGGACGCGAATGGCATTGTGCTGCAGTTCAATAGTTCCGCAGGTTCCGGGGCCAATATCGAGCTGCCGATCCCTGCCTCTCTGCGCGGCAAAGCCGGGTATCGCAACGGCGATCCGATCGAGTGTTATCTTTATGATCCGGCAGACGGGAAATGGAAGACTCCCGTCCCCGGCGTTGTCGGTCCTTCATCCGTCGACGGAAATCCAGCCATCAAAGCGACGATCTTTCATCTCTCCTGGTATGGAGGGGCCCCTGCCACAAACGCGCGCGCATGCATTCAGGGATTTGTGAAGAATGCGGACGGATCGCCTGCCGTTGGAGTAAGCGTCGAAGGCTTTGCCGGCGGACAGGCGACCACCGATGCCCAGGGCGCCTACCGGATCGATGCGGCACCGAATTCATCGGTGCGAGTCGTCGCAACGCAAGTCCAGGGGACAACGATTCGCTCAGGTGAGGTCGTCATCTATACGGGATCCGCAAGCGACACGTGTACCATCGCACCGGATATCACATTGGGCGCGGCGCAACAAGGGAGCTTCGAGGTTTTTGCCTATCTGGCGAAAGGACTCGCGCAGGGGTCGAGTTCCTCAATTGGGATTGCAAGCATCAATCTTGTCCTGGGCACCGGCGCAAGATCCGGATGGGACAGCGCTACTGTTGCACTCTCAGCAGGGAGCGAGACATGGCCAATGACTCCCAGCGGAAGCGGCTCGTACTACGTCTTTGGTGGATTGCAGGGGAGCACCTTCCACCTCGATGGCGGCGTCGACTATCACATCACCATCGATTTTGACAGAAACGGAACTACCGATGCCAACGGCCAGGTAAAGATGACCGGCGGTATTCGTGTGATCTCTCCGGCCGAAAGCTCCACCGTCGGAAAGATGTTCACTTCGTCGTGGCAGGATAGCGCGACAGGGACTCCGGGATATGGTCCATTTTATTATGTGAGCCTCGGCGGCGACTCCGGCAGCCGTTTCTACCTGACGTCATCCACTTCCAAAGTGATCGGGGATGGGACAATCGATTCCTCGATCTACGGCTACCCCCAGCCCAATGACCCGCTCCGGGCTGGCTCGTATTCCTTCACGATCTGGGCGTTGAACGGTCCGGCAGGATTCCTGCAGATTGGCGGCAACCCCTCGCCAAATATCAATGGTCAGGGCGTGGAAGGCTACTTCTATGGATTCACCCTTGCCATGCCGACCTACTTCACCTCGACAGGCGTCACCGCCTCCGGCAAGATGTCCGCGCGGAAACAGAGTCCGCCTCTCTTCCTGAGGAGGATGGCGCAACATCTTCCGCCTGAGGTGAGGGCTCAACTGGGGCTCAAGCTCGAATAGCGTTACTCCAATAAGGATAATCGAACTCCGAGGCCTCTCCGGGCTTCGGAGTTTTTTTTAGACCCGGATGGAAAGAAAGAGCGTGCGCGAAATTCCCGGCCTTCACGCCGGGACGGCTTCGGCCGATGGGCAAAGATCGTTCAACGTGCATTCGCCGCACTTCGGCTTGCGAGCCTGGCACGTCTTTCTCCCATGCCAGATGAGAAGGTTGCCTGTGTCGATCCATGCCCGGCGGGGGATGATTGCCACAAGCTCCTGCTCGATGTCTTCGGGATCGGTCGAGCGTGCCAATCCGAGGCGGCCGGAGACACGCTTCACATGCGTGTCGACGACGATCCCTTCCGGCTTGGCGAAGCAGTTGCCGAGAACGACATTTGCTGTTTTCCGTCCAACACCTGCCAGCGCTGTCAATTCCTCCATGGTATCGGGCACAATCCCATGATGGTCCATGACAAGGGCCTGGCAACACTTGATGATATTCCTCGCCTTCGCGCGGAAAAAGCCGGTCGATCTAACCCTCATTTCAAGGTCCGCCTGCGAAGCTTTCGCAAAGTCCTTCGCGGTACGGAAATCCCGGAACAGGTCTGCGGTGACCATATTGACCCGTTCATCCGTGCACTGGGCCGAGAGGATCGTGGCGACGAGCATTTCCAGAGGAGACGTGTGGCGGAGCGCAGTGGTCTTTTCAGGAATCGCTTTGCCGAGCCGCCGGAGAATAGCCGCCGCGCGCGTTTTCAGCTCACCATCCGATTCTCGTCGTTTCCTCATGAGCTTGTTGAAGAGAATCTCACCCTATCCTCACGTCGCCAAAGACCCTGTTGACGTGAATTCTCATCCGGTTCGATGAGGAAGCGTAGGTCGGCGATGACATCGTCATATCAGTTGCCACACCACTTTTGTGCTGGCCGAGGAGTGTCAATGTGCCGAACAAGGACGATGCGGTCACCGACACGGCGCACTCCTTCGGGAGAATGATGTTGGTATTGCCGAAGACGCCGTGGACGCGGAGAGAATGCTCCCCCTCGGCGAACGTCGCTTTGGTGAGATCGACTTCGCAATCGCCGAACACCGTCGAGATCGAACCTCCTTTGAATGCCTGAGACGAGATGCTCGAAAACAGGTGGCCGAAAACGGTTGATTCGCTGAAGGCCTCTTTGTCCAGAGCCGGAATGCCTTCGGCAGCCGGCCGGCCGTCGGCCGGCTGGGGCATCGTTGCAGGCCTTCTTCGGATCAGAATGCTCAATCCCCAGACGATGATGAGAAGCGGCCAGTAGTCTTGGATGAGCTCACCGAAGTCGGCAAAGCCGAGGTTGTCCAGAAGAAAAAACAATCCGAACGTGATCAATACAACGCCGAGCAGCAAATTATTACGCATGCCGTTACTCCAGATGAAAATTAAACCGTTATTTTCAGATATTTCATTACGCCCGCTAGCGTGAAGGTGTTGAGAACGTGCCGCGGCTCGAGCCAACCCTTTCGAGCGATGCCAACCCCGTAGCCGACATCTCTGAGGCCGTCGATGTTGTGGGCATCGGGATTGATGCTGATCAGGATGCCCCGCTCCGTCGCGTATTTACAGAAACGCCAGTCGAGGTCGAGACGCAGCGGGTGCGAATTTATCTCAATAATTTTTCCGTGATCGCCCGCCGCGTTGATAACATCGACCATATTGACAGGGTACCCTTCCCGCTGCAGCAGCAGTCGTCCGGTTGCATGGCCAAGCATCGTGACATGCTTGTTTTTTAATGCCTTGATGATCCGTTTCGTCGCTTCCGCCTCGGTCATTTTGAATTTCGAGTGGATCGAAGCGACGACATAATCGAACGTCGCAAGGACCTTGTCTTCGAAATCGAGCGACCCGTCGGGTAATATATCGACCTCAGTACCTTTGAAGATTCTGAAGCCGCTTAAGGCCCTATTTAGCGTATCGATTTCCTTGTGCTGTTGTTTCACACGCTCCACACTCAGACCACCTGCGTAGGCCGCTATTTTGCTGTGATCCGCGATTCCAAGGTATTGCCAGCCCAGAGAACGCGCCGCATCCGCCATTTCCCTGACGCTATTCGCGCCGTCGCTGTAGGTCGAATGGCAGTGGAACGTCCCTTTAATATCCTCTTCCGTGATGAGGTTCGGCAAAGCATGGCGAGTCGCAGCATCAAATTCCCCCATGTTCTCGCGTAGTTCAGGAGGGATGTAGTCGAGCTTCAGGGCCTTGTAAATATCTTCCTCGTCCTTACACTTGACGATCCGCTTTACCTTTCCCCGTTTTTCCTCCTCGCCGAGTTCCGAGAAACCGTATTCATTGAGAGTCCAACCCGATTTTCTGGCCAGCGATCTCATCTCGACGTTATGTTCTTTGCTCCCTGTGAAATAAGCGAGGGCGAAAGGGAATTCTTCATCGCTGACGACACGGAGGTCGCAATTGATGCCCGATTTCAGGAAAACCGAAGATTTCGTTTCTCCCTTCGCGATGATGCTCGCGACATCCTCATGCGCAGTGAATGCGTCCATCAGTTTTCCTGTGGAGGCAGCAGGGGCGCTTGCCAGGATATCGATGTCGCCGATGATCTCTTTGCGGCGGCGCAGGCTTCCGGCAATTGCGCATTGTTTGACTCCCTTCTGACTGCGGATATGCTCGACCAGAGGGTCCGCGGCAGCCTTTGCCTCGGAGTAAAGATGCTTGTCGGAATGTTTCTGCAGCAGCTCGATTCCCTGAAGAATATTCTCTTCGGTCTTCCGGCCGAAGCCCTCCACCTTCTCGAGTTTATGCTGCTCGGCGGCAGTCTTCAGCTGTTCGATGTTTTTTATCCTGAGCTTTTCGTGAAGGATTTTGACTTTCTTCGGACCAAGTCCCTGAATCCTGAGCATGTCGGGGAGCCCGGGAGGGAGAGATTTCTTCAGCTCTTCGTAGTAGGACGACTTGCCTTTCTTCACCATTTCGGTGATCTTTTCGGCGAGGCCTTCGCCGATCCCTTTGATGGTCCTGAGCTCGCCCGATGAGACGATGTCGTCGACGTTTCTCGTCAGCGCTCCAATGATGAGCGAAGCGTTGTGGAATGCCCTGCACTTGAAAGGGTTCTCCCCCCTGAGTTCGAGCAGGGTCCCGATTTCTTCCAGGATGTTCGCAATCTCTTTATTGCTCATACGATCTAGTATCAATGTTTGGTCTCTTACCATGACAGGAGCGCCGCTTCCAGAGCCAACCCGGGTCCCATCGCCAGCATGATGCCGCGCTCACCCGCCTTAGGACTGGATTTCTGCAGAGTTTCCTGGAGGACGAAGAGAACGGTGGGGGACGACATGTTCCCAAAATCCTTGAGGACATGCCTGCTGTGTTGAACCTGTGTGTCGGACAGAGCCAGCTCTTTCTTAAGACCATCGATCACTTTCCTGCCGCCTGAATGCAATATCCAATGATCAATGCTCTCGGCGGGAAGGCCGCATTTTGCGAGCAGAGTGGAGACGAGTTGTTTCGCAAGTCCTCCGGCAATGTCGCGGATGTCCTTTGACAGGATGATCCGGAGCTTGCCGTCGCGCTGTTCAAATCCAACGGAATCAATAAGCGAAGGTTCAAGATGAGTCTCAAAGGAGAGGATTTTGGGACGATCGGCGGCGGTCGTCATTCCCACCACAACCGCAGCAGCGCCGTCTGAACAGATGGCATTGCCTACCACGGTCTCAAGTGAATCATCGATGTAATAACACGCTGAGCAGATTTCCACGGTAACGAGTAACGCCTTTTTCTCCGGGTACGCTTTCACGAAATCGTAGGCCCTCTGAAGGCCGGGCAATGCGCCCGCACACCCCATCCCGAGCAAGTCGGCACGCTGGATATCCGTTCGTAACCCCATCTCCTTGATGATGTGCGATGTCAGGCCGGGACAGAGATACCCGGTGCAGGAGACGGCGATAACACAATCGATATCGTTTCGATCGATCCCGGACGTCTCCAGGCAGCGCTCGATCGCTTGAACGGCAATCATGATCGCCCCGGTCCTGAACCGCCGATGGAGATCGTCCGGTTTTTCATACGGGTCGATGGTATCGATATCAAAGAAGAGATGGCGGAAGTCGATATCGGAATTCATGAACACATGCCGGATGCGGTCGTTCCGATAAAAGGGAGAGTAGCGGGCAATCAATTCGTAGATCTCCTGCTGGGAATATTTCTGCGGCGGATTTGAAGTGCCGATGGCGAGAATTCCTGGCAACGCAGGCATGGCTTCCGGGGTTAGGGTGTGATGTCGGGGAATTTGTTGGAAAAAGTCATTACTCTTGTTACATGCGCTGAGATTTCTTCTGCCACTAAGTCACCAGGACACCAAGCAACACTCAGGATTCCAGCGACATTAGACGACAGAATGTTTTTTTTGTTCGTGGAGCTTTGTGCCTTTGTGCCTTCGTGGCCAGATTTATTTTCGGGGGGGGAAGGAAGGCCATGAGAAAAATCATCCGTTTTTCATTTGAATATTGAGTCAGCTATCTGTGATTTGCTCAGTTTTTCTCTGATATGCGACAAACGAATAGTCTAATGAAACTCAGGCAGCGAGGTACTCATTGAGTTGCGTTGCAGAGGGCTCAAAGCCGTTGTCGGCAAAATGTTGAAGCCGGGCCAGAAGCGGATCGAGCTCAGTATACTGCATCAATTCCGCGCGGAGCTTTGACACACCGGTGAAATTGCGCAGGTAGCCGGCGAGGTGTTTGCGGAATTCGATCACGCCTTTACGTTCGCCCTTGTATTCGACGGAAAGCATGAGGTGTTTCCGGAGAAGCTCGGTCCGATCCTGGATCGATCGCGCTGGAGCGACAATTCCATCCGCGAGGAATTGTTTGATTTCCTGGAATATCCATGGATTGTCGATAGCGCCGCGGGCGATCATGATCCCATCGCAGGCCGTTGTGTCAAAGACCTCCTTTGCCTTCTGCGGTGTCGTGATGCCGCCGTTGACGATCAACGGGATCGAAACTGCCGCCTTGATTTTCGGGATCCAGCTGTAGTCTGGCTCACCCTGGTGGCCCTGGGCCCTTGTCCGGCAATGGACCGTCAATGCCTGCGCACCGGCTCCTTCGATCATCTTCGCCACCTCGACGATGTCGATCGAGGTGGCATCCCAGCCGAGTCGGGTCTTCACAGTGACCGGCAAAGCGACCGCCTTAACAACCGACGAAACGATGCGCTCCATTTTTGGGATGTCTTTGAGCAAACCAGCGCCGGCGCCGTGGCCGGCGACATTTTTTACCCAGCAGCCGCAATTGATATCAATGAGATCCGGATGCATCTCTTCGGTCAGGCGCGCCGCATTCTCCATGGAGGACTCAGCACCACCGTAGAGCTGGATACCGAACGGTCGCTCCTGCTCCAGGAACGTCATTTTTTGCTTCGTTTTTTTGACGTTTCGAATGAGCCCTTCCGAATTGACAAACTCGGTGTACATGATATCCGCGCCGAGCTCCTTGCAGATCAGCCGGAATGGCACATCGGTGACGTCCTCCATCGGAGCGAGGAGAATTGCCCGGTCTATGTTGATTTTGCCGATTTTCATAAGTTCGATGTAATAAACTATCCAATTTTTTGTACGATTCCAAATAGCAAAGGCCCGGACAACAACGCTGTCCGGGCCTTCAATGACGCTTCAGACTTCTTACTTCATCAACATGAGTTTCCGTGTGGTGTTGAAGTCGCCTGCAGTCATGCGCACGAAGTAGATGCCCGTAGGAACGTTGATTCCGTGCGCGTCACGTCCATCCCACTCGATGGTGTAATATCCCGCCGGCTTTTCCTCATCGACAAGCGTCACCACCTTCCTTCCCAATATGTCGAACACAACAATTGACACAAATCTGCGATCTGAAATCTGCCATCTGAAATCTGTTTTCGGATTGAACGGATTCGGGTAGTTCTGTCCTAATGCGAATGTCTTCGGCACTTCAACGTTCTGCAGCTTCACCACCAGCGACTTCACATTCGCATTGGCGATTCGCACACTGCCCGATCCGTCAAGGATCGTGTTCCCCGGGTTCCCATCGGAGCCCGACAGCACAAGCTTCCGCTCCGCCGGTTTCACCGTGTTCCATGTCACCGTCAATGGATACGCACTCGCATCGATCTGGATCGGGTATTCGTACGTCGCCTTCTCAGCCAGATGCGCAGGATACGTCTCCACCATCCGCTGCGAGGCAAATCGCGCATCAAACTCCGGAGCTGCCGGAGGCAGTTCATGGAAGCTCAGCGGCTCCTTCACCGATCCTTCTTCACCAAGATACAATGTCTGATATCGCCCGGCATTGTCTCTGATGGTGATGCTGTTCAATTCGGCGTAATTCGTCTGCGGGACAAGTTTCGGTTCCGGCGCGGGAACATTGCCGCAAATCGTCAATGTTCCCGTCCCAGCGGCTTTCACCCAGTAGCAGTGGGCGGGAGTCAACGGTTGTGTTGTCAGAGCATGCCACGCACCCGTATATTCATAAAACTGAGATGTAAGGGTTGTACCGCTCACGACGGCAGCTTCTTTCGGGACCGGTACGCCGACACAGGCTGCGACCGTGTTCCAGCCGGCATGTAAGCTGTCGATCACACAGTGCAGTAATCCGCCTCGTGCGCCGATGTTCTGACCAGCCGTGAACTTCATCCAGTAGCAGTTTCCTTGTTGCAATGTATCCTCGCGCTCATATCTCTTCCCATCCCAGCCATACGCGGGTGTTGTGGCTCCGGGAAATAGGGTGGTTTTACGATAGTCGCCGTTGACCGCTGTCGCGCAAATCGCGACCATATTCCATCCGGCAACCGCAGTTGATATAGTACCCTGATAGATCTTGATACACCATCCTGCGCGCGGCCGTGTTGCTGTGGGGAAACCGTTTTGATTGATGAAGATATAGGGCGGCTGCTCATTGAGACCAGGCTTCGGCACCGTCAACGCGGTTGAGTCGGCCTGTAATCCGACTAGTGCGAGACTGTCGGCACCGTAGTTGCCAAGGTCATCGTATTGGTATTCGATAGTGCCATCGCATTTATTAATAATGACGCGGAATGTAGCTTGGTCACAGAAATGAGAAAGTGGCACAGGTATTCCAATCGAATCCCATTCGACGATGAATAGACAGCTGTCGCCGCCATACCCGTTTTGGTAAAGTATGCGGCCGCATCCGTTCGAGAAGTCCGCCCACAAGGGTGCAATGAAGTTCCCCGGCATCCGTCCGGCCCCGGCTGGATCGGATCGCCCGCCGTGACGCAGAGACCTTGGATACGGAAATGTCCAATCCTCTGGAAATATTCCGTTGGAATTCAGATCGACCGTATCGAGTCGATTCTTTGAAATCGCGATCCCGCCGTTGATCCCGACCCATACATAACGAGCCACATCACCGAACAGTGGCATGTTACTGCCGATGTCGATTGGACCCGCTGTGCCATCATCCATAGCATTAGCGCTTGGGTCAGCAGTCGGAGGCAGATAGAACGCGTTCGCGGGGATAACTGATCCCGTCAGGCGAATGCTTTTAGAGACGCAAGGCCCTGCGGTATCGATTTGTGCCCAGGGGTTGCTGGCCTGAACGACGCGGTACGAGATTTGAGCACCGTAAGAGGACAATCCTGTTGAATCTTCAGCATAGACTTTATAGCTGACGAGAGATCCGACAGGTTGGCCGGGGATCGTCGCTTCCCATGTATCGCCGCCGAGGTAAGCCAACGGGAAATCGAGCTTGGCGACTCCATTGACCTGCCATTTAACGAGGGCCGACTTTACTCCCGCGCGACCCGGATTTTCAGGGTCACAATCCAGTATGATCGCATCAAAGGCCTGGGGTCCGGTGTCGAATGTCGTCGTAATGACATTCGTCGCGCGCACGTGGGGCGGTACATTCGTTGTCACGGTCATGGAGTACCAGATATTGAAAGCGGCGACGTTGAGCGTATCGTCGCCGCCGCCGCGTGCAACCCAGCCGCGCTTTACGTCATTCCGCGGAACTCCGGCGCAGTTGGATGGACCTGAATCGTGCTCATAGAATTTCCAGTCGCGCGAAGGATAATTTTCATCTTTGTTATCGACTTGCTCCGTGTGCCATGCCCATTCCGTACGCCCGTCGTCAATGTGCCCTGCAGGACCTTTGACACGGAATGAGATGAAATATTGTTGACCGACAGAAACATGCAAAGACTCGCCGCCGTCGATCATCGCAACAGCATTGATCGAATTGGCGTGGTCGATGACCGGATAGCCGGAGTGTCCCCAGAGCGCATTGGTGATCGGAGGGAGTGTCGTGGGTCCGCTGCTTATCGTGGAGATCCACGATGAGGAATCGGGAGGCGTTGCATCTTCGGGGAACGCGGCGACGCCCTGATCCAGATCATTTGTGTTGATAAAATATCCCCAATTCTGACAAGGTGGATTCCATGGGCCGGGACGCACACCGGGTCCGTAAGCAGGACCAATGCGTGAATTATGAACACGGAGATAGACCGTCGAATCAAGCGCTCCCACAGAACCCAACGCTTCCCAAAATATCGTGTCAATTGTTCCATTGGCCTTGGCAATGAACCACTGACCGATCACGTCCTTGTGGTGGGTACCGAAGTTGCCGTTTGCGGGATATAAGTTCATGGGGTAACCCAAAACAAACTCGTCGCCGCAGGTGACAGTGGCCGACGAAATCGAGAGGTGCGTTCGTTTTGTGATGATCGACGAGGGGCTTTCACCTTTTCTTAGTGGAATGACCTCATCGTGTGGCGAAACGACGTATCTTTTCTGTGCGAGCAGGGAAGAGCTCAGGACGAAAAGGGCAAGGCAGGAATTGAGGGTACGCATGGCGTATTTCCTGCCTGAAAGATAGCAATATTTTTTCAACAAGCAAATCGAACGGTATTGTATCAGTTTGGTTTTCGGTAAATTTCAAACAAGAAAGGCCCTGACAAGGTTGATGCCGGGGCCTCATGAAAGGAGGGAGGCGTACTACTTCATCAACATTACTTTTCGTGTGGCGTTGAAGTCGCCGGCAATCATACGCACGAAGTAGATGCCCGTGGGAACGCTCATGCCGTGCGCATCACGTCCATCCCACTCGACGGTGTAATATCCCGCCGGCTTTTCCTCATCAACAAGCGTCATCACCCTCCTGCCCAATATGTCGTACACATCGAGTGAGACAAATCTGCGATCTGCCATCTGAAATCTGATATCTGTCTTCGGATTGAACGGATTCGGATAGTTCTGTCCCAACGCGAAGGTCTTCGGACCGTCAACGTTCTGCAGCTTCACCACCAGCGACTTGACATTCGCATTGGCGATTCGGACACTGCCCGATCCGTCAAGGATCGTGTTCCCCGGCTTCCCATCGGAGCTCGAAAGCACAAGCTTCCGCTCCGCCGGTTTCACCGTGTTCCATGTCACCGTCAATGGATACGCATTTGCATCGATCTGGATCGGGTATTCGTACGTCGCCTTCTCAGCCAGATGCGCAGGATACGTCTCCACCATTCGCTGCGAACTGAAGCGCGCGTCGAACTCCGGAGCTGGAGGCGGCAGTTCATGGAAACTCAACGGCTCCTTCACTGATCCTTCTTCACCAAGATACAATGTCTGATACCGCCCGGCATTGTCGCGGATCGTGATGCTGTTGAGTTCTGCGTAATTGGTTTGCGGTGTGTTTTTCGGTTCCGCAGCGGGGACATTGCCACAAATGGTCAATGTACCGGCTCCGGCTGCCTTTACCCAGTAGGCCTGTCCCGGAGCTAATGGTTGGGTCGTAAGGGCATGGTAGGCGCCAGTATATGCATAGTACTGCGAGGTGAGCGCCGTACCGCTCACGATGGCAGCTTCTTTCGGGACCGGGAAGCCGATCGTGCCGATCATGTTCCAGCCCGCCTTCAGCGAGTCGACCACACAGTGGAGGAGTGCGCCGCGTGCGCCGACGTTCTGGCCGGCTGCGAACTTCATCCAATAACCATTGCCGTTGGCAAGGGTCGGCTTTGCAACGTAGACGCCCTGATAGGCGAACGCTTGCGTTGTGGCAGTCGGATAGAGTGCGCTCTTGCTGTAGTTGTTGCCAGGAGGCGTCACACCGACCGAGAGCATGTTCCATCCGGCAACGGCAGTTGAAACCGTGCTTTGTGAAATCCTGATGCACCAGCCATTCCGCGGGCGTGTCTCAACGGGGTAGCCGTCTTCGTTGATGAGCAGGAAGGGTGGCTGTTTGTTCAGGCCGGGGTTTGGCACCGTCGAGGCCGTGGAGTCTGCCTCGACGCCGATGACCGCCGCAGTCTCTTGTCCAAGTGTTCCAATGTCATCATATTGGTATTCAATGGTACCGTCACACTTGTTAAGGATGACGCGGAAGGTGGCTTCGTCGCATTGCGGTCCCGGGGCAGAGAAGCCGCCGATCGAATCCCATTCAACGATGAATGCGCAGGTATCCCCGCCGGGCCCGGCGGGGATACCTTTTTGGTACATGATCCGTCCGCAGGTTATTGTGGAATCACCATACCAGAGGTCCTGCCACATCGGTGCAATAAAATTGGCCGGCATGCGGATGGATCCGAGGCCGCTGGCTGTATCGGAACGACCGCCCCTGCGTAGTGAACTGCCGTACGGGAACGTCCAAAGCTTTCCATCGAAGTGACCACGTCGGTTCATGTCGACGGTGTCCTGGGGAGTTTTCGAAATGGCGATGCCGCCGTTGACTCCAACCCAGACATACCGCCCGACGTCACCGAAGAGAGGCATGTTGCTGCCCATGTCGAACGGACCGGCCGTGCCGTCGTCCAATCGCCTGGCCCTGGAATCGGCGTCCGGCGGTAAAAAAAATGACCCCGGCGGAATGAACGTGCCCGTTGATTGAATACTCTTAGGAACGCAGGAGCCGGCCGTGTCAATTTGCGCAAAGCTGTTGCTTGCTTCAAGTACACGATAAGACACCGGCGTACCGTAGGAGTAGAGGCCGGATGAATCCTCCGCATAGATTTTATAGCTCACTGAAGTTAGTGGCGGTTGACCTGGGATTGTCCCTTCGTATGTTGAGCCCCCTACGAAAGTCAGCTGAATGTCTGCCTGCGGTGCACCGTTCACCTGCCACTTCAGTGTGGCAACCTTAACACCTGCTCGTGCCGGATTGGGAGGATCGCAATCTTCGATTTCGGCAGTGATCGTTTGTGGGCCGGCATCAAATGTCGTATGGACCGCGTCGGTCGACAGCACCTCCGGAGGCACGTTGGTCGACACGGTCATTGAGTACCAAATGTTATAGATGCCGATATCCAGAGTCTCCGCGGGGGTTTCACCTCCGCCACCTCGCGCCACCCAGCCACGTTTCGTATCATTGATGGGCACGCCGGCGCAGTTCGTGGGGCCGGAATCATGTTCATAAAACTTCCAGTTGCGTGACGGATAATTCTCATCCGTTACGTCGACATGAGCGAGAAATATTGTCAAATTCGTGGGAGCGTCCAGGGGCACCGGATGTGCGTCGGGGCCTTTGATCCGTTGTGACACGAAGAACCTCTGTCCAACGGTTACATGGAGATCCTGGCCGCCGTCAACCATGGCGACGGCATTGATAGCATTTGGATGGACGGTGACGGCAAAACCGCCGAAACCCCAGATGGAATTCAGGAAAGGCCACTTCGTCGGAGGTCCGGCATTGATGGTCGATGTCCATGACGTCGTGTCGGGCGGTGTTGCATCTTCCGGGAAGGCTGCCACCCCCTGGTCGAGGTCGTTGTTGTTGATGAAATACCCCCAGTTCTGACAGGGAGGATTCCAGGGCCCCGGACGCACGCCCGGGCCGTAGTCAGGCCCGATCCGAGAATTGTGAATGCGCAGATACACCGTTGAGTCCAAAGCGCCGACGCTAGTGCCCCCCAGCCAGAAGACAGTGTCGATCGTACCGGTAGCTTTTGCGACAAACCATTCGCCGAGGACATCCTTGTGGTTGGCGGTGAATTCGGTTGCAGGAGGAAATTTGTCGTCGGGGTAACCAAAGGTAAAGTGTGTGCCGCAAGAAGCCGCTGCTGAGTTTGGAGACAATCCCGAGTGACGTGAAATCACGTCGGCAGCGCGCGCACCTCGTCTGAGCGGGATAAGTTCATCTGTTGGGGTGACAAGATATCTCTTTTGGGCGTCCGTTACGCCGGTGATCAATAACATGCACAAGAACAATAACATTTGCAGTCCTTTTACGAGCGCAGCGTAATCGTGGTCGGAGCCGTGGGATATGGATTCGCCAATCATGACTGGGCGGTGGGAATTGTCAATAAAGAACAATACAGGCCCGACCGATGATAGGTCCGGGCCTGTTAAAGCAGCAAGAAAACCTTACTTCATCAACATGACTTTCCGGGTGGTGTTGAACTCACCGGCGGTCATATGCACGAAATAGATGCCTGTTGGCACGGTGATTCCGCGCGCATCATGTCCATCCCACTCGATCGTATGATAACCTGCCGCCTGCTCACCGCTCATCAATGTCGTGATCTGCCGACCCAACACGTCGTACACCACCACATTCACTTCCGCCAGCTTCGGTATCTCTACCGCAAAGCGCGTCGTCGGATTGAACGGATTCGGATAGTTCTGTCCCAACGCGAACGTCTTCGGACCGTCGATGTTCTGCAGCTTCACCACCAACGACTTCACATTCGCATTGGCGATTCGCACGCTGCCCGATCCGTCAAGGATCGTGTTCCCCAGCTTCCCATCGGAGCTCGAAAGCACAAGCTTCCGCTCCGCCGGTTTCACCGTGTTCCATGTCACCGTCAATGGATACGCACTTGCATCGATCTGGATCGGGTATTCGTACGTCGCCTTCTCAGCCAGATGCGCAGGATACGTCTCCACCATCCGCTGCGAACTGAAGCGCGCGTCAAACTCCGGCGCTCCGGGCGGCAGCTCATGGAAGCTCAACGGTTCCTTCACCGATCCTTCTTCACCAAGATACAATGTCTGATACCGCCCGGCATTGTCTCTGATGGTGATACTGTTCAATTCGGCATAGTTTGTCTGCGGAACGTTCTTCGGTTCCGCGGCCGGGACATTACCGTCGATCGTCAGAAGGCCGCTGCCAGCCGTCTTTACCCAGAAACCCTGACCGGGGGTCAATGGTTTGGTTGTCAGAGCATGGTAGGCGCCTGTATATTCATAGAACTGCGAGGTGATGGTTGTCCCGCTCACGATGGCAGCTTCTTTCGGGACCGGGAAGCCGATCGTGCCGATCATGTTCCAGCCCTGGCTCACGCTGTCGACCACATGGTGGAGCAATCCGCCGCGCGCGCCGATGTTCTGCCCGACTGTGAACTTCATCCAGTAACCGATGCCGTTGGCAAGAACCGGCTTAGCAACATACTGTCCTTTATAGGCGAACGCCTGAGTTGTTGCCGTCGGGTAGAGGGCTGCCTTGGCATAGTTGCCGGCAGGCGGCGTCACGCCGACCGAGAGCATGTTCCATCCGGCGACCGAGGTTGAGATCGTACCCTGGGAGATCCTGATGCACCATCCATTGCGGGGGCGTGTCTCGAATGGATAACCGTCTTCATTGAGGAAAATGAAGGGTGCTTGTGAATTCAACCCGGGATTCGGGACCGTTAAGGCGGTTGAGTCTGCTTGCAGGCCTACTCTGGCGAGCGTGTCCTGTCCGAGGGTTCCCACATCGTCGTATTGATATTCGATGGTACCGTCGCACTTGTTGAGGATGAGTCGGAATGTTGCTTCGTCGCACTGAGGGTTCCCGTTCAGTGGAAACGCACCGATGGAATCCCACTCGACAATAAACATGCAGGTGTCACCGGCGTACCCGTTCTGATGGAGAATCCTGCCGCAGGTATTAACGGAATCACCATACCAGTGGTCGGCCCACAATGGCGCAATGAAGTTGCCGGGCATCCGGTTGCGGCCAAGCGCTCCAGCCGTGTCGGATCGGCCGCCTTTCCTCAGCGTCCCCGGATACGAGAACGTCCAGTTGGGCGTGTAGTAACCGCCATCGACATTAACGTCGACGGTGTCTATGGGATTCTTGGAAATTGCGATTGCGCCGTTAACACCGACCCAGACATAGCGGCCGACGTCTCCGAAGAGAGGCATGTTGCTGCCGAGATCGAAGGGGCCCGCTGTGCCGTCATCCTTTGGTGCGCCGGGAGTGTTCGCGGGTCCGACATAGAATGATGACGGAGGAATCAGCGTGCCGGTGGTTTGAATGGTCTTGGCAACGCACGGACCTGCGGTGTCAATCTGGGCATACGCGTTACTTGCCTGGATGACCCGGTAGGTAACAGGAGCACCGACCGCTGTGAGCGCAGTGGAATCCTCAGCAAAGACCTTGTATGTTACGAAGGATCCGACTGGTTCTCCGGGAATTGTACCATCCCATGTGTCGCCGCCGACGTTGATCATGGGTAGATCGGTCTGGGGGACGCCGTTCAATTGCCATTTCACGACCGCGAGTTTGACGCCCGCGCGTGCAGGGTTCTCAGGATCGCAATCTTCGATCGTTGCTTCGCAAACCTGCGGGCCAACATCGAACGTCGTTCGTATCGGAACTGTGGCCCGGACAATTGGCGGCACGTTTGTCGTCACTGTCATCGTAAACCACCAGTCGAGGGCTCCCACGGACAGCGTATCATCCTCGAAGCCGCCGCGCGCGACCCATCCGCGTTTCACCAGAGTCACCGGCACTCCTGCACAATTCGATGGGCCGGAATCGTGTTCATAAAATTTCCAATTACGTGAGGGATAATTTTCGTCTTTGTTGTCGACCGTGAACGATGCGGTTGCCCAGGAGGTCCAACCATCGATCGGGACCGGATGGGTATCCGGCCCTTTAACGCGCATCGAGATAAAAAACTTCTGGCCGACCGTTACGTCCAAGACCTGGCCGCCATCAACCATGGCAACGGAGTTGATGGAATTAGCGTGGTCGGTCACCGCAAAACCGCCGAATCCCCAGATCGAATTCAAGAACGGCCACTTTGTCGGCGGCCCGGAATTGACCGTAGAAGTCCAAGTTGTCGTATCGGGCGGTGTCGCGTCTTCCGGGAATGCGGCCACGCCCTGATCCTGGTCGTTTGTGTTGATGAAATATCCCCAGTTCTGGCAGGGAGGGGCATACGGACCCGGGCGGACTCCCGGGCCATAGTCTGGGCCGATGCGGGAATTGTGAACACGCACGTAAATGGTGGAATCTTTGGCTCCAACGTCCCCATAAACCTGCCAAAAGATCGTATCGATGGTCCCTGATGCTTTCGCAACAAACCATTCGCCCATAACGTCCTTGTGCCTTCCCACATGGTTCACCGACGGGGGATAGATGTCGGTCGGATAACCGAACGTAAACCGGTTGCCGCATGCCGAGCTGGTTAACGCTACATTTCGACTCAATCGTTTTCCCATGATTGAAGCAGCGGTCTGGCCCTTCGTCAATGGGATGAAGTCATCGTTGGGCGTCACAAGATATCGCTTCTGCCCATACGTAATGCTTCCTGCGAGAAAGACAAATAGTAAAAATTTGTTCATGGTAATCCTCTCTTCACATAAATGTCATCATTGTTCGTTTTCCGGTGTGGACATATGAATAATCGTATTTTCCGCGCTTATTGTCAAGTCGTATTCAAGGTCTTCGCCGGAACCTGAAGGAGATCATGATCGTCGTCGATGGAGAAGGCGTAAGACTTTTTACGAAAGTGCGTGAATAATTGCTGTCGCCATCTCTTTTGTCGACACGGGGTTGGATGGAGAGAGATCGCGGGTGACAAACTTGCGTTCATTGACCACTGATGCGACGGCGGATTCCACTTTGGAAGCGGCGGCCGTTTCACCGAGGTGGCGCAGCATCATGGCTCCCGCCAGGATAAGCGCCCCCGGATTGGCGATGCCCTTGCCGGCGATGTCGGGCGCGCTGCCATGGACCGCTTCAAAGATTGCAACGCCATAGCCGATGTTCGCGCCGGGCGCAAGCCCCAACCCGCCGACGAGCCCGGAACAGAGATCCGAAAGAATGTCGCCGAAAAGATTCGTTGTGACGATGACATCAAACTGACGCGGGTTCATGACAAGCTGCATACACATGTTGTCGATGATCCTGTCGTTGGAATCGATCTCGGGATACTCGGCGGCGATCTTTTTCGCCACTTCGAGAAAAAGTCCGCCCGTGAATTTGAGGATGTTCGCCTTGTGAACGATCGTCACACGGCTCCGCTTCTGCTTTCTTGCGTATTCGAACGCATATCGGAGAATCCGCTCCGAGCCCGTTCGTGTGACGACCCCAATGGTCTCCGCTGCACTGCGTGCCGTATCGATGTAATGCTCGATCCCGGCATAGAATTCCTCCGTGTTTTCCCGGACGACGATGAGATCAACATCGCTCCACTTCGAGGTCACCCCCGAAAACGATTTCGCCGGGCGGAAGTTAACATAAAGATCGAGTTCCTTCCGCAAGGCAACGTTGACGCTCCTGAAGCCGGTACCGATCGGCGTCGTCAGCGGTCCTTTGAGCGCCACTCTGTTCTTGCGTATCGACTCGATGACCTGCGGGGGAAGGGGGTCCTTATATTTTTCGACGGCAGGAAGACCCGCGACATGCATATCCCAATCGAACTTCACGCCCGTGGCCTCGAGCACACGAACGGCGGATTCAGTGATCTCAGGTCCGATCCCGTCACCGGGAATCAAAGTTACAGTATGCACAGGCAGTGCCGAGGTTGATTACTGAAATGTACGAAAAAAAAATGTGAGACGGCAATCCGCCGTCCGGTCCGAATTGCCCTATAAAAAAGGTAACCGAAGGGGCTTGAATACTGATTCGTTGCCTCATAATATAGGTAACCCAAATAAAACAAGGTTACCGGTGACGAAACAGTCGAATAAGGAATACATTAACGAGATGCGTTCGCGCTACAGAGCGGCCTCGAAAAAAGAACAAA
>Ga0209726_10002858_pt1 | contig 24736 bp, 24 predicted proteins | sample Subgrocontami54m_FD_187453 | JGI IMG/M metagenome (GOLD analysis project Ga0209726, IMG submission 187453) | Subsurface groundwater microbial communities from S. Glens Falls, New York, USA - GMW46 contaminated, 5.4 m (SPAdes) (version 3) | ecosystem: Environmental > Aquatic > Deep subsurface >... | reverse complement strand
GCTCGGGGTGGGCGTGGACCGGCTCGACTATACCAAGGGCATTCTCGAGCGCTTCATCGCGGTCGAGCGCCTGTTGGAGCTCGAGCCGCAATGGATCGGCAAGTTCGTGTTCGTGCAGATTGCGGCGCCGTCCCGTTCCAGCATTGACGAATACCAGAATTTCGACGCCAGGGTGCGCGCGCTGGCGCGCAGGATCAACGAGCGTTTTGCGCGCGACGGCTACGAGCCAATTTGCCTCAAGGTTGAGCATCACGAAGCCGATGCCGTGTATGAATATTACCGGGCAGCCGATTTGTGCTTCGTCAGCAGCCTGCACGACGGCATGAACCTCGTGGCCAAGGAATTCGTCGCGGCGCGCGATGACGAGCGCGGCGTGCTCCTGCTCAGCCAGTTCACCGGCGCGTCGCGCGAACTCACCGAGGCGCTGATCGTGAACCCGTACAATGTGGATCAGTGCGCGGCGGCCCTGCATGTCGCGCTGACCATGCCGCAGGCCGAGCAGCGCGCGCGCATGCACAGCATGCGCGGGCTGATTCAGGAATTCAATGTGTACCGCTGGGCCGGCAGAATGCTGCTCGATGCGGCGCAAATGCGCATGCGCAGGCGGCTGCATGCGCGCACCGGTGACGATGGCAGGCGGGCCGGTGCGCGCCGCGCTTGATCCCGGTGTGCGTGCCGGCGGCCCGGCCGCCCGGCCGCCGCCGCAATGGGACGAGTGAAATCCAGGCAGGAAAGTTGATATGAGCGAGCAGCTTGAACCCGTGATTGCGACATCCGCCGACGGCTGGGCGCTGTTTCTGGACATCGACGGGACGCTGCTCGAGTTGGCAGCGCATCCGGCTGCGGTGACGGTCGATCAGCACCTTGCGCATCTGCTGCGCCGTTTGTACGATGAGACCGCGGGCGCGGTTGCGCTGATCAGCGGGCGGACGGTGACGGACGCCGATGCACTGTTCGCCCCGCTCCAGCTCTGTGTCGCCGGGCAGCACGGCGCCGAGCGCCGCGACTTTACCGGCGGGCTGCATCTGCATGCGCCGCCTCTGGACGGGCTGCGGCGGGCTGCCGAGCAGCTGCGCCGGGTGGTTTCAGCGCATCCGGGTCTGGTGCTGGAGGAGAAGGGCATGAATCTTGCGCTCCATTTTCGCGGCGCGCCGCTGCTGGAGGCGGAATTGGTTCCGCTACTCGAAGGGCTGGTGTCGGAACTGGGGCCGGACTTCGAGCTCCAGGCGGGCAAGATGGTTCTGGAAATCAAGCCGACGGGCAGGGATAAGGGCACGGCCATCGAGGCGTTCATGCAGGAGCATCCGTTTCGGGGCCGGGTCCCGATTTTCATCGGTGATGATCTCACCGACGAGTACGGGTTTGCGCTGGTCAACCGGCTCGGCGGCCATTCGATCAAGGTCGGGCCGGGCGCATCCGCAGCGCTGTGGCGCCTGGCGGACGCGTCCGCGGTGCGAGGCTGGCTCGATCGATTGGCGAAGAAATGGCAGACCCGCTGCAATACGCCGGCATGAGCAGCCTCGATCTTGCGCTGATCGGAAATTCCGACGTCGCGGCGCTGATCGATGCGCGCGGAGCGATCGTCTGGAGCTGCATGCCGCGTTTCGACAGCGACGCAGTGTTTTGCTCGCTGTTGCGCGAAGGGCAGAATGACGAGGACTTCGGCTTCTTTGCCGTCGAGCTCTCCGATTTTGAGCGCGCCGAGCAGGCTTACGTCGAACACACGGCGATTCTGAGCACGCGCCTGCATGACCGGCACGGCGGCGCGATCGAGATCGTCGATTTCGCGCCGAGATTCAACCAGTACGGCCGAATGTTCTGTCCGATGACGCTGGTGCGGCAAATTCGCCCGCTGTGCGGCAGTCCGCGCATTCGCATCAAGTTGCGCCCGGCGTGTGATTACGGCAGCCGGCGCCCCCGCGTCACCGCGGGCAGCAGCCATGTGCGCTACGTCATGCCGGAGCTGGTGCTGCGCGTGACGACCAACACCTCGCTTACCGCGATTCTCGAGGAAACGGAAATCGTGCTGAATGCGCCGATGGCCTTCCTCCTCGGACCGGACGAAACGCTGCAGGGTTCGGTGCAGGACGTGTGCCGGCGCTTTTTCGAGGAAACGGCGGCCCATTGGCGGGAATGGGTGCGTTACCTTGCGATTCCATACGAATGGCAGGAGGCGGTGATCCGGGCCGCCATCACGCTAAAACTGAACGCGTTCGACGATACCGGCGCGATCGTCGCTGCGGTCACGACCTCGATTCCGGAAGCCGCGGATGGCAGGCGCAACTGGGACTACCGCTATTGCTGGCTGCGCGATGCCTATTTCGTCGTGAACGCGCTGAACCGGCTCAATGCCACGGTGGGCATGGAGCGCTATATGGATTACATCGTCAACGTGACCGCGGGCACGAACGGCACCGAACTGCAGCCCGTATACTGCATCAGCGGCGATCCCAGAATGGACGAGCGCGAAATCGGCTCGCTCCCCGGCTATCGCGGCATGGGGCCGGTGCGCGTCGGCAACCAGGCGCATCTCCAGGTCCAGAACGACGTTTACGGCTCGGCCGTGCTCGCCTCGGCCCACCTGTTTTTCGACCAGCGCGTCAGGCACCGCGGCGATGAAGGCCTGTTCCGGCGGCTGGAGGCGCTGGGGGAGCGCGCAGCCGCGCTCTACGACCAGCCCGATGCGGGCCTGTGGGAACTGCGCGGCGCGGCGCGTGTGCATACCTTCTCCAGCGTGATGTGCTGGGCCGCGTGCGATCGCCTGGCGAAAATTGCCGCGCACATCGGACTTGCCGAGCGCGCCGCTCACTGGCGCGGCGCGGCCGACCGGATGCGGCCGGTCATCATCGAGCGCGCCTGGAATCCCGGCCGCAACAGTTTCGTCGCCACCTTCGGCGGCGAATCTCTCGATGCGAGTCTGCTGCTGCTCCACGAACTGGGATTCCTGCGCGCCGATGACCCGCGTTTTGCCGGGACGGTCGAGGCCGTCGAGCGCGAATTGCGCAAAGGCGAATACGTCTTTCGCTATAGCGACCAGGACGATTTCGGCGTGCCGACCAACGCCTTTATCGTCTGCACTTTCTGGTACATCGACGCCTTGGCCGCGCTCGGCCGGACGGCCGAGGCGCGTGCGCTGTTCGAGCGCATGCTCGCCTCCCGCAACCGCCATGGCCTGCTGTCAGAGCACATCGATCCGCGCACAGGCGAGTTGTGGGGAAACTATCCGCAAACTTACAGCATGGTGGGGCTGATCAATTCGGCAATGCGCTTGAGCATCTCCTGGGACCATGCGTTCTGAGTGCCCGGTCCGGGCGCGATGGTGCCCGAGCGCGGCTTTCGAGGCGTCAAAACTCGACTGTCGCTCACTGCTTGGCATCGCCGGCGGCGTCACCGCGCCGACCTACGCCGAGCTTTATGCCAAAAAATCAAGACCCACTACATTTGGTAGACTTGGGAGCTAACCGGATAAGCACGGAATAATGTTTTTTTGACGGAAGTTAGTCGAAACTTTCACAATGACAAAGGTCAACTCATATTACCGGTAACGGCGCGATCCCGAGGTATAATTCCCGCAGGCAGCATGCAGGGGCGCCAGCCTCCGCGGCGCCCGCTTTGAGATCGATCATTCAGGACTATCGAGGTCGACATGTCGGAAGCCAGTGTGAAAAAAGGTGTTGCCTCCGGACAAGGCGCGGCGCATCTGAAACGCGGCCGGTGCTCGTCGACGTGGAGCCGTCCATGCGCGACATGACGGAGGAGCGGCTGGTCCTGTTCAACCGGTAACATGAACACGGCGCTTAGCCTTGGTACCGCGGGAATTGGGCGCTAGGGAATCGTCTATAATCTATCTATAAGAAATTGCATTTCACCGGTGCGGTGCCCGCTATCGGGCGGCGCTGGTGTGGCGCCGGACAGAGTGAGCAAAGAATATGAAAAAACCTGCACGCACGAAGACCCTCCCGCCGGACGAGGAAGTCCGCGATCCCGGCAAGGAGCGCAGTGGCATCCAGTCGATCGAACGCGCTTTCGCGATTGCCGAGGAAATTGCCCGCAATCGCGAAGGCATCGGCCTCGCGGAGTTGAGCAAGCGCGTAGGGCTGCATAACAGCACGACGTTTCACCTGGTCAAGACGATGGTGCAGCTTGGCTATGTGAGCCAGCTCGCGGATTCGCGGAAGTACCGCATCGGTCGGCGCATGTTCACGCTCGCGGCAGGCGCGCTGGACGAGATCGAACTCGTCAATGTAGCCACTCCGATAATCGAGACCCTTACCCGTAAGACCGGCGAGTACAGCCATTTTGCGATCCGTTCAGGGGAGGAAATCGTGGTCGTGGCCAAGACTGCCGGCACCGGCATGTTTTAACTGGTCGACCGCGTCGGGACAGTTCGGCCCGCGCATGGCACGGCATTGGGCAAGGTCCTGCTGGCGGCGCTTGCGCCGTCCCAGCTCGAGCGCTATCTGGAAACCTGCGAGTTGCGCAGATTCACCGCCAAGACCATCATCGAGCGGGATACGTTGCTGCGCGAGATCGAGGAGGTGAGGCGCAAGGGGATTGCCTTCGACGATGGCGAATTCGATGCGGAGGTTCGATGCGTGGCCGTGCCGGTGTGGGACTTTGCCGGCAGGGTTGCCGGTGCCATCGGCATGTCCGGACCGATGTGGCGGCTTTCGCTGCAGGCGTTGCAGGAGAAGTCGAAGTACGTGCGCGAGGCCGCGGCAGCGCTGTCTGCGGAGCTGGGTTACCACGCCGAGCAGGAACTGGCCGCATCGATCGCCTGAGCAGGCCGACTGGCGCAGCGCAAGCCCGGAACCATGGGCGATAGTCCCGAGCCGGAACGAGACCGGGCCCCGGCTATTCCGGTTTACGCCGGGGCATCTGATGCGCGACGCGGGATCAGATCGACTTCAAATCTCCAGCCGACGTTTTGCCGTCCTGGCCCTTTTGCAATTCGTACTGAATTTTCTGGCCTTCGTTCAAGGTGGCCAGGCCGGCTTTTTCCACGGCAGAGATATGCACAAACACGTCTTTCGAGCCATCATCTGCCTGGATAAAACCGAAACCCTTGCTTGCGTTGAACCATTTCACTGTTCCAGTAGCCACAAAAATCTCCTGATAAGAATGTAGTCGAATATCGACCCGGGCAATGCCTGAGCCCAAGTCAATAGAGGGACAGTCTAATGCATCGCGCCTCAGGTTGCTACTGCAAGCGGGGCGAATCATGAAATAAGGGCGCCGACCCGGAGGCTGATTCCCTTAACATGGACCCCGGTCGAGGGATACGTCGCGGGCCGACCCGGCGTAATAGAGGAGACGAGATGTTGAGTCTGGTCCTGCCTACGGTCGCTTTTTTGATTGCGGGCTACTTCGCCAAACGCTATCTCGACGACATGGGCATGCCCAAAGGCACGACGCGCAGTGTCTGGATATTTTGCGTCGCGGCCGCGGTCTCTTACCTGGTCGCATTCATTGTGGACTGGATCGGGACGTGACCCATTTCGCGTTTTGCGACGCCCGAATCATGGCGGCCGGCACGCTGCTGCACCGGCTGAACATGGAGTTCCGCGAGTTCGACCGCGACTACAAGCCGGTGGCCATGGTGCCGGAGGCCGCGCGCGGGCAACCTTAATGCGCCGGTGCGTCTCTGGTGCGCCGTCTGACCACTTTCTCGCCGACCAGAGCACCGACGACGACGACGGCCCCCAATATTTGCAGCGGTGTCAGCGTTTGGCCAAGAAAGAGGAATGCCGTTCCCATGGTGAAGAGCGGTTCGGCGTACTGAAACAATGTGGCTCTGGCAGGACCGATCAGCGAAATCGCGACAAAGAATCCGACCATCGCGATCCCCGAGAACAGGACAGAGCCGGCAAACCCCCACCAGCCGGTGACCGTATGCGGTAACAGGTACTCGCCGCGAAACAGGACGATTACGATGGCGACGGCCGAGGCCATTGTCAGGATGTAGAGCGTGACGGGGCGCGGATCGCCACTGCGGATTACCCGACTGCTGACTGCCGACACGATCGCCAGGCCGAGGGCGGCAATGCCGCTGTAGATTACCCCCTCGAAAGGCAGCGCCTCGCGGCTGACACCCAGTGCCAAGGCCAGGCCGGCGAAGGCGAGCACACCTGCGGCAATCGTCGTAACCGGCAGACGCTCCCAGCCCATTACGGCAAGGATCACGCTGGTCAAGATGGGAAACAGGAAGAAAATCAGGATGGCAAGTGCGACCGGCAGAATTTCGATCGCGCTCAGCAATGCGAGGGTATAAACCGCTGTCACGATGCCAAGGGCCAGGGCGACCACACCATCGCGTCGCGGCAAGGTAGGTGGCTTACCCGCGAGCGCCAGTATGGCGGCGAGGGCGATAGCCGGGAAGAGGAACCGCGCCGTGGATAACGATACGGGGTCGCTGCCGCCTGCATAGGCGATGTTCGCCAGTGTGTTGCCGAGCGCGAAAAACAGGCCGACGCCGACGATAACGGCGATACCCAGATATTCGCGCGATCGGTCCATTCGTTTCGCCCCCGTGAGTTGCCCCTGCGTGACGCCGGTGTCGGGTGTGCAGGTGCGTCGTTTTCTTGAACGGATAGATCCTAGCTAGGGCCGCAGTGGTTAACCTCAGGTGGCTTTCTCAACCGTGAAGAGAAGGAGCCAGAAGATGAACGCCGCGACCCATGGAGAGCAAGGTAGCGCATCGGCGCGGCGTCAGGTGCCGACGGTCTGGATGACCTCCACGAAGTCGCGGCTGCGCGTGACCTTGTCGCCCCACACACGGTCGAACTCCGCCACCAGGCGCTTGCGCGCATCGGAGCCCTGGATGGCCTGTGCACGCGCCATGCCGTCGAATTCGTAGAAGGCGTGGCGCACGGACGCGTCCATCGCGCTCCATCCGCGTCACGCGCGCCGCGCATTGAATCCCTTGAGCGCATCCGGCAGGTGCTCGTGCTGGTACCAGCGGTCGAAGTCGTCCTTCACGGCCGCATCCACGACCTGGGCACGCACGATGAAATAGGCGGTCATCTCGCTCTCTCTTTCGGTTCTTCACGCAGCTGCGTAAGGGCCGGAACCGACGGACGAAGAGCCCGGTCAATCCCAGTCGGTGATCAGTCTACGCCCGAATGTCTGCTCAGGGTCGGTTGCGGTCAGTCACGTTTTCCGGAAGCGGACGTTGAAACCGGCTGCCCTGATTACCTCTTGGGCAGTGCGCTAACGTCCGCTCAGGCCGACAAGCGGACGGTCAAGGTGGTCAGCCCCTGGTTCACACCGTCCCGAGATCAAATCCGGCCTTCGTCCGCAGAGCGCGCGAGGGCTCGCCCGTGAGCAGCGCGGCGAGGCGCCGTGCTGCGTCGGGGTTGGCCGCGCCAGCGCATACGCCGACGGAATACACGGTTGCGAGATCGAACTCGCGCGGCAGCAGCCCGGCCAGCACCACGCCCGGAGTGTTGTTGATCTCCGTGACCTGGGCGCACCCCACAAGCCGCGCACCTTTGGACTGGGCCAGTTCGCGCATGGCCGTGGCCCCGTTCGGATAGGTCTTCAGGCGCGGCCCGACTTCGCCGCGGATGCCGAGGGTGTCCAACACGCGCGCGAAATGGATGCCCGCGGTCGCTTTTTGCGGATCCGGGAGAAAAATGCCCTCTGCGGCGAGCAGGGCGGCGCGCAGCGCGCCTGCGCTTGCGATGTCGGGCAAGGGGTCGCCCGCGCGCACCGCGACGCCGGTGCGCACGCGGCCGAGGTCGGCGCAACTGTCCTGCAGCACCTGCCCGCCTGCCGCGAGTTCGGCGATCAGCGCCTGGGTCAGGATGACCAGGTCGGCGGGTGCGCCCGCGAGCAGCTTTGCCTTCATCTCGCCGACCGCGCTGAAGGTGCAATCGAGATCGTATCCCGTCGCGGCGCGGAAATCGGCGGCCAGCGCGTTCACCACGCTTTGCGCGGCGCCGCCGCTCAGTACATTCAACTGCATCGAATTTTCTCCAAAGGAATCACTCTGCCGCGGCGGCGTCTTCCGGCATCGCGTCAATCCACCTTGGCGCCGGAAATTTTCACCACCTTCGCCCATTTGGCGATGTCGTCGCGCAGGTACTGCCCGAACTCGTCGGTGCTCATGCTCATCGGCGCGGCGCCCTGCTTGGCCCAGGCTTCCTTGACCTCGGGGCGGTTCACGATCTTCCTGATCTCCGCGTTCAAGCGCTCGACGACGGGCTTGGGCGTGCCCGTGCCCGTGGGCGCCATGATGCCCAGCCATATCGTCGCTTCGTACCCGGGTACGCCGGCTTCGGCTACGGTGGGCACCTCCGGCAGCACCGGCGAGCGCGCCTTGCCGGTCGTGCCGAGTGTCTTCAGTTTTCCCGCGCGCACGTTCGGCGCCATGGTCGTGATCGCGTCGAACATCATCTGCACCTGCCCGCCGAGGGTGTCGGTGCGCGCGCCCGAGCTGCCCTTGTACGGGACGTGCACGATGTCCAGGCCCGCCATCGCCTTGAACAGTTCGCCGGCCATGTGGTAGGGCGTGCCGGGACCCGACGAAGCGTAGTTGAGGACATGCGGTTTCGATTTGGCGAGGGCAATGAGTTCCTTCAGCGTGTTGGCCGGTACCGACGGATGCACGACCAGCACCAAATCGGAATAGTTCACCGGGGCGACGGGCACGAAATCGCGCAGCAGCTGGAACGGCTTGTTCGAAATCAGCGATTCGTTGACGGTGTGCGTATTGGACATCATCAGCAGCGTATAGCCGTCCGGCGCGGACTTGGCCACCGCGTCGGTGCCGACCACCGAGCCGCCGCCGGGGCGGTCCTCGACCACGAACGCCTGTCCCAGCGCTTCCTGCAGGCGCTGCCCGACGACGCGCGCGTAAATGTCGGCCGGGCCGCCGGCCGCAAACGGGACGATGATGTGAACCGCCCGGCTCGGGTAGTTCTGCGCGTCGGCGGGCAGGGCCGCAACGGCGCACAAAATGAATGCGATTAAACCTCCTGCCAAATGGGTCATGGATGCTTCCTCTGGTGACGAGCCATCGCTCTTGTGTTTTAGGCCGCGCCGTGGGGCGCAGTCCGGCTTTGTAGCATAAGCTCGCGCTTCGCGTCCAGAGGCTTCACAAACCCGCCATCTGGCCTTGTTGCAGCCAACCGTCCGCGCACTCGCCGCCGATCATGCCTGAGAGTGTCATCCGGAGCGGAGCGAGGGACTACGGCTAGGTGCTATCATTTGCCCGACCCGTCGTCTTCCGAACAGGCCCTTTCCCGACTTTCCCATTGTCCGCAAATCAGGAGCAAGCCCATGACCGCCCCGCAGATGGTTGACCCGCACGACGTCGTGCTGACCGGTGAAAACTCGTTCATTCGTCTCTCCAACGATGGTGGCAAGACCATCGCAGACCGCGTCAGCCACTGGCGCGTGCTGTGGTCGCCCGCCGGACAGGGACACGCGTTGTTCATCGAAAGCCCGCTCACCGGCAAGGGACCGCGCGTCTACACCGACAACGCGGCTGTCGCGCGCTTCCTTCAGCGCACGATCGAAGTCCTGCTCTACAAGGACTTCGCCTCCGAGTCGCTGCCTCTGATCGACGCCGAATTCGAGCGCACCGGCAATTCGCTCAGCACGGTCGAAGAGCGCATCATCTCCGACGAGGACGAGATCATCCTGAGCTACTGGGATCTGATGGCGCCGTTCGTGCTCACGATGCCGCCGGGAGCGATGGACCGCCCGATTGGCGTCTACAGCACCTTTCTGCCCGCGCGCAGCGCGCAGCTTTCGGTAAATAGCAACGTCGCTTCAGCGAAGGGGTTCCTGCAGGACCGTTTCGGCAAGCAGGGATCGAGCTGTTGCCTGGCGTGGTCGGAGACGTGGACGCGACCGAGGGGGTGAACCCGATGTGCCCTGGGCCGGACAAAGTCCCGGGCGGGTATGCTTCAGGCCTCGGCCACGATCAGCGGTAGGTACATCTCGGCAGCGCTGAATCAGCGCCAAACTGTCGCCAGCGGCCAGAGGCGCAACAAGAGCAGAATTGAATTTCCTATCTTTCTTTAGGGGAGACACCCGTGGCAATGTCCGGTATCTATGAATTCTTGGCTCAGGATCGGGTAATTTTTGGCAGGCCCGCGCACGAAGCTGTGCTCGAAACGGTCGACAAGCTCGGCAAACAGCGCCTCATGATCGTTGCCAGCAAGACGCTCAGCCGCAAGACAGACGTCATCAGCACCGTGACTGATACGTTGGGCAAGCGGTGCGTCGGCCTGTTCGACGAATGTGTCGAGCATGTGCCGCGCGAATCCGTGCTGGCCCTGGCCGACGAAGTGCGCCGTCTGCAGCCCGACCTGATCGTGACAATCGGTGGGGGCACCCCCATGGACACCGTCAAGGTGATGCTCGTGGTGCTGACCGAAGACATCCGGGACGTCGAAGGCTTTGACCGGGTGCGCATCCGGGTAGGCGAGGATGGCAAGCGGGTGGTGCCCGTGGTCAAGGATCCGCCGCTGCGCCAAATCATTGTGCCGACCACGTTGTCGGGCGCCGAATTCTCCAGTTTCGGCGGTGCGACCGACCATACGCGCCAGGTCAAGGACCTCTACCACGGCCGCTTTATCGGCGGACAGGTGGTGATTCTCGACGCCGCGGTGACCGTGCATACCCCGGCTGATCTCTGGCTCTCCACCGGCATTCGCGCAGTCGATCATGCCGTGGAAACCATCTGCTCCCGCAGTCCCCAGCCGTTCACCGACGCGACCTGTCTGCATGGGTTGGCCATGCTGTCGAAGTCTCTGCGCACCAACCATATCTCGCCCGAAAGTCTTGACGTCCGGCTGGAAAGCCAACTGGCGGTGTGGCTCGCGTCGACCGGCCTCGGTCGCGTGGAGTGGGGCGCCAGCCACGGCATTGGTCATCAGCTGGGCGCCGTTGCCAATGTGCCGCACGGGCATTGCTCGTGCGTGATGCTGCCGAGCGTTCTTGTCTGGAACCGCGCGGTCAACAGCGAACGCCAGGCCTTGGTCGCCCGTGCGATGGGCCGTGACGATGGCGACGCGGCCCGGGCCGTGGCCGATCTCGTTGCGGCACTCGGCCAGCCCTCTCGGCTGCGTGATGTCGGCGTCGAGCGTTCGCACTTCGACGCCATCGCCCGGGGTGCGATGCAAAACATGATGGTGCGGACTAATCCGCGTCCGGTGACGTCCGAGGCCGACGTCCATCAAATCCTTGAACTTGCCTGGTAAACACTATCTCCAAATTTTTGAAACAGGTTCTTAGCGCCGATGCAGGCGCGATTTGAGAGCCCACTGAACGACGATGGCCACTGCGGTTGCGGCAACGAACGAGATAGTCACGCCTTGTTGCGGCAACAATACGGCTAATGTAAGGCAAAAGCTTGTGAACGCGTAAAATCCCAAGGCCATCGCTTTGAGCAGAGTCATTGCGAATGCCGGACCGGAGGCGCGATGCGAGAACACTGCCAATACGATGCTGATCACCGGGAATACGGCGAGCATTCCGCTCCACCAGGGCCCGATCGCCGCAGCGATCGAGGTCACGGCGAGCGTCAGCGCGGCGCCGGCCAGCATGCGCAGTGGTAGCTCCCATTTGGGCAAGATGGTGGTCAATATTGGCGCGGATACGCGCGGAAACAATTTTGGCGCGATGGTGAGGGTGAGCAGCGCGATACCTAGCGAAACGAAATTGGTAAGCGGAAGCCGCGCCAGCAGCAGTGCGGCGCAGCACCAGCTGGCCAGGCCGGCAAGCAGGGAAAGCCCGGGCGATCTGCGCGCGCAAACGCGCGCGTAGGTGAGGATGAAAGCGACGGCGCAGAACACGGCGGACAAGGACACAGTGGCCGCCTCAGCCGCAAAGGTGGGGCCATTTTCAAGCGCCAACAAAAATAATATAGGGCCGGTCACCACCGGAAAACCCGCCAGCCAGCCGGCGACCTCCGGTCCCCAACGCTTGCCGGCAAGCGAGATCAGGGCGAGAAACGCCGGGACGAGAAGCAGCTTGAGCGCGAGCACGGTCGAAGCGCTTTTTTCAGGCCTCGGCGACGATCAGCGGCACATACATCTCCGCTGCGCTGACGCCGCCGTGCACGCCCAGGGTCAGATAACGCGACTCGCCCGGAATCCAGTCCTTGATGGTGTAATTGTCCTTCATCACCAGAGTGTAGTGGCCGATGCGCTCAGCCAGGCGCGTGTTGGCCGGGCCCAGGCCGAACCAGCCTTGCGCGATCAGCTCGGCGCTTCGGTACAGGCTGGCGCAATGGTCGAGCCGGGTTTGCGCGTAATGCTCGAAGGCGCCCTCCCGCCCGGGTTGGACGTAGCAATAGGCGACGCGGCGCTCGCCGCACAGCGGCAGCATCAGGGTCTCGGCCAGCTGCGGATGGTCCTCGAGTTCGATGCAGGCGGACTTTGGCGAATCGATGAAGCCGTGGTCGGCGACCGCAATGACCAGCGTGTCGCTGCCTGTGATCTCGTCCAGGAACCGGGCGAAGGCGGCATCGATCTGGCGGAACTTCTGCTGCAGCTCGGGGCTCGCGCTGCCGAAACTATGCGCGGCGGCATCGAGGTCATAGGTATAGGCGTGGATAAACTGGCGTTCGCTGCCGCCGCGCACGATTTCGGCCACAGTCGAAAACAGCTCGGGCAATTCCTTGTACGGCCGGCGCAGGGCGAGCCCGCAATGCGCGACGTTGTAATCTGAATCGATGATCTTGTCCGGAGAAACGACATGGCATTTCGCCGCCAGGCGATCGAACATCGGTTCGGCCGCGAACACGCTGCGCGGGGCTATGCCGGCCTTGGACAGCGCCTCGCCGCCGTGACGCGGGCGAAAGCGCAATATCGCCGCGAGGCAGCCCAGTTCGCGCAGCCAGATATGCCAGCCGGTCAACGCGTGCTGCTGCGGGCCGACGCCGGTGAGAAAGCTGCTCACCGCAGTGGCCGTGGTCGAGGGAAACACCGACGTTATGCGCTTCTTGAGGTGACGGTGCAGCGCGCCGCCCGCGCCGGCGCGGGTGAGATAGTCATAGCCCAGCCCGTCGATCACCAGCAGCACGATGTTGCGTGCGCCCGAGAGCGCCTTGGCCGGCAGAGCGTTCAGCTCCGGATAAGCCTGAGCCGCGTCGCACGGCCTTGCGTCCAGCGCGCGTTCGATCGAGCGCATGAGGTTGACGATGCTGCCGCCGTGGTAGTCTGGAAGCTCCATGTCCGGATGCTATAAGAAAGCGCGCGCCACGGCCAGCGCGCTTGCAAATAGCTGCACCTGACCCCATATACCGCACAACTAGCTGCTGGAGCCGCCATGATCACTCATTCGTTCGATACCGGAACCGAGGCCTTCGAGCGCGACGTGCTGCAAGCGTCGCAGAAAGTGCCTGTGCTGGTCGATTTCTGGGCGCCCTGGTGTGCCCCTTGCCGGGCGCTGAAGCCGATCTTGGAGAAGCTGGCCGGGGAATACCAGGGCAGATTCCTGCTCGCCAGGGTCAATTCCGACGAACACCCGCAGTTGTCTGCGCGTTTCGGCGTGCGCAGCATCCCCAACGTCAAGGCTTTTGTCGACGGCAAGCTGGCGGACGAATTTACCGGCGCGCTGCCGGAGAGCGGCGTGCGCGCCTTCATCGACCGCCTGATCCCGACGCCGGGCGAAAAACTGCGCCGCACGGCGCGCGCGCTCGTGACCCAGGGCGATTTCGACGAGGCCGAGCGCCATCTGCGCAGCGCTGTCGAACTCGAGCCGGCCAACCACGCGGTGCGGCTGGATCTGGTCGAGCTGTTGCTGGCGAAGAACAGCCACGCCGAGGCGGATGAAATGTTTGCGCCGATTCCGGAGCGCGAGCGCGACGAACGCGCGGACAAGCTCTATTCCGTCCTCGCGTTGTGGAAGAAAAGCCGGCAACTGCCCTCGATCGGGGAACTGGAAGCGAAGCTCGCGGCCAATCCGGACGATCTGCCCTCGCTCCTCGCGCTGGGCGAGCGCCTGGTCACCGACAGGCGCTTTGAGCCCGCGCTCGCGGCGCTGCTCAAGGTGGTGCGCAAGGACCGCGGCGCCTTGCGCACCAGCGCGCGCAAGCTGATGGTCGAGGTGTTCAATCTGGCCGAGGATCAGGCCGGGCTGGTCAGTGAGTATCGCAAGCTGCTTGCCGGTGCTCTCTATTGACGAGCAGGCCGGCAATCCTCTGCTGACATTCACACCTTTGGCGGCATTCGCATGCCGCCAAACGTCCTGATCGATAATCCCAGGCCGGTGAGGGCAGGCTTCGTGTCTGTTTGACGCAGATCATAGGCACGCACCGGCAGTTCGGTAACCTAAGTTACATACGCCTCGCAGGCAACCCGCTAAAATGATCGCCATGATTATTCGAAACATTTTCCTATTGCGCGCCGCGCTTGCGGGCATTGCGCTGGGCGTCGTGCTGACAGCGCCTGCGGTGGCGGCCGACGCGCCTGCCCTGCAGACCGCCCCGGTCCAGTATCGCGAGGTCGAGCAGACCTATGCCGCCGAGGGCGTGGTCGAGGCGGTGAAACAATCCACGGTCGCGGCGCAAATCTCCGGGCGCGTAGTGGCGGTGAATTTCGACGTCGGCGACCGGGTGAAGAAAGGCCAGGTGATCGTGCGCATCGACCCCGCCGAGGTCAATCAGATCTATGCCGCCAGCCAGGCCCAGATAGCCCAGGCCGAGGCGACGCTGCGCAACGCCAAAGCGCAATACGAGCGCACGCAACGGCTGGTGGAGCAGAAATTCATGAGCGCGGCGGCCATGGACAAGGCGCAAGCCGACTACGAGGCCGCCAAGGCGCAGCTTGCGGTGGCCGAGGCGGGTGGCGGCCAGGCTGCGGCCACCAGGGGCTACGCCACCGTGACTGCGCCCTATAGCGGCGTGGTGTCTGCGCGCCATGTCGAGCTGGGGGAGATGGCCGTGCCCGGCAAACCGCTCATGACCGGCTTCGATCCGCGCGAGTTGCGCGTCACCGCGAGCATGCCGCAATACCAGCTCGATGCGGTGCGCAGGCTTGGCAGCGCCAGTGTGGAATTCCCGGCTCTTAAAAAACGCATTCAGGCGGCGAGGGTGACGATCCTGCCCGCTGCGGACGCCCAGACCCACACGACGCAGGTGCGGCTGGACTTGCCTCCAGGCATCGAAGGTCTGTATCCGGGCATGTTCGCGCGCGCTTATTTCGCCATCGGCCGGGTGAAGAAGCTCCTCATCCCGGCGTCCGCGGTCGCGCTGCGCAGTGAAGTGGCCGGCGCCTATGTCGTGGGCGAGAACGGCGGGATCCGCTTTCGCCAGTTGCGCCTGGGAGAAGCGGCAGGCGACCAGGAAGTGGAAGTGCTCGCCGGCGTCGCGCCGGGGGAAAAGGTTGCGCTCGACCCGGTCGCTGCATTGGCGGCCTTGAAGCGCGGCAGCAAGTAGGGAACCGCGCGAGGGACGTGACTGATCGGCCCGAGGGCGGGCCTCCCACAACGAACCACGATTGCAGCGACCGATCGGCCCGAGGGCGGGCCTCCCACAACGAACCACGAACTCACCATGGGCATCTCCGGACGCATCAGCCAGATTTTCCTGCACTCGCAGATGACCCCGCTGATTGCGCTGATCGCGCTGTTGCTCGGGGTGTTTGCTGTGCTGGTGACCCCGCGCGAGGAAGAGCCGCAGATCAACGTCACCATGGCGAACGTGCTGATCCCGTTCCCGGGCGCATCGGCGAAGGATGTCGAGTCACTGGTGACCACGCCGGCCGAACAGGTGCTCTCGCGCATCACCGGCCTGGAGCACGTCTACTCGGTGACCAAACCCGGCATGGCGGTGCTCACGGTGCAGTTCAAGGTCGGCGAGGATCGTACCCAGGCACTGGTGCGGTTGTACGACACCATCGAATCGAACAAAGACTGGTTGTCGCCGGCGCTGGGCGTGGGCGAGCCCATCATCAAGCCGATGGGCATCGATGACGTGCCCATCGTCAGCCTGACGCTGTGGACTTCCGATCCCGCGCGCGGCGCTTACCAGTTGGAGCAGATCGCGCATGCGGCCGAGATCGAGCTGCAGCGCGTGCCCGGCGTGCGCACCGTGGCGACCATCGGCGGCGCGCGGCGCGCGCTGCGGGTGTTGCTCGACGTCGAGCGCCTGCACGCCTGGCGCCTCACGCCCCAGGACGTGCGCATGGCGCTGATCGCCGCCAACGTCGCGATGCCCTCGGGCAGCCTAGTCGACGGGAACCGCGAAACCCAGATTGAGACCGGGCAGTTCCTCGCCTCGGTGAAGGACGTGAAGCGCCTGGTGGTCGGCGCGGTGCAGGGCCGGCCGATTTATCTCGAAGACGTGGCGCAGGTAGAGGATGGCCCGGAACTTCCCGTGCATTACGTCTGGTATGGCAACGGCGTCGCCGGCAGCGGCAAGGGCCGCGGCGAGTTCCCTGCGGTGACCATCGCCGTGGCCAAGAAGCCGGGCGAGAACGCGGTGGATGTCGCGTCGCACCTGACGCGCCGGGTGGAACAGCTGAAGGGCAGCGTGATTCCGGAAGGCGTGGAGGTCTCGCTCACCCGCAATTATGGCGAGACCGCCAACGACAAGGCGCAGAAGCTGATCCAGAAGCTGATTTTTGCGACGCTGTCGGTGGTCGCGCTGGTATGGCTGGCGCTGGGGCGGCGCGAGGCCGTGATTGTCGGTACGGCCGTGATCCTGACGCTGGCCGCAACGCTGTTCGCTTCGTGGGCGTGGGGCTTCACCCTCAACCGGGTATCGCTGTTCGCGCTGATTTTTTCCATCGGCATCCTGGTCGACGACGCCATCGTGGTGGTGGAGAACATCCACCGCCGCGGCGCGTTTTCGGGACAGCCGTTGGCGGCGCTGATCCCGGAAGCGGTGGATGAAGTTGGCGGCCCGACCATACTCGCGACGTTCACCGTGATCGCGGCGCTGCTGCCCATGGCTTTCGTCAGCGGGCTAATGGGCCCCTACATGAGCCCGATCCCGATCAATGCCAGCATGGGCATGATCATTTCGCTCGCCATCGCCTTCATCGTCACCCCCTGGCTCGCGCTGAAGCTGCTCAAACCTGAGAGTGACGCACACGGCGAGGCGGGCGAGGACACGCGGACGCTGCGCCTGTTCCGCCGCGTTATCGGACCGTTCCTGGGCGGTGCGCAGGGCGGTGCGGCGCGCACCAAGCTCTACGCCGGCATACTCGCGCTGATAGTCGTGGCGGTGTCGCTTGCGGCGCTGAAGCTGGTGGTGCTGAAAATGCTGCCGTTCGACAACAAGTCGGAACTGCAGGTGGTGGTGGACATGCCCACCGGCACGCCGCTGGAGAGAACCTCCGGCGCGCTGCAGGAAATGAGCGCCTATCTGGCGACGGTGGCCGAAGTCACCGACTATCAGGCCTACGCCGGCACCAGCGCGCCGATCAACTTCAACGGCCTGGTGCGGCAGTATTACCTGCGCCAGTCGCCCGAACTCGGCGACATACAGGTGAACCTGGTGGACAAGCACCAGCGCAGCCGCAAGAGCCACGAAATCGCGCTCGCCGTGCGGCCGCCGCTCGAAGCGATCGCCAGGCGCCACGGCGCGTCGCTGAAAGTGGTCGAGGTGCCGCCCGGTCCGCCGGTGCAGGCGCCGATCGTGGCCGAAGTCTATGGACCGGACTATCCGGGCCAGATCGCAGTCGCGCAAAAACTGCGCGCTGATTTCGCCGCCACGCCGGACATCGTCGACGTCGACGCGAGCATCGACGAGCCTGCGCCGAAGCTGCGCCTGCGCGTCGATCAGGCCAAGGCGGCGCTGATGGGCGTGGCGCAGCGCGATATCGTCGCCGTTATTCGCATCGGCCTGGTGGGCGAGGACGTCACGCCCCTGCACGATAGCGGGGCGAAGTACGAAGTGCCGGTAAGAGTCTCGCTGCCGCCGGGACAGGCGAGCCGCATCGAATCGCTGCTGCGGCTGAAGGTGCGCGCCGCCGACGGCGCGCTCATCCCGCTGACCGAGCTCGTGCGCGCCGAGAGCGTCGCGCGCGACCTTACCGTCTATCACAAAGACCTGCTGCCGGTCGTGTACGTGGTCGGCGACATGGCGGGCAAGCTCGACAGCCCGCTCTATGGCATGTTCGACATCCGCAGCCGGATCATGGGCAAGCCGCTGGCGCAGGGCGGAACCCTGGGCGAAACCTTCATTTCCCAGCCGGAGGATGCCTATGCCGGCTATGCCATCAAGTGGGACGGCGAGTGGCAGGTGACCTACGAGACGTTCCGCGACATGGGCCTCGCCTATGCGGTCGGCCTGATCCTGATCTACCTGCTGGTGGTGGCGCAGTTCAAGTCCTACCTGGTGCCGCTGGTCATCATGGCGCCGATCCCGCTCACCATCATCGGCGTGATGCCGGGGCATGCGCTTCTGGGGGCGCAATACACCGCGACCTCGATGATCGGCATGATCGCGCTCGCCGGCATCATCGTGCGCAACTCCATCCTGCTGGTGGACTTCATCAACCTGCAGATGGAGGGCGGCGCGGATTTCGAGCATGCCGTGATCAACGCCGGCGCGACCCGCGCCAAGCCGATCGTGCTGACCGGCCTGGCGGCGATGCTGGGCGCGCTGTTCATTCTCGATGACCCGATATTCAACGGCCTCGCGATCTCGCTCATCTTCGGTATCCTGGTGTCCACGGTGCTGACGCTGGTGGTGATCCCGGTGCTGTATTACGCGGCGAACTGGAAACGCTGGCCGGCGCGGCCGGCTGGTCCGGACGCTGCGCCTGCGGAGCCGATTTCGAGTTCTGATCAACCCAACTGACCTAAAGGAGCATTACCATGACCGTCACCGATTTGATTCACGTTTTTGCCGGAACCTTCATCCTGCTGTCGCTCGCCCTGGGGGTGCAGGCGAGTCCGGTGTTTCACAGCAGCTACTGGCTATGGTTCACGGCTTTCGTCGGCGCCAACCTGTTCCAGTTCGGCTTTACCAAGGTTTGCCCGATGGGGTGGATGCTGAAGAAACTGGGCGTGAAAGAAACCTGCGCCACCGCGGGCTGAGGCAAAAATGCCTGGAAGGCAATAGGGACGCGGCTCTCCGGGCATCGTGCATGCAAATCCGGGGAATGGTCTCGACAAAAATTCCAACCGGGTTTCCGCCAAATACGAGCGACCTCGCGAGCGCTGGCGGGCCGACGAGCGATGCCGCGCTGAGGCAAAGGCGATAACCGTCACCGGATTTGCGCTGGTTGTCTGAGGTATTGTCGCGGGAGTCTGCTTCTCGGCCATTGCCGCCATTGGCTCTGAGTGACACAGGCGGCCGGTGTAGATTCGTCACCGGCCATTGGCCACGAATTTAGGCCGAACGGCAGCTTTCCATTACGACGAATGCGTACTCACGACCCGTTGCAGACCATCACAATTCGCCGACCCAAGGGCAGCAATGCCAGCGAAAACGGTCATTCACCAGAGGTTCGAGCCCCGATCGGCTCCCCGACCAGGGCTCGAACCTGGGAGCTGCAGCGATGTCCCGTTGACGCAGACTCACAGCGTGCGTATTAGCGCCGGTTTGTGACCACGATCTATTGACGATTAGCGTGTTGAGGCCTACGGTGCGAGTATGTTTGGCGCATTCAAAGTGAATTGAGAAAGGACGACCCATGAAACCCTTGTTTCGCATCGTGCTGACGGTTGTGGCCCTAGTCCTGTTCGGTTGCAGCAGCGCTCCAGCTCGTCCAATGTATGACGGCTATACGGAGGCACAACTAGATCAAGATGCTCCAAATTGTCACAACGGATATTGTTGGCACGAATTGGCCCAAGCCTACTTTAAAATTGGAAGAAACGATAAAGGGTGGTCGTATATGACTATCTCTGCCAGAGATGGTTACGCACGTGCTCGTACTGCCTTCATAAACGCAGGGCGACCTGTACCAGCTAGAGAAATCGGCGCGCAGTACCACTAATGCAAGGTTAGAGCGCAACCTTGGCAAGGTTGTGACCGTTTTCGTCTAACCGCCATCGGGCCGGAACGTTGGATAGGGATGGAACGTCAGGCGGAGGCCGCCGGGTATGGGCTGGCGCTCGTAAGCTTGTCACGGGTTAATCTGGTAAGCGGGTTTCCGCCGCCCTACAAACGCAGTATGAGGGACTGAATTCGATCGAAGTCAGTCTTCAAACCTAAAAGCAACGAGAGAAAGGAATGCGGCTCGAAGCCCTCCGCGCCTCGCCGTTCGGTTCCTCCCTTATCTACTGGGTAGCGATAGCGGATGCTCGGGTGAGGAGTTTGAGATTTTATGGTCTCTATCTCCGAGTCTGGGAGCCAATCTGGGAAATCCGTCCCCAAGTGCATGTCCGTCCCACCAAATGGAATGTCCCATTCGATTGGGATCTGTGCAAACTCGGCACGGAAGTCCGATGCAAGGCTCTCAATATTGTGCCCGCGAGCCCAGACATTTGCGGATGGGTTCTTCTGGAGGATGGCACCCTTGAGGAACAGTTCAACCGAGTGCGCGGCGAGCATCAATGCTACCGCTCCATTCGGCCAAGTGCAGAGGCCTGCGTCTAGCGTCATCTTCTGACTGAATGTGATTGCTGCAGCCAAGTAGGCGTCGGCATAGGCGAACAGCTTTGCGGGTACCGGCAGGTGCCGGACTTCCGCGTCAGTGACCATGTTCAAATGCATATGTGGTTAACGTGAATTCGCTGACCTGTTTATGGTCCCCGTTGCTATAACACGGGGGCCTACGGATAACATGCCAGGGATATTACGCTGTTCAAGAGTCCAGAACAAAATGTCCGCCGAATTAGTCATCGTGCTCGGGTCCGGTGCTGCCGATCACTCGCAAAATACTGAATGTCGGCTTCCATTCTGAAGCAGGCATGGCGGCTTCAATGCGTCGGAGGCCGGTCATGGCCGAGAGCACGTATTGAGCATCGTGCGAGAAAGCGGTCGCACGGTGTGGTCATACGACCGCAGGGGGTGATACCTAGATTTCGGTCTGTTCTGAGATCTCCAAGGCGTCATCTACCTCGATCCCGAGATACGTGACCGTGCTTTTCCAGCTTCGTGTGCCCGAGCAGGAGCTGAACAGCCCGTAGATTCTTCGTCCGTTTGTAGATGAGCGTCGCCTTGGTCCGCCGCATTGTATGAGTGCCATAGACGGTCGAATCGAGACTAATTGCTGAGACCCACTGATGCACAATGCGGGCGTATTGTCGCGTTGAGACATGGGGCGAGTCGGCGAGACGGCTTGGAAACAAGCATTGCTCCCGCGTCAGTTTCGCCTTTTCGATCCATGCGGCGACAGCGGTGCGCGTTGGCTCTGTCAATTCAAACTGTACGGGCCGTTGGGTCTTTCGTTGCACGACCATTGCCCGGCCCAGGATCTGGTTACCGTGCGTGATGTCGCGAACGCGCAGATTGACAAGATCGCAGCCGCGTAGCTTGCTGTCGATTGCAAGATTGAACATCGCCAGGTCTCGAACCCGGCACCCGTTTTGGAGGTGAATGCGGATGGCCCAGATGTCCTTGGGTTTCAGGGGCGGCTTCTGACCGACCAGTTTGCCTTTGTTCCAGGGTTCCCGACATTGAGTGGATTCCATGACACACTCCTTCGTTGTTGATCGGAGCCCAATTATTCTCCCCCGGAAGGCGAAGGGCGGCTTACGGTGCGGATGATCAATGCGTACAATCGGCCAGATGCGAACGTTCAAGAATTGAGCCTGGCCCGATAAGCACTTTTCCACAAAGCTCATTTGGGCCATTATTGGGCCATTTGAAATTAGGTGCGCCAACTAGATCGATAGAGGAAACGAGTGTCAGGATCACGAGATGACTTCAGGAAACCAACGAAGGACGAGATCGCTCTTCGCGTTGGCTACCTTTGCTCAAATCCTGACTGTAGGCAGTCAACGGTTGGCCCAAAGGGAAGCGGTGATGGATTCATCAATATTGGCATTGCGGCTCACATAACGGCTGCCGCATCTGGCGGCCCGCGTCGCGACCTTACGTTATCTAGTGATGAGAGAAGGGCTGCCTCAAATGGCATATGGCTCTGCGGTAACGATGCCAAGCTAATTGACTCTGACGAGAAGCATTACACCGTTGATTTACTCCGCAAGTGGAAGGCGCACGCCGAGGCTCAGGCCTTTCGTGATATTGCGACAAATCGGCGCAGTCACACCTTTCTCCAGGTCGAGATCGAACTGGACGAAGCGGATCAGGCACGGATTTCTGGTTTCTCCTTGCCTGCGGAAGATGATTTGGCAGCGGTGACGCAAAAGGTACGCGCGGCTTCGAAGGAAGATATCCTCGCGTTCAAAGGGCAACGGTCATGGCCAACCCATGCCGTTGCTCTTAATATGCAGGCCGAAGATGCCGGCGGAACCCACGCCGTCAGCGTTCAAGGGCTGGCCGGCGCCATTCACGTCGCCAGAGAAGTTGCTGTCGTAGCCGCACCAGGCACAGGCAAGACCACGACACTGGTGCAGTTGACGGAAGCCATTCTTGCTACCGAATCATCGGTGGCTGTTTTTGTGCCGCTTGCCGAATGGTCGTCCGGTAAGGACACTATATTCCAGTCTCTCACTCACAGGAATGTATTCCGACATTTACGCGAGCAGCACTTCATGTTGCTCGCGTTACATGCGCGACTCGTCCTGTTGTTGGACGGGTGGAATGAGCTTGACTCCGATTCCAGAATCCGCCTCATAAGAGAATTAACTGCATTGCGCCGTGATTTCCCACTTATTGGCATCGCTATCAGTACTAGGCATCAGGTTCGGGATGTGCCGGTTTCTGGCCCAAAGATTGATATTGAGCCGCTTTCCGACGAACAGCAGAAGGAAATCGCTCTTGCTGAACGGGGAAAGGAGGGGGAAGTCTTGCTTGACCAGGCTTGGAGGTCTCCCGGCGTCCGAGAACTAATTGCGATCCCCTTGTACCTGAACGCACTTCTTAAATCCTCTCCTGGTGGCACGATGCCGCAAACCAAAGAGGAAGTATTAAGGGTATTTGTCGATGAACACGAGAAGCACGGCGGTAGAGCAGAGATTCTGGAGCGTGAGCTATTGGGCGTGCATCGCGCTCTGCTGACTGCTCTTGCCATAGATGCCACTGTCGAGAATAACACACAACTTACCAACGAAAAAGCAAGAGCTGTTGTCAGCGCGGCTGGGGACAGGCTCGTTGCGGCAGGGCAAATCGCGAGTCGGCCGGAACCCTCACGTGTACTGAATACCCTCGTTGATCAGCATATTCTTATTCGTGGTTCTGATAAGAGCGTCTCGTTTCAGCATCAGCAGTTTCAGGAATGGTATGCCGCATTTGAAGTAGAACAACTAATGCTCATGGCGGCATCTGGCGATGAGAATGCCGCTAAGAGACTGGCGCTAGATATTCTGAACATGCCTGCATGGGAAGAATCGATCTTGTTTGCTTGTGAGCGATTGTCGCGGTCGAACGCCGCCGGTATTAGTGCCGTAAGTTATGCCATTCTCCGGACTCTCTCAATTGATCCGTTGCTTGCTGCTGCAATGATTCATCGATCCACAGAGAGCGTCTGGGCATCGGTTAACGAAAAGGTCATTGCTTTTGCCATCAAATGGCATGAGCCGGGCAAGGTAGACCGAGCTGCCAACTTTATGATCACGACTGGTCGTCCAGAGTTTGCTGATCAGATTTGGCCGCTTGTGTCCCATACCAATGATCAGATTCAACTATCGGCGATGCGAATTGCACGACGTTTCAGGCCGAGCGTGCTTGGTTGCGATATTGACGAGAGAGCTGCCGCCCTACCGGAAACTATTCGTGACAATCTGCTTTCGGAGATCGCGAGCAGAAGCGGGTACGATGGCATAGAAATATCTGCGCGTATCGCCAAGCCAGACCCAGCCCCTGAGGTTCAGAGCGGCGTTATCGAGGCGTTACTCTTCCGGAGAGCCGATCGTGTTGCGCTGGATATTCTGCGGTCGGCGCCGGATGCCGTCTGGGCTTTATTGGCTCAGAAAGGGTATGACGATGAGATCGATGATGCGGAAGCATCTGCGCGCCTTAGGCGAGAGAGATATGCCCGTGTTGATAAGGACACAAATCCGCTGCGTAAGCTGGCCAGATTACTCGAACTTCCTAAACACGAAGACGATGGAGTTGCGAGGCAGGTAGCTGAAATTATCGCATCCGAGAATTTCCCCGTAAAAGAGAGCGATTCTTCATGGAAGCTGAAGGAGGCATTGGAGCACCACCCCATTGAAGTAGGCAAGGCGCTGATGACCCGGATCGAGATGGGGCGAGCGCTTCCATATCGCGCGGATGAGTTCATGAGATCGCTCCCACCAGTGGATGATGGCCCGATACCTCGGTTAGTACTCGATACTAAGCATGAGAATAACCTAGCTAATTCAGGTGCTGCACTTGTCGGTGAGAAAACCGTATGGCAGCTAATTGATGCGCTGCTCACGCTGAATGAAGAGATTCAACTAACTAAACCAATCGATGAAGCGACCCAGAAGGAGTTCTGGCGGCTTGAGGGACGGATTGCCCTAACAAAGCCTGGCGCGTTTTTGCCGGCACTGATCCAGCGTAGTCATACCAAAGATCCACGACAAATCGCGATCTTGGCCGACCTACTGGCGCGACACGGGACGCGGGGAGAAATCGTCCCTTGACCTTGCCCCTGAATTCCGTAGTTCTTAACCGGTCCATTATGCGGCTTTCTTCAACTGTGCCGCGGTCCAGTTATTCTCGAACTGCATCGGGCTGATATAACCCAGCGTCGAGTGAAGCCTTCTG
>Ga0209726_10002852_pt1 | contig 24757 bp, 22 predicted proteins | sample Subgrocontami54m_FD_187453 | JGI IMG/M metagenome (GOLD analysis project Ga0209726, IMG submission 187453) | Subsurface groundwater microbial communities from S. Glens Falls, New York, USA - GMW46 contaminated, 5.4 m (SPAdes) (version 3) | ecosystem: Environmental > Aquatic > Deep subsurface >... | reverse complement strand
GAGCCGATAGGCCTCCACCTCGCCGCGCGGGCCGAAGGGATCGCGCTCGCCCTGTACGATCAGCGTCGGACAAACGATCTCCTGCAGATGCGCGGTGCGCAGCTGCTCGGGCCTGTTCGGCGGGTGGAAGGGATAGCCGAGACAGACGAGCCCGGCGATGCGCTCGGCGGCATGAAGCTCGTCGGCAACCAGGCTTGCCACCCGCCCGCCCATCGACTTGCCGCCGATCAGGAGCGGCACGCCGGCCGGGACGGCGGCCACGGCGGCGCGGTACTCGTCCATCAGGCGCTCGGCCCTCGGCGGCGGCTTGCGCGAGCCGCCCTGCCGGCGCGCTGCCATGTAGCCGAACTCGAAGCGATAGGTGGCAACGCCCCGCTCCGCCAGCAGGCTCGCCACGGCCTTCAGGAAGGGCGTCTCCATGCCGGCGCCCGCCCCGTGTGCGCAGAGAAAGCGCAGGGCTGCGTCTGGTGGTCCGCTGGTCAGGAACTCGGGCTGCGGCATGGGCTGGCAATCCTTTGGGGCTCGACAGCATCCCTAAAGGGCTTTGCGCTTCGGCCCAAGACGGCCCTGCATCCGCCGGCGCAATGCGCGCTCCAGCCCGAAATCCACAGTCAAGCTGTTTCGTTGCGTTTTCCTCGGGATTAACACGTTTCTGCCTTGGTGTAGCCGAAAAGCGACGGTCTAGTAGGGTCGTAGCAGGGAACGCAATAAGAACAAGAGCCGGGGGGTCATGTGTCGCTGCAGAGTCCAAGCGAGGTGCTGCTCACGCACCGGTTGTGTTTGAGTTGGGTTGCAGCTCGCGACCTCGTGATCGAACCCCCCGGCCGGCTATTGCGCTTCCTCAGGGCCGGTCGCCTTCCCGGTTCGGTCCTTCCCGGTAAGCGTTGTGTTGCGTCGGTGTCGAGTGGCGTCAGTGAGCGTCGCGTTGCGTCGGCGTTGGGTGCCCCCCACACCCGGTCGGTCGCGTTCGCGTTGCGTGGTGTCGGTAGTTTTGTCGCGTCTGCGTCGCAAACGTCCCCCAGAGTTGTGCTTACCCCCGCGTTGCAAAGTTCACGGCGAGCCGTCCTGGCGCAAAAAGTAGCGCGTATCACCGGGGGGCTCGCCGGCCTCGCAGGAGGTCGGCCGAGGCAGCGGCTGCAATGAACAGGGTTGCGAGAGAGAGTGCGTGGCTTGCGTTGGGTGAGCTCGTCGGCTCGGTCGTGCGTGGCCTTCAGTCCGCCGGCGGGGGCCCTTGCGATGGCCCCATAAACGGCCCACGTCAGGAGGAGCCTCACACACGCTAAAGAGTTCGGACGGCCGCGTCGTGGGCCGTCCTTGGGGCAGGCGCATCTAGCGTGCGACATTGCATGTCAGCGACGGCTTCACGTGACAGGGTTTTGCGTCGTGAAGTCATCTCGCTGGATGCGTCTGCCGCCCCTTCGTCCAGTGTGTGCGTGGCGTCCCCCCGAGACAGAGATCCAAAGGGCAGACACATGTTCCCCCGCCATATCAATTCCCTGCAATGGCAACAGGCGACGGGCTACGCGCGCCAGGCGTGCGCCCGCATCTTCCGCGACGGCGGCAGCCCGACCGAGGCTTGCCGCGCGTTCGGCCTCGACGGAGCGCCGGCGGTCGACTGGAGCATTGCCGTCGACCGCATCGCGCTGGCGCTGTGCGGGCCGTCCCTGCGCCAGGCGGCATGACAAAGCAAGACGTTACTACGATGTTGGCGAATGCAACGCGGCGCAACTGCCGCTGTCGCCCGGGAGCTCACGGCCGGCTGACGGAGCAAGCGTGCCAGAACCTGACCCATGCACGGCAGCAAACTACGTGGACGGGTTGCAAAGGTGCATCGGCGCGCGTACGGCTGAACTTGAGCTAGTAGCCATGAGCTTAGCAATGTGCTCAGTTAACAAGGGGCTCACTGGCCCCATAAAATTTAGTTCCAGCTCAGGAGAAAACTTGGTGCGCGGGATCACATCGGCCCTGCTGATTGCAGGTGCGGCGACGCTCTTCATATCGGCGGAGGCTTCGGCCTCTTGGACCTGCACGGCTCACAACCGGACGGGGGGGACCAACCATGGATGGGGCAGGGACAACGACCGAGGCGCAGCCGCGCGACGGGCTCTTTCGGAATGCAACATGCGCGGCGGAGGATGTGCCATTACAAATTGCAAATCCGACGGTCCAGCAAAGAAAAAGTGCCGCAAACCTTGCCCGAGCGGCTGCTGCGACTGACAGCAATCAGGCGGGGCATCCTGCCCCGCCCATCCGCCAAAATTAATGTCCGACGGCCACACGTGTTGGGTCACAAACGCCCCTCCATTGGTCGGCCTTCGTCTGCAGCGCACTGAAACCTGACGTGAGCAGCCTCGGTCAACGCGTTGGCAATCTTGGCAAATCTGCTCTAGGGCGTCAGAGCCTGGAGACGGTGACCTCCTTGGAGGTGATGAACTCGAGCAGGGCCGGCTGGCCCTTCTCGGTCGCCGCGATCCCGCGCTTGATGGCGGCAACGATGTCGGCCGGCTTCTCGACCCGCTCGCCGTAGCCGCCGAAGGCGCGGGCCATCGCCGCGTAGTCGCCGGAGATGTCGGTGGCGCGATACTTCTCGGTCGACACCGGCATCACCTTCAGCTCGATCGCCATCGAGAAGTTGTTGAGCAGGATCGACAGGATCGGGATTTTCTCGCGCACGGCCGTCTCGAAGTCCATGCCGGTGAAGCCGATGGCCGCATCGCCCCACACGTTGATGCACAGCTTGTCGGGTTTGGCGAGCTTGGCGCCCATGGCGAGGCCGAGGCCATAGCCGAGCTGCGTGGTCTTGCCCCAGCCGAGATAGGACAGCGGGGTGGTCGGCCGCCAGAACGGTGAGAGCTGGTCGCGCGGGCTGCCGGCATCGTGCGTGATGATGGTGTTGGCGACGTCGACGGTCTTCTGCAGGTCCCAGATCACGCGGTAGGGATTGAGCGGGGCGCTGTCGTCGGTCAGCTTCGGCATCCACTTGGCGAGCCAAGGCTCGTAGGTGTCGGCGATTTCGCGAGCGACGGCCTTGCTGTCCTTCGGGCTCTTGCCGTGGAGCTTCTGCACCTCGCCGATCAGGGCCTGCAGGACGAGCTTGGCGTCGCCCGCCACGCCGAGGGACACCGGGATGTCCTTGTTGATGTCGGAGGGATCGAGGGTTGCCTGGATGATCCGGGCATTGGCCGGCATCTTGACGCCGAAGTTCGTCTCCGTGAACGAGCAGCCGATGCCGAGGATCAAATCCGACTTGTCAAGGAAGGTGCGCACCGTCTGCGGGATGGCGAGTCCGCCCGAGCCCAGCGACAGCGCGTGCGTCTCGGGGAACGAGCTCTTGCCGCCGAGGCTGGTCGTCACCGGGATGGCCAGCAGCTCGGCCAGCTGCTTGAGCTCGTCCCAGGCCTCAGCCCAATGCACGCCGGTGCCGGCGTAGATCACCGGCCGCTTGGCGGCGACCAGCATCTTGGCCGCCGCGCGGATGGCGTCGGGATCGGTGCCGGTGCGAACGGTGCCAGGGCACACATAGTCCTTCGGGTCGACCTCCTCGGCCCACAAATCGTTCGGGACTTCGACGAGCACGGGACCGCCGCGCCCCGAGCGCAGGCGCTGGAACGCGCGCCGCATCACGTTCGGCAGCTCCTTGGCCGACGACACCGGCTCGGCCGACTTGGTGATGCCACGCATGGAGATGGAGGCATAGTAGTTGCGGTCGACCCAGGCCATGCGCCGCGCATAGCCCATGGGCATGACCAGGATCGGCACCGACTCGCTCCAGGCCTGGGCGATGCCGCCGTAGGCGTTCTCGGTGCCGGGCCCGTGCTGCATGACGAACACGCCGACCTTGCGCCCCGAGGTGACGCGGGCGATGGCGTCCGCCATGTGCAGCCCCGTGCGCTCCTGGCGCACGATGATCGGCCGGATGTCGGCCCTGGCCGCGTGCTCCAGGATGTGGTTGACGGGGTAGCCGATCACCCACTCCACGCCTTCGCGCTTCAGGATCTCGGCAATGGCATCCGCGGTCTTCATGGTCCCTCCGCTGGCTCGGCTCGGCAATCCGACAGATAGCGTAAGGCGCGCCCGGCGATCCGTCGAGGGCGATGTCGCAGCGCCGAGCTGTTGGGCGCAATGAGAGGGGCGCATTGCGCCGATTCGTCCGTCCCGCAATCGGCGCAATACGGCTAGCGCCTATTGCGCCCTACGCCCCGCCCCGCAGCAGCTCGAGGAACGCGGCGTTGAACCTGTCCGCCGCCTCGTAGGCGACCCAGTGGCCGGCGCCTTCGATCAGGCGCACCGCGAGCTCGGGGTGATGCTGGCGCAGGATCGCCAGCCGGGCGTCGAGCGAGGGCCGGGCGATGATGTCGCGCGCGCCCCAGATCGTGCTCACCGAGGCGGTGACGTCGGCGAGCGCGCGGGCGAGCCCCTCGGTCGGCGCGAACGGACGGCTGCGGAAGCGGGCGCGGCGGATGTTCTCGGCCTGCAGGTGCACGGCCAGCGCATCGATGTTGGCCGGATCGGCGAACATCAGCACGGCCAGGTTCTGGCGGTACACCGCGGCGATCTCGGCGGGGCTCATGCCGGTGCGCGTCTTCTCGAACGGCTCGCGCGGGTCGGCGCGCAGGCCGAGCGCCGCCACCCCGACCAGGGTGAGGTCGCGCACGCGGTTCCGCATGCGGGCGGCGGCGAGCCCCGCGACATGGCCGCCGAACGAGAAGCCGGCAAGGCGTAGCTGGACGTCCGTCGGAAACAATTGGGTGAGGCCGGCAACCACGACATCGGCGCAGCTCGCGGGAATCCAGGGCTCGGGCGGCATGGCGGAATCGCCGAGGCCCGGGATATCGGCCACCCACAGCTCGTAGTGCCGGGAGAGCTCGGGGATGTTGCGGATCCAGTGCGTCCACGAGCCCGAGCCGCCGTGGAACAGCACCAGCGGCTCGCCGGCGCCCCACACGCGCCATACCATTGAGCCGTCGCCGCAGGGCGTTCGCACTTTTCGCGCCGTGCGCGCAATCGCATCGACGGCGGCTGCCGGATCGGCATCGGCAGGCAAACCAGGGGCGGCGCGATCCGACGGTCGGGTCATGTCTGGGGTCCAGGCGAGCGGGGAGGTCAAGATGAGGGTTCTTGCCGGGCGGGGCAAGAGGTGCGAAATGGGCGTGCGCAAACCAACCCGCTCGATCGAGCTTTGATCAAGAGGCTCCACCCATGCGTGCCGTCGCGTTCAGAAAGTCGCTGCCGATCACCGATCCGCAAGCTCTCGTCGATGTCGAGGTCGAGCGGCCGAAACCCGCCGGGCACGATCTCCTCGTCAAGGTCGAGGCGATCTCCGTCAACCCGGTCGACACCAAGGTGCGGCGCGGCGGCGATCCGCCCGACGGCCAGCGCGTGCTCGGCTGGGACGCCGCCGGGACGGTGGAGGCGGCGGGCCCCGACGTGACGCTCTTCAAGCGCGGCGATGCCGTGTTCTATGCCGGCTCGCGCAACCGGCCCGGCGCCAACGCGCAATTTCATCTGGTCGACGAGCGCATCGTCGGCCGCAAGCCGGTATCGCTGAATTTCGCGCAGGCCGCCGCCCTGCCGCTCACCGCCATCACGGCGTGGGAGCTGCTGTTCCACCGCATTGGCGTGAAGCGCGGCGAGGGCGCCGACCGGCGCTCGCTGCTCGTGGTCGGCGGGGCCGGCGGCGTCGGCTCGGTCGCCATCCAGCTGGCGCGCAAGCTCACCAGCCTCACCGTCATCGCCACGGCGTCCCGCCCCGAGACGGAAGCCTGGGTGCGCAAGCTCGGCGCCCATCACGTGATCGACCACAGGAAACCGTTCGCGCAGGAGCTCAAGGCGCTCGGCTTCCCCGCCGTCGACATCGTGCTCGCGCTCACCGCCACGACCCAGCACGCCGGCCAGATCGGCGAGGTGCTCGCGCCGCAGGGGCATCTGGGCCTGATCGAGGGGGCCGGCGCGCTTTCCGCCTTCGACGCCGCCCCGCTGTTCGCAAAGAGCGTCGGCATCCACCTGGAGCTGATGTTCACGCGCGCGGCGTTCGGCACACCCGACATGATTGAGCAGCACCGGCTGCTGAACGAGGTCGCCGACCTGGTCGACCGCGGCGTGATCCGCACGACGCTGGGCGAGATCGTCGGGCCGATCGACGCCAAGCACCTGAAGAAGGCGCATGCGCTGATCGAGAGCGGCAAGGCGATGGGCAAGCTCGTGCTCGAGGGCTGGCCGGCGGGCTGAGTGATGGCGTCAGACGCTCGAGTGATGGGCTCAGACCCTCAGGCTCGAACTGCGATCGGGGAAGGGGACGTGCATAGGGTCTGACCGGGTCTGACCCCATGGCACCGGCCCCTTACTGGCAGGTCACGAGCTCGTTGCGGCCGGCGCCGAAGCAAAGCCTCTTGCCTGAGTTGGCAGACTCCCTCTCTCTCGGCGCGCTGTAGGCCCTTGCCTCCCGCTCTCTGGGCTCTCTAGGGGCCCGTGCAGCTCTCTCGATCCGCTTGGGCTCGCGCTCAATCTTAGGCTCGCGCGCTTCCCTCGGCTTGGCGGCCGGGCGCTTCTGCTCCTTCTCGACGCGCTTGGGTTCCTTTGCCTTCCCCGGCTCCTGGCGCTCCTCGCGCACCTGACGCGGCTTGGTCTCGCGACGATCGTCAACTTTGCTCTCATCGGCCTTGGCCGCAACCGAGCACACCCGCACGCGCGCTGCCGACGCGGCGTCGAGCACCGACACATTCGGCTCATCGCCCTCGACCGTGAGCTTGGCGTGGCGCACGAAGCTCTTGAACGCCGCCCGGCTGTTCTCGCCCCAGATGCCGTTGGCCTCGCCATCGAGGCAGCCCAGCCGCTTCAGCTCGCGCTGCAGGGCGCGCGCAAGCTCCCCGTTTTCGTTTGCGGCGGGACCAGACTGCACGGAAGCCGAGGGTGCCTCAGCGGCACGTGCGACCGTCTGTGCGGATGCGCCGAGCGGCAGGATTGCCATGCCCAGCGCTGCCAGCGCGGCCGTGCCAACCATCCGTGTCCTGGTGCGGAGACTTTTCATGGCGGCTTCCCCTGCGGTTCCGATCGTCGATCGCAATATCAATATCGGGTGAAGCAGGGGGGCGCTGTTCCCTGCGGAACAGGCGGGCGCAGTCTTTGGATGTCGCAAGGACGCTGGCCTGCTCATTCGCAGGGCAGCCTGTGGTGGCTCGGGGCCCTGCCGCTGACGCGCTTGGCCTGCCAGCCCGTTTGCATCAGGTTCAAGCCGACGCCCACGTAGCCGTCATTGCAGCGCGACAGTCGCCCGCCACTATTGCGCGCCCTCGGGCTTGATCTTGGCGTCGCGGATCACCTTGCTCCACTTCTCCATCTCGGTCTTGATGCGGGCGGCGAACTCGTCGGGCGAGTTGGCGACGATCTGGAAGCCGAGGTCGTCGAGGCGCTTCTGCACGTCGGGCAGCGCCACCGCCTTGACGATCTCGCGATGCAGCAGGGCCACGACCTCCTTGGGCGTGGCGGCCGGGGCGACGATGCCGGTCAGCGTATAGGCTTCCTGACCGGGCAGTCCCGCTTCCGCCGCCGTCGGCACGTCCGGAAAGGCCGCTGCGCGTTTCTCGCTCGTTACCATCAGGGCGCGCAGCGTGCCCTCCCTGATCTGCGGCGCGGCCGGCGGCATGGCCGTGAACGCGAGCGGAGTGTGGCCGCCGACGGTGGACTGGATGGCGGGGCCGGCGCCGGTGAACTGCACGGTGACGAGGTCGATGCCCTGCGAGATGCGGAAGATCTCGCCGGAGAGGTGCGGCGTGCTGCCGACCCCCGGCGAGGCGAAGCTGTACTTGCCCGGATTGGCCTTGATGAGCGCGATCAGCTCCTGCACGGTCTTGGCCGGAACCGAGGGGTTCACGGTCATCACGTTGGGCGACACGGCGACGATGGAGATCGGCGCGAAGTCCTTGACGGGATCGTAGGGGACCTTGGCGAACAGGCTCGGGTTGATGACGAAGCCGGTGCTGACGACGAGCAGCGTGTAGCCGTCGGGCGGCGCCGCGGCGGCCATGCCCGCCCCCGTGTTGCCGCCGGCGCCGGGCTGGTTGACGACGTAGAATTGCTTGCCGAGCGTGGCGGAGAGCTTGTCGCCGACGACGCGCGCGATGACGTCGGTCGGACCGCCGGCCGCGAACGGCACGATCATGCGCACGGGCTTGTCGGGATAGGACTGCGCGATTGCCTCGCTGGCCAAGCCGAGCGCGGCCACAGCGACGACCAGGCGGAAAATTGTTTTCACGAGCGCCTCCCCGAGTGTTTCGGCCATAGTATCATCGCCTCGCAAGGCTTCACAGCAAACCGAAGGACGCGCCCATGCCCGCCAAGAGGAAGCTGACCCGCCAGGACCTGCGCGATGCCGCCGAGAAGTTCAAGAACTGGGGCAAGTGGGGACCCAACGACGAGGTCGGCACGCTCAACTACACGAGTGCCGAGGACATCATTGCCGCGGCGTGCCTCGTCAAGAAGGGCAAGGTGATCTCGCTCGCGCTCAATTACGACGAGAAGGGACCGCAGGGGGCCAAGAGCAATTATCCGGCACTCGGGCGCATCAATCCGCTACATGTGATGCTGCGCACCGGCACCGATGCCTACTCCGGGGTGCTCGACAAGCGCGGCATCCGCGCCGCCGACGACATGGTGGTGCTGCCCCTGCAGTGCGGTACGCAGTGGGACGGGCTCGGCCACATCTTCTACGAGAATTACATGTGGAACGGCTACGACTGCCGCGAAGTGACGTCGAACGGCGCGCAGAAGTGCGGCATCGAGAAGACCAAGAGCAAGATGGTGGGCCGCGGCGTGTTCCTGGACGTGGCGCGCACGCTCGGCAAGGAGTGCCTGGAGGACGGCTACGGGATTACCTGCGACGACCTCGACATGACGGCCAAGAAGCAGGGCGTCGCGCTCAAGCGTGGCGACTATATTGTCGTGCGCACCGGGCAATTGGAGAAGTGCCTCAAGGCCGGCAGCTGGGACGGCTATCCCGGCGGCGATGCACCCGGCCTCGCCTTCGAGACGCTCGAGTGGGTGCAGAGGACGCAGCTGGCGGCGCTGGCGACCGATACCTGGGGCGCCGAGGTGCGCCCCAACGAGACCGAGCCCGGCATCAACCAACCCTGGCACTGGATCACCATCCCGATCATGGGCATGACCATGGGCGAAATCTTCAACGTCAAGGAGCTGGCGGAAGACTGCGCCGCGGACGGGGTCTACGAGTACCTGTTCGTGGCGCCGGCCATCCCCATCACCGGCGCGGTCGGCTCGCCCGTCAATCCGCTGGCAATCAAATGAGACTGAGGGGGTCAGACCCCTCGCATTAACGCTGGTGATTTCTCGGAGACGTACAGGCGAGGGGTCTGACCCCCTCAGATAAGGAGAGCGTCATGAAACTCTATTGCTTCCCCCCGTCGCCCAACACCTGGAAGGTGCGCGCCTTCGCGCATCAGATCGGCGTGCCGCTCGAGCTGCAGCTGGTCGACCTGACCAAAGGCGACCAACGCAAACCCGAGTACCTGGCCCTCAATCCCACGGGGCGCACGCCGACGCTGGTCGACGGCGACTTCAAGCTCGGGGAGTCGAGCGCGATTTTGCAGTACCTCGGCAGCAAGACGAAGACGGCGCTGTGGCCGGACGACACAAAGTCGCGGGCCGACATCATGCGCTGGCAGAGCTGGCACCTGGCGCACTGGAGCCGGGGCACGACGGGGTTCATCTTCGAGAACCTGGTCAAGGCGATCATGAAGATCGGCGAGCCCGATCCGAAGGCCCTGGCGCAGGCCGCCGAGCTGTTCCACCAGGACGCTTCCGTGCTCGATAAGCACCTGGGCGTCCACCCCTACCTGGTGGGCGACATCTTGACGCTCGCCGACTTCACGGTGGTGGCGCCGCTGTTCCTTGCCGAGCCCGGCAAGATTCCGCTGGAGAAATACGGCAACATCAGGCGCTGGTTCGGTGCGCAGGCCGCGTTGCCGGCGTGGCAGCAGACCGCGCCGAAGCGGTGAAGAAATTCCCTCTCCCCATGCTGAAGGAGCATAGCGAGAGGGAACCGCGCGCTAGCGCGTCGGCACGGGCTTCTCGCCGCGGTAGTCGTAGAAGCCGCGCTGGGTTTTTCGCCCGAGCCAGCCGGCCTCGACGTATTTCACCAGCAGCGGGCAGGGGCGATATTTGGAGTCGGCTAGCCCCTCGTAGAGCACCTGCATCACCGAGAGGCAGGTGTCGAGGCCGATGAAGTCGGCGAGCTCGAGCGGCCCCATCGGGTGGTTGGCACCGAGCCGCATGGCCTTGTCGATGGCATCCACCGTGCCCACGCCCTCATAGAGCGTGTAGACCGCCTCGTTGATCATCGGCAGCAGGATGCGATTGACGATGAAGGCAGGGAAGTCCTCCGAGACGGCGATGGTCTTGCCGAGGCTCTCGATGAAGCTCCTGGCCTGACCGAAGGTCTCGTCCTCGGTGGCGATGCCGCGGATCAGCTCGACCAGCTGCATCATCGGCACGGGATTCATGAAATGGATGCCGATGAAGCGCTCGGGCCGGTCGGTCACGGAGGCGAGCCGAGTGATGGAGATGGACGACGTATTGGTGGCGAGGATCGCGCTCTTCTTCAGCTTGGGACAAAGGTCGATGAAGATCTTGCGCTTGACCGCCTCGTCCTCGGTTGCCGCCTCGATCACGAGGTCGGCCTCGCCGATCGCTGCCAGATCCGGCGCGCTGCGGATGCGCTTCAGCGCCGCCTGCATCTCGGCATCGGTGATGATGTTGCGCGAGACCTGACGCGCCATGTTGCGCTCGATGACGGAGCGCGCGTTGTCGAGCGCCTCCTTCTTCGCGTCGTTGAGCGCCACCTCGTAGCCGGCCAGCGCCACCACGTGGGCGATGCCGTTGCCCATCTGGCCGGCGCCGATGATGCCGACCGACTTGATCGCCACGCTCGCGCCGGCATCGGCGTCCTTGCGCGCAGCGCGCCCGAGTTGACCGCCGGGTTTCTTCGTCTTGACGCCTGCATCCATGACGTCTGCTCCTTCACGCCCCCGGTTGCACCACTGCTGCCGCTCGTCTCATTTGCGGGCTTTCTCCAGCTCCGCCTTCAGCTCGGGCAGCACCTGGAACAGGTCCGCCACGAGCCCGAAATCGGCGACCTGGAAGATCGGCGCCTCCCCATCCTTGTTGATGGCGACGATCACTTTGCTGTCCTTCATGCCGGCGAGATGCTGGATCGCCCCCGATATGCCGACGGCGATGTAGAGCTCCGGCGCCACTACCTTGCCGGTCTGCCCCACCTGGTAGTCGTTGGGCATGTAGCCGGCATCGACCGCGGCGCGGCTGGCACCCACCGCGGCGCCGAGCTGGTCGGCAACCGGCTCGATATATTTCTTGAAGTTCTCGCCCGACTGCAGCCCGCGCCCGCCGGAGACGATGATCTTGGCCGCGGTCAGCTCCGGCCGGTCGGATTTCTGGATCTCGGCCTTCTCGAAACTCGAGAGGCCGACGGGCGCTGGCACTGCTGCGGCCTCGATGGCAGCGTTGGCGCTGTTGCCGACCGCCGGGAAGGCGGTGGTGCGCACGGTGATGACCTTCTTCTTGTCGCTCGATTGCACGGTCTGGATGGCGTTGCCGGCGTAGATCGGGCGCTCGAAGGTGTCGGGCGACACCACCTTGATGATGTCGGAGATCTGCATGACGTCGAGCAGCGCGGCGACGCGGGGCATGATGTTCTTGCCCGATGCGGTCGAGGCGGCGACGACCGCATCGTAGCTGCCCATCAGGCCGGCGACGACGGCGGCGATCTCCTCGGCCAGCTGATGGCCGAAATGGGGGGCGTCCGCGTACAGCACCTTGGCCGCGCCGTCGAGCTTGGCGGCAGCCTCGGCGACCGCCTTGCAGCCGGCGCCCGCCACCAGCACGTGCACGTCCTGCCCCAGCGCCTTGGCGGCGCTCATCGCCTTGGCGACGGCGGCGCCGAGCGTCTTGTTGTCGTGGTCGGCAAGCAGCAGGACCGTCATGACAGCGCGCCGACCTCCTTGAGCTTGGCGATGAGCTCGGCCGCGTTGGCGACCTTGACGCCAGCCTTGCGGCCCGGCGGCTCCACCGTTTTCAGCACCTTGAGGCGCGGGGCGATATCGACGCCGTAGTCGGCGGGCTTCTTGATCTCGAGCGGCTTCTTCTTCGCCTTCATGATGTTGGGCAGCGAGGGGTAGCGCGGCTCGTTGAGGCGCAGGTCGGTGGTGACGACGGCCGGCAGCTTGATCTTGAGCGTCTCGAGCCCGCCGTCGACCTCGCGCGTCACGAGTGCAGACTGACCTTCGATCACGAGCTTGGATGCGAACGTGGCCTGCGGCCAGCCGAGCAGGGCTGCCAGCATCTGTCCGGTCTGGTTGCAGTCGTCGTCGATTGCCTGCTTGCCGAGGATGATGAAGCCGGGCTTCTCCGCGTCGATGACGCCTTTCAGGATCTTGGCTACCGCCAGCGGCTCGATGGCCTGGCCCTCGGGCGTCTCGATCAGCACGCCGCGGTCGGCGCCCATCGACAGCGCGGTGCGGATCGTCTCTTGCGACTTGGTCGGGCCCACCGAGACGGCGACGATCTCCTGGATCAGTCCCTTTTCCTTGAGTCGCACGGCCTCTTCGACGGCGATCTCGTCGAAGGGGTTCATCGACATCTTGACGTTGGCGAGCTCCACGCCCGATCCGTCGGACTTGACGCGGATCTTGACGTTGAAGTCGACCACCCGCTTTACGGCGACGAGAACTTTCATTCCCCGAAAGGCTCCATGTCGTGCACGGCAGCTGATCCCCGGTCAGCCGTGCTGCACTGCGAACTTGTCGTTGCGCCCCACCATTTTGTGTCTCGTTTATGGCGGCAGGGAGCAGCGCTTCGCAAGTGCGAAAAGGAGCGTAGGGCCCCGACATTTGGGTGTCAATTGGGCAACCAGCGCGTCATTTTGGACAACGTTTGAGCAGGGCAATTGTTGCCCAAAGGCCGCATAATGGCTCTCAGGTAGCCGATATCAGACCGGCGTGAGCCCCCGATCGAACAGGGGAACACCCGGCCGCCGCATGAACAGGATCAGGATGGCGCCGGCTGCCATGCCGCCGATGTGCGCCCACCAGGCGACCTGATTGGGCTGATTGAGGATCAACATGAAGAGCTGGGTTGCCACCCAGACGCCCAATACCCACGCCGCCGAGATCCGCAGCGGAATGAAGCGGAACGCCAGCACCCACACCATCACGCGCGGATGCAGAATGAGATAGGCGGCGATCACGCCGGCGACGGCCCCGCTGGCGCCGATCAGCGGCAGCTTGGAGGTCGGCAGCGCGAAGGCGTGCGCAAGCGCGCCGCACACGCCGCAGATGAGGTAGAACACGACAAACTTGACATGGCCCATGGCGTCCTCGACGTTGTCGCCGAACACCCACAGGAACAGCATGTTCGATGCAAGATGCAGGATGTCGCCGTGCAGGAACATGTAGGTGAGTAGCGTGTAGCCCTCCGGCACGGCTACGGTATCGTAAGGCCCGTGCGCCGGCCCGCCGAAGATGCGCACCTGCAGCAGCTCCGATGGAATGAGCGAGAAGCTCGCGGCCGCTGTTTCGCCAAATCCCACGTTCTGCCAGATGAAGGCGGCCACGTTGGCGGCGATGAGGCCGACCGTGACCCATTGAAAGCGGATGGAGCGCAGGGGATTGTCGTCTGAGAGGGGGATGAAGACCACGGCTTACTACCTTCGCTGCTGAAATCAGGGCAAAGCCCGTTAACGGTTCTGTCCAGGCACCCAGAGCACGTCGCCTTTGCCGCGTGCGTTCACGTAGCGGCTGGCCACGAACAGGTGATCGGACAGGCGGTTGATGTACTTGAGCGCCGGCGCGCTGACGGTCTCGTTGGGCGCGGCGGCGAGCTCCACCATGCAGCGCTCGGCTCGCCGGCATACCGTGCGCGCCACGTGCAGGTGCGCGGCAGTTGCCGAGCCGCCCGGCAGCACGAAGGACCGCAACGGCTGCAATTCGGCGTTCATGGCATCGATCTCGTCCTCGAGGCGCTTGACCTGCGCATCGCTCACACGCAGGCGCTCGCGCTGAGGCGCCGTGCCCCGCTCCGGCACGGTGAGATCGGCGCCGAGGTCGAAGAGATCGTTCTGGATGCGGCCGAGCATGGCGTCGACGTCGGGATGCGGCTCGTGCACGTGCAGGCGCGCCACACCGATCAGGGCGTTGGTCTCGTCCACGGTGCCATAGGCCGCGATCCGCGCCGAGTGCTTGGCCACGCGCTCGCCGGTGCCGAGCGCCGTAAGGCCGGCATCGCCCGTGCGCGTGTAAATCTTGTTGAGTACGACCATGCTGAGACCTTGGCTCGCCGTGCGGCGAGCACGCTCCAGGGTAGCCGGCGAACGGCAGCGGTCAAGCATGCCGGCCGTCACTTGCGCAGCAGATACACCAGGATCATGGCAATGACGATGGCAAGAAACTGCAGTCCGACGCGCCAGCGCATGAGCGTCTGGCTCAGGTTGGGGCTGGTGCCGCGCATCATGTTCCACAAGCCGGCCAGCAGCACCAGCAAGACGGCGATCAGTCCCAGCACGGTCAGATAGCGCAATGAGGTTTCCATTGCCTTGGCCCGGTTTGCGTGCAGAAAGGCAGCTTTGGAGGCATCGATGCATGCCTTGCTGGCTTTCGGCAACACCTCGAAATCCACTTTGGCGCCCCACTCGCGCCAACTCACCGGCGCCACAATTGGCGTGATCTTTGGTAGGGAAATGGGGGTATATCTGCCGCTCGGGTCGATTCGAGCGGCCAAGATGATTGCTCTCGCAAGTGAGGGACTGGCCGAGACGTGGCCCTGACGCTGAGGATCCTGATCGGCACCTGTGTTGCAGCGGCCTCCACCGTGGCGGTGCCGCTGCTCGCCGCGGCGCAGGGGAACCTGAACCGCGAGGAGGCCCGCAAGCGGCTCGAGTGGAACCTCGGCCAGAAGGAGGCCAAGGAACGCCGCTCCGGCGAGCTGAAGGCCGACATGGAGAAGATCGACGCCGAGCGCGAGCGCATCAATGCGCAGGTTCTGGACGCGGCAAAGTCGATCCAGCAGAGCGAGACACGGCTGAGCTCGATCGAAGCGGGGCTAGCCGAGCTCGAGGCGCAGGAGAACCGCATTCTGGCAACGTTGGAGACCAAGCAAAGCTCGATCTCCACGCTGCTGGGTGCCATGCTGCGGGTAGGAAGAAATCCGCCGCCGGTGATGGTGGCGAGCCGCAGCGATGTGCTCTCGGCATTCCGCAGCGGATCGCTCCTCACGCCGGTCGTGGTGGAGCTCGGACGCGAGGCAAAAAAGCTGTCCGAGCAGCTGCAAGCCCTCGCCCAGACCAGAACCGCGAAGCGCGTGGAAAGCGAGAAGCTGCGTGGCGAGGTGGCCGCGCTCGACGACACCCGCTTGCGCCTGATCGCCTTGCAGGAGACCAAGCGCCAGTCACGGTCCGAACGCCAGGCCGAGCTTGCCCAGATGCGCAAGGCGGCGGCCGAGTTCTCAAAGAACGTGTCGGATCTGGCCGAGTTGATCGCCAAGCTCGACAAGGAGGTGGCGGAGAAGACCGGCCTCGGCTCCTACGAGAGGGAAATCGCAGCCGCCGCAGAGCAGCAGGCCAGTGGCAAACCGCCGTCGGCTCCGGCCCCGACGCCGCCGGGCGCAGCCCCTGCGGGCACCCCCCCGGTGGCTGCTCCCACACCCGGCGCCGCACCGGACGATCGCGGCGGCCCTTCCGTCGTGCTGGCCCCGCCGGGCGACCGCGTCGCCATGCTGACGCCAGGGCGCATCAAGCCGGCCATCCCCTTCTCCGAGGCCAAGGGCCTCTTGCCGTTGCCGGCGCAAGGCCGCCGGGTTCTGACATTCGGCGAAAAGACCCAGTACGGCAGCCAGTCCAAGGGCATGGTGCTGGAGACGCGCCATGGCGGCCAGGTCGTGTCGCCCAGTGACGGGTGGATCGTTTACGCTGGCGACTTCCGCAGCTATGGCCAGCTCTTGATCATCAATGCCGGTGGCGGCTATCATATTCTTCTTGCAGGATTATCTCAGATCGACGTGCAACTCGGCCAATTCGTGCTTGCCGGCGAACCGGTGGGCGTGATGACTACAGCTGCGAAATCGTCCCAAGGTAAGGCGCAGGAGAATGCTCCGGTCCTGTACATCGAATTCCGCAAGGACCAGCGGCCGATAGATCCCGACCCCTGGTGGGTGGATGCCTCTCGAAAGGTGCAAGGATGACGCGCAAATCCGACTACGCATTCTGGACATTCGTGATGATGGCCTGCCTCGCCGGGGCCACCACCGTTCTGAATGTGACCCGGACCTATTCGGCGACCTCGTCCAACTCGGAAATCTACAAGCAGTTGGATCTGTTCGGCGATGTGCTGGAGCGCGTGCGCGCCGACTACGTCGACAAGCCGGACGACTCCATGCTGATCGACTCGGCGATCAACGGCATGCTGGCCGCGCTCGATCCCCACTCGGCCTACCTCAACCCCAAGAACTTCCGCGACATGCAGGTGCAGACGCGCGGCGAGTTCGGCGGGCTCGGTATCGAGGTGACGATGGAGAACGGCGTCGTCAAGGTGGTCTCGCCCATCGACGACACGCCGGCGGCCAAGGCCGGGCTGCAGACCAACGACCTCATCACGCATCTGGACGGCGAGCAGATCGTCGGCCTGACGCTCGAGCAGGCGGTGGAGAAGATGCGCGGGCCGGTCAACACGCCCATCACCCTCACCATCGTGCGCAAGGGCAGGGACGATCCCTTCGACGTCAAGATCACGCGCGACGTGATCCGCATCAACGCGATCAAGGCGCGCTTGGAAGGCGACGTGATCTACGTGAAGATCTCCACCTTCAACGAGCAGACGCACACCAACCTGGTGAAGGCCGTCGATGGCCTGAAGAAGACGGTCAAGAACCTCAAGGGCTACGTGGTCGATCTCAGGGGCAACCCCGGCGGCCTGCTCGACCAGGCGATTTCCGTGTCCGACGACTTCCTGGAGAAGGGAGCGATCGTGCTCACCAAGGGCCGCGGGCTCGAGGAGACGCAGCGCGCCAACGCGCGGGCCGGCGACATCACCGAGGGCAAGCCGATCCTCGTCCTGATCAACGGCGGCTCGGCATCGGCCTCCGAGATCGTGGCCGGGGCGCTGCAGGACCACAAGCGCGCCACGGTCATCGGCACGCGCTCGTTCGGCAAGGGCTCGGTGCAGACCATCATCCCGCTCGGCGGCAACGGCGCCATCCGCCTGACCACGGCGCGCTACTACACGCCGTCCGGGCGGTCCATCCAGGCCAAGGGCATCGAACCCGACGTCATCGTGGAGCAGGAATTGCCGCCGGAGCTGCAGGCGAGGGCAAGCCGCATGCCGAGCGAAGCGGGTCTGCGGGGCCACTTGAAGGGCGACACCAAGGACGGCAAGGAGGGCTCGGGCTCCTCCAGCTACGTGCCCAAGGAGCCGGAGAAGGACGCGCAGCTGCAGTACGCCCTGAAGATGCTGCGCGGCGAGCCACTGCCGCCGCCGGCGCGGAAGGCCGACGCACCCAAGCCCGACACGCCGGCACAGGGCGCGGAGCCCAAGCAGAAGTGATGCTGTGGATGTCAGACCCTGCGGGCCCGACCCCCCGGGTCTGACACCCACCCGCTACTTCAGCCCCTTCATGATGTCGGCACCGGGCGCCGCGTCGGCGAAGCCCTTGAAGCTGCCGGTCTCGGCGATCAGCTTGGCCGTGCGGATGAAGCCGCCCCAGGCCGCGCGCGCCAGCGCCCCGCCGACGGAAATGCGGCGCACACCGAGGCCCGCGATGTCGGCGACGCTGAGCTCGCTCGGGAACCCGATCAGCAGGTTCACGGGCTTCGGCGCCACCCCCTTGACCACCGCCGCGATCTGCTCGCGCGTGGATATCCCCGGCGCGTAGAGGCAATCGGCGCCGGCCGCCGCGTAGGCCTTGAGCCGGCGGATGGTCTCGTCGAGGTCGGGCAGCCCGCGGATGAAGCCCTCGCTGCGTCCGGTCAGCAGCACGTCGCCGCCGGCCTTGTCGATGGCCGCGCGCGCCGCCTTCATGCGCGCCACGCCCGTGTCGAAATCGTAGAGCGCCTTGGCCTTGTCGCCCGTGTAGTCCTCGATTGAAAGGCCCGACACGCCGGTTGCCACGCACAGCCGCACGCTTTCGGCCACGCCGGCCGGCTCGTGCGCATAGCCGCCCTCGAAGTCGGCGTTCATCGGCACATCGGCCGCGGCCGACAGCTCGGCGATATGGGCCAGCATCGCATCGCGCGGTACCCCGCCGTCGCCGAAGCCGCGCGACCACGCAAAGCCCGCGCTGGTCGTCGCCAGGGCCTTGAAGCCCATGCTCTGCAGATAGCGCGTGGTGCCGACATCCCAGGGGTTGGGGATGACGAAGCAGCCGCTCTGGTGCAGGCGGCGGAAGGTGGCGCGCTTGTCTGCGGTCGTCGGCATGGCGGGGTCTCCTTGCTGCTTGACGACACTATAGTGCGGCTACGATCGGTGCCAAGTCGAGCGACGCGCAGGACGCCAGTCTATTCGAGAGAGCGAGCGGGGCACCGGACCCGGGCGGCGTGCTGTCGCGCATTAGCATTTCGCCGGACGACCGGCCTAGCGTAGGATGAACTCCGAGCTTAGCCATAATTCGTGAATTGGCCACCGACTTGGCGAGCGTCTGGTTGAGCATTCAAAGGATTGGATGTCGTCATGCAATCCGGAGCGTCGGTAGCCGGTGCAGATCGAGATCGTGGTCGGACCGTCGCGGAGCTGGAGCGAGAGCTAGCCGAGGCCCGGGAGCAGCTGACGGCGACCAGCGAGATTCTGCGCGCCATCTCGAACTCGCCGACCGATATCCAGCCCGTGCTCGATGCCGTTGCTGAGAGCGCAGCCCGCCTGTGCGAGGCGTTCGACTCTGCCATTTTTCGCCGGGACGGCGACCGTCTCCTCCTCGTCGCCCACCACGGCCCGATCCCCGACGTAGCCACCCTCCCTCTGGACCGCGGTACGATCAATGGCCGAGCAGTGCTTGACGGGCGTACTGTCCAGGTCGCTGACCTCCAGATCGAGGCAGACGAATACCCGCTGGGCAGCGCGCTCTCGCGGAAGCAGGGCGTCCGCACAAATCTGAGCGTGCCGCTGATGCGAGAAGGTGTCGCAATTGGCACGATCAATCTTCGCCGCACCGAGGCTCAGCTCTTCACTGAGCGACAGGTCGCCCTCCTTCAGACCTTCGCCGACCAGGCCGTGATCGCCATCGAGAACACGCGGCTGTTCGAGGCCGAGCAGGCGCGGACGCGGGAGGTCACCGAGGCACTGCAATACCAAACAGCGACCAGCGACGTGCTCGGTGTCATTAGCCGCTCGCCGACCGATGTGCAGCCGGTGTTCAATATGATCGCTGAGCGCGCGGCGCAGCTGTGCGAGGCACAATTCTGCTTTGTCTACCGGTTCGATGGCAAGCTCCTCCACTTCGTGGCTCACCGTGGCGTCACGGCCGAGGGGGTCGAGGTTGTGCGGCGCGCTTTTCCCGCGCCGCCTAGCCGAGGGAGCGTCGCGGCGCGGTCGGTTCTCGACGGCCGTGTCGCGCAGATTCCGGACGTCACCGTGGATCCCGACTTCATACTCGGCGACGCGGCAAGGGTCGCCGGCTATCGCAGTGCCGTAGGGGTCCCTATGCTGCGCCACGGAATCCCCATCGGATCAATTGCAGTCGGGCGCTATGAAAAGGGGTTCTTTTCCGAGCGGCAGATCGCGCTGCTGACAATATTCGCCGATCAGGCCGTCATTGCCATCGAGAACGTGCGGCTGTTTGAGGAGGTGCAGGCGCAAACGCGGGAGCTGACCGAGTCACTCGAATACCAGTCCGCGACCAGCGACGTGCTCAGCGTCATCGGCCGCTCGCCGTCCCAAATCGACCCGGTCTGCGACGCGATCCTGCAGACAGCGGCTCGTCTGTGCGACGCAGAATGGGCCCTTTTCTTCAAGTTGGAGGACGGGAAGTTCCACCTAGCCGGCTCCAACAATGCCGAGTCGGCGTACGTCAAGTTCATGGCGCTCAATCCGCCCACCCTGGACCGCGGTTCGTTGGCCGGCAGGGTTGCGCTCGAGCGCACAACCGTTCACATACCAGACGTCCTGGACGATCCCGAATACACCCGACTGGACGCACAGCGGTCCGGAAAATTCCGAAGTATGCTGGGAGTCCCGTTGTTGCGCAGGGACGTGCCAGTCGGCGTGATCGTCATGTTGCACGGTGTCGCCAAGCCGTTCACCGGCAAGCAGATCGAGCTGGTCACCACCTTCGCCGATCAGGCCGTGATCGCGATCGAGAATGTGCGGCTGTTCGAGGAGGTGCAGGCCCGTACCCGCGAGCTCGCCCGCTTGGTCGAGGAGCTGCGCGTCTTGGGCGAGGTGGGTCAGACCGTCAACTCCTCACTCGACCTCCAGACGGTGCTCAGCACTATTCTCGCGCATGCCTGCGAGATGTCGGGCACCGGCGGCGGCGCCATCTATGTGTTCAACAACGAGCAGGGTGCGTTTGAACTCGAGGCCAGCTACAATATGGGCGAGGACCTGGTCACGGCCGTCCGCAAACGTCCGGTCCGCCTCGGCGAAACCCTGGTCGGCCAGTGCGGGGAACGCCGCGAGGCCGTGCAGATCCAGGATCTGAGCAAGGCGCCTCGTCACCCACTGTTCGAGATGCACCTCAATGCGGGTGTGCGTGCGCTTCTTGGTGTGCCGCTGCTGCACCAGGACGAGGTGGTCGGTGCGCTGGTCGTGCGGCGCAATCAGATCGGCGTGTTTCCGCCCGAGACTGTCAACCTGCTGCAGGCATTTGCGGGGCAATCGGCGATTGCCGTGCACAATGCCCGTCTCTTCACGGAAATCGAGGAGAAGGGGCGCGAGCTGGAAATCGCGAGCCAGCACAAGTCGCAGTTCGTCGCCAACATGAGCCATGAGCTGCGGACCCCGCTCGCCGCCATCCTCGGCTATGCCGAGCTGATGCAGGAAGGCTTCTACGGCGCGCTGTCCGAGAAATCCACCGACGCCCTAACGCGCATACGATCCAACGGCAAGCACCTGCTGGGACTGATCAATACCGTGCTCGACATCGCCAAGATCGAGGCCGGCCAGTTCAGCTTGAGCCTTGCCGAATATGCCCTCGACAGCGTGGTCGAGACGGTGCGGGTGGCAACCGAGTCGTTGGCCGAAACCAAGAAGCTCTCCCTCAAGACCGATGTTGGCAAGCGCCTGCCGATCGGCCTGGGCGACGAGCAGCGGCTCACGCAGGTGCTGCTCAACCTGGTCGGCAACGCCATCAAGTTCACCGACACTGGCGAGGTGCGCATCAGCGCGGGGGCCAAAGACGGTCATTTTGTCGTGGCCGTGACAGACACGGGTCCCGGAATCCCGGATGAGGAGCTGAAGCGCGTGTTCGAGCAGTTCCACCAGGTCGACAGCTCCAATACCAAGGCCAAGGGCGGGACCGGTCTCGGGCTCGCCATCGCCAAGCAGATCGTCGAGATGCACGGCGGTCGCATCTGGGTCGAATCGACGCTGGGCAAGGGTGCAACCTTTCAAATGAAGCTGCCCGTTCGCGCGGAATTTCGGAAAGGCGCCACAGCCTCATGACAAAGCGCATTCTCGTCGTCGAAGACCAAGAAGACCTGCGCGGCATCCTGCGCGACCTCCTGACCGGATCGGGTTACGAAGTTACCGAGGCCGCGGACGGTAGGGATGGCGTGGCGAAAGCAAAGGCCGAGCGGCCCGATCTCATTCTGATGGACATCCACCTCCCCGTCCTCGACGGCCACGAGGCTACTCGGCAGATCAAGGCTGATCCCAATCTCAAGGCAACGCCGATCATTGCCGTCAGCTCGTTCGCGATGAAGGGCGATGAGGAGAAGGCTCACGCGTCTGGTTGCGACAGATACGTCACGAAACCCTACAGCCCCCTCCAGCTCCTGCGCGTGATCCAAGGCTTTCTAGGCGAGAAGGTGTGAGGACGCATCGAGTCCGGTTTGTGGCTCCGCTTTCGAGGCGGAGAGACATCACATGAGCGACTTCTCTTAATGGGTCACGATCGCGCTTCTATCACACGGCTTTCGTCCGCGGCACATCGCAACTGGACGTCGGCGGCCAGGGCACGGCCGTTTGGCCAGGCTGGGCAGACCCGCTCAGGGCCTAGGCGGCTGTGCCTTTGCCGATGCCGCGCGCCGTCACTCCTTCGCCAGGACGCCGGCGCCGCGGAAGCCGCCGTCGACGGCGACGATCTCGCCGGTCATGTAGCTCGAGCGCGTGCCGTCGAGCAGGAACTCGATGACGCTGGCGATCTCGTCGGGCTTGGCGTAGCGGCGCATCGGCACATGGCGCAGCCACAGCTCGCGGTCGCCCTTGGAGTGCATGCCCTCCGCCATCGGCGTGTCGACCGGCCCCGGCGCCACGGCGTTGACGCGGATGCCGTAGCGCGCGAGGTCGTTGGCCAGCACCTGGGTGAGCACGACCACGGCACCCTTGGAGGCGCCATAGGCGCTGCGCCCCTTGTTGCCGCGCACGCCCGAGATCGAGCTGATGTTGACGATGGCGCCGCCGGTGCCCTTCATGACGCGCGCCGCCGCCCGGGCGACGATGAAGGTTCCCACCACGTTGACGTCGAGGATCTTGCGGAACAGGTCGACCGGTGTCTCGAGCGCGTGGATGTCGGCGGCGATGCCGGCCGAGTTGACCACGCCGTCCAGCCCGCCCAGCGCCTCCGCCGCCATGGCGACGGCTTTTTCCGCCGCCGGCTCATCGGTCACGTCGAGCCTGGACGTGAAAACCCGCGAAGGCTTGCCGAGCTCCTTGGATAAAGCCGCAAGCGCCTTCTCGTCGCGGTCGATGGCCGCCACCTTCCACCCCGCCTCCAGCAGCCGGCGCACGGTGGCGAGCCCGATGCCCGACGCCCCACCCGTGACCAGCGCCACCCTGTCTTTGGTCCCAGCCTTTGCCATTCCGCTCCTCCCGAATTGAGCTATTGTTCCTCGTGCGCGCTCATGCGCTGCTTCGTGCTCCGGCGCCTCACTCACCCTACCTCATGCTGTTCCACTCCCAGGGCTTCATTCTGCTCTTCCTGCCCGTGCTGCTCGCTGCCTACTACGCTGCAGCACGGCGCCCGCTCGTGCGCGAATGGGTGCTGCTGGCGGGCTCGCTCGTGTTCTACAGCTGGTGGGACGTGCGCTTCCTGCCCGTGCTCCTGGCCCAGTCGACCGCCACCTGGGGCGCCGTCGCCCTCTACCGCGCTACCCGGCGCAAGGGTTGGCTGTGGGCCGGCGTCACCGCCAACTTCGCCTCCCTCGTGTTCTTCAAATACACCGTCTTCCTCGCCGGCACGATCGCCTCCCTGCTCGGCCGGCCGCCGCCGCCGTTCTCCATCGTGCTGCCGATCGGCATCTCCTTCTTCACCTTCCAGCTCACCTGCTACCTGGTCGACGTCGCCCGTGGTGATGCGCACTGGTACCCGTGGCGCCGCGTCGCGCTGTTCGTGTCGCTGTTCCCGCACCTGATCGCGGGCCCGATCGTGCGCCACCACCAGATCATGCCCCAGCTCGACGCCGACCCGCTGCGCCCCGGCCTGCCCGAGCGCCTCTGCAAGGGCCTCGCCTTCTTCGTCATCGGCTGCGCCAAGAAGGTGTTCCTGGCCGATCCGATGGCGCGCTTTGCCGATCCGATCTTCGCTGCTGCCGCCACCTCCTCGCCCTCGCTCGTCGACGCCTGGCACGGTGCGCTGGCGTTCTCGTTCCAGCTCTTTCTCGACTTCTCGGCCTACAGCGAGATGGCGATCGGGCTGGGGCTGATGCTGGGCGTGCGCTTCCCCGACAACTTCGACATGCCCTACCGCGCCGCCGACCTCTCCGCCTTCTGGCGGCGCTGGCACATGACGCTGTCGCAGCTGATCCGCGACTACCTCTATATCCCGCTCGGCGGCAGCCGCCACGGCTGGGGCACCTACGTCAAGGCGACCCTCTTCTCCATGGGGCTGTGCGGGCTGTGGCACGGGGCGGGCTGGACCTTCGTGGCCTGGGGCCTGATGCACGGGGCGGGCCTCATCGTCTGCCGGGCCTGGCAGAAGGGCGGGCTGCCGCTGCCGATGGCAGCCGGCTGGGCGCTGACGGCGCTGTTCGTATTGATCGGCTGGGTTCTGTTCCGGGCGCCGGATTTCACCACCGCGGGCCACATGCTGATGGGGCTCGCCGGCCTCGGCGCCGGGTTCGGCCCCACGATCGGCATCAAGCCGGTATTGGCGGCCGCCATGGTCGCCTCGGTGCTGGTGCCCTCGACCCAGCAGCTGGCGGAAGGTGGCTGGCTGCAGCCCGTCGCCTACCAGGCCATCGGCCTCGCCCTGCTGCTGGTCGCGTGCGTGCTGGTGGTCGGCCAGGGCCAGCCGACGGCCTTCATCTACTTCCAGTTCTAAGCGGGTTTGCGGCGCCCGGCCAGCGCTTGGGCCAAGGCCGCAGGGTCCGCTTTCGGCCTCTTGCTGCCGGACGCCGCGCCTGGCAGGGCAATTTTTGACCCACTGCGGACCTGGGCGACGCGCGCCCATTGCGGCGCAGCATTGCCAGAGCGCCCTATGCCAAATCATCTGATATTCTGATCCCAATATGGTGGATGAGGTGGTCGAGTGAAGCGGCGGGAATTTATCGCGCTTGCTGGTGGCGCTGCCGCCTGGCCGCTCGCCGCCGCCGGCA